>OGPQ01000036.1_pt1 | contig 113822 bp, 87 predicted proteins | sample 1552971 | NCBI WGS metagenome assembly OGPQ01 (sample SAMEA2580232, study PRJEB22360) | human gut metagenome | biome: human gut; feature: human-associated habitat; material: faeces | place: Denmark | collected 2008/2010 | reverse complement strand
GGTTGCGCATAACAAAAAAACGGCGGCCATCCCAGCCGTTAGCGTTGAAGGAGCCGTAGAAATGTAGTGTGATTTGTTTGATTTTATCATCGGACGGCGAACGGAATCCGATCGGGCGGCGTACGGAATCTGATCGGGCGGCGAACGGAATCTGATCGGACGGCGAACGGAATCTGATTGGACGGCGTACGGAATCCGATCGGACGGCGAACGCGATACGATGATAAAACAGTAGCGGAGGTCTCCGGCCTCCGCAGCATCCAGCTATACATTAGTATTCTACTCGGTGCTGCGGATGCCGGAGACCTCCGCTACTGTTTATAATTATTATTCGTTTTTGGTGCTGCGGAGGCCGGAGACCTCCGCTACTAAACTGTTTACTTTGCAGGCACCTCTGCAAGAGTCTTCTTCACAAGCTCCCAGAACGGAGCGATAGTCTTGATGAGGCAGCGCTCAGATGTGGTATGCGGCGAGCGCATTGTCGGGCCGAACGACACTACGTCGAGGTGCGGATACTTGCCGAGGATAACAGAGCACTCCAGACCGGCGTGGTCTACCTGCTCGATAGCCTCCTCGCCGAAGAGCTCGCGGTAGTGCTGCTCCATGAGGTGCAGAATCTCGCTGTCTGTGTTCGGGTCCCAGCCGCCGTAGCTGCCGCTCATCTCCACCTTCATGCCAGCCATAGAGAATGTAGACTCGAGCGTGGTGGCGATGTACTCCTTCATGCTCTCGTTAGCCGAGCGCGCGAGCAGCTTGAAGTAAGCGTGACCGCCCTCGATGTCGATGATGGCGAGGTTAGAAGAAGTCTCAACGACAGACGGAAACACCGGAATCATGCGCAGCACGCCGTTGTGGCAGCCGTAGATAGCGTCGAGCAGGTTGTCCTGAATCTCCTCTGGAGTCTCGAAAGCCGGAGTCTCTACGTCCTCGGTGAAGAACTGGATGTTCTCCTCGATAGTGCGGAACTCGTGGTTGAACAGCTTGCGCCATTCCTCTACGTTCTCCTTCAGCGCCTCTACGTTCTCCTTCGGCAGTGTGAGCACCACCTCGCACTCGAACGGGATAGCGTTGCGCATTGTGCCGCCGTGCCATGTAGCCAGACGTGCGCCGAACTCGGCGATTGCCTCATGCACGAAGCGAGCCATGAGCTTGTTGGCGTTGCCTCGGCCCTCGTTTATCTCCAGACCAGAGTGTCCGCCCTTCAAGCCCTTCAGCAGAACCTTAACGGCAGCGTCCTCCTTGTCGGTCTCCACTTCCTTGTAGTCGAGTGTGGCTGTGATGTCGATGCCGCCAGCCGAACCGATTACGAACTTGCCCCATGTCTCAGAGTCAAGGTTGAGCAGGATGTCGCCCTGCAGCTCGTCGCATGGCAGGTCGTTAGCGCCGAACATGCCCGTCTCCTCGTCGGCTGTGATAAGACCCTCAACCGGTCCGTGAACCAGTGTCTTGTCCTCCATAACAGCCATGATGGCAGCCACGCCGATGCCGTTGTCGGCACCGAGAGTAGTGCCCTTAGCGCGTACCCATTCGCCGTCTACGTATGTCTCGATAGGGTCGGTCTCGAAGTTGTGTGTCGACTCCTTGCTCTTCTGCGGCACCATGTCCATGTGCGCCTGAAGGATAACACCCTTCTTGTTCTCCATACCTGCAGATGCGGGCTTGCGCATCACGATGTTTCCGGCAGCGTCCTTGAAGCCTTCCACGCCTACGCGTGCTGCGAAGTCGAGCAAGAACTGCTGTACTTTTTCAAGATGACCTGATGGGCGCGGCACCTGTGTCAGTGCGTCAAAGTTGCGCCAGATACATTCGGGGTTAAGGTTTCTGATTTCACTCATAATGTTAAGGTTTTAAGTATGTTTATAGTTGAAGTGGTGAGGTGTTGAGGTGTTGAGATATGTATGGTTGGTGTGGTGATGTGTTGTTGTGGTGACAAATGCATATGTCAACACATCAACATAACAACATCTCAACATAACACCTCTCAACCTCTTTTCTTTGTAAACGACAACGCAGTCCATGCGTATACGCCGAGCACCACGACGAGCAGCGTCTGCACCGAGTGGACGATGAGCACAAAGTTGAGCGCGTCGACGTCGCCTACGCCGTAGAGGATGAGCATTGTCTTAACGGCAAAGTGCCACGGACCGGCACCGTTAGGTGTCGGAACGATGACAGCGATGCTGCCCACGATGAACGTTACGAGAGCGCACGCCAGACCAAGGTGCGACGTAGCCTCGAAACAGAAGAACGTGAGATAGTAGTGGAGGAAGTAACTCGCCCAGATGCCCAGCGTGAACGCCACGAAGAGCCACGGATGCTTCACGTCGCGCACAGCCATGATGCCCTGCCAGATGCCGCGCACCATAGCGCGCACCTTATTATATATGGCAAAGCGCTGCAGCAGATACCACGCGAGTATGAGCACAGCGACGCCGCAAACGACAGTCACGGCGTAACCCGCAGCGGAGAATTTGGAGAATATCGACTCGAGGTTGGTGCCCGTCTCTGCAAAGAACGTGTTGAAGACGCGCAGCTGGAAAGCGAATGTGAGGAGAGCGATTAGCATAACAAGAGCCGAATCGATGGCTCGCTCCATGACCACCGTGCCCAATGCTTTCGGAAACGACACTCCGTCGTAGCGTCGCAGTATGCCGCAGCGAGCAAATTCGCCGATGCGCGGCACTATAAGACTGACGGCATACGAGAGGAATATCGAGTTGATGCTCGTAGACGTGCGCGGCTTCTCGCCGATAGGCTCCAGAGTGAGGTGCCAGCGCCAGCCGCGGAACATCTGCGCCAGTATGCCGAACGGGAACGACAGCAACATCCAAGTCCAGTTCATGCCGTGCATGAGGGTGTCAGCCACGGTCTTGAAGTCGAAGTCGCGGTACATCCAGTAAAGGATAAGTCCGCCGAGCATTATCGACAGACCTACCTTTAACGAGTTGTTTATAAGTTTCTTTATTTCCAATGAACCCTTATTTATAAATTGATTCTATAAAGACGGGGGCGTTTAGAATACGAATGTGCGGATGAAGTAGTAGCTTACAATACCTGCGATATAGCCCACGAACGCAATCCATGTGATGCGCTTCATGTACCATCCGAAGGTAATCTTCTCCAAGCCCATCACCACAACGCCAGCAGCCGAACCGATGATGAGCATCGAACCGCCAACGCCGGCACAGTAGGCAAGCAGCTGCCAGAAGATGCCGTCGACAGCCATGTCGCCCGCAGCCGCAACCGGATACATACCCATGCAGCCTGCAACGAGAGGCACGTTGTCGACAATGCTCGAGAGCACGCCGATGATGCCGGTCACGAGATAGTGGTTGCCGTCGAAGATGGTGTTCAGACCGTCGCCCATAGCTGTGAGCACGCCTACCTCAGCGAGGCAAGAGACAGCCATGAGGATGCCGAGGAAGAACAGAATTGTAGACATATCCACGCGAGAAAGCAGGTTGGTTACGCGCTTCTGTGTGCCCTCCGTGTCGTGTCCGTGCTGCAAGTGGCTGTAGAACAACTCGGTTGTTGTCCACAGAACGCCAAGCACGAGCAGGATGCCTACGAACGGAGGCAGATGAGTAATGCTCTTGAATACCGGCACGAACATCAAGCCGCCTACACCAATCCAGAACACAGCCTTGCGCTGACGCTCGGTGAGGGCGCCTGCAGCTGTCTCTGCGCTCTCCTTCACCTCCGGCATGTGCAACTCACCCTTCAGATGATACTGCAGGATGAACGCCGGAATAACCATCGAAACGAGCGACGGCACGAGAATCTCGCTGATAACGCCCACCGCTGTGATGAGACCCTTGTTCCAAAGCATGATGGTCGTTACGTCGCCGATTGGCGAGAACGCGCCGCCCGAATTGGCTGCTATGATGACGAGCGAAGCATAGATAAGACGGTCGTTGCGCTCGGTTACGAGCTTGCGCAGAATCATGATCATCACGATACTCGTTGTCAAGTTGTCGAGGATAGCTGAGAGGATGAAGGTAAGGAACGCGATGCGCCACAGAAGCGCACGCTTAGATTTGGTCTTCATCACCTTGCGTACCCAGTTGAAACCACCGTTCTGGTCTACGACTTCCACAATAGTCATGGCTCCCATGAGGAAGAACAGAGTGGTAGAAGTGTCGCCAAGGTGTTCCTGGATGATAGAAGTCACCGCTGCCGCCATGCCGCTGAGATCACCGGTGTAACCGTGAATAGCGGTAAGATACTGCATTGGATCGAACATGTAGAGTGTCCAGCACGCAACAAACATAAGCAACGCTATGGCTGCTTTGTTCACTTTCAACAGACTTTCGGTTGCTATGCATGCATAGCCCAACACGAATGCCACAACAATCAGAATGGTTAGAGTAGTCATGAGTTTTTTTAATTGTTAGCTTTATTTTGTTGTTTATTTGGTTAATTCTGTTGATCCTGATCCTTCTGTGTGTCTTTCTTTCTCGGCTTGATTACCTGGCGCTGCGTTATAACGCCGTCGGCATAGTCCTTCGGCGACATGCCTCGGTTGTTTTTGAAGCAGCGGTTGAAGTAGGGTACGTCGTTGAAACCCACCATGTAGCACACCTCGGTGATGCTGAACTTGCCTTCGCGCAGCAGGTAGCAGGCGCGGTCTACGCGCAGCTTGTTGAGGTATGTGATGTAGGTCTGACCCGTAGCCTTCTTGAAGAATGTGCAGAACGACGAGCGGTTCATGCCTACGTGGTTGGCTATCATGTCGATGGTGATGGCGCGAGCGTAGTTGCTCTGCGAGAACTCCTTCACCTTATTAATACGGTCGTATGTGCGGTCGGTCTCAGAGAAGCTGCCGATTATGATGCCCTCACTCTCGTGCTTTGAGAGCAGCAGGATGATGCGGAAGACGTATGGCAACAGCTCAGACATCTTCTCGGTACGCATACGAAGCATCATCTCTGTCAACTCCTCCAGCGTCTTGTTGTTGAAGGTGATTACAGACGATAGCGACTTCAATTCTTCCAAACGTTCTGTTATCTCGGGGAAAGCGCTCGAACAGCGGTCGATGAATTCAGTCCTGAACGACAGCGTAGCATATTCTACTCTGCCGCGATCATCGGTGTAGTTGTTGTCATACTTCCAGCAATGGGGTATGTGGGGTGGAATGAAAGCGAGGTCACCGTCGCCAAATTCACTTGTTACGTCACCAAGAGTGCGAGTTCCTCTACCATGTACAACATAGGTCAGTTCCCAAGTGTCTTGCTTGTGAAGAGAGATGATATCGCTTGGACTGATTACGACACTATCAAATTTGTATAAATTCATAATATTAATTACTAAATACCTTATTGTTGTTATTATTAGTCTGCAAATATACGGCAAAAAAATCATATTGTTGCAAGTTTTGAGTGTTATAATCGCATTATTAACAATAATAAACACGCAAATATTGTCAAACAAATACAAGACGTTATTGTTTTGTAATAACTTGTTGTGTTAATTGTTGAATAATTGTTAGTAATGTAGATTTTTTTTTATATCTTTGTCTGTAGAATACATTAGTGTATATAAATGCAGACAAAAGACTAACTCTATGAAATATTCGGAATATATAAAGCAAATAGAGATAGACTCGCTGTGGAGCGGCAAGCGACACATCGTGTGGAACCTCGACCGCAAGGTGAACATACTTAGCGGCATCAACGGTGTCGGCAAGAGCACTATATTAAATAAGGTGGTGAGAGGTTTGGCTGCAGGCGGAGAGTTCCCGAGTCACATGCTCAAAGGCGTTCGCCTCACAGTTGAGCCCGAAGACGCTCGCTGGATACGCTACGATGTGATACGGTCGTTCGACCGCCCGCTGCTCAATCTCGACGCAGTGGGCAAGCTGAACACGGCGCTTAGCGACCTTACGACAGAACTCGACCTGCAACTCTTCTTCCTGCAGCGCAAGTATCTCGACTATCAAGTGAACATCGGCAACCGTATCATAGCTTGCTTGCAGAGCGGAGAAACGGATGCTGCGGCTCAGGCGCAGAGAATCTCGGCGCCGAAGACCACGTTCCAAAACCTTATAGACGACCTCTTCTCGCAGACCGGCAAGAAGATTGTGCGCACGGAGAACGAGATACGCTTCTCGCAGATAGGCGAGACGCTCACACCATATCAGCTCTCAAGCGGAGAGAAACAGATGCTTGTGATTCTTCTCACGGTGCTCGTCGAAGACCAGCTGCCCTATGTGCTGTTCATGGACGAGCCGGAGGTGAGCCTGCACATCGACTGGCAGCAACGGCTCATCGACCTCATACTCACGCTCAACCCTAACGTGCAGATAATTCTCACCACGCACTCGCCTGCGGTGATAATGAACGGATGGGTAGACCATGTGACGGAAGTTTCGGATATAACGGATTAGAAATGGGCAAGCGTCTTACTGATTGCATAACATCGCAATACATTGGAGCGGCTAACCGACTCGGATCGAAGTCGGCGCGCCGACGCATCGTGGCTTACGTTGAAAGCTACGATGATATATTCTTCTGGCGTTCCATTCTCACACGCTTCGAGAACGAGGAACGCTACTTCGAAGTGTTGCTACCCTCGCGTCTCGAGCACTTGGAGCGAGGCAAGAAGGCGGCGATAATGAGCATGATTGCCGCAGGCGGAGTGGGGCGCAACATGATTGCCTGCGTAGATGCCGACTACGACTATGTGGCGCAGGGCGCTACGTACTCGTCGAAGACCATACTCGACAACCCCTACATTTTCCACTCCTATGCCTATGCAATAGAGAATATGCAGTGTTACGCCCCGTCGCTGCACAACGTGTGTGTGGCTGTGACGCTCAACGATGCGCAGAAATTTGACTTCGAGGCCTTTCTCGCCGACTTCTCCACGGCCATCTTCCCGCTCTTCGTGTGGAACGTCTGGTCGTACCGCAATGCTGCGGAGCGCCGATTTACAATCTCCGATTTCATACGCTCCATAGAGATGGGAACTCTATCGCCGGAGAATGCTTCGGCAGCCATAGCCCAACTGCGTAGACGCGTGGCGCATAAGGTGAAGATGCTGCAGAGTCAGCATCCAGGGGCGAAGGAGAGCTATCTTAGCGTGAAGAACTCTTTGCGCGAACTCGGCATACTGCCCTCTGAAACCTATATGTATATACAAGGTCATCACCTCTTCGACAAGGTTGTCGTGCCGCTGGTGAAGAAGGTCTGCAATACGCTCGTGAGAGAACGCGAACGCGACATCAGCCGACAGAGTGTACACGCTACGCAGCAGCGCAACGAACTCTCGTGCTACTCGTCGAGCGTGGGCAGTGTGGAGTATAGTCTGCGCCGCAACGTTGGATATGTGGCTTCTGAACAGTACAGACGCATTGTAAGCGACCTCGAAAGGTTCTTCAACAATACGGCTGACACCACAACATCACCCCAAAATCACAACATCTCACCAACAAATCACACCACCTCACCAACAAATCTCACCACCTCACCATCTCAACATAACACCACCTTTAACGAATACTCACTAACAACAAATACATAAAATGAAGAAAACGACATTAGCTTTAGGCTTATGCCTCGCGCTCGCTACCACAGCAAGCGCACAGAAGCAGGGCGGCATCTCTGCCACAGTGCTTCAGCAGATTGAGAAATCGCAGGGTTCAACCGCAAAGGACAAGGCGTTGTTCAACGCAATGGCTTCAAACAAGATTGACAACCTCGCAAAGAACTTCTCAAACCGCAACACGTTCGACACACACTTCAGCGTAGAAACCGCAAAGCAGTCTATCCACGACCAGAAGAGTTCTGGACGCTGCTGGATGTTCTCAAGTTTCAACGTGTTCCGTTCTGACTTCGCACGCCAGCATGCCGACTCTCTTACGGTAGAGTTCTCTCACGACTATCTGTTCTTCTACGACCAGTTGGAGAAAGCCAACCTTATGCTGCAGGGCGTTATCGACAATGCAAAGAAGCCTATGGACGATGTACGTGTGCAGTTCTTCTTCAAGAATCCGCTTAACGACGGCGGTACCTTCTGCGGCGCTGCCGACCTCGCACCTAAGTACGGTCTTGTTCCGAAGTCGGTGCAGCCAGAGACATTCTCTGCAGAGAACACTTCAAAGATATCTTCGCTCATCTCTTCAAAGCTTCGCGAGTACGGCTTGGAGTTGCGCAAGATGGTAGCCGACGGCAAGAAGGCACAGGCCATCAGCGCACGCAAGACAGAGATGCTCTCAACCGTTTACCGCATGCTTGCCATGACAATGGGCGAGCCGGTGAAGGAGTTCACATACCAGTTCCGCAACAGCAAGGGTGAGCCCGTAGGCGAACCGCGCCGCTACACACCGGTTGAGTTCTACAACGAGACAGTAGGTCGTCAGCTTGCAGGCACATTCATCATGGTGATGAACGACCCGCGCCGTCCTTATCACAAGACATACGAAGTGGAGTACGACCGCCACGTGTATGACGGCACCAACTGGAAGTATCTCAACCTGCCGATGGAGGAAATTGCAAAGCTCGCCATCGCTTCGCTTAAGGACGGCAAGAAGATGTACTCGTCTTACGACGTAGGCAAGCAGTACGACCGCGAACTCGGCTATCTCGACACTGAGAACTACGACTACGCTTCGCTTTTCTCTACAACATTCCCGATGGACAAGGCCGACCGCATCGCTACATACGATAGTGGTTCGACACACGCCATGACACTTTCTGCCGTAGACCTCGACAAGAACGGCAACCCAATCAAGTGGAAGGTAGAGAACAGCTGGGGACCAAACAACGGCGTGCAAGGCTGTCTGGTTATGTCTAACCGCTGGTTCAACGAGTACATGTTCCGTCTTGTTGTAGACAAGAAGTACGTGCCCGAGAACTTGCAGAAGGAGTTCGACCAGAAGCCGGTTATGGTTATGCCTGAAGACCCATTGTTCGGCTTGGACGACTAATACGATTATACTCTAACAAACATAAATATAACACATACACTATGGAACCATTAAAGTTCAACGCACTCCTTAAGTCAACAATTTGGGGTGGCGAGAAGATTATTCCGTTCAAGCACCTCGACGTGCAGCAGGAAAACGTAGGCGAAAGCTGGGAAATCTCAGGCGTGCCTGGCAACGAGACAGTAGTTGCCAACGGCGAGTACGCAGGCAAGAAGCTCAACGAGCTCGTACACGAGCTTAAGGGCAAGCTCGTAGGCGAGGCGAACTATCAGCGTTTCGGCGACGAGTTCCCGTTGCTCATCAAGTTCATCGACGCACGTCAGGACCTCTCTATCCAGGTTCATCCCACCGACGAGATTGCAAAGCGTCAGGGCAAGGAGCGTGGCAAGACAGAGATGTGGTATCTGCTCCCTTCAGACGCCGACGCTACTTTGCTTTGCGGTCTGAAGCAGCAGATCACTCCGACCCAGTACGCAGAGATGGTTGAGAACGACACTATCTGCGACGCCATCTCACGCTACGACGTGAAGGAAGGCGACTGCTTCTTCCTCCCCGCAGGTCGCATCCACGCCATCGGCACCGGCTGCTTCCTCGCAGAGATACAGCAGACATCCGACGTAACATACCGCATCTACGACTTCAAGCGCAAGGACAAGAACGGCAACTATCGCGAGCTGCACACAAAGCAGGCTGCAGAGTGCATCAACTACAACGTTGAGAGCAACTACCGCACCGAGTACACACCGCAGAAGAACCAGGGCGTATCGCTCGTGCAGTGTCCTTACTTCAACACAGCCGTATACGATCTCGACGAGCCGATGACAATCGACTACTCAGAGCTCGACAGCTTCGTTATCCTCATCGGCTTGAATGGCGAAGGCACAATCACCGACAACGAGGGCAACACAACAACCCTGCGTGCAGGCGAGAGCATCCTCGTTCCGGCTACAACCGAGACACTGAAGGTAGAGGGCAACGTCAAGTTCCTCGAAACATACGTGTAGTTGTTGGTAACAAGTATTATAAATCTTGATGTAAATCAGCATTTTTGGCTCATTCACTTGGGGGATATAAATTAAATGCGTAACTTTGCATCGTAATATGTTAGAAGAAACCGATTTTCAACTAACTTATAACTGCTTATTTAGTTACAACTACTACTACAAACAAACACAGACGTGCCCCGATGAGATGTCGGGGCACGTTTTATAAAAAACATCAACACATAGCAGTTGTAATTGACAACAGCAGCTGAACCCCAATCGAAACTTGAAAATTTAATCAACTAAATAAATATCGCTATGAGATTAATCATTGAAAAGGACTACGACCAGCTCTCAAAGTGGGCAGCTGAGCACGTTATCGAGCGTATCAACAAGTTCAACCCGACACCCGACCACAAGTTCGTTCTCGGTTTGCCTACAGGTTCTTCACCAATCGGTATGTACCGCGCATTGGCTGAGGCTTGCAAGGAGGGTCGTGTTTCATTCAAGAACGTCCTCACTTTCAATATGGACGAGTATGTAGGTCTGCCTGAGTCACACCCGGAGAGCTACCACTCATTCATGGCTAAGAACTTCTTCGACCACGTTGACTGCCCGAAGGAGAACATCCACATCCTCAACGGCAACGCAGAGGATCTCGAGGCAGAGTGCGCTCACTACGAGAAGATGATTGAGGAAGCAGGTGGCATCGATCTCTTCATCGGTGGTATCGGTCCTGACGGTCACATCGCATTCAACGAGCCGGGTTCTTCACTCACATCACGCACACGCCAGAAGACTCTTACAACTGACACTATCGTTGCTAACTCTCGTTTCTTCGACAACGACGTTAACAAGGTTCCGACAACAGCCCTCACAGTAGGCGTTGGCACAGTAATGTCAGCTCGCGAGGTGATGATTCTCGTAAACGGTCACAACAAGACACGCGCTCTCCAGGCAGCTGTTGAGGGTCCGGTTACACAGATGTGGACAATCTCTGTTCTCCAGCTCCACCAGCACGGCATCATCGTAGCTGACGAGGCTGCTACAGACGATCTCAAGGTTAGCACATACCGTTACTTCAAGGATATCGAGAAGAACAACCTTTAAAAAGTAAAAGAGGAATTTTAAAAGTAAAAGAGTAAAAGGGTAAAAAAGTAAAAAGTGCTTCTTACTCTTTTACTCTTTTTCTTTTTACTTTTCATCTTTGTTCAAAAACTTCTATGTTTTGAAACTAAAGAAAGTTCTTTTTACTTTTTTACTTTTAAAATTATGGCAAATACATTAGAAATAAAGAAGATTTCGACCGCTTCAGTTAGTGCAGCAGATATATGCCGCGTGCTCGACGAGGCGAACATCGGCTTCGTGGCAGTAGACAACCACTGCTGGGCAGAGGCATTCCCTTACCGCCCCACGATGGAGGTGCGCATGGCGCACAACGGCAAGCAGCTGCTCATCAACTACCGCGTCACTGAGGAGTGCGTGCGTGCAGTGGCTCCGCACGACGACGGCAACGTTTGGGAAGATTCGTGCTGCGAACTCTTCCTCTCGCCCGTAGCCGACGGCACCTACTACAACCTCGAGTGCAACGCAGCAGGCACGTTGCTCATCGGTTTCGGCGCAAAGCGCGAAGGTCGCGAGCGTGCTCCGCAGAGCGTGCTCGACAAGATCGACCGCTGGTCTTCGATAGGCCGCACACCATTCAGCGACATCGCCGGCGAGCGCACATGGCAACTCTGTCTTGCTGTGCCCGTTGAGGCTTACTACCGCCACTCGCTCCCGTCGTTCGACGGCCTTAAGGTGAAGGGCAACGTCTACAAGTGCGGCGACATGCTACCTCATCCTCACTTCCTCTCGTTCTTCCCTATCGACCTTCCGAAGCCCGACTTCCATCGTCCCGACTTCTTCGGCAGTGTGGAGTTTGAGTAGAATACAATCATCTCAGTATAGTATCCGATAGAAATAGGTAAAGCTCTATTTTTATCGGATTTTTTATTCTCTTAGAGCTTCATTTTGTATTTATATAGATTGTTTTTATAAATATTATTTTGAGGATAAGAAAATGCTATGTATCTTTGCAATATACCTAATATGTTTAAATTGAATATATATGTCAAGGGAAGACCATAATACAGTTGGGTACACCATAGCTCTTGTCAGCGAGTTTGCTGCCAAGTTTGGTATTATGCCCAAGCAAGCATACAACTATCTGAAACGTTTCAAAGGATTGGATTACTTCTACAATCATTATGGCGTATTGCATACCTTCTCGTTCGAGGATTCAGTAGATGCTGTGTCTGAAGTTTGTAGACTAAACGGAGGGAAATTGCAATGAAGTTGTATCATGGTTCGAATATGAGGGTTGAAAAGCCCGACCTGCAGCGTTCAAAACCTTTTAAGGATTTTGGACAGGGATTCTATTTGTCTGACAATTACAAGCAGGCTGAAGATTTGGCTATTGTCAAAGTAGAACAGATGCGGCGTGGTGAGGCTATTGTTAATGAGTTCGATTTCGATGAGTCGGTGCTTTCCTCTGGTGAATTGTCTGTAAAGATATTTGATGATTATAGTGAGGAATGGGCAAATTTTGTTTTGACTAATCGAAATAACAAGATAAGTCAACCTTCTCACACTTATGATATAGTATATGGTCCGATTGCAGATGATGGCGTTAACTATCAGTTGCGCCGTTATCTTGGAGGTATCATTTCACTTCAGCGACTTGTTGAAGAATTAAAATATGCAAAGGGTATAACATTCCAGTATTTTTTCGGAACAGAAAAAGCCCTTCAAAAACTCAAAGCTTTATGACACGATTAAATCCTGAACAGATCAAGATAATGAAGGACGAACTGACTGTGGAATTGGCTGATTGGCTGATGTCCACTTATGGTTATTCTCCGTCTGAAGCTCTTGACGTGCTTTATACCTCCGAGACCTTTGAACGATTGCAGGACACAGACACTGGTTTTTATTTTCAGAGTGTTGGCTATGTGTCTTCTTTTTTGAAGAATGAAGTAGAAAATGCAACCTTTTCTTAAGCTGACATTCACCCCCGACCCATACCAGCGCGAGGTTATCGACGCGCAGGGCGGGTTCCATCTTGTGCTTGCTTCGCCCGGCTGCGGCAAGACGCAGATACTTACAGAGCGCATACGCCGTGCCCATGACGTTGAGGGCGTGGAGTATGCCGACATGCTGTGCCTCACGTTCACCAACCGAGCCGCGCGCGGAATGCTCGAGCGCATTAATGCCAACATCGCCGACAGCGGCGTGGGCGACGTGTTCGTGGGCAATGTACACCGCTTTTGTTCCAAGTTTCTGTTTACGAACGGACTCGTAGCGGCTGAGTCGAGCGTCATCGACGAGGAGGACGCCGTGTCTATCCTTGCGCGATATACGGGCGAGGACGAATACTTCGTGCTCGGCGATTTCCGCCGTCGCCGCGAATACTCGCTCATATTCCATCTCGAAAGCATGATGCACCAGATAGCGATGGGGCATCCGAAGACGCTGCGTTCGCACACCGACTGCATCAACGGCGACGACGTGAAGGCGATGCAGCGCATCTGCAGCGTGTGCGGAAGGGCGTTCGACGCGGCGGCGATGGTTGACATATATAATAATGTGGAGACCTACCGCGATATGACCGCTGCCGACACAGCCGACTACGGCGACCGCATTATCATACAGCGACTGCTGCAGAAGATGCAGCTTGCGCAGCAGTACCATCTGTACAAGCAGCAGAACCATCTGCTCGACTTCCACGACTTGCTCTTGCTCACCTACGACGCGCTGAACGCCGACCCCGAACAGACCCTCTACAAGCGCTACACATGGGTGCAGGTAGACGAGGTGCAAGACCTCAACCAGTTGCAGCTGGCTATCATCAAGCTGCTCACCGCGCGCTCCTACCGCACGGTGATGTTCCTCGGCGACGAGCAGCAAGCCATATTCTCGTTCATGGGCGCAAAGATAGACACGCTCACGGCGCTCAAGCAGCAGGCGTCATGCCACCTGCACCATCTCTCAGTGAACCACCGCTCGCCGAAGTATCTGCTCGACATTTTCAACACATTTGCCGCCGAAGAACTGCAGATAGACCCTGCGTTGCTGCCCGATGTGGGGCTGAAGACGCAGGAGAAGCCGCTCGGCAACGAACTCGGACTTCTCTACAGCGAGACCTACGAACAGGAGGTGCGCGACTGTGTGCAGTTTGCCAGCCGACTGAGCACGATGTTCCCCGAGTCGACCACGGCGCTCGTCGTTAACGCTAACCGCGACGCCGAGGATATCAGCGGCGAACTCACGCGCCTCGGCATCGGACACTTCAAGGTGTCGGGTTCCGACCTCTTCTCGTCGCCCGAACTGAAGCTGCTGCTTGCCCACCTCAGCGTGCTCAACAACGAGTTCTGCTTCCTGGCGTGGGCGCGACTGGTGAAGGGCGTGGGCGTGTACGAGACAAACGCTGCGGCGCGCAACTTCGTGCGCTCGCTGTTCGACCATGCCATTCTGCCTACCGACCTGCTGCGTAGCGACGAGCAGCGCGAGCGCCTCGGCGAGACCTACCTGCAGCGCTTCGTGCGCAGCTACGAGGCGGAGACCATCGTGGTGTTCGACACCGAGACGACGGGGCTGAACGTCTTCGAGGACGACATTCTGCAGATTGCTGCCGTGAAGATGCGCGGCGGCAAGGTGCTGCCCGACTCCGAATTTACGGTCTACGTGGAAACCGACCGCGAGATTCCTGCTATGCTCGGCGACATAGTGAACCCGATAATAGAGGAGCGCAAGCTGCACACGCTGCTCTCGCACCGCGAGGCGCTCACGCAGTTCATGCAGTACGCCGAAGGATGCCGTCTGCTCGGACACAACGCCGACTACGACTGGCATATTCTCGACCATAACCTGCGTCGTTATGCGCCCGAATACCGTCTCGAGCAGTCGCATCCCGACTATCTCGACTCGCTGCGCCTTGTGCGTCTGCTGCATCCCGAACTGCGCGAGCACAAACTGAAGTATCTTCTCACGGCGCTCGGCTTGGAAGGCACCAACTCGCACCTTGCCGACGACGACGTGAACGCCACGCGCAGCGTCGTCACGCATTGCTACGGCTTGGCGAAGACGAGGGTGGAGCAACAGCTCGCGTTCCTCGGTGACGCCCGTGTGCGCCAGCGTGCCGAACTGCTGCGCCGCAACTACGGCGAGTTGTATCGCGCGGCGATGGGCCGTATGTACGTAAGAGATGTGGTTACTTCTTGCTTTGATGGTGCGCTTGAGACAAGTGCACCTCCTGGGGCGGCGGATGCCGAGTATAAGAATGTGGCGGATGTGGAGACTATGGAGAATAGGGTGGCGTTGGTGGCTGAGCTGAAGCGATTCTACAGCGCACTTCTCGCCGACAACCGTATACAGCCCGTCGGCGGACTGCATTACGTGACGGCGTATCTGGCCACCGACATGATTGACCCCACATCCGAGCCGTCGCTCTACGAGCAACTCGCCAACCACACAATGGAGATTAGCACGCTGAAGGAGGCTGACCTTTGCGGCAGCAGCAGCGTGCGCGAGCGCATCTTCGTCACGACCATCCATAAGGCGAAGGGCTTGGAGTTCGACAACGTGATAGTGTTCGACGCCGTAGACGGACGCATGCCCAACTTCTATAGTCGCACCAACCCGCAGATGCTCGCCGAGGACGCGCGCAAGTTCTACGTAGCCCTTTCGCGTGCGCGCCGCCGTCTGTATGTGTCGCAGTGCATACGTAGGTATGATAACAGAAATATGCCGCACGACGTGTTCACGACACCATTCATGCGGCATATTGCAAAGTATTTTAAAGAGGATATCTCGTTGAGTTAGCACCGTTTGCGTCCGCCGCCCGATCAGATTGCGTCCGCCGCCCGATCGGTTTCCGTCCGCCGTCCGATCGGATTGCGTTCGCTGTCCGATGAGTTTTGCTTGCGCTTAATCCAATACAAGTTCGACAGGACAATGGTCGCTGCCGAACACTTCGTTGTGAATAGCGGCGCAGGTGATGCGGTCGCGCAGGCGTTCAGACGTGATGAAATAGTCGATGCGCCAGCCTGCGTTCTTCTCGCGCGCCTTGAAGCGGTACGACCACCACGAATAGGTAGGGTCGTCGGGGTGCAGCGTGCGGAACGTGTCGATGAAGCCCTCGCCGAGGAATGCGGTCATCTTGGCGCGCTCCTCGTCCGTGAAGCCCGCGTTCTTGCGGTTCGACTTCGGGTTCTTCAGGTCAATCTCCTCGTGCGCCACGTTCAGGTCGCCGCACACAATCACAGGCTTCTTTGCGTCCAGACTCTTGATATAGTCAAGGAAGTCGTCCTCCCACTTCATTCGGTATTCAAGACGGCGCAGTCCGTCCTGCGAGTTAGGCGTGTAGCACGTCACGAGATAGAAGTCCTCCATCTCAAGCGTGATTACTCTGCCCTCGTGGTCGTGCTCGTCTACGCCGATGCCGTACGTCACGCTCAGCGGCGTGTGGCGCGTGTAGATAGCCGTGCCCGAATAGCCCTTCTTCTCGGCATAGTTCCAGTAAGAGGTGTAGCCCTCAAACTGCAAGTCGAGCTGACCCGCCTGCATCTTCGTCTCCTGCAGGCAGAAAAAATCCGCGTCGAGCGTGCGGAAAGACTGTTCAAAGTCTTTCTGCACGCAAGCGCGGAGTCCGTTAACGTTCCATGAAATGAACTTCATATCTTACGTTTTATTTTGTTGTACTGGTGATGAGCACCTGACGGAAATACTGTGTAGGGATGAGGCCTTTGGCGCTGTATTTGTCGACGCAGATGCCAGAGAGTACCATGTTATACTCGAATATCTTGTCGGTGAAGTTGCTTGAAAGGAACTTGCCGCCGTATGTGCCCGACACGTCGAACATGAAGTAGACGTCGTGGCTCTTGCCGTTGTAGAAGAACGATTGCTTGATAGTCATCGGGAATACTGGGAAGCTGTAGCCGTACTCTACGAAGTACTTGTCGTTCGGAACGAAATACTTGGCAGTGAGCTTAGCCGTAGCGTTCGACTCGTGTATGGCTGTGCGCAGCGCTGCAAACTCTACTGCAGAGTCGCTGTGGTTGTCTTTGCTGATGACGATGGCAGAGTCGAGCTTGCACACCGGGAAGTTGCGCATGGTGATGGTAGAGTCGGCTGTCACATCCCAAGAGTAGTGCTTCAGCGAGTCGTACTTCACTACGTTGTTGAACGACGGGTAGAAGAAGCGCAGCGTTGAGCCGTATGTGCCAGCCATTGTTCTCTGATATCCTGCCTGCTCCTCTACGGTAGGCACCTTTGTTTCGTTGTCGTCGCTGAGACATGATGAAAGTGCGAATGTTGCAACGAACAGTGTCGCTACAAACAACATCATTTTCTTTGTGGTTTTCATTTCTTCAAATTTTAATTGTTTTATCGAATGTTCTTGTTTGTTATTGGTTTTCTTTTGCTTCTAAGCCTTACTAAGCCTCTTTAGGCCTTCTTGAGCCTTTGCTTTCAACTAAGCCTTTCTAAGCCTTACTAAGCCTCTTTAGGCCTTCTTGAACCTTTGCTTTCAACTAAGTCTTTCTAAGCCTTACTATGCCTCTTTATGCCTTCTTGAGCTTTCTAAGCCCTCCCCGACGGGGAGGGTTGGGTGGGGCTTTAGAATTTGTGCGAGTTGGAGTTGATGAGGTTCATGAACTCCTGGCGAGTCTTCGCCTGCTCGAATGCGCCCGAGAAGTCGCTTGTCATTGTTATAGAGCTTTGCTTCTCTACGCCGCGCATCTGCATGCACATGTGCTTCGCCTCAATCACCACCATCACGCCGAGCGGATGCAGCGTTTCTTCGATGCACTCGCGAATCTGCTGCGTGAGGCGTTCCTGCACCTGCAGACGGTGAGAGAAGATGTCCACCACGCGCGCTATCTTGCTCAGTCCAGTGATATATCCGTTCGGTATGTACGCCACGTGCGCCTTGCCGTAGAAAGGCAGCATGTGATGTTCGCAGAGCGAGAACACGTCGATGTCCTTCACCACCACCATCTGTTTGTAGTCTTCTTTGAACAATGCGTCGGTGAGCACCTTGTGCGGGTCTTGCGAGTAGCCGCGTGTGAGCACCTGCATAGCCTTCGCCACGCGCATCGGTGTCTTCTGCAAGCCTTCGCGCTCAACGTCTTCGCCAAGCAGGGTTATCACACTTTTATAATGTGAGGCAAGGTCTTCCAAGCCCTCTCTGAATTCTGGATTGTCCATTTATGAGTTTTGAGTTTTGAGTTTTGAGTTTTGAATTGTGCGCTTTGCGCATTTTGAATTATGAGTTTTGAGTTTTGAATTTTGAGTTTTGAATTATGAATTCTTAATTCAAAATTGAATAATTCCTAATCGGCGTAGCCGACAATTCAAAATTCAAAATTCAAAATTCAAAACTCCCGCAGGGTTAGTACGCAACGGAAATCTTTCCTTTTACGATGCACGCCTGCTTATATCCTAATTTCTTCACCTGCTGCAGGATGGCGTTCGCCTCGTCGTATGTGCGATAGTTGCCCATGCGGCATATCCAGCGCGGTGAGTAGAAGTGTACGTATATCGGTTGGCTCGGGAACGCTGCCTTCACGGCGTTGCCAGCCTGCTGCGCCTTAATCTTGTCGTTGCGCGAGTTGCCGCCTGCGAAAACCTGCACTCTGTAGCCGTTAGTCTTGTACGAACGGCGCATCACCTTCTTGCTCATGTCTACGACGGGAGCCTCCGCTTCTGCGGTCTCCGTGGCGGTGTTGTGATGCTGTGTCGATTCGTGTCGCTGCGTGCTCTCGTGATGCTGGGTGCTCTCGTGATGCTGGGTGCTCTCGTGATGCTGGGTAGCTTCGTGTCGCGGCTCGGTTCCATGATGCGCCGCGTTGTTGTGAGTTGGGTTGCTATGAGCTACGTTCTCGTGGTTCTGGCTCTTGCTTGCCGCCGTCGGCGTGGTCTTTACAGCCGTAGAAGTCGGTTTCTCGGCTGCTGCCGGCTTATGTGCAGGCTCCTGCTGTCTGGGGTTGACGTTAGCGGTGTTCACCAACTTGTCTATTTCCTCGCTCTGTGTCACAACCACGCTTCCCTTTCCGGCAGCCTTCTGCTGCAGGTGCTGGGTGTAGGTCTGTGCGTGTGCAATGGCAGTGATGCAGACGATGAGACATGAGAGAATAAAAAGACGTTTCATAGCTTTTAATGATTCGATTTAGATTTGAATAACTAAAAATGAAAAATTATGATAAGCGCCATGAGCCGCAGATGCTGCAGATGGAGAAATCATAATTTTTCATTTTCAGTCTTTAGATGCTATTCCGTAGAATTACTTCTGTTTAAGAATGCATTCTGTATAATTACTTCTTCCAAGCGTCGATGATACCCTTGAAGTCAGCGCACTTCAGAGAAGCGCCACCGATCAAGCCACCGTCGATGTTCGGCTTAGAGAAGAGCTCAGGAGCGTTGCTTGCCTTGCAGCTACCACCGTAGAGGATAGATGTGTCCTCAGCAGCCTCCTTGCCGTACTTCTCAGCAACGATAGAGCGGATGTAAGCGAGCATTTCCTCAGCCTGGTCAGAAGTAGCTGTCATGCCAGTACCGATAGCCCAGATCGGCTCGTAAGCGATAACGATGTTCTTCCAAGCCTCTGCGTCGAGGTGGAATACTGAGCCCTCAAGCTCTGCCTTTACTACCTCGTTCTGCTTCTCTGCCTGACGCTCCTCGAGAGTCTCGCCGCAGCAGAAGAGAATCTTCAGGCCGTTAGCAAGTGCCAAGTCTACCTTCTCCTTCAAGATCTCAGCTGTCTCGTGGTAGTACTGACGACGCTCTGAGTGGCCGAGGATAACGTACTGAGCACCTGTGCTCTTTACCATCTCTGCAGAAACCTCACCAGTGTAAGCACCCTTAACCTTGTCAGCGCAGTTCTCAGCGCCGAGAGCTACTACGTTCTGGTCGAGCACCTGAGCTACAGAAGCGAGGTGGATGAACGGAGTGCAGATGATAACTTCACAGTTAGGCTTTTCAGCTACAAGTGCCTCGTTGATTTCCTTAGCGAGAGCAACACCATCCTGCAGGTTGAGGTTCATTTTCCAGTTACCTGCTACAATTTTCTTTCTCATTTTCTTTCTTTTTTTAAAGAGATTAAATATTCTGTTATTGTCTTGTTTGTTTCTAATCCATTTTGTCCATGCCCAGAGCCGGTCGGCTATTGTGAGAGCCATGAGCGGCACGAAGAATGTGAGCAGCACTATGAGCAGACGCTCGGGCGTGCTGTCGTTCTGCGCTTTTCCGATGGGCAACTGTTCGAGCGGAGCGGTCAGGTCGTCGGTTTGTGGCAGTGCGTTGTGACTCCACTTGCCTATTATTGTGCCGTCCTTCAGCAGAATCAATCCGGGATTGCTGCGTATCATTGTCTTCAGCGTGGTCTCGTCGGCGTTGCAGAACGTATATTCGGCTCCCGTCAGCTCGCGCCATCGCTCTATGTCCTCATTTGTCGACGCCGTGAGGCAGAAGAAGTCGACACCGTTCTCCTCAGCGTATTCGTATATCTGGTCGATGTCGCCGAAGTTGCTGTCGTCAGCCACGGCAAGTCGGGGCGAAACGAGCAGGAAGGTGTAACCCTTCTTCGTGAGCACCTGCTCGGTGATGTCTTCGCCAGTGTCGTTCGTCGTAATGGCGAAGTCGTGTATAGGCGGTTCGTAGCCCTTCTTGGTCTGCACCGTCTTGGTGTCTACGTACTCCCATGTAGAGTCGGGGTAGTTGTCGAGCGTGAACTCGCGTGTCACGCCGTTCTTGCGCAGTATGAACGTGCTTTCGAACTCCGGCTGCTCGGCTCCTTCGGGTATCTCCATGCCCTGCTTTATGTTCGTTCCGACGCGGTACGGGCGGAAGTCGAAGATAGGCAGCGTGTAGAGACAGTAGACGCTTGTCACTACGATGTACGTAATGGTGTAATACCTCACAATCCATTGGTTGGTGCGCGATATGAAGCGCGCCATATCTACCGGTCGCCATGCCACAAGCGTCGCACATGCTATTAGCACGATGTTCTTCAGCAGCGTCTCGCCGTTGGTCAGCTTGAGCGCATCGCCGAAACATCCGCAGTCTTTCACGGGGTCGGCTATGTATATCCACACCGTCAGCGCGGTCATCACGCTCATAAGGGCGAGCGTAAGTTTAGACACCATGTGTCTGCGCACCGCGAAAAGCATGAATACGCCCAGCGAGAACTCAAGAGCTCCAAGCGCAATCGCCACAATCACAAGCGCCCAGTCGGGCAGAATGTCGTTCAGCGCCATCGCAGCCGCATAGTCCTTCAGCTTGTAGAGCGTTCCGAGTGGGTCGATAGCCTTCACGTATCCAGAGAAGATGAACGTGACAGCCAGTATGAAGCGGCAGATGTTCACAGCCGCGATTCTTATATTTCGCATTATTCAGCCATCTTTATAGCTCCGAAGCACGCATAGTTGATTATGTCCATGTAGTTGGAGTCGATACCTTCAGACACGAGCGTCTTTCCGTCCAGACCTTCTATCTCCTTTATGCGCTGTATCTTGGTGAGGATGAAGTCTGTGTAGCTACTTATGCGCATATCGCGCCATGCTTCATTGTAGTCGTGGTTCTTGCGCAGCATCAGTTCGAGACACTCCTTGGCATGAGCGTCGTAGAGTGCAAGCGCCTCTTCGGGCTTAATGTCCACGGTGTCTACGTAGCCCTTTTCGAGCTGTATAAGTCCGATGATGCCATAGTTGATGAGTGCAATGAACTCAGGGCGAATACCCTCGCCAACAAGCGAAGTGCCCGTTATTTCGAGCGAGCGAATACGCTTCGCCTTTATGAAAAGCTGGTCGGTGAGCGACGACGGGCGCAATATACGCCACGAAGCTCCATAATCATGAAGCTTCTTCGCAAAGAGCGTGCGACACTCGTCCATCACTCTCTTAAACTGTTCCTCTGTCTTTGTAGTATCCATAAATCGGCACAAAAATACAAAAAACTTATGAATTGAGCAAACGTAGGCTCATTTTACTGCTTTTGCTCCTGCTTCTGACGCATTCGTATCATCTTCACCACGCCGCACATGGCATCGTAGCGTGCCTGCAGCGAGTCGCGTTTCACGCCGAGCAAGTTTCGCTCGTAGCGGTCGGTTGTGCTTGCTATCTTCGCTATGGTCTGCTGCAGGAGGATGTCTGTTTGAGCCACGTCTGCCTGCGCCATCTTCAACGATGCGTTCTGCCATACCACAAGAGCCGCCTTGCGCGCTTCAATGGCGGCAGGGTAGCGGTCGCGAAGTACGGTGATGGAGTCGAGAGTGGCGCGGTAGTTGCCGCTCTCGTACAGCGAGTTGATGCGTGCGAGCATCTTCTGAGCCATGTCGTCGTCGGTCTTGGCACACGAAGCGAGAGCCAAAGCGACAAGTGTTATAAGCGTAAATTTCTTCATTTCTCGGCAAAAGTACAACAATTCCGTGTATTGGCGACATTTACGCCACCTTATTTAATTAATATTTAGACATGCGAACATTATTAAAGACACACTTTTCTGTTGATTATAGCTTGAAGGCGTTGCACTTTTCTGTTGAAAGAGCACAAAAAAAGAGTGTGTGGCAGTCGCCACACACTCCTATAGAATGTCATGTATAGTCGTCAACCACGTATGTGAGCGGCGACTTATACTGAGTTTTTATGCTACTTTAGATGAAGATATACTTCATGATGAACAGTACGGCGAGAACGTAGAGCGTCGGGTTGAGCTTCTTCCAGTTCAGGCAGAGCATGTTGATAAGCACGTATGAGATGACACCGCAGAGGATGCCGTCAGAGATGCTGTATGTGAGCGGCATCATCACGATGGTGATGAACGCAGGGATAGACTCTGCATAGTTGTCGAGGTCGATGTCCTTCACCGGTGTGAGCATGAACAGACCCACGATGACGAGCACCGGAGTAGTGGCTGCTGCCGGGATAGAGAGGAACAGCGGTGCGAAGAACATAGCCACCACGAAGCACATTGCGGTAGAGAACGCCGTGAGACCAGTACGTCCGCCCTGAGCTACGCCCGCAGCACTCTCAACGTAAGTGGTAGTGGTACTTGCGCCGAGGCAAGCGCCTGTCATTGTAGCGATAGCGTCAGCCATGAACGCCTTGTTAAGCCCCGGAATGCGTCCGTCCTTCTGCATCATGCCCGCCTTTGTGCATACGCCAACGAGCGTGCCCATTGTGTCGAACATGTCTATGAAGAGGAAGGTGAACACTATCACCACCATGTCGATGGTGAAGATGTTATGGAACTCGAACTGGCAGAACAGCGGAGCCACCGACGGCGGAGTGTCTACAACGCCCGAGAAGTTGGTGACGCCCATCGGAATGCCGATGAGCGCTGTAGCGAGGATGCCGATGAGCAGCGATCCTGGTACGTTCTTTATGACGAGCACCGATGTGATAATGATGCCAATCACGCCGAGCAGCGCTGTGCCTTGGGTCATGTTGCCGATGGTTACGAATGTGGAAGTGTTCTCAACGATGATGCCCGCATTCTTCAGTCCGATGAAGGCGATGAAGAGTCCGATGCCGGCGCCGATAGCGCGCTTGATAGACGCCGGAATAGCGTCGACGATGAGCGTGCGGATGCTTGTGAGCGTGAGCACCACGAAGATGAAGCCCTCGATGAGGATAGCGGTGAGCGCGAACTGCCATGAGTAGCCCATGCCGAGGCAGACGGTGAACACGAAGAACGCGTTCAGACCCATGCCCGGCGCCAGTCCGAACGGTTTCTTGGCGTAGATAGCCATAGCGAGTGTGCCGATGATAGCAGCGAGCGCCGTTGCTGTGAACACAGCGTTGGTGTCCATGCCCTTGTCGGCGAGGTTGCTGAAGATGCTCGGGTTGACGGCGAGGATGTACGCCATGGTGAGGAAGGTCGTGATGCCCGCCATCACCTCTGTCTTAATGTTGTGCTTCGAAGGGTCGAAGCCGAAAAGTTTTGAAAGCATGTTTTTGATTGAGTTTAGGCCTTTCTAAGCCTCTTTAGGCCTCTTAAAGCCTTGGGTATTTTTTAGTTTGAGAGCCCTCCCCGACGGGGAGGGTTGGGAGGGGCTTTTTACTTTTAGAAGTCCCACTTCACGCCGAGGCATGGGCGACACTTGAAACCGCCGGTAGATCCGAAGTTATTAGAAAGCTCTATCTCTGTACCGAGGCTGAGGTTGTCGCAACCGAAGTGCTGACCCACGTTGTACCAGAGCTGCGGCTCGGTGATGAACACGGTGCTCTTCGTGTCGCAAGAGCCGTTTGCGTCGAAGTCGACAGCATGGTCCTCCCACCAGAAGTCGGCGAAACCGTCGAACTTCAAGCCCTTCACGCCGAAGAGGTCGTTCATAGCCCAAACCACGGTGAACTGCATAGGCACATCAGAGTCCTTCTTCTGGATGTTCTTGTAGAGCGCCTTGAGGTTGAGCGTGTTCTTGAAGTCCTTCGAGTGGATGAAGTAGTCGAGACCCACGAGCCAAGCGTTGTTGATAGGGTAGGAGCGTGTGATACCGCCGTTGTACTCTACTTGGAGCGAGAGGTTCTTGATGGCAGAGTTCTGCCAGAAGTTGAGGCAGCGAGCAATCTCGAAGTATGTGCCGCCAGGAGCGAGGTTCGGACCCTTAACGTGCTGGTCGTAGTTGAAGTCGTGGTCGATGAAGAAGTAGGTGTTACCCCACTTGTCCTGCTTGAACATTTCGAGCGTCAGCGTAACGAACTCGCGGTCGCTGCCGAAATCGTAGAACAACTGTGCGTTAACCTGCGCCTTTGCCTTTGTTGCGCCGAGGCAGAGCATAGCGATAAGGAACAGTGTAGAGGCTGTCTTTTTGATTTTCATTGTCTTTTTGTTTTATTTGTTAATTATTTGTGTGAACTCTTCTTTCCGTTCGATGTACTCAGGTATAAAAAATAGTCTGCTATACCGGGTGCTATTTATTAATGTGAGCGCAAAGGTACAAATTTTCCGTCAATACACATTAAATTCTGTAAAAATATGTAACTTTGCACTCGATTTGCATGTAATAATCAGGATTTTATACGAATGAAGCTATACACAGATGCCGAATTGGCACAAATTCTCGACAAAAAGATATTCCATAAGATAGGCGAAGTGGCCGACGAGATGGGCGTAGAATGCTATCTCGTGGGCGGCTATGTGCGCGACATATTCCTCGAGCGCCCCACGAACGACATCGACGTCGTCGTCGTGGGCAGCGGCATAGAGGTGGCGCAGGCGCTGCAGAAGGCGCTGGGCAAGAACGAGAAGACCGGACGCTGGCGCGCTCATCTCGCCGTTTACCGCAACTTCGGTACGGCGCAGGTTAAGTTCTACGACACGGAGGTGGAGTTCGTGGGCGCCCGCCGCGAGAGCTACGACCGCGGTTCGCGTAAGCCCGTGGTTGAGGACGGTACACTCGAGGACGACCAGAACCGCCGCGACTTCACCATCAACGCCATGGCGGTATGCCTTAACAAGGCGCGCTTCGGCGAACTCGTAGACCCGTTCGATGGTATCTACGACCTCGAGGACGGCATTATACGCACACCGCTCGACCCCGATATCACTTTCTCCGATGACCCGCTGCGCATGATGCGCTGCGTGCGCTTCTCGGCTCAGCTCAAGTTCTTCATCGACGAGGAGACGTTCGACGCCCTCGGACGCAACGCCGAGCGCATCAAGATAGTGAGCGGCGAGCGCATCGCCGACGAGCTGAACAAGATAATGAAGACCGACCAGCCATCGCGCGGCTTCGTCGAGCTGCACCGCTGCGGACTGCTGCAGCTCATCATACCCGAGCTGGCTGCGCTCGACATCGTGGAGACGCGCAACGGCAAGGCGCACAAGAACAACTTCTACCACACGCTCGAGGTGGTGGACAACGTGGCGAAGCGCAGCGACAACCTCTGGCTGCGTTGGGCGGCTCTATTCCACGACGTGGGCAAGACGCGCTCAAAGCGTTGGGAGCCTGCTATCGGATGGACGTTCCACAACCACAACTACGTGGGCGCCAAGATGATTCCCGCCATCTTCAGACGCATGAAGCTGCCGATGGACGCCAAGATGAAGTACGTGGAGAAGATGGTAGACCTGCACATGCGACCCATCGTGATTGCCGACGAGGAGGTGACCGACTCAGCCGTTCGTCGACTGCTCAACGACGCGGGCGACGACATCGACGACCTCATGATGCTCTGCGAGGCTGACATCACGAGCAAGAACGAGGTGCGCAAGAAGCGTTTCCTCGAAAACTTCCGCATGGTGCGCGAGAAACTCACCGACCTTAAGGAGCGTGACTACAAGCGCCTGCTGCAGCCCGTCATCGACGGCAACGAGATAATGCAGATGTTCAATCTGCAGCCGAGTAGAGAGGTGGGCGTGCTGAAACAGTATCTGAAGGACGCCGTGCTCGACAACCGTGTGGCTAACGAACGCGAGCCTCTTATGGAACTGCTGATGAAGAAAGCTGCAGAAATGGGGCTCACTCAGTAGTTTTCTCACCGTTCGCGTCCGCAGTCCGCACCGTTCGCGTTCGCAATCCGCATCGTTCGCGTCCGCAGTCCGCATCGTTCGCGTTCGCAATCCGCACCGTTCGCGTTCGCGATCCGCACCGTTCGCGTCCGCAATCGGTGACTGATACGCAACCTACACATTGATAAAGTGGCACTTTCGCATTGGCAAAGTGCCACTTTTGTGTTGATAAAATGTCACTACAATTTAGGTAAATGCAACTTCTGCATTGGTCAAAATAGATACTAATATATTGAATAACGCGTAATGAGAAATAAAAGTTGTTAAATGTATGTATGCAATGGTTACAACTTACTTACATATTTAGTAACTTTGCATGCAGAAAACTTAAACAAGCAGTTTAGTTTTCTGTATACGCAGCATCAGGTTGCTGCACTCCTACAGTCACTAAGCAAATAGTAAAGTATATATTATAAATAAGGTAGAAATATAGAAAGGTAAAAAATATTTATTAAAAATAGGTATGAAGAAAACAAAGATTTTATTGGTTGCAGCCTTGGCTGCAGTGCTCGCCTCATGTGGCGGCGGAAAGAGTGGCGGAAAGCCAAACTTTGGCGACAACGAATACGCTGTACGCACAGTTCAGGGTCAGGACGCAAACTTGCAGACCACCTATCCGGCATCTATCAAGGGTGTTCAGGACGTGGAGATTCGCCCGAAAGTGTCTGGCTTCATCACAAAGCTTTGCGTGAAGGAAGGTCAGTCGGTTAAGGCAGGTCAGTTGCTGTTTGTCATCGACAACGTTACATACGCCGCTGCCGTTCGTCAGGCAAAGGCATCTGTGAACGCTGCAAAGGCACAGCTCAACACTGCAACTCTTACATACAACAACTCGCAGAAACTCTTCAAGAACAACGTAATCGGTTCTTACGAGCTGCAGTCGACAAAGAACGCAATGGAGAGCGCTGCCGCCCAGCTCGCTCAGGCAAAGGCAGCATACGTATCGGCTAAGCAGAACCTCAACTTCTGCTTCGTTACCTCTCCGTCTAACGGCGTTGTAGGCGACCTGCCTTACCGCGTAGGTGCTCTCGTAAGCTCTTCGTCGCAGCAGCCCCTCACAACCGTGTCTAACAACTCTACAATGCAGGTTTACTTCTCTATGACAGAGAAAGACCTTCTGGAGATGAGCAAGACACGGGGTGGCGTACACGCTGCCGTAGAGAGCTATCCGGCTGTGAAGCTGCAGCTCGCCGATGGCTCTATCTACGAGCATCCGGGCAAGGTGGCTGCCGTGAGCGGCGTCATCGACCCGACCACCGGTACCGTGTCTATGCGTGCCGACTTCCCCAACCCCGAGCACGTGCTCAAGAGCGGTGCTTCAGGCTCTATCGTAGTGCCTCACGTAGCTTCTTCGGCTGTTATCATCCCGCAGGACGCTGTGGTTCAGGTGCAGGACAAGTACTTTGTGTATGTAGTAGGCAAGGACAACAAGGTGAAGTACACACCGGTTACTGTCAATCCGCAGAACGACGGCAAGAACTACATCATCACTTCTGGTCTTAGAGTAGGCGACCGCTTCGTTGTGAACGGCGTTTCTTCGCTTCAGGACGGCATGGACATCAAGCCACTCACAGAGGCTCAGTACGCTGAGAAGCTGAAGAAGACAGAGCAGCTCGGCGAGGCTCAGGGCGACCTTGGCAAGCTGAAGAAGGCATTCGGAAAATAATTTTTTTTGTAGATAAGAAAGTAATATGAAATTAGATAGATTTATCCTGCGCCCGGTGCTCTCGACCGTGATTTCAATCGTGGTTGTCATCCTGGGTGTGTTAGGTTTGGTGTCGCTGCCTATCGAGCAGTACCCGAACATGGCGCCGCCTACCATCATGGTGCGTGCAGCCTATACCGGTGCCAACTCACAGACCGTGCTCAACTCTGTGATCGCGCCGCTTGAGGAGTCGATCAACGGTGTGGAGGGCATGACCTACATGACATCTTCTGCCACCAACGACGGTTCGGCTTCTATCACCGTATTCTTCAAGCAGGGCATGAACCCTGACATGTGTCAGGTGAACGTGCAGAACCGCGTATCGCAGGCTTCTGCGTTGCTGCCAGCCGAGGTAACAAAGGCAGGTGTGACGGTCATGAAACGCCAGTCGTCTACCGTTATCCTCTTCGGTCTTACAGCCGACGACGACCGCTACGACGACGAGTTCCTCACCAACTATGCCAACATCAACGTCGTTCCTGCCATCAAGCGTGTGAACGGTGTGGGCGAGTGCCAGTGCTTCTCGCAGAAAGACTATACCATGCGCCTCTGGATCGACCCGGTGAAGATGAAGAGCTACGGCTTGATTCCAACAGACCTCACCAGCGTTCTCGCACAGCAGAACATCGAGGCTGCGCCGGGTTCGGTAGGCGAGCAGTCGGACAACCAGTACCAGTACACCTTCCGCTACAGAGGACGTCTGCAGACACCGGAGGAGTTCGGCGAAATGATCATCAAGTCGACACAGGACGGACAGACCATCCGCGTAAAGGACGTAGCCCGCGTAGAGATGGGCGCGCTGTCATACACCGTAGAGTCGAAGAACAACGGCAAGCCGTCAGTAACAATGATGGTTACGCAGACCGCAGGCTCTAACGCTACAGAGATTGCCACAAACATCAAGAAGCTCCTCAAGGATCAGGAGGCATCAATGCCGCCGGGCATCCACTTCGACATCATGCAGGACGTTACGGAGTTCCTCTTCGCCTCAATCGAGGACCTTATCAAGACCCTCTGCGAGGCGTTCATCCTCGTGTTCATCGTGGTGTACATCTTCCTTCAGGACACACGCTCTACGCTCATCCCGTTGATTGCGGTGCCCGTATCGCTCATCGGTACATTCTTCTTCCTCTACGCGTTCGGCTTCTCGCTCAACCTGCTTACGCTTGCCGCACTCGTGCTTGCCATCGCCATCGTGGTCGACGACGCCATCGTGGTCGTCGAGGCTGTGCATGCCAAGCTCGACCTCGGCTACAAGTCGGCTAAGCTCGCGTCTATTGACGCCATGAACGAAATCTCGGGCGCCATCATCTCAATCACCCTCGTTATGGCGTCGGTGTTCATCCCCGTGTCGTTCATGGGTGGTACGTCAGGTGCGTTCTACCGCGAGTTCGGTATCACTATGGCTATCTCTATCATCATCTCGGCGCTTAACGCCTTGACCCTTTCGCCGGCTCTCTGCGCCATCTTGCTGAAGCCGAAGGACGAAGAAGGCAAGGAGCGTAAGATGTCGATGGTAGACCGTTTCCACGCATCGTTCAACGCCGCATACGGCAAGGTGCAGGAGAAGTATACAAAGGGTGTGCGCCGCCTCGTTGAGCGCCCCGTTATCGCTATCGCTACAGTCGTAGTGGCTATCGCTGCAATGGTAGTGCTCATGGGTACAACAAAGACAGGCCTCGTTCCTGACGAGGATACCGGCACAGTGTTCTGTACAGTTTCAACACCTCCGGGCACCTCTATGAAGAAGACCAACGAGGTGATGGACCAGGTAGACCGCATGCTCGCTACCAACCCGGCTATCGCCAGCCGTATGCGTATCACGGGCTACAACTTCATCGCTGGTCAGGGCTCTAACCAGGGTACATTCATTGTCAAGCTGAAGAGCTTTGAGGAGCGCCAGAAGGAAGAAGGTCCGCTGAAGTACATCGGCGTACACAACCTCGGTTCTACTATGGTGCTCGGTATGATATACAAGCAGACCGCAGCCATCAAGGGTGCGCAGATTCTTGCCTTCCAGCCGCCTATGGTGCAGGGCTTCTCTGCAACCAACGGTATGACCTTCTCAATGCAGGACCGCACGGGTGGCGACGTTAACAAGTTCTACGACATCACGAAGAACTACATCGCAGAACTTAACAAGCGTCCGGAGATTTCGAACGCTATGACATCGTACAACACCAAGTATCCGCAGTACAAGATTGATGTTGACGTGGCTAAGTGTAAGCAGAGCGGCATCGACCCGTCTACAGTGCTCACCACAATGCAGGGCTACTATGGCGGTATGTATGCGTCTAACTTCAACGCTTACGGTAAGCTCTACCGTGTATACATCCAGTCGGCACCGCAGGATCGTGCAGACCTGAAGAGTCTGGACAATATCTACGTGCGCACTTCTGCTGGCGAGATGGCTCCTATCAAGGAGTACGTGAACCTGAGTCGTGTATACGGTCCGCAGGAGATCGACCGCTTCAACCTCTTCACCTCTATCAACGTGAACGCTTCGGCTGCTGAGGGCTACTCAACGGGCGACGCTATCAACGCTATGGCAGAGGTTGCGAAGACATCGCTTCCGGCAGGCTACACCTACGAGTTCTCGGGCTTGACACGTACCGAGCAGGAGTCGTCAAACTCTACAGCTATCGTGTTCGTGCTCTGCTTGACCTTCGTGTACCTCATCCTCTCGGCACAGTACGAGTCGTACATTCTGCCGCTGTCCGTAATCCTTTCCATCCCGTTCGGTCTGGCAGGAGCCTTCCTCTTCACCAACATGTTTGGCAAGAACAACGACATCTACATGCAGATTGCGCTCATCATGCTTATGGGTCTTCTCGCTAAGAACGCCATCCTTATCGTGCAGTTCGCCCTCGAACGCCGTCAGACCGGTATGGCTGTGTCTTGGTCGGCAGTGCTCGGCGCTGCAGCCCGTCTGCGTCCTATCCTTATGACCTCTCTGGCTATGATTATCGGTTTGCTCCCGCTGCTCATGCCTTGGGGTGTAGGCTACAACGGCAACATGACCCTCGGCGCTGCAGCCGTAGGCGGTATGCTTATCGGTATGCTCTGCCAGATTATGGTAGTGCCGGCGCTGTTCTACATCTTCCAGACATTGCAGGAGAAGATCAAGCCTATCGAGTTCGAGAACGACAGAGCTGATGTAGACACCGAGATTCGCCAGTACACCAACCCGTACGTGGCAGGTGCACTGCATGAGCAGATTGAAAAGACTTCAAAATAAGACAGATGAACATGAAAAAAATAATGCTTCTCGCCGCTGGCGCTTTGCTGATGACCAGTTGCGGAATATACAATAAGTACGAGCGTCCCGAGGTGAACACCACGGGACTCGTACGCGACGTGCAGAGCAGCACCGACACACTCGCTGTCACCGACACCACAAGCTTCGGCAACCTCGCCTGGCGCACGGTGTTCACCGACCCGCAGCTGCAGTCGCTCATCGAGCAGGGCTTGAAGAGCAACACCAACCTGCTCAACGCCGCTCTCAACGTGAAGATGATTGAGGACCAGCTCATGGTGGCTAAGCTCGCTTTCGTGCCGGGCTTCACCTTCTCGCCGCAGGGCACAATAGCTTCTTGGGACGGCAACCCCGCTACGAAGACCTACACGCTGCCTATCACCGCATCGTGGAGCGTAGACCTCTTCGGCAACCTTCTCAACCAGAAGCGTTCGGCACAGATGGCGCTGCTCGCTACGAAAGACTATCAGCTCGTAGTGCAGACAAAGGTCATCTCTAACATCGCCAACTTGTACTACACGCTGCTCATGCTCGACAAGCAGCTGCAGGTGGTAGACAATATGTCGAAGCTCACTGAGGAGACATGGAACATCATGAAGATTCAGAAGGAGCTTGGCCGCGTGAAGGAGACAAGCGTGCAGAGTGCTGAGGCCAACATGTATTCGGTTAAGGCTCAGGCAACGGAACTGAAGCGTCAGATTCGCGAGACTGAGAACTCGCTCTCGCTGCTGCTCGGTCAGCAGGCGCAGACCATCGCACGCGGCACGTTCGAAGGACAGCAGTTGCCGTCGGAGTTCTCTACAGGCATCGGCTTGCAGTTGCTCGCAAACCGTCCCGACGTTCACTATGCAGAGATGTCGCTCGCACAGTGCTTCTACGACGTGAACACAGCACGCTCTAAGTTCTATCCGAACATCACCATCTCGGGCACTGGCGCCTTCACCAACTCTGGCGGTATGGGCATCACCAACCCGGGCAAGTGGTTGCTCTCGGCTGTCGGCTCGCTCGTTCAGCCTATCTTCGCTCACGGTCAGCTCGTGGCTGGCTTGAAGGTGGCTAAGTCAAAGCAGGAGCAGGCTTTCAACACATGGCAGAACGCTGTGCTCTCAGCAGGCTCGGAGGTGAGCAACGCCCTCGTGCTCTACAACTCTTCTGCAGAGAAGAGCGCGCTGGAGGCTAAGCAGGTGGAGAGTCTGAAGAAGAACGTCGAGTACAACAAGATGCTCTTCAACGACGGATCGGCTACATATCTTGAGATAATCACCGCACAGCAGAGTCTGCTCAACGCAGAGCTCTCGAAGGTGCAGGACGACTTCTACAAGATGCAGGCTGTGGTTAACCTCTACTATGCACTCGGCGGAGGAAGATATTAAAACTCAAAACTCAAAATTATGATTAGTGAAAAAGCATATATAGCTCCGGGTGCGAAGATTGGCAAGAACGTTACGATCTATCCGTTCGCATACATCGAGGACGACGTGGTTATCGGCGACGACTGCGTAATCTATCCTTACGTGAGCATCATGCGCGGCACAACAATGGGCCGTGGCAACAAGGTTTATCAGAACACGGTGCTCGGCGCTGAGCCGCAGGACTTCAACCATAAGGGTGAGGCTACACGCCTCGTCATTGGCGACGAGAACATCTTCCGTGAGAATGTGGTTGTTAACCGCGCTACATTTACCAACGGCGAGACACGCATCGGCAACCGCAACTTCTTCATGGAGGGCGTGCATATCTCGCACGACACGAAGGTTGACGACTACATAACGTTCGGTTATGGTACGAAGGTGGCAGGCGACTGTGAGGTTCACAGTGCTGCAATCTTCTCTTCTGGCGTCATCGTCAACTCTAACGTGCGCATCGGTGGTGCGTCGATGGTGACTGGCGGTGTGCGTATCTCGAAGGATGTGCCTCCGTTCATCGTGGCTACGGACAACCCCGTGCGCTACGCTGGCGTTAACGAGACGCTGCTGAAGTCGTCGGGCACAACCGAGAAGGTGATTAGTCATATCGCAAACGCTTATCGTCTCGTGTTCCACGGACAGACAAGCGTGTTCGACGCAATCAATCAGATTAAGGAGCAGGTGCCGGCAGGCAAGGAGATTACGGCTATCGTGAAGTTCCTTGAGAGCACTAAGCTCGGCATCATCAGCAAGCTGTAAGCCCCATGTGGCTTCGGCTGGTTCTGAACAACTGAAACATCAAAACACATATATTTCATACCTTTTATATATTAGTGTTGTTATTTCAATGAAAGCGGCAAGGTCGACGTGACGTCAACCTTGCCGCTATTTTTTTTGTGATGAGGTGTTGAGATGTTGAGGTGTTGAGATTTGATGTTGTGATGTTGAGATGTTGTGGTGGTGAGGTGTTGAGATGGTGACATGTTGAGGTGTTCAGTAACCAACCGTGCAAGCGAAGCCTGCGGCAATCACTCTGTCGCGAATTTCATCAAGCTCTGCGTGCGTAGCCTTGTGAAGAGTGGGGCAAGGCGTCTCGCGGTCGATAGTGTATATCATCACGCTGCTGGGCTTGATGCGTCGAACGGCGGCGAGCCAAGGCTCCACGAACGCCTCCGAAACGTTGTCAACACTTGCGCCGGCGTCGTCCGTGCCGTGCATGAACATGGTCTGCACGATGCAGTGTCCGTCGAACGATTCCATCTCCTTGATGATGTTCTCGACGTTGTACGACGGTTGCACGGGGCGGTCCACCTTATTAATATATTCAGCGCAGACCGTGTCGAGCTTCATGATGTTGTTGTCGACGAGCATCAGCGCGCGATGCACGTCGTGGCGGTGCGCCAGCGTAGAATTGGTGAGCACCGACACGCGCGCCTCGGGATAGTAGGCGTCGCGCAGACGTATTGTGTCCTCGATGATAGGCAGGAAGTCGGGATGCGCTGTCGGTTCGCCGTTGCCCGAGAAGGTGATGACGTCGAGCTTCGAGCTCGCCGCACGCATCTCCTTCAGCTTTTGCTCAAGCCGCTCGGCGATAAGTTCGCGCGAAGGTTGCGGCAGAGTAGGGCGGCGCAAGCGGTTGTAGCCCACCTCGCAGTAGATGCAGTCGAACGTGCATATCTTTCCGTCGCTCGGGTTGACGTTCACGCCGAGCGAAATGCCAAGTCGCCGACTGTGTATCGGTCCGACTATCGGCGAAGGATAGAGAATTGTTGCCATTATGTGTGCTTTTATAGTTATCCAAAGGTAGATAGTTTGTTTTATTAAAGGCATACGTATGGTGTTAATTGACGTTAATCCCTCTTTTTAACCGATATTTTTTTGTTATTTTGCAGGAAATTTGGTATAATATAGCCTTTTCGGAATGAGAAAGAAAAACAAGAAGACCCGCAGTCGTCACGGATTGCAGGCTGTAACGTTGTGCATTAGCACCGCAATGGTGCTTATCCTGTTAGGTTTGGTGGTGTTCTCAGTGTGCACCGCCCGCAATCTTTCTGCCTATGTGAAGCAGAACATCGTGGTGACGATGATGCTGCAGGACGATATGACGACAGGCGAGGCTCACCAGTTCTGCAACAAGCTGCAGGCGCGCCCGTACATCTGTTCGCTACAGTACATCAGCAAGGAGCAGGCGCTGCGCGAAGGCATCAAGGCGCTGGGCACCGACCCGCGCGAGTTCGCCGAAGTGAACCCGTTCCTCTCGTCTATCGAGATAACGCTGAAGTCTGACTACGCCAACAGCGACTCGCTGCGGTTCATCTCTAAGGAGCTGAAAGCCTACCCTAAGGTGAGCGAGGTAAAGTATCAGAAAGACCTCATCGACAGCGTGAACGAGAACATCGCCAAGATAAGTCTTGTGCTGCTGGCGCTCGCCGTGCTGCTCACTATCGTGTCGTTCTCGCTCATCAACAACACCGTGCGTCTGAGCATCTACGCCCGCCGCTTCTCCATCCACACCATGAAACTCGTGGGTGCGTCGTGGGGCTTTATCCGTGCGCCGTTTGTGCGCCACTACGTGTTGCTCGGTCTGCTCGCTGCGCTCATAGCGTGCTGCGTGCTTGGCGGTGCTGTCTACGCTCTGTTCATGTACGAGCCCGATGTTCTCGACCTCATTACGTGGCAGGTGCTCGCCATAACTGCCGGTACGGTGGTTGTATTCGGTATCTTCATCACGGCTATCTGCTCGATAATATCGGTTAACAAGTTCCTGCGCATGAAGGCAGGCGATTTGTATAAGATATAATGTTGATGTGTTGAGGTGGTGAGATGTTGACATTACTTATATATACATATTATATATAGACACTACTTATACATATAGACACTACTTATACATATAGACACTACTTATACATATAGTCATTATTTGATAGAATATATTCATTCAATTTAAAATATAAACAAAGTGGATAAAAGAAATTACGCATTCGGTAAGATCAACTTCATTCTGATGGCTGTCGGAATGTTGGTTGTAATCCTTGGTTTCATACTTATGAGCGGTGGCGGAAGCGACGAGACCGTTTTCGACAACGATATCTTCAGCGTGCGCCGCATTAAGGTGGCACCCGTAGTGTGCTTCCTCGGCTTCATCTCGATTATATATGCCATAATCAAAAAGCCGAAGGACGAATAAACCATTCAGGGGGTGCAGTTGTCTCAACTGCACCAACTAAGCGGCAGGTGCATCCTCTTGTGCCTTCAAATAGGTTGGTGCAGTTGAGACAACTGCACCCCCTGATAATACCCCCTGATAACACCCCCTGAAATCACCCTCGAATTAATAATTAATAATTAAAAATTAATAATTTAACAAATGGATTGGTTACAAGCATTGGTCCTTGGCGTTATCCAGGGACTCACAGAATACTTGCCCGTTAGTAGTAGCGGCCACCTCGCTATCGGCTCGGCACTCTTCGGTGTGCAGGGCGAGGACAACCTTGCGTTCACCGTAATGGTGCACGTAGCAACAGTGCTCAGCACCCTCGTCATACTGTGGAAAGAAATCGACTGGATTCTGAAAGGACTCTTCAAGTTCGAGATGAACGCCGAGACAAAATACTTCCTCAATATCGTCGTTTCGATGATACCGGTAGGCATCGTCGGTGTGTTCTTCAAGGACTATGTCGAGGAAATCTTCGGTTCGGGTCTGCTCATCGTGGGCTGCTGTCTGCTTCTCACAGCCTTGCTGCTCACATTCTCCTATTTCGCCAAGCCGCGTCAGCGCGAGCATATCTCTATGAAGGACGCCTTCATCATCGGTCTTGCCCAGGCTGCAGCCGTGCTGCCCGGACTCTCGCGCTCAGGTTCTACCATTGCTACCGGCTTGCTGCTTGGCAACAAGAAGGAGAATCTCGCCCAGTTCTCGTTCCTTATGGTCATTCCGCCCATACTCGGCGAGGCGTTGCTCGACGTTTTGAAGGCAGCTAAGGGCGAAGAAGCGTTCGCTGGCATCGACACACTGCCCCTCGTTGTTGGCTTCGTGGCTGCTTTCGTCAGCGGATGCATCGCCTGCAAGTGGATGATCAACATCGTGAAGCGCGGCAAACTCGTTTGGTTCGGCGTATATTGCGCCATTGCAGGTGTCGTGACCATCGTTTGCTCTTTAGTATAAAAATCAACAACAAATAATGAATTTCACCAAAGGCGAAGTCATCGCCATAAACAAACCCCTTGGCATGACCAGCTTCTGTGCCTTGGCAATAGTGCGAAAGCGCATCTGCGTACGCCTCGGGGTGAAGAAGATAAAGATAGGCCATGCCGGAACTCTCGACCCGCTTGCTTCGGGCGTGCTCGTGCTCTGCACCGGCAAGTTCACGAAGCGCATTGAGGAGTTTCAGATGCACGGCAAGGAGTACACAGCCACCATCCAGCTCGGCGCAACAACGCCCAGCTACGACATGGAGCATCCCGTGAACGCCACATATCCTACAGACGGCATCACACGCGAACGCATAGAAGATGTTCTGAAGCAGTTCGTGGGCGACATAGAGCAGGTTCCGCCGACATTCTCGGCGTGCAAGGTGGGCGGACAGCGCTCCTACGACCTGCGCCGAAAGGGTCTGGACGTGGAGCTGCAGCCGAAGCAGATACACATCGACGAGATAGAGCTCACGGCGTTCGACCCCGAAACGATGCAGATGTCGATACGTGTGGCGTGCGGAAAGGGCACATACATCCGCGCCTTGGCACGCGACATCGGTCGTGCGCTCAACTCCGGCGGATATCTCACGGCTCTCTGCCGCACACGCTCTGGCGATCAGCGCGTGGAGAACTGCATCGAACTCGACAAGTTCGAGGAGTGGCTCGCCAATCAGACAATAGAAACCAGTGAAGATGAATAAATAAAAACTACTATGAAGTTATCACAGTTCAAGTTTAAGTTACCAGAAGAGCTCATCGCTCTTTATCCGCATAGCATTTATCGCGAGTTCGAAAACGACAACGGCGAGAAGGAGACCTTCCGCATCACACGTCGCGACGAGTGTCGCCTGATGGTGCTGCACAAGAAGTCGCAGACCATCGAAATGTACAAGAAAGACGCCGACGGCAACCCCATCGAGGGCGAGTATCTCGACTTCCGCAACGTGCTCGACTACTTCGACGAGCACGACACGTTCATCTTCAACGACACAAAGGTATTCCCGGCGCGCCTCTACGGCACAAAGGAGAAGACCGACGCGAAGATTGAGGTGTTCCTGCTGCGCGAACTCAACGAGGAGATGCGCCTATGGGACGTGCTCGTAGAGCCAGCACGCAAGATACGTATCGGCAACAAGCTGTTCTTCGACGACTCGGGCACTATGGTGGCTGAGGTTATCGACAACACAACAAGCCGCGGACGCACGCTCCGCTTCCTCTACGACTGTCCGCACGACGAGTTCAAGCGCGAGCTTTACGCTCTCGGCGAGGCTCCGCTGCCACGCTACATCCTCGACCGCCGCCCCGACAAGCGCAGCACAGAGGACGACTTCGACGACTTCCAGTGCATCTTCGCCAAGCACGAGGGCGCCGTTACGGCTCCGGCTACCGGCTTGCACTTCTCGCGTGAGCTGATGAAGCGCATGGAGATTCGCGGTATCAACTTCGCCTATATCACGCTTCACTGCGGTTTGGGCAACTTCCACGACATCGAAGTGGAAGACCTTACAAAGCATAAGATGGACTCGGAGCAGATGCGTGTAGACGCCGACTGCTGCAAGCTCGTCAACGACACGAAGCGTGCCGGTCACCGTGTGTGCGCCGTTGGCACAAGCGTCGTTAAGGCTACAGAGACCGCTGTCGGCACCGACGGTATGCTGAAGGAATACGACGGCTGGACAAACAAGTTCATCTTCCCGCCGTACGACTTCGGACTCGCCGACTCGATGATCTCTAACTTCTACCATCCGTACTCAACACTCCTCATGGAGACTTGCGCTTTCGGCGGTTACGACCTCGTAATGGAGGCTTACAACCTCGCCGTTAAGCACGGATTCAAGTTCGGTTCGTACGGCGACGCCCTGCTCATCGTTAACGACTAAGCCGCACTTATGCACAAGGTGTATCTTTCGCTCGGCTCCAATCTCGGCGACCGTGAGGCTACGATGCGCAGCGCCATTGAGATGCTCAACGAACGCGCTGGAACGGTAGACCGCCAGTCGTCGTTCATCGAGACTGAACCGTGGGGATTTGAGTCGACAAACCGATTCATGAACATGTGCGTGCGCCTGCTCACCACCTTGCAGCCCACAGAACTGCTCGAAGCGACAAAGCAGATTGAGCGCGAACTGGGCAGAACGCAGAAGTCGGTAGACGGACAATATCACGACCGCCCCATCGACATCGACATCCTTATGTACGACAACCTGCAACTCTCTACGCCCGACCTTACGCTGCCGCATCCGCACATGCAGGAGCGCGACTTCGTTATGGTGCCGCTGAGAGAAATATTATAATATAGAGGGCGTGTCAAAACTACAGTTAGCTTTTTATCGCAATACTGTAGTTTTGACACGCCCTCTATTTTTTTTGCTCCGTTTGTTGCGTTTTGTCATCGTATACCGAACGCCGTCCGATCAGATTGCGTTCGCCGTCCGATCAGATTGCGTTCGCCGCCCGATCAGATTGCGTTCGCTGCCCGATCAGATTGCGTTCGCCATCCGATCAGATTATGCCTGCCTGTAGGAGGAAGGAGTTTAGATACTATCCGTTTCTTTTAGTCATAACAATATGTTCTTATATGAATTGCTAACTATCAATCGATAAATATTTTTTTCAAAAAAGATAACTTTTGTTTGGCGAAAAACATGATTATAAGTATATTTGCAGAATAATTGTAGCAATCAATTAATAATCATACAAACATAATTATGAAGAAATCTTTACTTTTGACTGCGGCTCTTGTTATGGCAACAACAGCTGCCAACGCACAGCCGTTTGTTGAAGGCGTTCCGTTCAGCGCACGCCAGTTCGGCAAGCACCTCGTGCCAGCACTTAACGCACAGGCTCAGCCTTCAAAGCTGCGCGCTGAGAAGAAAAACAACTATTATTTGCGTCCTGAAGGTGCATTGTTCCAGACTTCTGACAAGAAAGGCCAGCTTTGGGGAACAGTGTATATGTATGTTCCGGGTGCTTACGACGTAAAGTTCAAGAAGCAGGGCTCGGATGCTTATGTTTGGCATCAGAACACCTTCGACTATTACGGCAATGTAACTGTTAACGATTGCTCAAGCAATACAGATTATTATTATAAGATTGACGCAAACGGCGACTTCAATTTGAAGAGTCTGTTTGATGGAAGCGACGCTGTTCCAACACTTGTTTGCAATACCGACTCGTTCCTGCTTGCTTCGGAGAATCCTTACTTCGGCAATCCGGGCGACCCTGGCAAACACGAATCATTGGCTTTGATGTACTATTATCCGCGCGTATATTCTGGTATCGACCAAGCTAACCGCCGCGTGACTCCGCTTTCATACACTATGGACCAGGTTAGCGAATTGTTCTTCGGTGGCATGGACAACGAGTACGTATATGGCTCGGGTACATTCACACAGGACGGAGCTAAATACACCGCCACCGGCGTTTATCAGTATTTCGACAAACCGATGGCTCCGCTGGTCGTAGAAGATATCTTCATTCCGGTTATCTCTAAGGGCTATTATCCTATCGCGAAGGGCAAGCAGCTGCGTATGCAGATCCACAACGTGATAGAGCAGGACGGCCAGCGCATTCCTGGCGACAAGATTCTCTACGAACTCACAGCTACTGAGCCTGAGACTATCGACGTAGGCAGCGTTCCGTACGACGATAACACAAGCTACAACGCCTTCACACTCGTGTTCACAAAGAAGAACGCTGAGGGCAAGGCAGAGCGCTTCACAATCGACGAGCCGTTCTACGTAGTTATCGACGGACTCGACAAGGAAGGCATCGACTGCGGCTTTGAGGTCAGCGAGTTGCCTTACTATTACGACAACTTCGACTCGGCTGTAGGCATGTGGAGCAAGGACGGCAGTCCGGCGTTCTTCAGCCTCTACAAAGACGTCGCTCTGAAGGTGTCGTTCTCTGCTAAGTACGACTACTGCAACCCGATGTACTACGTCCTCAACGGACGTGAGGAGAACTACGGCGTTGTGAAGATGAGCGATGACGGCACAAGCGGCAAGACTCTCATTCCTGGCGATTTGGTCTTCGACGGTCCGGCTATAAAGGTGAATGACGATTGGTTCGATGCCAACAACGAGCCTAACTACACCGTAACTTGTGATGCCGACTGGGTTAAGTCAATCACTGCCGACACAAAGACATGGGCTGAATACGACATCGTGGTGCTCAAGGTGGTATGCGACCCGCTGCCTGAGGGCGTTAGCGGACGCAAGTGCGAGCTTCACGTTCAGGGCAAGACCTGCAAGTCGACATATCCTATCGAGGTTCTGCAGGGCAACGCAGAGGCAGGCATTAACGGCGTGACAGTTAACGTGGCACGCGACGGCAAGACATACAACATCGGCGGACAGCGCGTGGCTGACGACACAAAGGGCCTCGTAATCCGCAACGGAAAGAAATATCTGAACAAGTAAGAATCCTAACTTCTATTTCGTAATTAGAAACAAAAAGGGGTGCGCAAGTTGCTCTGCAACCGCACCCCTATATATAAAAAGGTGCGAAGATTGCGCTGCAACCGCACTCGTATATATAATATAATGTATAATAATTAGAGAGAGTTAATTAATAAGATAAATAACTTAAACAATATGATTATGAGAAAAACACTTAGAGTACTTCTCTCTGCGGTACTGGCAGCCACAACGTTGGTTCCGTCGGCAACAAACGCGCAGACTCCGTCTACGGGCGGACCGTACGACATCCCGTATTCATGTCTTTGGAACGACCCGACTGTGCTGTCTACCAAGGAGTGGACCGTTGAAGACAAGAACAACGACGGCATCACTTGGGGATTCAGCAACGACGTGCCCGGCAGTTTCATTAGTTATGTAGGCACTACGCAGAAGCAGGATGCCGACGACTGGCTCGTCAGTCCGTACTTGGCATTCGAGGCAGGCAAGACATATAAGATTGAGACCGGCGGCTTCAAGGCTGCAGGCGGTGCTCAGCAGTTGTCTTTGGCTGTCGGCACAGGCGACGACCCCACAACATACAAGGTTGTAGGCGACTACACCATCTCTGCTACATACGGCATCGGTAGCGCTACACCAGTTGAAGGCGAGTTCATCGCTCCTACAACCGGCAAGTATCGCGTAGCATTCCATTGCACCAGCAACCAGCGCGCTTATCTCCTTCTCCTTCCGGTGAAGGTGTTTGCAGAGGCAGCCTTGGCTGTGCGTCCGGCAGCAGTAAACGACCTCAATGTAGAGGTTGGCGCTAAGGGAGCAGTGTCGGCTAAGGTGTCGTTCACAACACCGTCTACCGACTATGCAGGCAATAAGCTCTCAGGTCTTACACGTGTTCAGCTCTATCGCGACTATGTGCAGGTGAAGAACTACGACGCTCCTGCTGTAGGCACAAAGATAGAGTGGCAGGACGACGAGGTTGTTACCGGCGAACATTCATACAGCGTAGTAGCTACAGCCAACGACTTGCGTAGCGACGAAGTTGTAAAGAAGGTGTATGTTGGTTACGACCGTCCGCTTCCTCCGCAGAACATCAAGATCTACGACCACCTCAACGGCAAGGCTACCATCACATGGGACCCCGTTTCAGAAGTTGGTATGCACGGCGGATATGTAGATCCGAAGACTGCAGAATACTGCGTGAATACACTTTATTATGGTTATCTTCAGCCGGTGGAGCAAGGTCTTACAACTACAAAGTGTGTTGTAAACGATGTTAACTACGACGGTGCTCAGGGTGCTGTGCAGTATGCTCTTCAGACCTACGTTGACAGCCCGACATCAGACACAGCCGTAGTCAGCGACTATGGACGTGAGGCATTCGTCATCGGTCTGGCACACCCGATACCTTACTACGAGTCGTTCGCTAACAAGAGCCTTCAGAAGGGTCCGTGGATTATCGACGCCAACTGTTCAGGCAAGTTCGGTCTCTCAGAAGACAGCCAGGACGACGACGCAGGCGCACTTGTGTTCAACCCGTCAACAGGCAGCACATTGGCTTGCATCCAGGGTCCGAAGGTAGACATCTCTAAGGCAGGCAACCCGCAACTCGTATTCTGGTACTACGCATATCCTGGCACCGACGGCAAGATAACCGTAAAGGTTAATCGCAACGGTCAGGAGATGAAGGAAGTAGGAACCGTCGATTACAGCAAGCTCAGCGGTTCAATTGGCTGGCGTTCTGTATCGTTCGACCTCGCTGGCGTTAGCAACGCAGGCGTAGAGAACGGCTACATCCGTCCTTACTTCTACGCAGAAGGACTTTCTACAAGTCTCTTCATCGATAATATCAAGATTTACGACGCTGTCGACAACAACCTCTCTGCTGAGCTCGATGCTCCTGCACACGTGCAGAACGGCAAGGTGACTGTAGTGAACGTAAAGGTTACTAACCTCGGCACAGCAAAGGCAAGCGGCTACAAGGTACATCTCTATGTAGACGGCAAGAAGTATGAGACAGAAGAGGGCGAAGACCTCGAGCCGAACGCACAAGCTACATACGAGTTCGCATTCACACCGAAACTCGGCGCAAAGAGCTTCAAGGTGAGCGGCGAAGTAGAGTGGGCTGCAGACGCATTCCAGGACAACAACAAGACTGATGAGGCAACAGTAGGCATCGTTAAGTCGCCGCTTCCGGCAATCAGCGACCTCGCTGCTTCAGCCAAGGGCGTGCTCACATGGTCGTCGATGAATGTTGACGGCGCCGTGGTTAAGGACGACTTCGAGACATACACACCGTGGTCTATCAACAACGTAGGCGACTGGACACTCTACGACGGCGACAAGGGCACTGTATATACCTTCGGTGGCATCCAGCACCCGAACTCAGGCGTAGCACAGGCTTACATCGTCTTCAACCCGTGGCAGGTGAGCGGTCTTGCAGCCGACTACATGCAGATGTTTGCAGACATCTTCGCGCCTCACTCTGGCGAGCAGTCGATGATGTCAACCGGCACAACAATCGACACCGGCACACCTACCAACAACTGGCTCATCACTCCAGAGCTTTCGGGCGAGGAGCAGACCGTTTCGTTCTGGGTTAACGCTCCTGGCGACGAGGTAAGCCGCGGCGAGCAGAATCCGAACTCAGGTCCTGAGACATTCGACCTCTACTACTCTGAGGACGACACCAACCCGAACTCGTTCATCAAGATCAACAAGGACTCTTACGAGGCTGTTTACGACTGGAAGCAGTACAACATCGACCTTCCTGAGGGTGCTAAGTACTTCGCTATCGTACACACAAGCACAGGTTCGCTGACATCTTACAACTACGAGCCCGACCGTGTATGCGTCGACGACGTTACATACCGTGCAGGCGGCTTGCGCGTAATGGGTTACAACGTATATCGCGACGGCGTTCTCGTTAAGAAGCTCGACAGCAAGACCACAACCTGGACCGACGACAACTACGCAAGCGACAACGGCTACGGCGCAGGCAACCATAAGTACAACGTAATCGTGGTTTACGCTAACGGCGAGTCTGACGTGTCTAACACAGCTTACGTAGGCGACCCTGCTGCAGGCATCGGTCTCGTAACAGTTGAAGGCGCAAAGGCAGACAACCGCGTATACACCGTAGACGGACAGTACGTAGGCAAGAGCCTCCAGAACCTCAACAAGGGTCTCTACATCCAGAACGGCAAGAAGGTTGTAGTGAAGTAATTTGCAAAAAATAGTTAAGATATTGATTAAATGCGGGTGCAAATGGTCTGACTTTCAATAAAAAGTCGTACCTTTGCACCCGCATTTTGCACAAATAACAATTTAATTTTTAAAGTTCTATGTATTTAGATCAGGCAAAAAAACAAGAGATCTTTGGACAGTACGGAAAGTCTAACACTGATACTGGTTCAGCTGAGAGCCAGATAGCATTGTTCTCATACCGTATTTCCCATTTGACGGAACATCTTAAGAAGAACCGTAAAGATTATACTACCGCACGTTCTTTGACACAGCTGGTAGGAAAGCGCCGCGCATTGCTTAACTATCTGTACGACCGCGACATCAATCGCTACCGTGCAATCATCAAGGCCCTCGGCCTCCGTAAGTAATCCGCACAAAGGAAACAAGGTCCCGCGTACTCAAAGAGAACGCGGGATTTTTTTTGTATTTATACTACTTGTCTGAAAAAAAAGTAGTAACTTTGCAGAAGTTTTTTAAGGTATATAAAATGCAAGATATTAGAAACATTGCGATTATCGCCCATGTCGACCATGGAAAGACCACGCTTGTCGACAAGATGATGTTGGCGGGCAAGCTGTTCCGTGACGGCCAGGATAACAGTGGCCAGGTATTGGACTCCAACGACCTGGAACGCGAACGAGGAATAACTATCCTTTCCAAGAACGTTTCAATCAACTGGAAAGGCACAAAAATCAATATTATTGACACCCCGGGTCACTCCGATTTCGGTGGTGAGGTAGAGCGCGTGCTCAACATGGCAGACGGTTGTATTCTGCTCGTTGACGCATTCGAAGGACCGATGCCGCAGACACGCTTCGTGCTGCAGAAGGCGCTTCAGATCGGTCTGAAGCCGATCGTTGTTGTGAACAAGGTTGACAAGCCCAACTGCCGCCCAGAGGAAGTGTACGAAATGGTGTTCGACCTCATGTTCTCACTCAACGCTACCGAAGACCAGCTCGACTTCCCCGTTGTTTACGGTTCGGCAAAGAACGGCTGGATGGCTGAGGACTACAACGCCCCGACAGACAATATCGACTATCTGCTCGACAAGATCGTAGAGGTGATACCTGCGCCGAAGGTGCTTGAGGGTACGCCGCAGATGCTCATCACATCGCTCGACTACTCAAGCTACACCGGTCGTATCGCCGTAGGTCGCGTTCACCGCGGCACGCTCAAGGAAGGCATGAACATAACCATCTCTCATCGCGACGGTACTCAGGAGAAGACACGCATCAAGGAAATACACGTGTTCGAGGGAATGGGACAGAAGAAGGTAGACGAGGTTCACTCTGGCGACATCTGCGCCATCGTAGGTCTGGAGCGCTTCGAAATCGGCGACACCATCTGCGACTTCGAGAACCCCGAGCCGCTGCCTCCTATCGCTATCGACGAGCCTACCATGAGTATGCTCTTCACCATCAACGACTCGCCGTTCTTCGGTAAGGAAGGCAAGTTCGTTACATCACGCCACATCAACGACCGCTTGCAGAAGGAGCTTGAGAAGAACCTTGCGCTGCGCGTGCGTCCGTTCGAGGACACCACGGATAAGTGGATCGTAAGCGGACGCGGTGTGCTCCACCTCTCTGTGCTCATCGAGACAATGCGTCGCGAGGGCTACGAGCTTCAGGTAGGTCAGCCGCAGGTAATCTACAAGGAGATTGACGGTGTGAAGTGCGAGCCTATCGAGGAACTTACTATCAACGTGCCCGAGGAGTTCTCGAGCAAGATGATTGATATGGTGACACGCCGCAAGGGCGAGATGACATCAATGCAGACCCTCGGCGACCGCGTCGACATCGAGTTCGACATACCGTCGCGCGGCATCATCGGTCTGCGCACCAACGTGCTCACAGCGAGCCAGGGCGAGGCTATCATGGCCCACCGCTTCAAGGAGTACCAGCCGTACAAGGGCGAGATTACACGCCGTATGAACGGTTCGATGATTGCGCTCGAGACTGGCACAGCCTATGCTTACTCTATCGACAAGCTGCAGGATCGCGGCAAGTTCTTCATTGATCCGGGTGAGGAAGTGTACGCAGGTCAGGTGGTAGGCGAGCACGTTCACGACAACGACCTCGTCATCAACGTTACGAAGGCAAAGCAGCTCACCAACGTTCGTGCCAGCGGTTCTGACGAGAAGGCGCGCGTGATACCGAAGGTGGTGATGAGTCTTGAGGAGTGCCTCGAGTACATCAAGGGCGACGAGCTCGTGGAGGTTACTCCGAAGAGCATGCGTATGCGCAAGGTCATTCTCGACCATCTCAGCCGCAAGCGCAGCAACAAAGACTAATTTCTTGTATCGAAATATATACAACAACGGGTGTTCCAAGACTGTGAAGTCATGGGACACCTTTTTTCGTATCAAATGCTTGCTTTTATGGAATTAATTTGTTACATTTGCAGCATGGGAATAGAAAAGATACGAAAAGTCATATATACTGACGAATTCATGGATTACTACTGGTCTCTCGATGCCAAATTGAGAGAGAAGTATTCGTATATAGTGAACATAATAGAAACTCAGAAGGTAGTGAATGAGAAGTTTGTAAAGAAACTTGTCGGAACTCCTTATTATGAGGCGCGTGTGTCGTTTGGTTCAAACGAGTATCGTTCGGTTATATTCACTATTGACAAAGAGAGTTTTGTTGAGTGTACCCGTTTGTTGTTTGTAACGGGATTCTTGAAAAAGAGCACAAAAGACTATAAAAAAGAGATAGGTAAGGCAGATAGGATAATTAAAGAGTTGGAGGATTGATTATGATAAAGATTAATGAAGAGAAGTTGGCACGACTTCACACCGCAGATGAAATATTGGAAAAGGAATACGGCGCACCCGGCACCCCTTCGCGCGATGCTTTCGAGGCGCGCGCCAAGGCGTGGTATTACGCCGAGTTGCTGAAAGAAGAGCGCAAGCGCCAGAAGCTTACGCAGCAGCAGCTTGCCGACAAGATTGGCAAGAAGCGCGAGTATATATCTACTATAGAGCGTGGCAACAGCGACATGCAGATGTCTACGTTCCTGCAGATAGCCTCTGCGTTAGGACTGCGTTTCTCGCTCGTGGTGGGCTGACGGCAAATTAATGTGCGGGTGGGCTGACAACAAGTTGGTTAAACCACGCGCCCGAACACAATAATAACGGCTGTTCGGCGTTTATTATTCAGAAAGTGAAAACGTAAACGAACATGAAAGAAATGAAGAAAAGAACAATATTGTTGGGCCTTGCCGCAGGCGTGCTGCCGGCAATGGCACAACCAAAGGTCGGCACCGTATCCGTGCTGCCACGTGTGGGTGTGGTTCTCGCCAATCTGCCCGGCGACAATATTTATATAGCCGGTGGAGTCGGCGACAACATGACTTACTCGGCACGCTACAAGGCAGGCCTGATGGCAGGTGTCGACATCGACTGGCAGTTCATGCCCAACCTCTCTGCCACTATCGGTGCGCAGTATGTGCAGCAAGGCGCTAAGTACGGCAACGACGGCTACAAGGTGCAGGTTACGGAAGGCGTGTACAAAGGCACCGGCTACAGCGACTGGAGCACGCAGCTCCATTACATCAACGTGCCCCTGATGCTCAACGCCTACCTCGGCACTGGCTTCGCCGTTAAAGCCGGTGTGCAGATAGGCTTCCCGCTCTCGGGCAAGATGAAGTACACCGAGCAGCAGTACACGATGACGAATGACGACGTGAAGTACGAGAAGCCCGAACACGTGAAATACGACATGAACTCAACGCTCACAAAAGTGACATTCGCTATTCCCGTCGGAGTGAGCTACGAGTTCTCTAACGTAATAATCGACGCGCGCTACAACATCGGACTCACACAGTTCCAGAACATTGACGGCTTCGAGTCGTCGAAGAACCGTGTGTTCACGTTCAGCGTAGCCTATCGTTTGGAACTATAAAAACCTGCTACGTCGCCAAAACCAGAACATCAACCGAACAACAATGGAAAAGAAGATAATAGTCTGCTGCGCCATCATCGTAGCAGGAACATACATACTCTCGCGCTCGTGGTCGATGACCATTGGCGTGGCTCTGCTGCTCTACGCCCTCGATGCCTACCTCACGGCTTGGGTGAAAAAGAAGGACGAGCAGTATTACGGAAAAAAGAAAAAGGAAGAAGATGGAGAAACTCATTAAACTATATACAGAATGGAGTGGGGCTGAACCCGTCAGCACCGAGCAGCTCGCTGGTGCGGGCAGCAACCGCCAGTATTACCGCTTCACCTCTGAGGACGGCTCTACCGTCATCGGCGTCGTAGGCACCAGTCGCGACGAGAATCACGCCTTCGTTTATCTCGCCGAGCACTTCGAGCAGCGCCAGTTGCCCGTGCCGCACATACTCGCACAGAGCGCCGACGGACTGCGCTATCTGCAGACCGACCTCGGCTCAACCTCGCTCTTCGACGCCATACGCGGCGGACGCGAGGCTGGCGGCAGATACAACCAGCACGAGAAGCAGCTGCTGAAAGCCACCATACGTCAGTTGCCGAACATACAGATACGCGGAGCGCGCGGACTCGACTGGCAGAACTGCTATCCGCAGCCCGAGTTCGACGAGGACAGCGTGCTCTTCGACCTCAACTACTTCAAGTATTGCTTCCTGAAGCCTTCGGGTCTCGACTTCCACGAACTGAAGCTCGAGGCTAACTTCCGCCTCTTCGCCAAGGACCTCACCGCCGAGAACATCGACTCGTTCCTCTACCGCGACTTCCAGGCGCGCAACGTGATGCTCGACGCCGAGGGCAATCCGCATTTCATCGACTTCCAGGGCGGCAGACGCGGTCCGTTCTACTACGACCTCGCCTCGTTCCTCTGGCAGGCGTCGGCACGCTACAGCGACAAGCTGCGCCGCGAGCTCGTAGCCGAATACTACGACGCACTGAAGCAGTACACCGAGGTGCCGTCGCTGCGCCACTTCGTCCACCGTCTGAGCCTCTTCGTGCTCTTCCGCACGCTGCAGGTGCTCGGCGCATACGGTTTCCGCGGCTACTTCGAGCGCAAGAAGCACTTCCTCGACTCCATTCCGCCGGCTATGGACAACCTCCGAGCGCTGCTGAAGCTGGGTGAGCAGGTGTTCCCCTATCCGTACATGATGGACATGCTGCGCCGACTCACCGAGATGCCGCGCTACGCTCATATCGAGGAGCCGGCTGTGTCGCGCGCCGACGGCTACAAGACCACCGACAAGAACGTCTATGAGGCCCATCCGCAGGACGGACCAGCCACGTTCTCCAAGTACGACGGCAAGGGACCGCTGCGCGTGCGCGTCTTCAGCTTCTCCTACCGCAAGGGCATACCAGCCGACGAGTCGGGCAACGGCGGCGGATACGTGTTCGACTGTCGCTCTACGCACAACCCCGGACGCTATGAGCCGTACAAGAAACTCACCGGACTCGACGAGCCCGTGATACGATTCCTCGAGGACGACGGCGAGATACTCACCTTCCTCGACAGCGTCTACAGGCTCGCCGACGCACACGTGCAGCGATACATCGACCGTGGCTTCACCGACCTGATGTTCTCCTTCGGTTGCACCGGCGGACAGCATCGCAGCGTCTACTCGGCGCAGCATCTCGCAGAACATCTGCACGAGAAGTTCGGAATAGAAGTGCACGTCTGCCACAGAGAGCAAGGCATAGAGCAGACACTTCTGTAGAATTTATAGCGCATTCGTTTTGCTGTTTGGTGGATTTTGAGTAATTTTGTAGGCAACATATTTATAACGACATCTATGATGCAAGCAATGATTTTCGCGGCAGGAATGGGCACTCGCCTTAAACCGCTCACCGACACTATGCCAAAGGCGTTGGTGAGGGTTGGTGGTGAGCCGCTCATAAAGCACGTAATACAAAATCTCTCTGAGGCTGGCGTTGACCGCATTGTTGTCAACGTGCACCACTTTGCGCAGCAGATAATCGACTATCTTACAGAAAACGACAACTTCGGGCTCGATATACGCATCTCCGACGAATCAGCCGGACTGCTCGAGACGGGCGGTGGCATAAAGCATGCCGCGCAGCTCTTCGCCCCCGACGCCCCGATACTCATACATAACGTGGACATCCTGAGCAACGTAGACTTGCGACGCTTCTATCAGCGCGCCGGTGGTCTGCTCAAAGCTGACGCTTCAACTCCGACTTCAGCTGACGCTCCCGACGCGTTGCTTCTCGTGAGTGAGCGCAAGACGCAGCGCTATCTGCTCTTCGACGACACGATGCGCCTCGTCGGTTGGACCAATATCGCCACGGGCGAAGTGAAGAGTCCGTACCCCGATCTCGACCCTAAGGCTTGTCGCATGTACGCCTTCGCCGGCATACACGCCCTCTCGCCCCGTATGCTGCCTTTGATGCAGCAGTTCCCCGACCGCTTCAGCATCATCGACTTCTACCTGCAGACCTGCGCCACCCACCGCATCGAAGGCTTCGCCAAAGACAATCTCCTGCTGATGGATATTGGCAAGCTCGACACGCTGACACAAGCAGAGGAGTTCCTGTTAAAAGTAAAAAGCCCCTCCCAACCCTCCCCGTCGGGGAGGGCTTAGTAAGGCATAAAGAGGCTTAGGAGAAGGTTTTCCCCCCCCCCTCGGCTTAGGAAGGCCTAAAGAGGCTTAGTTCGGCTTAAACGCCGCCTACCCTCGGCTTAAACGCCGCCTACCTTCGGCTTAACCGCCGCCTAAAGATAAAAAAGAAACATCGAATACAAACAATAAAACCAACCAAAGTAATGCAACAGAAGATAATAATTCTTGATTTCGGTTCGCAGACCACGCAGCTCATCGGCCGCCGTGTGCGCGAGCTTGATACCTTCTGCGAGATTATGCCCTACAACAAGTTCCCGAAGGACGACCCCTCTGTCATCGGTGTCATCCTCAGCGGAAGCCCCTTCTCGGTTCACGACAAGGAGGCGTTCAAGGTAGACCTTAGCCAGTTCGTAGGACGCATCCCGGTGCTTGGCATCTGCTACGGCGCACAGTACATCTCTTACGCCGGCGGCGGAAAGGTGGAGGCTGCCGACTCTCGCGAGTACGGACGTGCCAACCTCGAGCACTTTGACGCCGAGAACCCCTTGTTCAAAGGCTTCGTGCAGAACTCGCAGGTATGGATGAGCCACGGCGACACCATTACCGCTATCCCAGAAGACTTTAAGTGCATCGCTTCTACAGCCAACGTGAAGTATGCAGCTTACGCTTCTACAAAGCAGCCGGTATGGGCAGTGCAGTTCCACCCAGAGGTGTTCCACTCGCTGCAGGGCACACAGCTCCTGAAGAACTTCGTGGTCGACATCTGCGGAAGCCGTCAGGACTGGAGCGCAGACTCGTTCGTAGAGACAACCGTAGCTGAGCTCAAGGCGCAGCTCGGCGACGACAAGGTGATTCTCGGACTCTCGGGCGGCGTCGACTCAAGCGTAGCAGCCGTACTCCTCAACAAGGCTATCGGCAGCAACCTCACATGTATCTTCGTCGACCACGGCATGCTCCGCAAGAACGAGTTCCGCGACGTAATGGAAGACTACAAGTGCCTCGGTCTTAACGTTATCGGCGTAGACGCAAGCGAGAAGTTCTTCTCAGACCTCGCAGGCGTTACCGACCCCGAGCAGAAGCGCAAGATCATCGGTCGCGACTTCGTTGAGGTGTTCAACGCTGAGGCTAAGAAGCAGACCGGCGCAAAGTGGCTCGCTCAGGGCACAATCTACCCCGACCGCATCGAGTCGCTCAACATCACAGGCAAGGTAATCAAGAGCCACCACAACGTAGGTGGTCTGCCTAAGGAGATGAACCTCAAGCTCTGCGAGCCGCTCAAGTGGCTCTTTAAGGACGAGGTTCGCCGCGTAGGTCGCTCAATGGGCATGCCCGAGCACCTCATCACACGCCATCCGTTCCCAGGACCGGGCTTGGCTGTGCGCATCCTTGGCGACATCACTCCCGAGAAGGTACGCATCCTCCAGGATGCCGACGACATCTATATCCGCGGTCTGCGCGAGTACAAGACAAAGCTCTCTGGCGATGACGCACGCCGCGTACTTGCTGCCGGCGTTCCTGCCGACATGCACGACGGCGAGATAGAGGTTTCGCTCTACGACCAGATTTGGCAGGCAGGCACAGTGCTCCTCTCTACCGTACGCTCAGTAGGCGTAATGGGCGACGAGCGCACATACGAGCACCCCGTTGCTCTCCGTGCCGTTACCTCTACCGACGCTATGACAGCCGACTGGGCTCACCTGCCTTACGACTTTATGGCTAAGGTGTCTAACGAGATCATCAACAAGGTGCGCGGCGTCAACCGCGTATGCTACGACATCTCGTCTAAGCCGCCATCAACAATCGAGTGGGAGTAAAATTATAACTGGAAGATAGGCTGGAAGATTTCGCTTTTTAAAGCAAATCTTCCAGCCTTTATTGTGCTCTAAATGTGAGAGTTGCAGCGCTGCTGGAAGATATGGCAGATTTTTTCACTAACACAAAAAAAACAAGGGCAATCTTTTAAGATAAATATTGAAGAATATCATAGAAAAGTAGTATCTTTGTACCCGAATTGAAGAACTCAATGATTTGAGCATTCGGAAATTTACATCAAGAACGCAGCAATGCGTGCCAACCGAGCTTTAGGAATAGAGCATTCCAAAGAGCCACGGTGGCGAGCGAAAGCAGATGTGGGCATACGCCAAAAAAACTCATTATAGCTCAGAGACTGTAGATTTCCTTATGTGTCCTATTATAGGCATATAGGGATTTTTTTATGTTCCTCCAGCAAGTGTTGTTACTTGTCGTTAGGCCCACATGGTAATTGCCACTATATTGTCTAACAATTAAATAACAACAAAAATGGAACAATTAGGAAAATCAAGATGGGAAGGAATTGTACCAGCACCTGGAGCAATTCATAAAACGTTTAGAGTTCGTGTTGACAATTCAAGGTGCTACAAGAACATACTTCTTCATATTCCTCATTCATCATTTTCATTCCCATCGGGTTCGAATCATTCCTTTAACGATTTGGATAATGAGGAGAAGCTCCTTATCGATTATTATACAGACGAATTGTTTGTGCCTCAAAAAGAAACAGAGCACATAGGTACTATTGTATTCCCGTATTGCCGCCTGTTTTGTGATGTAGAACGACTGATAAATGACCCATTAGAAAAGGATGGCCTTGGCATTAGCTATGTCAGAGAGGTTCCCACAGGGAGATATTCCTCTACTTTTCGCTCCTTCAGTTCAAAGGAAGAAGCATTTATTCAGTATGTGGATTATCATTCAGTAGTCACCAAAAAACTCTTTGCCATGGGAAAAAATACTCTATTAATTGACTGCCATAGCTTCTCTAATATCCCTAACCTCTTGAACTCAAACCCACCGGACATTGACATCTGCATCGGATATAATGATGATGCTACGTGCCCAGACAATGTGGTCATCGGTAACATTGTCCATCATTTCGAATCTCTTGGCTACAAGGTAGGTATTAACAAACCTTTCTCCAACAGCAAAACTTTTTCTGTGCCAATGAAGTATCATTCAGTCATGATAGAAGTCAACAAAAGGCTCTATATGAACGAGTTTACCCTAGAAAAGACAGAAGGTTTTTACAAACTACAACAAGAAATAAGAGCACTCTATAATATCTTATTGAAACCATAGAGGTAATTTATAGCAATTTAACCCAAATCGGTCATTAGAAAATGACAAGAAACTTTTTCTAATGACCGATTTGGGATAAAAGATATTATCGCCAGTCGGCTCTTAAAACCCATCATGCACATTTTTTGATTGAGAGACAAAAAAAGCGCCCAACGAATTGGACGCTTCTGTAGAACAGTATAACTGTCTCCTATACCAATGCAACCTCTCTGATATCGAAGCAGCCCTCACCCATACCTGTTTCAAAATCCGGAGTTTTATCACGTTCATTGAACTCTACATCGGCGAAATAGTGTTCATGAAAGAAGTCGATCAGTTTTTCTTTCTGGTCTGATACAGCGATGGTGGTAGAAATTAAACGATGCATCATGTTGTCCGTACAGATACGTTTAAGTATGAAAAGGCTCTTTCCTGCCTTCTCAATGTTAGATCTATTTTCTTTTGCTGCTCTAATCATGGCTTTGCGAGCAGTTTCAAAAGAACAGTTCACAGCCATCATTTCTTCTTCTGTAAGATTTTTAATCATAATCCTTGATAATTTATGTTATATATTATAAATAGAATGACAATGGGAAGTTTACGTTCATTTGCTAAATTCCTTTTTATGAGAGAAATTTAACGACTCCTTTTACTCCTCATAACATTTACGCGACTCTTTAATACGATCGATAGCGTTCATAGGGTCAGCTCTTAAGCGCAAGTCTTACAATTCTTTGCTTAGGTCACTGCACAGTCTGCAAACGCTTATGAACTTCTTTCTTAGTGCGTCGCTTTTGATGAGCCATCCGCTAATGTGAGACGTGTTCTTACCGCTGACGATGAACGTATCCTCGTCAAAAGTCAGTGGCGTAGCATCCTTGTAGTGTGACGCCTTTTGGTTATACGCTCTGATCTTGTCGGTTATCGCATCCTTGACTTCAGGCTTGTTCGGTAACTTGAAGTTCATCATCAGATTGCAGTACTTGCTGCTCCCGAATTTCTTGCCGATATCAAAGCAAAAGAATTTGCGCTCTCCCTTGAAGTTATACACCAAGCGAGCCACTTCTGAGAAGAGGTAAGCAGCTTTCTTGTAGTCCTCACCGCAATCGGCAAAGTAATGTCCTTTGTCATCGTTCTCAAAAAGAGTATGGTTGGGCAAACGCAAAAAGCGTGTTTCCTCTTCATCGCTAAACTTAAACTCGACGGTAAGAAGAGGCATGTTCGTTATCTCGTATGTGAAAAAATCATCATTCTTATGATAGAAGAACCTCTGATACGGATCGTCAATCGGATTCTCAGCCTTAGATCCCTTCTCGTCGTTATCCAACTGTGTGTCGGTCCATATCGCTATTTCGTTTAGCGGCAGGCGCTTCATCATGCTTACTTGCTCCTGCAAAACCTCGGTAAGACCGTCCAACACTTTTACATTCTCGTTGATGGTGTAATCTTTCTTTGTTTCCATATTGTTTATTTTCTTATTGTTAGTTTTTCATCAGATTGGCGATAAGCGTCTCTAACGGCACTTCGTCTACGCCTTCCTTGTCTTTCAGCAACTCCTCTCTTATGTCTTTCAGGGCTTTCATACGAGAACCGAAACCGTCTTTAGCGATATGTCCGTATTCGCCGCAATGAAAGCATTGATAGCTGATGCTTCCGATGCCCGACATCGGACTGCCTGCGAACGAATAGACGTAGGCTGTGTGTCCGCACTTCTCGCACTTGTGCATGAAACTCTCGTTTCCGCGTTGCCATAATGTAAGCATCACACCGACGAAAATCGGGTTCCGCGTACCGAACACGCTAAGCGGTATGGTAGCATAGAACCATTCCTTGCGCTTGCCGATTTCCTCTCGATGCTCATAAAGGAGCTTTATATTATCTCTGTACAAAGGCCATTTGCTTTCCCTCTTGCCCACTTGCAAACTGACGAGTACGCTCTCGAGCGAACAAGCCTCATACTGCTCGGCATACTTGTGATAGTGTCTGTTGATGGCAGCAAACTTGCTGAGTCTATGGCACGCCTGGTCGATGCTCGTGTCGGCGACATTGCCCAATTCGTCTGCCAGTTTGCATGTGTCCGCTTCTGACCGTCCTAAGCCAATCCTGCAAAGTACGGCGTTGTTGCCTTCGCTATTCTTTATCGGTGCCCCCTCGGTGGTATCCCAAAAGTCGAGAAACGCTCCCAACGTAGCATCCTTCAGACTACAGCAATTTGCCGTTCCGCTACTCACTCTTACGCTTGCCAAGAGCATCTTGCTGTCTTTGCGTATCTCAGCCCTGTGTTTCCATAGAAAGTAAGCGTTCTTGAAGAACATTTCCGATTCTTCGTTGCTGAAAACGTGTCCAGCTTTCTTGTTATCTTCTATCTTCTGCTCAGTGCTCTTCTTGTGAGCAAGCAAAGACGTTCCGTCCATCAGCTTCATGTAGCCGATGTTATCTATAATTTCCAACATGTCGTTTTTCCTTTGTTAGGCTCTAATAATCAAGTGAATAGGGAGTCTTTAGGCAAACGTCAGACGCTTGCCTAAGAGGTGAATGTTCTTCGAGTCGAGTAAGGCGTTGTCGATAGGAGGTTCGGTGCCCTGCACGAGGCACTCGCGGCAGATCATCAGAATCTTGCCGAGGTTGTTTTCGCCGACGAACACGCCGATGTCGTTCACCTTGCAAGTCTCCTTGATAACCAGACGCTCCAGCGCCGCCTTCTTTATATTCGGGTTCTCAGCCTTAGCCCGTGCGACAACCTCCTTCTCCAACTCGTCTCTGCGGTCGGTCAGCGCTTTGTTGCTGCAGCCCCAAACCTCCTTGGTGTCGCAGCGTTCCTTGGTGGTGTTCTCGATGATGACAGCGTCCTGCGGAATCAGCGTGAGCTTGTTGGCGAACTCAGTATTGCCCTTGCACTTCTGCCAAACCACGTAGAGCATCCACTGAATGCGGAAGTCGGCGAAGTCCTGACGCATGTGGCTCTTGTACTTTGTCTTGATGAATCGCTTGGCGGCATAGCCGCTTGTCTGTCGGTGCATCTCCTCCTGGATAGCCAGGTGCTTCTCCGACGAATCGGAGAACTCACCGCAGAGATACAGCGTTTCGCTGTCACGCCATGTAGCCCCTCCGAATTCGAAGGGATAGCCACCTGCCATGTTGGTGAGACGGACGTCCACACCGTCTGCGATGTCGCTCGCTTTGGCGAATGAGCAGCAGCGAATCTGCGTGGCGTCGTAACGCTCCACACGTCCGAGAGAGTTGATAAGGTTGTTTATTGTTGAGCGGTCTGAACCGCATGATGAGGATGATAATGTGTTCATAATCAGAATTTTATTAGAATTGAACTAATCGCATTGATAGACCCACCGTTATTCTGAACCGGTTGGTGCCGACATTAAAGTCAGACTCGTAATGCATGTAATAAAAATAGGTTGTTTTGTAATGTACGGACACGACAAAAGAGGCATATCGACCGATAAAGCCAATACACCAATCTGGTTCATCATATTGATGACGAACAGAAACGAATGCTACTTAACTGAATGTGATTTCTTGTTTTCATAAATGATTTTGTTTAAAAGTTAATACTTTTCATGTCGATGCTCCACCGTGGCTGTTCTGCTCGGTTGGCTTCACCTTTTACTAAAGGCTACTCTTGACATTTCAGTCGCAAAATTAATACGACTTTCTGAGAAAGACGAATATTTTTGCTTAATGTTTGTTAATCGCAGCCCTTTGTGTTCTAAATATTGTCGCTCATTTAACATTATTTACTTGTAATTCTCCACAGACTTGGAAAAGAGTCTGTAAGTTTGTAGTCTGTATAAGTTGTTCTTGCTAACTTGTAATCACAATTAATTTTACCGATTATGATAATAATTGACGACGAGAGACGTATTCTTAATCTCAACCACATGGCTATATATCTGATGCTGACGGCAGAAGAAATGGCTATGTATGGCGATAAGCTTAAGAGACTGAATAACTACAGACGCGTTACGCGTGGCATTTTCCGCTTTGAGATTGTGGAGAAAGGTAGCACGCCTTACGAGCAGTTGCCAAAGGAGATGACGCGTGGCGCGGCAAGAGCCTGCAACTTGCTTGTACGTCTTGTCAATTCCATACACAAGATTTACTGCTATGGACTTGATTTTGTCGATATGTCTCTTGATTCTGATTCTATTCATAATGAGTTGAATTTGATTGTGGATGAAATCTGTCGTAAGAATATCTTTCAGTTGGATATCTTGGAGTATAGAAATACGGGCACAGCCATGTCGGCACTGCAGATGTATCGTAACTGCAACATTGTAAAATCTGTTTTCGAAAGAGCACTTGAGGGAGGTGTTATCTCTAAGAACGATTTTCCTGATGTTCGTATGCAGAGAGTTTCAGAAACCACCGACTTGGCTCGATCGCGATCTATTGCAGAAGATGCGTTTGCAGGTCCGCTTTCAGACAAAATCGAGAGAGAGCGTTGCGAGCGTGAGCTTCCAGACCGGCGCCCTAATATCTCTATCAATCTCAAGAATGTGCCGACAGGTAGTTGCTACAAGAGCGGCAAGCTCAAGATGTCAATCGGGTTGGAACTGATTATTGATGGCGATATCGTCAACGTGCCGATCACCAAGATAGACCAGAAGATGCTTTACACGGCTGTTCTCGTGGCTGCTTTGGAAGGAAAGCGCTTGAAACGCAGCGACTTCACAACAGATGTAGCTTTAAAGTCAGACCTCTTAAAGCGTGTCTTTAGAGGTCTGTCTTTGGAAAGTACTTTCACTGAATGGGTGTCGATGGTGAATCTGCATGGGGATGCAGCACGAATCAACGATGCGAAGTCGAAGATGAACAAGGATATCTGGAACTGTCTTCCGCGCAAGCATCGCAATGCATACTATTACGTGTGTCTTGTCACCGAATCGCCAAGGACGAAAGATACGCGCTATAAGATTCGTGCGAGTAGCAGTCGTATTTCCATTGTCGGTTTCATATCGAACAGGATTATAGCTTGAACCCTATCGTTGTCCTTGCATCTCCCTTGTCCAGCAATTCCGCCTTGCAGTATCTGTCGAGATCTTCGAGAGTGGACTCTTTGCCGTACAGCACGTAGTCGATAGACTGCTTTCGGGCTATGTTTTCTATTTGTCCTCCTGAGAAGTCGTAGCGCTTTGCCAGTGTCAGAGCGTCGCTCTTGCTTATACGCTTGAGCATGGTCCGCCATATCTTCACCTTGACCTCAGTTTCTGGATTCTTGAACTGCACCTTGAAAAGAAATCGTCTATCGAAAGCGCTGTCGAGGTTGCATGTCAGATTGGTTGTGGCTATAAGTATGCCGTCCAGATTATCCATTTCTTGCAGGATGATGTTCTGCATAGAGTTCTCCATCTTCTCAACTGTAGGGTTTGATCCGCCGATGTTCGTGCGCTTGTTGAAGATGGCGTCAGCCTCGTTGAAGAACAGAATGGGCATCACGTCCGAGTTCTTGCACAACTTTCCAGTGAGATTCGCAATCTGGTCTCCTTCCGTAGAGTTGTAGAAAAGCGACTTCTCCTTTATCTCCGTGAAAGCCTTCAACGACTTGTTGTTACGCAGAGTTGACAGACACTGAGATCTGCTGGGTATGTATTCAGACAGAAGCTCCGACTTGGCTTTATGCGTAAGAACGTATATCTCTGTGTTGGCTATGCCGTCCTCGCACTTTTGCTCTATCAGACCAGCTTTCATCAGCGTATGCGTTCCGTTCTTGAGCGCGCGTCGCATACAGTTGCACTCCCAATCGTCAGGATAGATTTCGTCGATGGTTAGCAAGGTAAGTCCTTCGTTTTCGGAGTCGGCATACTGCGCATAGTCCAAGGCAATCTGGAGAAACAGTGTCTTTTCATGAATGTCCTTGTACCGCTGCAGTTCTTGGCATAATGCAAGATGTTGATTCGCCTCAACGAGCTGCATCATCCAGGTCTCGTCGTTCTCACGGTTGAAGTCTTGCCTGCCTTTGTTGCTCATGTGTCTTTCGAGTTTGTCCATAAACTCCTGCTCGTTGCTAACTTCCAGCTTTTCCGGCACGAAAGGCCTGTTGTGGCGTAGAGCCGTTACTACGCCATGCTCCAGTTTGAAACCTTCCCAGTAAGAGTCCCGTTCATGGGCTGCACCTTTTATCAGCCAGCGTTTTGTCACGAGTTCTTCTATCTCTTCGCTGTAGCACATCGTGTTGAGGCGGCTTGTACCGAGAAACTCTCCGAAGCCTCCCCAGGAAACGGGCTCGCCCTCTTCTACCATTATAGCGAGCAATACGATTTGGATGTTTGTGAGTTCAAGATGTTCTCTAAGATACGCCATAGGGCGTTCGACGGTAGTCCAGAAATCGTCGGACAGTTTGCTGAGTCTTGCTTGGTCTAACACTCTGTCGAGTGCGGTGATGATAGTGTACTCCTTTGGTTCTACATACACCAGCTCGTATTTGTCGAGATTAAACTCGCTAAAGATGTCCGTTTTTTGTCTCTTTCTATGTGGTCTGTGCGTCTTCATAAAATCTGGTTTTATGCGTTAAACTTTTGCTTGATTATCTATTTCGCCAGCAAAGGTATGACAAACTTTCAACGTATACGATTTGCTTATACGTATAACGTTACTATATGTTTGCTCTGTTTTAATGACAAACACTTAAAGTGCGAAGCGTTGATACACTCCGCACGACCTGCAAAATCTAAAGAAATGAATGTATGTTTTTTCTATGTAGAAAAATAGGGTGCTTCCAAAAGCACCCTATTTATATTTATATCCCCAGTTTCTCAATCTTGTTGTATATTGTTTTGCGGTCTACGCCGAGCAGACGGGCGGCTTTGGCTTTGTTGCCGTTGGTCTGTTGCAGAGCGGTGATGATGCGTTGGCGCTCCGTGTCCTCGTCGTGCAGTTGCAGGACGTTGTCGGTGCGTATCTGTCCCATCGCCAGCGTCAGTTCAGCGGTGGTGATCTGCGAGCCGCGCGTGAGCAGCACCGCACGCTTCACCACGTTGTTCAGTTCGCGGAGGTTGCCGGGCCATGAGTGTGAGGCGAGCATCTCCGCAGCGCCAGAGTCGAAGCCCTCAACGTTGCGGTTCAACTCCTCGTTGGCGTGACGGATGAAGAGGTCGGCGAAGAGGAAAAGGTCGCTGCCGCGCTCCGAGAGCTTGGGCATGTAGATGGTGAACTCGTTGATGCGATGGTAGAGATCCTCGCGGAAACGGCCCTCGCTGACAGCCTCCTCAAGGTTTTCGTTCGTAGCGCAGACAAGTCGGATGTCGATGTCTATCTCCTTTGTTCCGCCGACGGGTCGGATGCGACGCTCCTGTAGCGCACGCAGCAGTTGCACCTGCACTTCGTAGCTCAGGTTGCCCACCTCGTCGAGGAACAGCGTGCCGCCGTTGGCTATCTCGAACGCGCCGCGCTTGTCGGCGTCGGCGCCCGTGAACGCTCCCTTCTTATGACCGAAGAACTCGGATGCTGCAACGTCGCGTGGAATCGCTCCGCAGTCGAGTGCGAAGAACGGACGGTCGCGGCGCTGACTGAGGTCGTGAATGCGGTGAGCCACGTACTCCTTGCCGGTGCCCGACGCTCCGAGTATGAGAACGGACATCGGCGTCGGAGCCACCAGATCTACGTAGCTGTATAGCTGTCGAGAGGCTTCGCTCTTGCCCTCGATGTAGCGGGGAGCGGCTTCCGAGTTTTGAGTTTTGAGTTTTGAATTGTGCGCCGTTGGCGCATTTTGAGTTGTAGAGTTTTGAATTGTTGCATTGCTTTGTTGCGTGTTCTGCTCCATCGCATCGTTAATCTTCTGCAGCAGAATGTCGGGCTGCACAGGCTTTGCGATATAGTCGGCAGCGCCCGACTTCATGGCGAGCACCGCGTTCTGCACCTCCGCATAGTTTGTCATCACGATGAATGGCGCATTGATGCTGTGCTCGTGCATCCAAGCAAGCAGTCGGAGGCCGTCGTGATCGGGCAGTCGGAGGTCGGAGAGCACGAGGTCTACGCTCTTCATGTCCACGAGCAGCTTCACGGCAGCACCCACCGATGTCGCCTTGTCCACCTCAAATCCCTTTCTGCGCAGCCATGTCTGTAGCATTGTGCCGAAAGCGATATCGTCTTCTACAATCAGTATATGTCGCATAGTATTTCCTTAAGTTTCTCTATCAGTTGTTTTGTTAATCTTTCGCGTTCTTGTTCGTTAGGGGGTGCTGTTGTTTCCTCAGGGGGTGCAGTTGTTTCCCCAGAGGGTGTTGTTGTTTCCTCAGGGGGTGCACTTGTCTCAAGTGCACCGACCAAGATGCTCTTTTCTTCGCTTTGTGAGTATTGTTGCTTTGTTGGTGCACCTCCAGGTTGTTGTATTGGTGCACTTGAGACAAGTGCACCCCCTGATTGTTGCTGCTTTGTTGGTGCACTTGAGACAAGTGCACCCCCTGGTTGTTGTTGCTTTATTGGTGCACTTCTTGCTCTGGCAAGCGGCGAAAGCCGAGCGGAGACAAGTGCACCCCCTGGGTGTTGTTGCTTTGTTGGTGCACTTGAGACAAGTGCACCCCCTGGGGTTTGCAGTGATGCGACCCATTGGTTTTTGCCAGGTTCGAGCATCTCGAGCAGCGGCAACGCCTTGTGCGCCGCCTTCGCAACGCGCTCAGGGTCAGAACCGTCGCCTATCATCTCTAAGTATTCCTCTATCGACTTGCGTATGTCGCCTATTATCTGCGCTTCCGCTTCGGGGTCGCCGTCGGTGAAGGGCAGGAGAGCGGATTTGAGTTTTGAGTTTTGAGTTTTGAGTTTTGAGTTGTTCTCGGCTTCGCCTGCGATTGTGAGTTTTGAGTTTTGAGTTTTGAGTTTTGAGTTGTTCTCGGCTTCGCCTGCGATTGTGAGTTTTGAGTTTTGCTCTTTCTCAGAAACCCTTACTGCAGCGCCCGTCAGTTGACAGATTGTAGCGGCGAGCGTCTGCACCGAGAACGGCTTGAACAGACAGGCGTCGAAGCCGTCGCTGCGCAGTTGCGGCATGATGCTCTGCTCGTGTGCCGTCATTGCCACGAACTTCGTGCGGCGTACGGACTTGTCGGTTGCAGACGTAGCTGACGATGCGCTGCGTATGCGGCGCATTATCTCGCTGCCGTTCATCTCCGGCATCTCGATGTCGGTGAACACGATGTGCGGATTCTTCTCCACAGCAATCCTAATGGCTTCGTCGGCGTGTATGGTCGTCGTGATGTCGAACTGCATGCCGTCGATGCGCCGAAGCATCTCGTTGAGGAGCTGACCCTGCAGGCGGTCGTCGTCTACTATCACCACGGAAATTGTGGGTTGAGGTGTTGAGGTGTTGAGGTGTTGAGATTTGCCTTTAGGGGGTGCACTTGTCTCAAGTGCACCAACCAAGCAATCTGGTTGACTTTGTTTGCTTTGTTGGTGCACTTCTTTGCTTTGTTGGTGCACTTGAGACAAGTGCACCCCCTGAGTTTGTTTGCTTTGTTGGTGCACTTGTTGCTTTGTTGGTGCACTTGAGACAAGTGCACCCCCTGAGTGTATCCCCTGATTAGTGACCACCTTTACCGGCAGACACACTCTGAACGTTGTGCCCTTGCCCTTTGTCGACGCAACATTTATTCTGCCGCCGAGCAGCGTCACAATCTCGCGAGTGATAGTGAGTCCGAGGCCCACGCCCTCCTTGCCTTGAGCGCCGGGCAGACGCGTGAAGGCGTTGAACACACTCTGCAGTTCTTCGGGTGTCATGCCGCAGCCCGTGTCGCTCACGCTCAGCGTCATCCAACCGTTCATAACGGTTATGCCGACACGCACCTCGCCCTCGTCTGTATATTTGATGGCGTTGCTCACGAGGTTGTTCACGATCTGCTTGATGCGGAACGCGTCCGAACGGCAGAACATATCCTCCGCAACGTTTATATCTGTAGCCAAGCGCAGCTGTTTAGCCATAGCCAGCGGCTGCATCTGCGCCACACACTCGCTGACGAGCGCAGTCGGCTGGAAGCTCACCTCGTGTCGCTCCGCCTTTCCGCTCTCCAGCTTATGATAGTCGAGCAGCGCCGACACCAGTTGCAGCAGATGATTAGCCGAGCCCGATATGCTCTGCAGGTAGCCCACAGCCTTCGGACGGTCTACATACTCGCTGAGCAGGTCGATGAAACCGGCAATCGACGCCGCCGGTGCCTTTATGTCGTGCGTGATGGTGAGCAGCAGTCGCTCTCGCTGCTGCATGATGCGCTCCGTCTCCGTCTTCGCTTCAAGAATGCGCTGACGGTCGCGGCGCTCGCGCTTTATGTCTCTGAGGATGTACACCACGAGAATCGCCGCCGAGAGAATCGCCAACAGTCCCAGCACCGCAATTCTCACGATCATGGCGCGTCGCGAACTGATAGCCTTGCCCACAACACGCTGCAGGGCGTTGTGCTCGTCGCTCTGTATGTCCTCCAGCAGCTGCCATGTGCGCTTCGTCAGCTGAATGCTCACCAGCTGCAGACGGTCGTTTCGTGTACTGATGATGTCCTGCTGGCGGTCGTTGGCGCGTTGCTGCTCGCTATGAATCTCGGCAAGCGCATTAGCCACCGAGTCGGCGATGTTCAGTCGGTGATGGATGGTGTCGGTAGACGGCTGATGCGTCAGTCGGGTAGTGCTTATGGTGTCGGTGCGTTGTTTGCGGAAGGCGTCGCCCAGGCGTCTGAAGAAGCCGCGTTTCGTCTTCACCACCTCGTACACCGTCTCGTGCTGTTCGTGTCGCTCCTTCGTCTGCGGACTGATGACGATAGAGTCGCGTCCGCTGTGCAGCGCCTCCACCTTATTGTTGTAATAGATGTCGCGGCTGTTGTTTTTCAGTACGTTCATCACGAGCAGCGTGTTCTCGCGTTTCGCTATTAGCAGTGCCATTAGCGTATCCAACCGCTGCTGTTTCAGCGTGTCGTTCAGTAGCAGGCGTAACTTACGTGCCTGCCTTTTCGAACCGCTGAGTGCGCGGTCGAAGCGTTCCCATTTGCTTGCGTCGCCGAGCAGCACGCTGCGTTCGGCATTGGCGGTCTCGAGCATCGAAAACACGAGCGAGTCGACAATGTCGCGGCGTGCCATAAAGCGCTCCGAGGCGTGGTTTACCGCCGACAACGAACGCGTGTTGTCGTATACCATCCATGTGGCAGACAGCAAAACGATGGCGAGCAAAGCGTAGCCTACAAGTATTTTTATTCTGGTGCTGAACATATATGCTTCAAAATTCTTATCCTTATATTCTGTATAACGCAGAATCTTGGCTTTTATTTTATAAAACATTCGTTGGTGGTAGAAAACAAAAAGTCTGCACCATTCTTGTTCGCACAAGAACGATGCAGACTGAAAGGAATTAGTGTGTTGTTATTTATGTCTGAAACCCTTACCTTCTCTTAAACCACAGCCGGAGCCTCTGTGCCGGTTGTATCTGTAGATGTAGAGTCCATGAGCATTACGCTCGAGAAGAGGTGTGCTGTAGAGTCAACCGAGTCAACCGAGTCGCTGAGCATTGCCACTTCTTCAGGAGTTGCCTGCTGGTCTGCCGGCTCACCCTCTGCCGGAGCGCCTACAGTGTCGGCTGTGTCAACAACGGTTGAGTCGACCGGCATGTTCAAACCAAGCTCTGCCTTAGAGCTACCTGCAAATACGTTGCTTACTGATACCATTACGAAAGCTGCGAAAGCTGCAAATACTAACTTCTTCATATTCTTAAATTTTTAATTGTTAATTATAATGTTTATCTGTAGAACTCCGTCTTGAACTGATGTTTGTTTGTTGCGTCGTTCACTTAATAGAATGCAATCTGCGTGCCAGAATATGAAGTGTTTTGCGTAAGTGTTTGATAGTCAGTGTGAATATAATATTTCAACGCCATTGGCATGGGCTGAAAAGATGTAGAAAAGTGTGGAACAAGTGTAGAATTATTCCACACTTTTGTGTGGACAGAAGTTATTGTTAGTGTGTAGAAAAGTCATCGTCAACCGAACGGAATCTGATTGGACGGCGAACGGAATCTGATCGGACGGCGAACGGAATCTGATCGGACGGCGAACGGAATCCGATCGGACGGCGTTCGGGTGACGATGAAAAAGTCATAGCTTATTGCCAAACAAACTTGAAGGTCTTTGTAGCTGTCGGCGTCTTTACGCTGAGCAGATACACGCCCTTTGGCAGTTGCGGCACGGCAACAGACAGCGTTTCGCCTGCCGAGCGTTTGCCGAGCTGCTTGCTGAACAGCGTGCTGCCCGTCATGCTTGTGATGCAGAGCGTAGCCTGCGTGTCGCGAGCGAAGCCCAATAAGATGTTTCCGTCTGCGATGCGCACCGTTCCGTCGAACGGCATGGCAACGCTCACGCAGCCCGTCTCCTGCTTCTCGATGCACTGGCGCAGTCCGTCGAGCGCATTAATCTTGCCGTAGCCCCAGTTGCTGTCGGGCGCCGTAGCCGTGAAGCTGTCTTTGCGTGCCGTGTTCTGCACAATCTCGTGCAGCTGTTCGGGCGTGAGTTGCGGATAAGCCTGCAGCCATGTAGCCACAATGCCTGCCACGAACGGCGACGCCATCGACGTGCCCTGCATATAGCCGTACTGGTTGTAGCGTCCGAAGTTCTCGTTGTATTCGGCGTACATCAAGTTGCCCGATGCGTCGTTGTTAGACACGGCAGAGATGATGAAGCAGCCCGGCGCCGTGATGTTCGGCTTCATGCGTCCGTCTACTGTGGGGCCGTAGCTCGAGAACGAACTCAGGTCGCCCACGGTCTCCTGCAGCGTAGCCTGCTGTCCGCCGTTTGTCGTGTACTCGTTGCGTGTGGTGTACGAACCCACGGTGAGTATGCGCTTGCCCGTTCCGCCAATCTCGCAGAGCGTAGACGACGCTGCGTCGGGCGCCGAGAAGCCCTCTATGTCGCGCGACTCCAACGCCAGATACGTATTGTCCGACCAAATGTTCACTCTGCCCGCCGTCTTCGGCGTCACGGTGAGCGCTATGGCGTAGTTGTTGCGTATCGAGGTGAGCGCAGATGTCAGCACCACGTGCGGTTTGCCGTTGAGCGGACTCACCTCCGAAGCCACCTTCCACGTGCCCGTAGCGTACTTGCCGAAGTCAACATTCGTGACGCCCTCCGCCGGATAAACGGTCGTAGAACGCGCATCCTTCTTGTTGAACGTGCTGTAGGCGGCGATGTCTACGGTGAAGTTGACGCCCTTCTCGCCCCAAATCTCTATCGTGCCGCCCGAAACCGAGTTAGACGGCGCCACCTTGTACTTCACGAACGTGCGTAGCGGCGCAGCGTCGGCTGTAGCGAAGGTATGGTCGATGTGGAACGCGTCGGTGCGGTGGTTGCCGGCAGCGCCCACGATGAGGCGGCCCGGTCCCTGCATGGCGTCGGTCATGGTGTCGAACGTAGAAGTGCCGTCGTGCGGTCCGTCTTGGTTGCCCAGACTGAGGTTGACGACGCACGGCTTGCCCACCTCGTCGGCATAGTCGAAGATATACTGCACGGCGTTGCTGATGTCGGCGTTGGTGCTCGTGTTCAGGTCGAGCGCCACGAGCACGATGTCGGCGTCGGGCGCATTGCCCACGTACGCCCCGTCCTTGTAGGCGTCGCTACCCGCAGCTATGGCAGGCACGGGGCGGGCCCGCGGGGTAGGTGGCACCGACCGTCTTTGTGGGCGTCCCTCCCCGCAGCTATGGCAGCCACGTGCGTGCCATGCGAGTTAGAGTCGCTGTCGCCATGCGCCTTCTCTATCAGTTCGGGCGTGTTCAGCTCAATGCCGTAGCCGTACTTCGCAGGAGCCGAAGCGCCGTCGAGCGTCGTAGCGCTCTGCTCCCACACACGCTTGATGCGCAGCGCTCCGTCGGCAGGGCGGCGGAAAGCGGCGTGCATATAGTCGAATCCGGCGTCGACCACGCCCATAACCACGCCCTCGCCGGTGTATGCCTGCGGCAGGTCGGTGCCTTTGTGTATCTGGTCGGTGCCAGCCTCCTGGCGCGCAAGGTTGAGCATCTGTGTTGCGCCCGAAGTAATCTGGATGTACTCTACCCCCTGCTGCTTAGCCAGACGCTGCAAGGCGTCGAGCGTGAGGCGCACGGTAGCCGTATTGGCGTTCTCGGCGATAGGCGTCACACCCAACTGCTGCCACGATGTGAGCGCAGGGTTGATTGTTACGTATGCTGAAAGCTGACTGCTTGCGGCGCCCACTACAGCGGCTTGCGCAGCGGGCGACTTCAGCAGGGTGGGGGAAGCGACGGCGATAGCCGTGCGAGGCGAAAGCGATGCCTGCGCCAACGCTGAGGCTGGCGCGAGCAACATCGTTGCACCTATTATATGTATGTATGACTTGCGCATGATATACCTTATTATATTATATGTATCTGTTTTCGGCTGCCCGTATTACTTCACGAGCACCTTCTTTGTGGTCTGCTTGCCGTCGGCAGTCACCTTCACGATGTACACGCCCTTGGCAAGATCGGCGTTCTCCACCTGCGCACCAGCGAGGTTGTACACCTGCAAGCGGTCGTATGCTCCGCCAACGTGCACCTTTCCGTTGCTCACGAAGATGCTAACGCTCTGCTCAGCCTCGGCGCTGTTCACGTCGGTAGGCTTGACGAAGCCAGTCTGCTTGTACGACTCGCCCAGACGCGCCTCGCAGCAGTTGTAGATAGTGTGCTTGTTGTTGTCGTTCTGGTCGAACTCGCCTATGTAAGCCACGACGCTCATGTTCTTCAGCACAGCCTCGACATTGTTCTTAGTCTCGTCGGCATAATAGCTCGAGTGGATGCTCTCGGGTATGGTGATGGTTTTCTCCCACGAAAGCAGCTGACCCGCTTTTATGTCCTTCACCGCGTATCCCCATGCGTTGCCCGTCACCGTTCCGCGGAAGGTGCGGTTGTGTATGTAGTTGTCTCCGCCGCTCGTCTGACGCGCTTCGATGCCGTCCTGCACAAGGTATACGTTGAAGACAGAGCTGTTGTGAGGCACGGTCTTGTGAGGCAGCACGTAGAGTTTCACGTTCAGTTCGCGTGTGCTCTCGTCCAGTGTGGTCTTGAGGTAGAGCGAAACGTACGGCTCCTTGGTGTCGGCGTAGTAGATGGTGGAAAGTAGGCTGTTGACGTCGGTGGCGTTCACTATCGGCGTAGTGCTTACGTCGGCGTTAGTGTTGCGGTTGACCATAGCCGCCGGTGCGAATGTGCTCGACGTGTTAGGGTAGAAGAATATGTATGTAGGGTCTTCGCTCATTGTGAACATGTCGGGCTTGTAGCCTACGTGATGAGCCACCTCAATGACGTTCTTCTCTGTCTTTTTGATGGCAGCCTCAATGTTCAGATGACCGCCCGGACAGTTGCCGCAGTCCTGACCCGTGAACGCTTCGAGCAACAACGAGCGCTCCATAGTCTTCGGGTAGAGGAAGAGGTTGGCGCTTACGCTGTTGTCCGACGTGTCGGTCTCCTTGCCCACTCCGTTCACGTTGGCGATAGTTACGCTGAGGCTTTGCTCGCCCTCGTTGCTTGTGTCCACGTCTTTGAGGTCGAAGCTATAGCCCTCCTTCGGCTTGATGCTGAGGTCGGCGAAGTGCTGCGTGGTCTTGTTGCCGCCCACCTCTACGATGGCGTCGAAGCTGGTTATGTCCGTCGTGCCGGCGTTCACGAAGCAAGCCGAGAAGTTGCAGTTGTCGCCCGCTTTATAGTAGCCTTCGAAGTTGCTCTGAGCGATGATGGCGTCGGTATAGTCGCCCACGTTCTCGGCGTTGACGAAGATGAGCGCGCTGCCCTTGTTCATGCCGTAGGTGTCTACCCACGCTCCGTCCTTGTAGCCGTAGTTGCAGCCCTCGATGTCGTACGAACCGTCCGACATGAGCACCTTGTATGTGTTGGCTGCTTCGGTTGTATAGCCTACGTATAGACAGTCCTCGTCGCCGGTTATGGTGTACGGCGTGTCGAGCGTCCACTTTATCTTGCTCAGCGCCTTCGTCACCTCAACGGTTCCCTCGGCGATAGGTGTGCCGTCGAGCTGCTTGGTGAGGAAAACGTGCATCTTCTTGTCGGTGACATTCTTGCTGCCCAACACGAACTCGGCGAAGTCGATGGTCTTGCCCTTCAGAGCCTGCAGCTTGGCGTGGCTCAGGCGCATAGCCTGTCCCTGCTTCTCGGTGCTGCCGAGGCGGAATACGTTGTTGCGCGAAATCTCATCTTTAGAGTAGCCGATGTTGGTGGCGTTGATGTTCCCTGCTACGAGGAGGAGGGAAGCGATGCTAAGTAGGGTTTTTCTCATAGTATATATTAATTAATTGTTCTTTTGTTTGTTAGTTTCAAATTTATTCACATTCTCTTTATTTAATAATGTGTAATAGCTATTTGCTAATAATTTGCTTGCAAATGTACGGCTTTTTGCAAATATATGCAACAATTTAGTTGAAAATACACTTATTTAGGCTTGCTTTTAAAAAGTAATTGTGTATCTTTGCAATGTAGTAGACCGCGTTTGGGTAATTGAAGTAGTCTTTTATTGCTAAACTTGCGCTGTCTTAACACTATTAATAATCAAAAAAACACAGAATTATGGAAAAACGTTTACTTTATTCGGTAGCAGCCATGGCGTTGATGCTTGGCTCTGCAGCCCCGACATTCGCACAGAAAGTAGAGACACAGAACCGATTCTTAGTGAAGGCTGTCACGCTTGGTAGTCAGATGGGCGATATGCCCGAAGACCTCGACTCTAAGCGCGTGTATTATTACTACAACACCGACGGCAAGTTGGTAGGCAGTTCTACCTACGGACGCAACTATACCGACGGTGGCTATTCGGATACCTTCTCGCTCACCGACATCGAGAAGATTGTCTTCGATGTAAACGGCAACATGACCAACAAAGACTTCTACCAGTATGGCGACTATGATGACGGCGACTACTCTTTCCGTAAGACACAGAACTGTGAGAGCTATACATACGACGCGCAGGGCAGACTGGCTACAGACACTACCTCGATGCGCATCAACGAGTATAAGTACAACGACGACGGCACGCTGCTAAAGGTTACGTCGTACAACAAACGCACAAAGAAACTTGTGCAGGAGATTACATACACTTATGAGAACGGACAGGCTACTCATTACTCGTCTACCGGACAGTATTACGAGTTCGAGGCTGACCTTAAGTACGACGCAGACGGCAACAAGATAGAAGAATACCAGTATGCGAAGTCGGGCGAGATTGTGAAGCCGCGTCAGCGCGAAACTTGGACATACACCGACGGTGTGCTCACGCTCTACATGAAGTACCGCTACGACAGTAAAGGTGCGGAAGTGGCAGACTCGAAGAAAGAGTATGTCCCCGTGGAGAACAACAAGAACGTTATGGATGTTAGCGACTATACCTACAATTCGGTTAAGGACACATGGAACAAATGGGGCTTGACCGTGCGTCAGACCTACCGCGACTTCAGCGGAATGAAGGAAGAAACACAGACGATGCTTCTCTCGGCTACACCCGACAAGAAACTCAAGAACACTATTAACCTGCAATTCACAGCTCCGAAAGCCGGTCTTGTTCATGGCTGCAAGTTTGTAGTCTACCGCGACTGCGTGGCTCTCGACACGCTCGACCTTGCCGACGTTATGGATCCCGCGACAAAGCAGTGCTCTTATCAGGACAAGGAACTCAAGAGCGACACATACACTTACTTTGTTCAGCCGCTTTTCGCCCTCACAAACGGCGAGATAAGCGATGCTACTGCCGACTCGGAGTGGGTGGGCTACTATACTTCTACGCCTATGGACGTGAACGTGGCTCTCGCTACGGAGCTTCCTGCCGTTACCGACCTGAAGCTCGTAGGTGGCGAGGTGAAGCGCATCGGTTCTATCATGAGCCAATTGATAGAATACTACGCTGATCTCGAATGGAAGAACCCGGCTAATCTCGAAGAACTCGGCTTCGTGAGAAACGACGTTGCCTTCGTGGGTATGGGTCTCTCTGACACAAAGTTGGAAGGCGCCGCCGAGTCTGCCAGAGTGCAGATTATGGACGACGAGATGCAGGTGTATGTCATCACAACATACAAGTACGGCAAGGCTTACTCTGACGCCATCACCGTTACTGTTAAGGACATCGAGAAGTACAACGGTGTGGAGAGCGTTACAGCCGACGGCGTAGTGAAGGCTACATTCGCAGGCAACACGGTGCAGCTCAGCGATGCCGCAAACGTATCGGTTTACTCTGCTGCAGGCGCTAAGGTGTACGCAAAGCAGAATACATGCAGCGTGGCTCTCGGTCAGCTTCCGGCTGCTACATATATAGTATGTGTAGAGAAGGACGGCAAGAGCAGCTTCTACAAGTACGGCGTGAAGTAGCATAAGCTCACGCCTGGATAGCACTTAGTGAAAAGACACACATGTATATTACGTAGAGTATATAATATAATGTGTGTCTTTTCAGATTATTAATTAACCAAAAACATGGAATTATGGGAAAAAAATTACTCAATTCGATAGCAGCTCTGGCATTAGTGCTCGGCTGCCCGGCAACGGCTGACGCTCAGCAGGCGGCTCCAGAAAACAGATTCTTGGTTAATACTGCCACCTTCGGCAGTTCGATGGGCGATATCCCGGACGATGTAGTGTCGAAACGCAGTATGTATTACTATAACACCGACGGACTCTTCGTAGGTAGAGCCGACTACGGACGCCTCTACACCGACGAAGGCTACTCGGACGACTTCGATGTTATGACTTTCTGCAAGGCTGTCTTCAACACCGACGGCATGATGACCAATAAGGACACGTACCAGTGGGGCGAATACGACGGCGGCGTCTTCAGCTTCCGCAAGACGCAGAACTGCGAGAGCTATACTTACGATAGCGATGGACGATTGGCTACCGACACTACGTCGATGTACATCAACGAGTATGCGTACAACACCGACGGAACGCTGGCTAAGAAGTCTACCTATATCAGAGACACTAAGAAATTCAAGCAGGAGATTACGTACACCTATACCGACGGCGTGCTCACCCATTACTCGTCAACCGGCGAATACGACTCGTACAAGTTTGAGGCTAACATAAAGTACGACGCCGACGGCAACAAGGTGGAGGAGTATCAGTACAAGCTAAAGAATGGCAATGAGGTGGCTAAGCAGCGCGAGGCATGGACTTATACCAGTGGTGCGCTCACACTCTACGAGAAGTTCCGCTACGATTCAAGCGGCAAGGAGATACCGAGCGCAAAGACCGAGTATAAGCCGGTGAACGGCAATCTGAACCTGATGGATGTTTGCAGCTACAACTACAGCAGTAATAAGTGGACACGTAGCGGTCTGCCCATGCGCTATGAGTATCGCGACTTCAGTGGCATGAAGGAGGAGACTGCCATGATGATTATGTCGGCTACACTCGACAAGGAGAAGCCGAACACCGTAGACCTCCGCTTCAATGTGCCGAAGGCAGGACTCGAGTACGGCTGCAAGTTCGTCATTTTCCGCAACTGCATACCGCAGGATACCGTTGACCTTGCCGACGTGATAGACCCCGAGACAATGCAGTGTGCGTACGAGGACGACGAACTCAGCAACAGTACATACACCTACTTCATTCAGCCGCTCTTCGCCATGAAGGACGGCAAGATAGTGAAGCCTGCTGCCGACTCGGAGTGGGTGGGTTTCTACAGCACCACTCCTACTGAGATTGAAGTGGCGCTCGACCACGAACTGCCTGCCGTTACCAATCTGGCTCTCGTAGGCGGCGAGGTGAAGAATGTAGGTACGGCTTTGAATCCTGAAAAGGAATATAACGCTGTCTTTGGTTGGGAGAATCCTGCCGACATGAACGACTACGGCTTTATCAAGCATACGCTCTACTTCGTTGGAAGCAATGTGCCAGAGAACGAAACAAGAGAGGCCTCGAAGGATACACTTCACGTAATGCTTCTTGACGATGTTGTAGAGGCGTATGTCGTTACGACCTACAAGTACGGCAAGGCGTTCTCCGACACCATAACCGTGAAGATGACAGACATAGAAAACGGCAACTATACAGCCATGCAGCGCATTGGCGTTGACGGAGTTGTAAAGGCTATCTTTGCAGGCAACACGGTTCAGCTCAGCGATGCTGCAAACGTATCTGTCTACAATGTTTCGGGCGAACGTGTATATGTACTCAAACGCACAAGAAGCGTATCGCTTGCTCAGCTCCCGACTGCAGCTTATATAATATGTATAGAGCGCGACGGCAAGCAGAGCGTCTACAAGTATCACGTTAAGTGAGGATAAAACAATACCTTAGGCAAAACATTCGAACTGCAGAACATAGCCTTAAATTATTAATAAATAAAATTCTTAAAAACCGTAATATCAATAGATGAAGACAAAAATGTTACTTGCGTCGCTACTCTTAAGTGGCGCAGCTTTCGCACAGACATCACCCTTAGTGATGGTCACCCCAAGCGACTACAACATCATGGCTGCTTCGCCAAACGGCAAGTGGGCGTGTGGTATGTACTTCGACAGTGGCAACGAGGCTTACGGATTCCGCTGGAATCTGGAGAGCGGAGAGATTGATTTGCTCAATCCGTCGTCGCCTTCGCAGGCTTACAGCGTGTCTAACGACGGCGTTGTTGTGGGCTTGTACACCGACAACAGCTACAAGAAGAACGGTGCTTCGGCGCTGCTCGCTGGCTATTGGCAGAACGACCGCTGGAACCGTCTCGAAATGCCTTCTGACGCTGTGAGCAGCAGCGGCGCTTCTGGCATATCGCCCGACGGACACTACATCACGGGCAACGTGTATGTAGGCGGAAAGTATTTGGGATACGTGTGGAAGGACGGCAAGATTCACCGCCAACTGAAGGAGAACAAAGGTATCGCGATGCCTTATGCAATATCGCCCGACGGAGAGTATACTACGGGTTGGGTTATGAACAAGAACCGCCAGGCATGTTTATGGGGACCCGACGGCAATTTCACCACACTCTCTGACCAGCAGTCGCCGTTCTGTGTAGGCAAGAAGTTCTCGCCCGACGGCAAGAAGCTGCTTTACTTCGGCGGCTGGCAGACTGAAGATGAGGCTGGCGGAGCAGGCAAAACACGCGGAGCCTGGGCTGTATACGATATGGAAACAGGCAAGAAGAGTGCTATTCTTCCGGCTGGCGACAACGACGACCTCGACTTCTTCGACATCAGCGCTAACGGCACCGTGATGTGCGAGGACAACCAGTTGGGCTATATCTATCAGAACGGCAAAGGCATCTTTGCATACAAGTATCTGAAGGAAAAAGGCGTGAACCTCGCCGACTATCATGTTTTCGTCAATCCGGACTCGCCGAAGGATTCGGAAGGCGAAACCCTTTACAACGTGACTCGCGCCACTTCCGTGTCGGTAGACGATCACATCATGGGCTTCCTCTTCTACAACGACAACAAGGATTCGGACGGCAACTATGCCATTTCGTCGCAGTCAATGATCGTGAAGTTCGGCAGTCCGATGTTCTCGGCTATGCCTCCGGTGAGCATTAAGGCTCAGCAGTTGTCGGGTCTCAACACGGTGAAGATTACATGGAAGCCGAACGTTGCAGCCACCGGCATAACCGGATACAAGGTGTATCGCGATGGCAACAAGGTGAGCAGCGATGTTGTTACCGCTGAAGGATTCGTAGATGCTGGTGTGCCGGTAGGCGAACACGAGTATGTGATTACGGCAGTGTACGGCGACGTTGAGTCGGCAAACAGCGAGACAGCTACTGTCAAGGTGGAGAATCAGAAACTTTCTACGCCTACAAACCTCTTCGCACAGCAGCATGGCTACAGCGCAGCATACATGGAGTGGAGCGATCCGTCAACAAACTTCGGAGCGCTCACATACTTCAACCCCGACAACGCCAACCTCGAGACATTCGGTCTGTCGTTCGACGGCGAGAGCTACGAGACAGCCATCGCTTTCGACGCAGTTACGCTCAGCGCATACAAGGGACAGAAACTCACATCAGTAGGTTTCTACCCGATGGAGGCTCAGGGCGGCTGGACTATCAACCTCTACACACGCAGCGCAGACGGTAAGTTGCAGAAGTTCTACACACAGCCAGTTACGCAGAAGCTGAACTACGGCGAGCGCAACGTCGTTAAGCTCGACACTCCGCAGGATCTGCCTTCAGGCGAACTGCTCGTGTCGGTTGAGGTGAAGGTTACAGAGGCTTCGCAGCGCATCACAGCGCTCGACTTCGGTCGTGCCGTGAAGGGCTCTTCCGACCTGCTCCGCCTTACAACCGAGCCCGACTTCTACTCGATGGGCAACCTTATGGAGGAGAGCAACTATCTCTACGCCGCTTCGTGGGCTATCGACGCTATCGTGGCGCCGGAAGGTGCCGACCTTGCAAAGGACAACGTGACGGGCTATAATATATATGTAGACGGCAAGAAGGTAGGTTCGTCTGCTACAAAGAACTTCACCGTGCCCTCTCTCGACAAGGGCGACCATGCACTGGGCGTGAGCGCCGTGTATGCCAACGGATCGGAGTCGGAGCCGGCCGTAGCTCAGCTTGCGGTTGTTCCTGACGACAGCCAGCTTCAGGCTGTGAATGGCGTGGCAGTAGCACCGGTAAGCGCTTCGGCTGTGAAGGCCGATTGGGCAGCACCGGTTGACCGCGACGTGGTTCAGGTGCAGTATTGCACGGGTTCTGCATCAACGCAGGGCGTGACAGCTCCTGCTGCCAACAACTATAACATCATGGTAGGCGCGCTCTATCCGTCGAAGACATTCCGCGGTCGCACCGGATACGCCATCAAGAAGGCACGCTTCTATCCGCTCACAGACGCTACATACACAGTGTATGTCTACAAGAACGACGAGCTGATAAGCGAGACCGAGGTAGACGACTACACCGTAGGTAAGTGGAACGAGGTGGAACTCACGAAGCCTATCATCATCGAGAACGGATCTACATACCGTCTTGCTATCGACTGCTATGATGTTACGCCGAAGGAACCGGCTATCGCCGTAGACAGCAGCGATCCGCTGGAAGGCTACTCTGACATCTACTCGCTCGACGGCGAGTCGTGGAGCTCAATATCTTCTACCGGCGTGATGGCTAACTGGATGATCGGTCTCGTGCTGGAGAACCCGAAACCTGGTACGTTGCCTATCGAAGGCTACGACGTGTTTATTGACAACGCTAAGAAGAACGCGGCGAAGCTCACGGAGAGAACATACACACACGACTTCGGTACCGACGACAAGCAGCAGCACACTATCCGCGTTGACGTATACTACACAGTGAAGTCGACAAGCGTGAAGGGCGGCGTAACCAACTTCCTCATCGCCGTTGCAGGTATCGACGAGAACACCGTAGGACGCATCGAGATGCGCCAGGGCGAGAACGAGCTCACCGTAACTGGCGAGGGCGTGACGTCGGTAGAACTTGTGTCGGCAGCAGGCGCTGTTGTAGCAAAGGCAGAAGGCAACACCGTATCGCTCAACGGCTTGACCGCAGGCGTATATGTAGTGAAAGCCGTAGTAGCCGGCGAAACCGTCACACGCAAGATAATGATAACGAAGTAAAAGTTTTAGCAGGTTAAGCACAAATTTGCTACACTTAAGTCAAGAATATTGCGTTTTGTTCCATAATCGGTAAAATGGGGGTTGCGTGTTGCAAAAAATATGAGTAAATTTGCAACGTGAACAGAAACGTAAACCAGATTTGACCAACACAAAACGCATCATATAAAAGCAAAAAACGCTGACGAAGATTGTTTCGCCAGCGCATTTTTTAATTAGTAATTCGTAATTATTAATTATTAATTGGCAAGGTTGTAATTACGAATTATTAATTATTAATTTTTAATTATTAATTGGCAAAGTATAATTTGTAATTATTAATTGGCAAGGTCGTCATTACGAATTAATAATTAATAATTAATAATTAAAAATTAATAATTAATCAATTCTTCTTCAGCAAGTCGCGAATCTCTGTGAGCAGCAACTCCTCCTTTGTAGGCTTCGGCTCCTCAGGCGCAGGTGCAGGCTTGGTCTCCTCCTCCTTCTTCTTGAGGTTAGCCAGCTTGTTGATGCCCTTCACGAGGAGGAACACGCAGAAAGCGATGATAGTGAAGTCGATGATAGTCTGAATGAACGCACCATAGTTGATGGTAGCCGGCTTCATTGTCTCCATGCCGAGGTTTACGGCAGGCAACTCGAACTTCAGGTCGCTGAAGTTGACGCCGCCGATGAGCCATCCGATAGGCGGCATGATGATATCGTTCACGATAGAGCTAACTATTTTTCCGAACGCACCTCCGATGATCACACCGACAGCCATGTCGACAGCGTTGCCCTTTACGGCGAACGCCTTGAACTCATTTAGCATTTTTCCCATAGTTTCTGTTTGTTAATTGTTTAATTCCTAATGTCCGATTGTATGTTTCTTGTTTCTAACTATCTTATTTTGCAAAGTGTATATAGCAAACTGCGCTTATTATATATAATGTATATAGCCCAGTGAAATTATATAGCGATTTTTTAAATAATTTAATACCTCTATTGGCTGCAAAATTAGAAAATAATTATTAACTTTGCGCTCGATAAAGAAAAAATGCTCAAAAGTATTGCTTTTTGAATGTCTCAGTTCATTGGCAAGTACTGTGGAGCTTGAAAGTAAGATTTATTTTCAACCATTAATTAAAATATTAAAAAAAATGACAAAAGTTGCTATTAACGGCTTCGGCCGTATCGGTCGTCTGGCTTTCCGTCAGATGTTTGAGGCAGAGGGTTATGAGGTGGTTGCTATCAACGACCTTACATCTCCAAAAATGTTGGCTCACCTTCTTAAGTATGATACAGCTCAGGGTGGCTTCGCTGGCAAGTACGGTGAGGGCAAGCACACTGTAGAGGCAACAGACAACTCTATCATCGTTGATGGTAAGGAAATCACTATCTATGCTAAGCCAAACGCTGCTGAGCTTCCTTGGGGCGAGCTTGGTGTTGACGTAGTACTCGAGTGCACAGGTTTCTACACATCAAAGGAGAAGGCTTCTGCTCACATCGCAGCAGGTGCTAAGAAGGTTGTTATCTCTGCTCCTGCTGGTAACGATCTCCCAACTATCGTTTACAACACAAACCACAAGACTTTGACTCCGGCCGACACAGTTATTTCTGCAGCTTCTTGTACAACTAACTGCTTGGCTCCTATGGCTTACGCTTTGAACAAGTATGCAGCTATCCAGTCAGGTATCATGTCTACTATCCACGCTTACACAGGTGACCAGATGATTCTCGACGGTCCTCAGCGCAAGGGCGACCTCCGTCGTTCACGTGCAGGTGCTCAGAACATCGTTCCTAACTCTACTGGTGCTGCTAAGGCTATCGGTTTGGTTATCCCTGAGTTGAATGGTAAGCTGATCGGTTCTGCACAGCGTGTTCCGACTCCAACAGGTTCTACAACTATCCTCGTTGCTGTTGTTAAGGGTAAGGACGTAACTGTAGAGGGTATCAACGCTGCTATGAAGGCTGCTTCTAACGAGAGCTTCGGTTACAACGATGAGCTGATCGTTTCTTCTGATATCATCGGTATGCGTTTCGGTTCACTCTTCGATGCTACTCAGACAATGGTTAGCAAGATCGACGAGGATACATATCAGGTACAGGTAGTTTCTTGGTACGACAATGAGAACTCTTATACTTCTCAGATGGTTCGTACTATCAAGTACCTCGCTGAGTTGAAGTAATTCGTTGACTCGGTTTACGACAACATATATAAGCCTGGCATTGTAAAATGCCAGGCTTTTTTGTATCAATACCCCTCCTGAAACCTCATTTATGGGTTTCTAACAACGCTACCATTGTGTGCTGGCGGCGTTACCGTTGCGCGGTAACGATGTGACCTATACGCGGTAACGGTGTTACAGAATAGGTGTAATCGTGTTACCACTTCGCGGTAATCGTGTAGCATTACAAACAATTTTCTGCACAATTGTGCGGCATATGAGAAATTTTTTGTAAGTTTGTATTTTGAAACCGTAGCTATGTGCTATCAGAGGCAAAGCAATCGGTTTTCTAAACCGAACAAATTGCTTTCAGAACCCGAAACAACATTATTAAATACACGTGCAGCAAAGCTATTGACGACATGCAGAACAAAAGAATGATAACCATACTCGGACCCACCGCAAGCGGAAAGACCGCTGTGGCGGCAGCACTCGCATTGCGCACCGGCGGCGAGATAATCAGCGCCGACTCGCGCCAGGTGTACCGCCGCATGGACATCGGAACGGGCAAGGACTTGGCCGACTATGTAGTTGACGGCCAGCCGATTCCGTATCATCTTATCGACATAGCCGAGCCTGGCACAAAGTACAATCTGTTCCAGTATCAGCAGGACTTCCACGTGGCATACGACGACATCCGTAGCCGAGGCAAGCTGCCCATACTCTGTGGCGGCACCGGTCTGTACATCGAAGCCGTGCTGGGCGGCTACCAGCTCTCGCCCGTGCCGCAGAATCAGCCGTTGCGCGACGCTCTCGCCGGAAAGTCGCTTGCCGAACTCACCGAAATGCTCGTAGAACTGAAGCGCCGCAGCGGGACGAACATGCACAATCAGACCGACGTCGACACCGCCCAGCGCGCCATACGCGCCATCGAGATAGAGACATACAACCTGGAAAACCCTACACCCGAACGACAGCTGCCGCCAGTCGACTCGCTCATCGTGGGCATAAACATCGACCGCGACCTGCGCCGCGAGAAGATAACGCGCCGACTGAAGGCGCGCCTCGACGAGGGTATGGCTGACGAGATACGCGCGTTGATAGGCGAGGGCATCGACCCCGAAGACCTTATATACTACGGTCTTGAGTACAAGTTCATTACCGAATACGTCGTAGGTCGTCTCAGCTTCGACGAGATGTTCCGACAGCTGGAGATAGCCATCCACCAGTTCGCCAAGCGACAGATGACGTGGTTCCGCGGCATGGAGCGACGCGGATATACCATCCATTGGATAGACGCCAAGCTGCCCATGGAGGAGAAGGTAGAAGCAATATGCAAGCTGATGCAGGACGCATAGCGAGAGAGATAAAAGAATGTGACATCGTGGCGGACATACCGCCGCTAAAAAAGGCTTACTATATGATTAACGACAACCGTTGGGGCATACTCTACTGCCCGAAACACGAGACGTTCAACTCCGGCAAACGCTGGGAGAAGATTGAGCGATGCCTGAAGGCGAACGGCATCGAGTTCGACTACTTGCAGAGCGAAAACTCGGCAAGCGTGGAGCGCTTGGTGAAGATGATGATCAATAGCGGATACAAGACTATTGTCATCGTCGGCGGCGACTCGGCGCTCAACGACGCCGTCAACTGCCTCATGCTCACCGAGCGAAGCATACGCGAGACCATTGCGCTCGGCGTGATACCCAACGGACTCATGAACGACTTCGCGCATTTCTGGGGATTCCGCGAGAGCGACTACGAGCAGACCATCAAGTGGCTCAAGCAGCGTCGCGTGCGCAAGATTGACCTCGGCTGCATACGCTACACCAACAAGCACGGCGAGGCGTGCCGCCGCTACTTCCTCAACTGCATCAACATCGGACTCATCGCTGCCATCATGAACCTGCGCCGACAGACACGCCACTTCTTCGGTTCGCGCACGCTCTCGTTCCTCTGCTCGTTCGTGCTCATGATTTTCCAGCGACTCGAGTACCGCATGCACCTGAAGATAAACTCCGACACCGTGAAGCGCAACGTGATGACCGTCTGCATCGGCAACGCTACCGGCTACGGACAGACACCCAACGCCGTGCCCTACAACGGACTGCTCGACGTGAGCGTGGTCTACCATCCCGGCATGACGCAGCTCATCGAAGGCTTCTACCTCTTCGTGCGCGGCAAGTTCCTTAACCATCGCAGCGTCCACCCGTTCCGCACGCGCAAGGTGGAAGTGGTAGAGGCGAACAAGGCGCTCGTGGGCATCGACGGACGCCTCATGAAGACGCCCGTCGGACCGTTCACTGTGAGCGTGGAGCAGGAGGTGATAAACTTCCTCATACCCGAATAAGGCAAACGTTTTCCATGATAAATCCTCATATTTTGCAATATTTTGTGCGAAATATGAGGATTTTTTAAAATAGTTAATATTTTATTTTGCGTATAAGCATATTTTTACTACCTTTGATTTCGTAAGGTAGCAACGCCTATATAAAGACTACTACACTTCTTACAGCTAACTAATAATGAACCTTAATCATAAATCTATGAGTTATTTGAGATTCGAAAAAGCTCTGATGACAAACCTCGAAGAGTCGTTGCCACGCGAGTTGTTGCGTACTAATCGTTCGGGAGCATATTCCTGCTCTACGATTGTAGATTGTAATACGCGCAAGTATCATGGCTTGCTCGTCGTGCCCGTACCGGAACTCGACGACGAGAACCATGTGCTCCTCTCTTCGCTCGACCCCACCGTTATTCAGCACGGCGCCGAGTTCAATCTTGGTTTGCACAAGTATCAGGGCAATAATTACAGTCCGAAAGGTCACAAATATATCCGAGAGTTCGATTGTGACACAGTGCCCACAACACTCTACCGCGTAGGCGGTGTGCTTCTGAAAAAAGAGGTAGTGTTCCAGCACTATGAAGACCGCATCCTTATCCGTTATACCCTTGTTGATGCACATTCTGCAACGACATTGCGCTTCCGTCCGTTCCTTGCTTTCCGCAGCGTACGCCAGTTTACGCACGAGAATACCGTAGCTTCACGCGAGTATGCAGAAGTTACAAACGGCATCAAAACCTGCATGTACGCCGGCTACCCCGACCTTTACATGCAGTTCAGCAAGAAAGTGGAGTTCGTGTTCCAGCCCGACTGGTACCGCGGCGTAGAATACCCGAAGGAGCAGGAGCGCGGCTACGCTTCTAACGAAGACCTCTACGTACCCGGCTACTTCGAGATGGACATCAAGAAGGGCGAGAGCATCGTGTTCTCGGCTTCAACAACAGCCTGCAAGACAACCGGACTGAAGAAACTCTTCCAGGAGGAAGTAGACGAGCGCTCACCGCGCGACAACTTCTTCCACTGCCTCGTCAACGCAGCGCACCAGTTCCACAACCGCACAAAGAAAGACGAGCGATACATCCTCGCCGGCTATCCGTGGTTCAAGTGCCGCGCACGCGACACATTCATCTCTCTGCCGGGTCTTACGCTCTCTATCGAGGAGGAAGACTACTTCGAGCTCGTAATGGAGACAGCCATGCGCGCACTCTACGAGTTCATGGCAGGCAAGCCGCTCACAGCGAAGATTTATGAGATCGACCAGCCCGATGTTCTGCTCTGGTGCGTATGGGCTGTGCAGCAGTATGCAAAACATTCAGGTCGCGAAAAGTGCAACCGCAAGTACGGCAAGCTGCTCTACGACGTATTGCATTTTATCAAGGACAACCGCCACCCGAACCTGAAGCTCTGCGAGAACGGACTTCTCTACTCGGAAGGCAAGGAGAAGGCCGTAACATGGATGAACTCTACAGCCGGCGGACGCCCCGTCGTACCGCGCACAGGCTACATCGTCGAGTTCAACGCCCTCTGGTACAACGCCCTCAAGTTCTGCGCATCTATGGCTGCCGACTTTGGCGACGTCACAGAGGCTTCCGACTTCGAGCAGATGGCTACACTCTGCGGAAAGTCGTTCGTAGAGACCTTCGTCAACGAGTACGGCTACCTCTTCGACTACGTAGAGCCTAAGGACAACCCCGACTGGAGCGTACGTCCGAACATGATATTCGCCGTTGCACTCGACTACTCGCCGCTCACACCAGCCCAGCAGAAGGCAGTGCTCGACGTCTGCACACGCGAACTCCTCACACCGAAGGGCCTGCGCTCGCTCTCGCCGAAGAGCGGCGGCTACAACCCGATGTACGTCGGTCCGCAGACACAGCGCGACTACGCTTACCATCAGGGCACAGCATGGCCTTGGCTCGGCGGCTTCTACATGGAGGCATGCCTCAAGATTTACAAGCGCACACGCCTGTCGTTCATCGAGCGTCAGATGGTGGGCTACGAGGATGAGATGACGAGCCACTGCCTCGGCACAATCCCCGAACTCTTCGACGGCAACCCGCCATTCCACGGACGTGGCGCCATCTCGTTCGCTATGAACGTAGCCGAGATACTGCGCACTCTCGAACTCTTGGAAAAATATAAATATTAAAATAGGAGGATAAGTATATATGAAAGTATTAATGTTCGGATGGGAGTATCCTCCTCACGTATTTGGTGGACTCGCTACCGCTAACTTCGGAATTTCTCAGGGTCTGCACGCACAGGGCGATGTTGAGACAGTGCTCTGTCTGCCGCATCCGTTCGGCGACGAGGACCGCAGCGCCTGCCGCATCGTGGCTATGAACTGCGTGCCTATCGCTTGGCGCGACGTCAACTTCGACTACGTAAAGGAACGCGTGGGCAATATCATGGACCCAGAGTATTACTATCGTCTGCGCGACCATATCTATGCCGACTTCAACTATATGCACGTCAACGACCTTGGCTGCATGGAGTTCGCCGGCGGTTACCCGTCTAACCTGCACGAGGAGATAAACAACTACTCAATCATCGCAGGCGTAGTGGCTCGCACAGAGGACTTCGACATCATTCATGCTCACGACTGGCTCACCTATCCAGCCGGCATCAACGCCAAGCACGTAAGCGGCAAGCCGCTCTGCATACACGTTCACGCTACCGACTTCGACCGCTCGCGCGGCAAGGTGAACCCTACGGTTTACGCCATCGAGAAGGACGGTATGGACAACGCCGACTGCATCATGTGCGTGTCGGAGCTTACACGTCAGACCGTTATCCATCAGTATCATCAGGATCCGCGCAAGTGCTTCACAATGCACAACGCCGTTTATCCGCTGCGCCAGGAACTGCAGGACATCCCACGTCCCGACCATACGGGTAAGGAGAAGGTCGTAACCTTCCTCGGACGTATCACAATGCAGAAAGGTCCGGAGTACTTCGTAGAAGCTGCCAACATGGTGCTGCAGCGCACACGCAACGTGCGTTTCTGCATGGCAGGCAGCGGCGATATGATGGACGCAATGATTTATCTCGCAGCTGAGCGCGGCATCGCCGACCGCTTCCACTTCCCGGGCTTCATGCGCGGAAAGCAGGTGTACGAGTGCCTGAAAGACTCGGACGTTTACGTCATGCCGTCAGTTTCTGAACCGTTCGGTATCTCCCCGCTTGAGGCAATGCAATGCGGCACGCCGACAATTATCTCTAAACAGTCGGGTTGCGCCGAAATCCTCGACAACTGTATCAAGGTTGACTACTGGGATATACACGCACTTGCCGACGCTATCTACTCAATATGTAGCAACGAGTCGCTCTTCAACTACCTCAAGGAGGAAGGAAAGCGCGAGGTCGACCAGATCACATGGGAGAAGGTGGGCGCACGTATCAAGAATCTGTACGAGCGCGTTCTCGCTGGCGACATTTAAACTCAAAGCAAAAAGCCAAACCGAGTAACTTACTATTCAATAAATCTTAAAACAAACAATAATGAAAACGATTTGTTTATATTTCGAGATACATCAGAACATACAGCTGAAGCGCTATCGTTTCTTTGATATCGGCACAGACCACTATTACTATGACGACTACGAGGACGAGCGTCTCATCACTGATGTGGCTAACCGCTCGTATATGCCGGCTCTCGAGGCTTTGGGCGAAATGTTGAAGGAGCATCCGGGCTTCTTCAAGGTGGCTTTCTCTCTCTCTGGCGTAGGCATGGAGCAGTTGGAGATTCACGCTCCGCAGGTGCTCGAGAAGTTGCAGGAACTCAACCAAACCGGTTGCGTAGAGTTCCTCGCTGAGCCTTACTCACACGGTCTTGCATCACTCGCTAACGAGGAGAGTTTCGCTAAGGAAGTGAAGCGCCAGTGCCAGAAGATGAAGGAATACTTCGGCAAGGAGCCTCAGGTTCTGCGCAACTCTTCGCTTATCTACAGCGACGAGATCGGTGCTCAGGCTGCTCAGATGGGCTTCAAGGGTATGCTTACCGAAGGCGCACGCCACGTCCTCGGCTGGAAGTCGCCGCACTATGTATACAACTGCGCGCTCGCTCCCAACCTCAAGCTCTTGCTTCGCGACGTTAACCTCAGCGACGATATCTCACTCCGCTTCAGCAATGTCGAGTGGGAGGGCTATCCGCTCTTCGCTGACAACTACGTAGACCGCATCGCCAACTTCCCTGGCGAGGAGCATGTAGTGAACATCTTCATGGAGCTTTCTGCTCTTGGCGTGGCTCAGCCGCTGTCGAGCAACATTCTCGACTTCCTCAAGGCTCTGCCCGAATGTGCTAAGCAGCGCGGCATCTCATTCTCTACACCGAGCGAGATCTGCGAGACAATGGCAAGCGTAGGCGCTCTCGATGTGCCCGACACACTCTCTTGGACCGACGAGGAGCGCGACGTTAGCTCTTGGCTCGGCAACCCGATGCAGCGTGAGGCTTTCAACAAGCTCTATAGCGTAGCCGATCGTGTGCGTATCGCCGACGATCCGCGCATCAATCAGGACTGGGACTATCTGCAGGCTTCTAACAACTTCCGTCAGATGACTACAAAGCCGTCGCAGGTAGGTATTGACCGTGGCATCTATGCTTCGCCGTTCGACGCATTCACCAACTATATGAACATCCTCGGCGACTTCATCGCTCGCGTTAACTCGCTCTATCCTGAGTCGGTTGACAACGACGAGCTTGCTTCGCTCCTCACTACTATCAAGAATCAGGACGAGGAAATCGAGATGAAGAACAAGGAGATTATCCGTCTGCAGACCAAGATTGAGAAGATTGAGGCTGCTGAGGAAAAACTCCGTGCTAAGCTCGAGAAGACAAAGGCTCCGAAGGCTGAGGCTGCTCCGAAGGCTGCAAAGACAGCAAAGAAGCCTGCTGCAAAGAAGGCTAAGGCTGCTGAGCCAAAGGCTGAAACTGAGCCGAAGGCTGAGTAATGTTTGCGGTTGCAAATGCAAGTTGTGAAGCTTAATCGTTCTGATTATTACGCTGAGTCGTTCAGATTGCAATGTTCAAGCAATGCATAATGTGTTTGCAACAGCAACAGTTGAACTATTGAATTAATAAGAAGTATTAAGGTTCTTGTACAATTAAATATTGGTTATAAAGGTTTAAATGTCCTACTGCGAGATGCCGTGGGGCATTTTTTTATTATTGCTTCTATATAACAAAGTTCATTGTTATTATCTCAACTTGTTTGCCATTCTGGCAAAGGGAACTGTCCAGTAAAACTAATAATGTGATACCGGACACCAATATATTAAAGTCGTGTTTGTGAAAAAATCCTCCATATCTTCCAGAAATGCCGTAATGTTCACGGTATAAGCACAATAAAGGCTGGAAGATATCTTTGAAAACGCGATATCTTCCAGCCTGTCTTCCAGTCTTAACCTTTCATCTTCCAGCTGAATTCTGAATTATGTTGTTTGTGATTAAGTCAGTGGGGAGTTGTTTGGTCTTTATAGTCGGCAACAAATTATCTTAGCCTTTCTATTTGCGGCACACTAATTATTCCTCTGCTGAAGTGCAGCAGTCCTTCGGCTTGCATGGCGTTGAGCGCTTCCGATACGTTGAGGCGACTAATGCCGAGTTCTTGTGCAAGTCGCGTCATCTTTATGCGCAACACCTTTGCGCCGGTAGGGGAGAGGCAGTGCGACTTCAGAAAGAACACGATGCGGCTCCTTGTGTCAGCCGGCATCGGACGCCACAGTTTGCTCTCCGCTTTCTGTGCTATTGCGGAGACGATGTTAAGAAGATTGATACGGAAAATGATAAATTCGTCGGAGATGTGCATAAGGTCGCTCTGGCCGATCTCCACCGTGTTGCTTTCGCCAATGGACGTAAACGTGCGTGTATAATGCTGCGAAAGACCCATGAAATGCTCCAACTGAATGATGTACGGAGCCTTTATATATTCCTCTATCGAGTAGCCGTGGTCGTCGGCGTAAGCGATAGTCTTTACGTCGCCACTCAATAGAATGGCGACGTTATCACATTTCTCTCCCTCCTTTTTTATTATATCGTTCTTGCCGAATTTCTTGAAGCTGAACTTCGTCTGACCGATAATTTGCATGAGGTTGTCGCTTGTGAGACCCTGGAACAATGGTATCTCGCGAAGCTTGTCGTAGAGATTAAGCATTTACTTCTGAATCTTGTCCTCCATAGACGGCGAATACCATACCTGCAGGTTGCCCTTGTCGTCGCTGTAGATGAGATAAGCCATCAGTTCTGGATGCTTTTCGAGCACCTTCTTCGCCTTCTCCATGCCCATCACCATGAACGCTGTAGCATAAGCGTCGGCTTCCGCGCAGCGCTTTGCGAGCACCGTTGCCGAGAGAATGCTGTGTTGCACGGGATAGCCCGTAGCAGGGTCGATAGTGTGCGCATACTTCTTGCCGCCACGATAGTAGAAGTTGCGGTAGTTGCCGCTTGTTGCCATTGCGCGGTCCTTCACGTTGAGCACGGTCTGCAACTCGTTGTTCACGTTCAGCGAGTCGTCCGACGGCTTCGTCACGCCAATCTTCCACGGCAGACGCTTTTCGCTGATGCCGTGCGTAACCACCTCGCCGCCAATCTCCACCATATAGTTCTTTATGCCGCGCTTTTCGAGCAGACGCGCCACTACATCGCAGCCGTAGCCCTTAGCAATAGCGCTGCAGTCGAGCATTACGCGCGCATCGGTCTTCGTGATGCGATGGTTCACGAGCTTCACCTTCTTGTAACCCACGATAGCACGCAGCGAGTCTACCGTCTGTTTCGTCGGCGGATTGCCCGTCTTGAAGCCGAAGCCCCATGCGTTCACGAGCGGTGCCACCGTTATGTCGAACGCTCCGTCGGTGTTGTCGGAGATTTTCTCAGCCAGATTAAACACACTCTCGAACATCTCGTTCGTTTCCACGTTCTCGCCGCGATTGATGTGCGAGATGATTGACTCCTTGTTGAACATCGACAAAGCGTTGTCCACCTTCTGCAGTTCTGCGAGAATGTCAGTCTGAATAGAAGAGTCGTTCTGATAAGTGATGTGATAGAACGTGCCGAATATCTGTCCCTCATCGTGCTGATAAGGCATGCTACGCTGTTGTCTTACAATATATATTGTTCCGATAATGAGGAACACGAGTAATGGCAATCGCCACAAAAGTTTTTTGTTTGTCATATACTAAATCTCAAAGATTATGTTGAAAGTGCCGCCCAGTCGACTGCCACCTTGCTTGCCGTAGCCCGGCACATACCAAGTCTTTCCGATGTTGCCGTCGTCGTGAGCGATACGTCTGCGATAGCGCACCGACCAGCCCAGACGAAGCGGACCAGCTATCTTCGCGTCCACGCCGAACACAGCCTCCATCCAATGATAGTTGGCCTTCATGCCCTTCACGTTGTAGTCTACGTCGTCGCCCCAGACCGGATCTTTCAGTCCGCTGCCCACGACGTCGAACTTATAGTAAGTCATGGCATAGCGTGCGCCGGCATACACGCGGTAAGCGTCGTGTTTGTTCTTCGCTATGTTGAAGTCCATGCCCACACGCCAGTAGGGCGCCGATGTCTTGTACTTAAGATTTGTCGTCGGGTTGTCAGAGTCTGCCGTGCCGTATCCCAGCTCAAACACCGGGAAGTAGCGGTCCTTGAGGTTGATGCGCAGCGCCGCCTCGTACTGTCCGTAGTCGCTGAACGCCAGTTGCGCCAGTCCCACCACGTCAGCCGACACCGCCACGCCGCGGAAGAATGCCACCGTGTCCTTCTGTGCCGTCAGCTTCTTATCCGCCGTAGCATCCTTTCTGCTCTGCGCCGTCGCCGTCGTCACCGCAATCAGCAACAGGCTAATTGCTATGACCCTTGAAACGAATGAGGAAGTGCGCTTTACCGTCATTGTATGTTACCTTATTATAGTTTATCGTTATGTTTTCAATCGCCTCCGTGGTGAACTTCACGTCCGTGATGGTGTGAAAGAACTGCGGGTTGCAGTCGACCGACTCGAAGTGCGGGTTGTTCTCCTTCGTCACCCACACCGTGTCCGTCGTGTTCACGTCGCTGTCCTTCTTCTTTATGCCGAAGACATACACATCCACCGCACGCTGATAGCTCATCGGCAGCGCGATGCTGTCGAAGCCAGCGAGTCGGTTGATTATCACGGTGTCGTCGTCCTTGTAGTCGGCAGCGCGCGGCACAGCCACCGTCAGCGTGTCCTCCATCGTCTTCATGCCGGCGTCGAGTCTGAACGTGGCATACACGCGGTTGTTCAGCGGACAGTCGATAGACGAGCACGCAGCCAGCACGAACAGCGCCACCATAGCGATGGCTGTCGTTATTGTTGTTGTTCGCATTTTGTCTGAAAGTTTGTTTATTGCTCGCAGCGCAGCGTCTTCTCAATCTGATAGTCGTTGCGGTTCTGCGACGAGCGGCTCACAAGGTCGCCGATGAATCCGGCGAGGAAAAACTGTGTGCCGATCATCATCACGGTGAGTGCGATGAAGAAGTAAGGCGAGTCGGTGATGAGTCGCTGCGGAATGCCGTGAGCCAGACACCAGAGCTTGTCTGCGCCCAGTGCTACCACCGAGAGGAAGCCGAGGAAGAACATCAGCGTGCCGAGGAAGCCGAACACGTGCATAGGCTTTCTGCCGAAACTTGAGAGGAACCACAGCGTAATAAGGTCGAGATAGCCGTTGAAGAAGCGGTTCCAGCCCATGAACTTCGACTTGCCGAACTTGCGTGCCTGATGATGCACCGGCTTTTCGCCTATCTTGTCGAAGCCTGCGTTCTTAGCCAGATAAGGTATGTATCGGTGCATCTCGCCGTACACCTCGATATTCTTCACCACATCCTTGCGGTAAGCCTTCAGTCCGCAGTTGAAGTCGTGCAGATTATGAATGCCGCTCACCTTGCGTGCCGTAGCGTTGAAGAGTTTCGTAGGTATAGTCTTCGAGAGCGGGTCGCCCTGCTTGCGGTTCTGCTTGTATCCGCTCACGAGGTCGTAGCCCTCATCCTTAATCATGTGGTAGAGAGCTGGAATCTCGTCAGGCGAGTCCTGCAGGTCGGCGTCCATTGTGATTACGACGTCGCCCTGCGCCTCCTTGAAACCGCAGAAGAGCGCCGGACTCTTGCCGTAGTTGCGGCGGAACTTGATGCCTTTTACTGTCGTCGACTTTTGCGAGAGACCCTCTATTACGTTCCACGAGTTGTCGGTGGAGCCGTCGTTTACGAAGATCACCTCGTATGTGAAGTTATTTGCCTTCATCACGCGTTCTATCCACGCGTAGAGTTCGGGGAGCGATTCCTCCTCGTTGAACAAAGGAACTACTACTGTTATATCCATGATTTTATGGTGTTGTGTTGAGGTGTTGAGATGTTGAGATATGATGTTGTTATGTTGAGGTGTTGAGATATGAGGTGTTGTTATGTTGAGATGGTGAGGTGTTGAGATTTGATATCTAATATCTGTTTCTTTTTCCGATAAGCGCAATCGGCAGACTTACAATCGCGCCGATGGCGAGGTTCTGCATCATGAACATGAACGCCCAATGCACCGGGGTGATCATCGTCACTACGTCCATGCTGTTCTTTATCTCCGCCTTCGATATGCCCTGCTGCTCGTAGATAGGAGCCAGCTGCTTCATCGTTGTGGTGATGAGATTTGCGAACGCGCCATTGTCCAAGAACTGGAAGTAGGCGTACTGCACCAGTGCGAACACCAGCGAAGCGTAGATGAACACATAGAGCGAATAGGCGTAGGCGCGGCGGAACGATATCACGCCGAAGAGCGCCTCCGTGCGGAACGCCTTCAGTCTGTAGCCTACGAGGAACGGCGTAGCCAGAGCTAAGATATTGCCGATGAAACCCGCGTTGAGCAGCATTATACATGCGAAGCTTGCTGCCCACAACAGTGCGAGCAGCAAGGCATCCTGGCGTGCGAACGCCTTCAGTTGTACAAGATGATTGATGTTTATCATTAGCGCATCACCTTAAATATGTTCTTACCCTGCTTCACTACGTATACGCCGTGCTGCGCATCGCCCGTTACCACTCTGCCGCTGAGGTCGTACACGATGTACGGCTGAGTGGGGTCGAATGTGCCCTGCGTGCTCTCAGCCACGCAGCCTATAGCCGTAGCCGCGCTGCCCTTCACGCCAGTGAGCGCAATGTCGCGCACCTCCCATGTCGGAGCCTCGCTTGTGGTGCTTGTATAGTGGAACACGATGTTAATCTTCTTGCCAGCCCAAGCGCTGAGGTCTATATCGCCCGAGTCTACGAAACTCCAGCTGTCACCCGTAGGCCATGTGAAGCCCTCGAGCTTCGTCGTCTTGTCCTCGCAGCGCACCTCCACGCTGAGCTTCTCGCTCGGGTTCTGCGCGTAGTTCACCGCATGACTGAACGAAACCGTAGCCTCCTTGTATCCGCCGAGGTCAATCTCCGGCGTCACCACCGAACTTTCAGCCGCATACTTCGTAGCATACTTGTTAGAGCCTTCCTTGATAGCGCCCGTGCCCTTCCATCCGAACGAGCTTGTACGCTCCCATACCTCTACGCCCTCCTTCGGATGGAGTGTGGTCTCGATGGTGCATCCGCCGTCCGTAGACTTGTAGCTTGCCAGGTAGATACACATCATGCTGTTCTCCGGCACCACCTGCTTCGTCACAACCGTTGTAGCCGGGTCGAACTCGTAGCTGATGCTGTCGCCCCAGATGTACTCCATGAGGTTAGGGAAGTCGATGAACGGGTTGCGGTTGCCCTGGATGCTGTACACGATGTTGTTGCGCTTAGCCTCCAGGTCGCTCACGGGGTCTTGTTTCGCCCACTTGATGTAGAGGTCTGACGCCCACTTCTGCAGCGTAGGATAGTCGCCCGTCTCAAGCGAGTTCAAGCCTTCCTTCACCCACGCATAATCCTGATAGCATGTAGCCATGTAGAGGTATGCACGAGCGAAGTCGCCCTGCCACTCGGGGTAAGGCTGCCACAGCTTCTTGCCGCTGTTGCCCGTGCCCACCTTTATCACGCCGTTGTCGTACGTCGCCTTTGTCACCACGCCCATGCCGTAGTTGCTCTTCGTAGAGTTAGCCTTGGCGTCGCTCGGCATGAGGTTGTAGAGGTCTTTGTAAGCCTGGCGTTGCTCACCGCCCCACCAACTCTTCGGGAACGAGTGCTCGATGTTCATCGATCTGCACGATTCGCCCCATTCGCCGAACTCCACCTTCTCCGGCGAGTAGCGGTCTATTACGTATCCGTTGTCGTTATCTGTGAGGTAGAAGCCCCACCATGTGGAAGCCTTGCCCTTGCCGTAGCTGAGCACGGTAGCCTCTTTGATGATGTTGTGCACGGCGGTCTTCAGTTCTGCTCCCTTCTTTCCCTTCAGCGCGTCGTAGTAGCCCTGCGGAATCTGTGCCGAAGCAGCCAGAGCGTACACCGTAGCGACGACCATCATCACCAAAGCCTTCAATTCTGTTCTTTTCATTTGTGTCTCCTTCAAAAATCTTTCTGTTTTTAAAAACGTTTCTGCGCAGCAAAGTTAGCACATTTGGCTGAAACCGCTATATAAATAATGTGTAAAAATGCTTAACCCTCGCATTACGTTCCTATTTCGTAATCTCGCCGCAGATGCTTCTGCCCATAAGGTTGCGTATCACGCGCGGGTCCTTGTAGTGAGCCTGCAGGAACATGAGCTTCGTGATGGCGCTCTCCACGGTGCTGTCGCCGCCGCTCACCACGCCTGCGTCCTGCAACTGGAAGCCCGTGTCGTAGCGACCCATCTTCACGAATCCAGCCACGCACTGGCTGATGTTCACTATCGTCACGCCGCGCTGTGTAGCGTCCTTCAGCAGACGCGTGAGCCACGGCTTCTGCGGAGCGTTACCGCTGCCGAAACTTCTCATCACTATGCCGCGCAGCTCGGGTGCGTCGAACATGTGGCGCGCTATGTTCTCCTGAATGCCGGGGAAGAGCGAGAACACCACCACGTTCGGGTCCATCGCCATGTGCGGAATCATCGGCTTCGTGTAGTCGGGCTTCAAGATGTAGTGGGGATTGAAGTGGAACTCTACGCCCGCCTCGCACAGGTGCGGATAGTTGAACGAGTTGAAGGCGTTGAATCCGTCGGCGCTCTCCTTTGTACTGCGGTTGCCGCGCAGCAGTCTGCCGCTGAAGTAGATGCACACCTCCGGCACCATCGGGCGTCCGTCCTCGCCGAACGCCGACGCCAGTTCGATACTCGTCAGCAGGTTCTCCTTGCCGTCGGTGCGGAGCTGTCCGATAGGTAGCTGCGAACCGGTCAGAATCACAGGCTTCGTGAGGTTCTCGAGCATGAACGAGAGCGCCGATGCCGTGTACGACATAGTGTCGGTGCCGTGCAGCACCACGAATCCGTCGTATTTGTCGTAGTTGTCGGCTATGATGCGTACAAGCTGAGCCCATCGACGCAGGCTCATGTCCGATGAGTCGATAGGAGGAGTGAACTGATAAGTGTCTACGTCCGTTTGCAGAAGTGCAAATTCGGGAAAGTTCGACAGCAGGTGGTCGAAGTTGAGCGGCTCAAGAGCACCCGTATCGCGGTTGCATCCCATGCCGATAGTGCCACCGGTGTATATCAATAACACCTTGTTAAGTCGTGGGCTTGCTTGTTTGTTATTCATATTGTTCTAAGGCTAATGACACCCGCAGAAAAGAGCAATGAAAGATGGAACACGCTTCGTTTCAGCACATGCCATGTTATTATCCGACAAAATTAAATAAAATTTGCGACAATACACCTGCTTCTCGCATGTTTTTTTACAAAGTGATGGCGTTTGTTGCAATTAGTGGGGTGTATCCAGCCTTGGTTTGTGTCATCGTGTCGCGTACGGTGTCCAATCGGGTTGCGTCCGCCGTCCGATCGGGTTGCGTCCGCCGTCCAATCGGGTTGCGTTCGGTGTCCGATCGGATTCCGTTCGGGTGACGATGAGGTAGCGTAGGGCGGTCGATTGTACTTTGTTGCATTATTCTGTGAAATGTATAAGCAAAAACTTGTCAGTGTCAGAAATATGTAGTATTTTTGCAGTCGATATTTAAACAAAAGACTGAATAATTGTTATGAAGAAATTATTGTTTCCGATAATTATAGCGACAGTAGTGGTTCTCCTCAGCGGTTGTGCTGCAGCGAGGAAGGTTCCTTATTTCAAGAATATCGACTCCATCAACCTTGCCGCTTCAAGAGGTTTGTACGATGCTCGTATCATGCCTAAGGACTTGCTCACCATCGCCGTCGTAACGTCCGACCAGGAGACATCTCGTCCGTTCAACCTCTTCGCCAATATGCCTACCACCAACGGTGGCAGCACGGGCGCTGTTAACAGCACCGTGCAGCAGTATCTCGTCAACAACGACGGCGAGATCAACTTCCCCGTTGTCGGCAAGCTGCATGTCGTAGGACTCACCAACTCCGAGTGTGAGAAGCTTATCTTTGATAAGGTGAAGCCATATTTCTCTGAGAACGAAAACCCCGTAGTCACAGTGCGTCTGTCGAGCTACAGAGTGGTTATTGCCGGCGCTGTCAAGTCGCCGGGCGTGGTTCCCGTCACCAACGAGAAGATGAGCATCATGGAGGCCATCGCTCAGGCAGGCGACCTCACCATCTTCGGCAAGCGCGACAACGTGCTCCTCATTCGTGAGGGCGTCGACGGACAGAAAGAGGTTCATCGTCTCAATCTGAACGATGCCAACCTCATCAACTCTCCATACTATTACGTTCAGCAGAACGACTACATCTACGTAGAGCCCAACAAGGTTGAAGCCAACAATGCCTATGTTAGTGCTACTACCTCTTTGTGGATGTCGTTCCTGAGCGTAGGACTGTCGCTGACAGGTCTACTTATCGGTATTTTGAAATAATGTATATATAAGCGTCGGGCTATTTGTCTTGGCGCTTAATTTTTACCCTTACAACAGTAATCTTCAATAGAAACACAACAAAAATAGAAGCATCGTGGAACCGTTGAAACATGAATGCGGCGTGGCAATGATACGATTGCTCAAGCCGCTCGAATACTATCAGGAGAAGTACGGCACGTGGATGTTCGCACTCAACAAGCTCTATCTGATGATGGAGAAACAGCACAACCGCGGACAGGAAGGTGCCGGAATGGCATGCGTGAAGTTCGATGGAATGCCCGGAACGGAATACATGTTCCGCGAGCGCGCCGAAGGCAAGGACGCCATCACCGAGATATTCGGACGCGTACAGAAAGAGTACGCCCGACTCTCGCCCGAACTGCTCGCCGACGCCGAGTTCGCAAAGAACCATCTGCCCTTCGCCGGACAACTCTACATGGGACACCTGCGCTACTCCACGACCGGAAAGAAAGGACTCGCATACGTCCATCCTTTCCTGCGCCGCAACAACTGGCAGGCTAAGAACCTCTGCATCTGCGGCAACTTCAATATGACTAATATCGACGAGATATTCCAGCAGATGCTCACGCAGGGCATGTTCCCGCGCATCTACAGCGACGGATATACTCTGCTCGAACTGATGGGCCATCGCCTCGACCGTGAAGCCGAACGCAACTTCGTTGACGCCAAAAAGCTCGGACTCGAAGGCATGGACATCACCAGATATATAGATAACCACATGAACATGGCGAACGTGCTGCGCACCACGATGCCCAACTTCGACGGCGGCTACGTGATGTGCGGACTCACCGGCTCTGGCGAGATGTTCTCTATGCGCGACCCGTGGGGCATACGCCCGGCGTTCTACTATCAGAACGACGAGTTCGTAGCTGTGGCGTCCGAGCGCCCCGTGCTGCAGACTACGTTCGACCTCGAATGTGAAGACATAAAGGAGCTGCAGCCCGGCAACGCGCTGCTCGTGAGTCGTAGCGGAGAGGTGCGCATGGAGCGCATACTCGAGCAGCGCGGCGACTCGGCTTGCTCGTTCGAACGCATATACTTCAGCCGTGGTTCAGACCGCGACATCTACCGCGAGCGCAAAAAGCTCGGCGAACTGCTCGTGCCGCAGGTGCTCGAAGCCGTTGGCGGCGACATCAGCCACACCGTGTTCTCGTTCATACCGAACACAGCCGAAGTGGCTTACTACGGACTGCTCTCGGGCTTCAAGAAGTGTCTCAACCGACAGAAGGTGCAGCAGATACAGCAGCTCGACCACGAGCCGACAGACGCAGAGCTGCACGCCATTCTCGACACGTACGTGCGCTCCGAAAAGGTGGCGATAAAGGACATAAAGCTGCGCACCTTCATCACCGAAGGCAACTCGCGCAACGACCTCGCCTCGCACGTCTACGACATAACATACGGATGTATTGAGCCGGGCGTGGACAACCTCGTGGTTATCGACGACTCAATCGTGCGCGGTACGACGCTCAAGGAGAGCATCCTGCGCATCCTCGACCGCCTCCACCCGAAGAAGATTGTCGTCGTGTCGTCGGCTCCGCAGATACGCTACCCCGACTACTACGGCATCGACATGCCGCGTCTGGAGGAGTTCTGCGTGTTCCGCGCCACAATAGAGCTTATCCGCGAGCGCGGCATGAACGACCTGCTGCAGCGTGTTTACGAGGCGTGCAAGCTCGAACTGCTCAAACCCAAGGACATGATGCGCAACTGCGTACGCGACATATACAAACCATTCTCTACCGAGGAGATAAACCAGAAAGTGGCTGAGATGCTCCGACCGGAAGGTCTGAAGACACCGGTAGAACTCGTGTTCCAGTCGATAGACGGACTCCACGAGGCTATACCCAACCACCACGGCGACTGGTACTTCACAGGCAAGTACCCCACGCCCGGTGGAACAAAGCTCTGCAACCAGGCGTTCGTCAACTATATCGACCGACAGAAGTAGGACGCCGTGCCCGGCTACATACGCAGCAGCTTAGCATTAGTAGCATTGTGGAAACTAAGTAGAAAACACGTTTTGTGGTTATACGGCAGCCGGCGAACGCTGCAACAACCATGAACAAACACGCCCTGAAAGGGCAAAAGGATAATTAGAAAATTGACTTTTGCGCTTTCAGGGCGTATGTGCGCGATAAAACAAACAACGAAATATAAAAATTCGAGAAGATATAAGTATGAGAAATGTAACTTTAGTATTGGAAGACGGAACCAAGTTCCACGGAAAGTCGTTCGGTTATGAAGCACCGGTGGCTGGCGAGGTAGTTTTCAACACTGCTATGATGGGCTACCCAGAGTCGCTCACCGACCCTTCGTACGCTGGACAGCTTATGACACTGACCTATCCGTTGGTTGGCAACTATGGTGTACCGCCGTTCACAGTAGAAGAGAACGGTCTGCCTACATTCATGGAGAGTGACAAAATCTACGCTTCGGCTATCATCGTGGCTGACTACAGCGAGCAGTACTGCCACTGGAATGCCGTAGAGAGTCTTGCAGAGTGGCTCAAACGTGAGCACGTGCCCGGCATCACCGGCATCGACACACGAGAGCTTACTAAGGTGCTGCGCGAGCACGGCGTAATGATGGGTAAGATTCTCTTCGACGACGAGCCGGAGAACATACCTACAGCCGAGTATGCTGGAGTTAATTTCGTCGACAAGGTGAGCTGCAAGGAGATCATCCGCTACAACGAGGGCGCAGAGAAGAAGGTGGTGCTCGTCGACTGCGGCGTGAAGGCTAACATCATCCGCTGCCTCATCAACCGCGGCTGCGAGGTTATCCGCGTGCCTTGGAACTACGACTATACCGACATGGAGTTCGACGGTCTGTTCCTCGCTAACGGTCCTGGCGACCCGGATATGTGCGAGGATGCCGTGAAGATCATCCAGAAGCAGATGAGCCTCTCAGACAAACCAATCTGCGGCATCTGCATGGGCAACCAGCTCCTCGCTAAGGCAGCAGGCGCTCATATCTACAAACTCAAGTACGGTCACCGCTCACACAACCAGCCGGTGCGCATGGTTGGCACAGAGAAGTGCTTCGTAACATCGCAGAACCACGGCTACGCCGTAGACGCAAAGACACTCGGCGCCGATTGGGAGGAGCTCTTCGTAAACATGAACGACGGATCGAACGAGGGCATTCGCCACAAGTCGAAGCCTTGGTTCTCAAGCCAGTTCCACCCGGAGGCTTGCTCTGGTCCGGTAGACACAGAGTTTATGTTCGACAAGTTCGTAGAGGCTATGAACTAACTGAAGAGTTGTAGAACGAAAAGTGAAATAATCAGAATGTTTAAGTTTCGTGTTTTAGGGCTGTAGCCCGATAAAACATCAAACATTAATCATTAAACATCAGAATAAATGAAAGACGAAAATATAAAGAAAGTGTTATTGCTCGGTTCGGGTGCCTTGAAGATTGGCGAAGCGGGCGAGTTCGACTACTCTGGTTCGCAGGCGCTTAAGGCTCTGCGCGAAGAGGGCATAGAGACAGTGCTCATCAACCCGAACATCGCAACAGTGCAGACATCTGAAGGCGTTGCCGACCAGATATATTTCCTTCCCGTTCAGCCTTACTTCGTAGAGGAAGTGATAAAGAAGGAGCGTCCTGACGGCATCCTCCTCTCGTTCGGCGGACAGACAGCGCTCAACTGCGGCGTTGAACTCTACCGCAACGGCATCCTCGACAAGTACAACGTGAAGGTGCTCGGTACACCGGTGCAGGCTATCATCGACACCGAGGACCGCGAGCTCTTCGTTGAGAAGCTCGACGAGATAGGCGTTAAGACTATCAAGAGCGAGGCTTGCGAGAACATGGAGCAGGCACGCAAGGCGGCTGCCGAACTCGGCTACCCGGTCATCATCCGTGCTGCTTACGCTCTCGGCGGACTCGGCTCTGGCTTTGCTGACAACGAGGAAGAACTCGTGAAAATCGCAGAGAAGGCATTCTCGTTCTCTCCGCAGGTGCTCGTCGAGAAGAGTCTCAAGGGCTGGAAGGAGATAGAGTACGAGGTAGTGCGCGACCGCTACGACAACTGTATCACAGTCTGCAACATGGAGAACTTCGACCCACTCGGCATCCACACCGGCGAGTCGATCGTTATCGCTCCGTCGCAGACACTCACCAACTCTGAATATCACAAGCTGCGCGCTCTCGCTATCAAGATTATCCGCCACATCGGCATCGTCGGCGAGTGTAACGTGCAGTACGCCTTCGACCCGCAGTCGGAAGACTACCGCGTAATCGAGGTGAACGCTCGTCTGAGCCGTTCTTCTGCTCTCGCTTCTAAGGCTACGGGCTATCCGCTCGCCTTCGTTGCGGCTAAGCTCGGCATGGGCTACGGCTTGTTCGAGTTGAAGAACTCCGTTACAAAGACCACATCTGCATTCTTCGAGCCTGCACTCGACTACGTTGTCTGCAAGATTCCGCGTTGGGACCTCTCTAAGTTCCGCGGCGTAGACAAGGAGCTTGGCTCTTCAATGAAGTCGGTAGGCGAGGTTATGGCTATCGGTCGCAACTTCGAGGAGGCTATACAGAAGGGTCTGCGCATGATCGGTCAGGGTATGCACGGCTTCGTTGAGAACAAGGAGCTTGAGATTGACGATATCGACGCTGCTCTGCGCGAGCCGACCGACAAGCGTGTGTTTGTCATCTCTAAGGCTATGCACAAGGGCTACACCGTCGACCAGATTCACGAACTTACAAAGATCGACAAGTGGTTCCTCGAGAAGCTCCAGCACATCATCGACATCGATGAGGCTATGAAGAAATGCAACATCAACACTCTCGACAAAGAACTCCTGCGCACGGCTAAGGTATACGGCTTCACCGACTTCCAGATTGCACGCGCCGTAGGTCTTGAGGACGAGCTCAAGTCGATGCGCAAAGCGTCGCTCGTCGTGCGCAACCGTCGTAAGAACTACGGCATCCTGCCGGTTGTTAAGCAGATTGACACCCTGGCTGCCGAGTATCCTGCACAGACCAACTATCTGTACGTAACATACGCTGGCGTCAAGAGCGACATCACCTTCGAGAACGACAAGCGTTCTATCATCGTGCTCGGTTCGGGTGCTTACCGCATCGGTTCTTCTGTAGAGTTCGACTGGTGTGGCGTTCAGGCTCTGAACACTATCCGCAAGGAGGGCTACCGCTCGGTTATGATCAACTATAACCCCGAGACCGTGTCTACCGACTACGATATGTGCGACCGTCTCTACTTCGACGAGCTCACCTTCGAGCGTGTTATGGATATCATCGACCTCGAGCAGCCTAACGGCGTGATCGTATCTACCGGCGGTCAGATTCCTAACAACCTCGCTGTGCTCCTCGACGAGCAGCACGTGCCTATCCTCGGTACAAAGGCTCAGGACATCGACAACGCTGAGGACCGTGCGAAGTTCTCGCAGATGCTCACCAACAACGGCATCAACCAGCCTGAGTGGAGCGCCCTCACAAGCATGGATGACATCGACCGCTTCATCGATCGTGTGGGCTTCCCGGTACTCGTTCGTCCGTCGTACGTGCTCTCTGGCGCTGCCATGAACGTATGCTCTAACGAGGACGAGCTGAAGCGATTCCTGCAGCTTGCGGCTAACGTGAGCGAGGACCACCCGGTTGTTGTGAGCAAGTTCATCGAGCATGCTAAGGAGATTGAGATGGATGCTGTGGCAAAGAACGGCGAGATTATCGCTTACGCTATCTCTGAGCACATCGAGTTCGCCGGCGTTCACTCTGGCGACGCTACCATCCAGTTCCCGCCGCAGAAGCTCTATGTAGAGACCGTGCGCCGCTGTAAGCGTGTAGGTCGTCAGATTGCTAAGGAACTGCATATCAACGGTCCGTTCAACATCCAGTTCATGGCTCGCGACAACGATATTCTCGTTATCGAGTGCAACCTCCGTGCTTCGCGTTCGTTCCCGTTCGTGAGCAAGGTGCTCAAGATCAACCTCATCGAGCTTGCCACACGCGTTATGCTTGGCTTGCCGGTTGAGAAGCCGAGCAAGAACCTCTTCGACCTCGACTATGTTGGTATCAAGGCTTCGCAGTTCTCGTTCAACCGTCTGCAGAAGGCAGACCCGGTGCTCGGCGTAGACATGAGCTCTACCGGTGAGGTAGGCTGCTTGGGCGACGACACCAACACCGCTCTTCTCAAGAGTATGCTCTCTGTAGGCCATCGCATCCCGAAGAAGAACATCCTTCTCTCTACCGGTGGCGCTAAGCAGAAGGTGGCTATGCTCGACGCTGCTAAGATGCTCATCGACCACGGCTACAAGCTCTATGCTACGGGCGGCACAAGCAAGTTCCTCAACGAGAACGGCATCGAGAACACACACGTGCTTTGGCCGTCTGAGGAGGGCGACGAGCCTAAGGCTCTCGACTTGCTGCACGACCACACTATCGACATGGTTGTGAACATTCCGAAGAATCTCACAAGCTCTGAGCTTACCAACGGCTACAAGATTCGTCGTGCTGCCATCGACCTCAACGTGCCTCTTATCACGAACGCACGCCTCGCAAGCGCATTCATCTATGCGTTCTGCACAACTAAGCTTGAGGACATCGGCATCAAGTCTTGGAGCGAGTATTAATATAGGAGGCTACGGCATTCTTGCTGTAGCCACTTAGCCTATTAGAAGACCACCTTCAGGGGGTGCAGCGGTCTCCGCTGCACCAACCCAGCAATTCCGTATCAGGAACTGTCCTCTTTAGGGGGTGCAGCGGTCTCCGCTGCACCAACCGAGTAATCCTGTGTCAGGAATTTATTGCTGGGTGGAGAGTATATAAAATGGATTTATCTGTTTGCGCAGCTTCGTAGCTAACCACAAACAGATAAATCCGTTTTTTGTTTCTATATAATTATTCTTGCTGATTCTCTTGTCTGCATTTTCCAAATGATGTATCTTTGCAGCGTGTAGCCCAATAGGAGTATGAGGCTGCCGATATAATAATGTAATACAGAAAGAAACAAGATGAAGAAAAGCGAACTATATAAATTTGTGCTCGACTACTTTCGCGGCATCCATCCAGAAGTGACAACCGAACTGGAGTTTGGCAGTGTGTTCCAGCTGCTCGTTGCCGTTGTGCTCAGCGCGCAATGCACCGACAAGCGTGTCAATCAGGTGACGCCCGAACTCTTCGCCCACTATCCCGACGCACGCTCTATGGCAGAAGCCGACGAGTTTGAGGTGTACGAATACGTGAAGAGCGTGAGCTATCCCAACGCCAAGGCTCGCCACCTCGTAGAACTCGCTCGCATGATACAGAGCGAATACGGGGGTGAGGTGCCGCACGACTTCGACAGTTTGCTGCGCTTGCCTGGCGTAGGGCGAAAGACAGCTAACGTGATGCTGGCTGTGGCGTTCGGCGAGGCTGCGATGCCCGTCGACACGCACGTGTTCCGTGTGAGCCACCGCCTCGGACTCGTGCCGCGCACGGCTGACACGCCGCTGAAGGTGGAGCAGCAGCTCGTGAAGCACATCCCTGCTGACGACCTTGCGAAGGCACACCATTGGCTGCTACTGCACGGCAGATACATCTGCACAAGCCGCAAGGCGCACTGCGAGAAGTGCGAGTTCAAGGCTGTGTGTCCAAGCTCTACGTGCAAGTGATATTTTCACGACCGCCGCATATAGAAACCTACTGACCGAACAATGAAATTCAACGGCAAACTACAGCTCCATACCTTCCTTCGCATCGCATTATGCCTGCTCGTTGGCATCTGCATCGGCGATGCGACGGCAGACGCTGTGCCCGTTGCGCTGTGGCGGTGGCTGTTCGTAGGTCTGCTCTCGCTACTTGTTCTGCTGCACATGAGCAAGCGCCTCGAAATGATGCAGACGCTGCTGATTTTCGGCATTGTTATAATGGGCGGAGCGTGGCGCATTACGTCGTGCGAGAACAGTCTGCGTTGCGCATTCACGGGCGAAGAAGAAGTGTACGAGGCGGTTGTCGTGTCGCAACCTATCAAGAAGCGACGCTCTATGAAATGCGAGCTTGCCGTTGTGAGTGGGCAGCTCGCAGGACATAGGCTGAACGCTTATTTTCAGAACCCTAATTCGTTGAACCACATTGTTGTAGGCGACGGCATCGAGGCTCAGTCGGTGTTCAGCGGTTTCGATGACACATACGCACAGCGCGGCGGTTTCGACTGGCGCAGACAGCGCATGGTGCGTGGCATCGTGGCTCGCACGTTCGTCGCCTCGGACAAGTGGAAACGTGCGGAGGTGAGCCTCGAAGCTATGCCGCGAATCGACCGCCTCGCTCTCTCGCTGCAGTCGCTGCGCTACGACCTGCTCAGCCGACTGCAGGGCAGCGCCCTCTCCGAAGATTCGTACGCCACTATTGCGGCAATGACCCTCGGCGACAAGACAGGTGTCAGCGCCGAGCTACGCGATACGTATTCGAAGGCAGGCGTGTCGCACGTGCTCGCCCTCTCCGGACTACATCTCGGCATCATCTACGCCATGATTGCACTGCTGCTCGGGCGCCGCCGCAACACGATGGGCGGACTGCTCGTAACGCTTCTCCTCGTCTGGACCTTCGCCTTGATGGTAGGCATGTCGCCGGGCATAGTGCGTTCGGCGGCGATGTTCAGCGTCTACGCCTCAATGACCTTTCTGCAGCGCGACTATCTCACGGCGAACAGTCTCGCCCTTGCCGCAAGTGTGATGCTCCTGGCGAGTCCGGCGATGCTGTGGGACGTCGGCTTTCAGATGTCGTTCTTGGCTGTGATGGGCATCGTGATATGCCATGTGCTGCTCCGCAACAACCGCTTATACGTGCGCTATGCTCACCGCCGATTCGTCGGCAAGCTCGTTTCGCTTGTGTGCATTTCGCTCGCAGCCCAACTCTTCGTGCTGCCGCTGGTGATGTACTACTTCGGCAATGTGCCCTTCTATTTCCTTCTGGCTAACACTGTCGCCGTGCCGCTCACCACCTTTATCATATATGCCGCCATGCTCTTGTTCGTGCTCTCGCCGTTGTGTCGGTTTGCTGCGTGGATGACGGTCGTTTGGCAGTGGCTGGCGAGTGGAGTGGGGTGGGTCGTAGCGCAGATGAACACTCTGCTTAAGTTTGTCGCCTCACTGCCCGGCGCAAGTGCTGAAGGCGTGTATATCAGTGCTTTACAGCTCTCGCTGATGTATGTCTTGATAGTGGCTCTGGTCGGCGTATGGCGCTACGGACAACAGATGTACGACTCGATGCATGGGAAATTTAAAAGTGAGGATGATCTTAAAAAACTAAGAGTAAGAAGAAGGGGTAAAAAGTAAAAGAGTAAAAAGGAGGTTGAAGTTTGCGGAAATAAAAAGTTTTGTCTATCTTTGCATAAGATAGGCTGCACCTCGGCAATTAAAGCAAGCTTTATTGCGCTCGGTTTGCACTATCTTTGCAAAAAACGAATAGACAGGAATTTATGAAACCGGATGGTACTAATTCTTTATCTTGGTCGTATGTCTTTGTGCATCATAGCAAAGTGAGGAAGGTGGAAGCAAGGCTGAACGCCGACAACGTACCCCACTTTGTGCATAAGAGCGTGCGCTATTACAAGAAGCGAGCGAAGCATGGCGTGCAGCGTCAGGAACTGCAGACCGTCAGCGGACTCGTCTTTTTGCAAGGCAATCCAAAAGAACTACAAGAATATCTGAACTGGAATTTTCCACATACCTATCTCTGCAAGAACTGCAGTACGGGCAAGGCGGCTGTGATACCCGATTCGCAGATGCAACCCTTCATGCGCATCAACAAAACGGAGCCCGATCGTATCCGTTTTCTTCTTAAGCCTTTCCATTATTATGCTCGCAATCGCATACTCCTGCGCATCACCTCTGGCGACCTGGCAGGACTCGAAGGTTACGTCATTCGCATCGACCGCGACCGTCGTCTTATCATGGATGTCGGTGGCATGAGTGTGGCTATCGCCGGTGTGCATGCTGAGCATTTTGAGGAGGTCGATCAGACTGGCAGTGCAGCCCTCGACGGCTCACCATTTTACGAACGTAACCTCCATGAGCGCGAGGCACTTATCGACCGCTTTTTTCATCCCGTAAAGACCACAAAGGATGTCGCTCCACAAGCCGAGAACATCGACTATCTGCGCAATTATGTACTGACGGAGCTTTCGCAATACCGGATGCTCCCCGCCGAGGTATGGCTCATCCTCAGCTTCATCATTAAGGAGATTGGCTACTACTACGCCCCCTCCTTCGAAAAGCTCCAGCGCCATCTCGCCCCAATCATGCAGGCTGGCACACAAGTCCTTCAGGAGATGCAGCGCCTCATCGACAGCGAGCCGACGGAAGAAACACGTAGCAGATACCAGACCGAACAGCAGGAACTTCTGACCGCCTACGGCTATCTGTTCATGGACTCAGATATTGTGTAGTGTGTTCCGAAACCCTCTGAAAGTCAAAAAAGTGTTCACTATTGCCGTCTGATTCAAAAAAAATGACTACCTTTGCGTTTTAAGAAGTCTCTTTGCAAGAGACCGCATCAAATTGAATTGTTTTTATGAACGCTATATCATTTTCAACTACTAAACGATTGCAACCATCACGTATGTTTGCAGCCAACGACATAAAGTAGAAAAGAATTTATGAAACCGGATGGTACGGATTCTTCTTCTATCGCCAACAAGAACCCCGCTTCTCCCAACGGCACCACGTTCCTGAGCCCGACGACAAGACTGGTTCAGAGGTAGAGAAGTATCCGTACTTCTGTATGTACCGTTTGTGAAGTCAGTAATTTCCTCAGCGGATTTGATGCTAAAATATAAAAGATTCTAAAAAGATACGCTTATAAATTCTTTATTACATAATATATATTACATTTGCAATGATTATGGATAGGAATGAAATTTCACTAAGAATAATTGGCAAGAATGGGGATGCCCCCCTTTCTCCAGCCAACTTTGACATCGGGCAGATACGATTCTTACTCGATGAGGTGGAGAATTTGTTGTATCCAGACAGGAAGAAACGTAAAGACCGCCCTACAATTTCTTATGAAATGAAGGACGGTTCTGTGCTCAACGTGTTTACAACTTCCTTGCAAAGTGTTCTCTTAGTGTCGTCTGTGCTTGGTGTTATTGAGCAGGAGAATGGCTATATAGATAAACTTGAAATGGCTAGTGCGCAAGCGATAGAAAATCTTCAGTCTTTTGCCTTGCGCCATAACTATGACATAGAAATAGGCACTTCTGATAAACCACAACGCATCTTTAAGATAACTCCAACTACTCATTATGTTCGCCGTGAGGATATCTTGGTGGATATTGAGTGCTATTATTATGGCACATTGACAGATGCAGGTGGAAAGGACAAGGCAAACATTCATTTGGATACAAAGGATGCAGGCTCTTTGACAATTCGAACAGACAAGGAATATTTAGCAGGCTATCAGGGTAATCCTCTTTATAAGAAGTTTGGTGTAAGAGTTCGTGCTAAGAAAAATATTCTTACAGGGGATATAGATAAATCAACCCTGGTCTTGGTGGAATTGATGGATTATCAGCCCAAATTTGATGAGGATTATCTGCAGGGCTTGATTCGTAAGGCTACACCAAAGTGGAGGGGTGTGAATGCTGACGAATGGTTGACTAATGTAAGAGGAGGACTTGCCTAATGGAACAGAATTGCGTGCTGTTAGATACCAGTTTTTTCATTCGCTTGTTGAATGAAGAAGACCCTTTGCATGAAAATGCCTTGGGGTATTTCAAATATTTCTTGGAACATGATTTTGTGATAAAGATTAGCACAATTGCCATAGCAGAGTATTGTGTGAGAGGAGAAATAAGTGAGCTTCCTCTTAAAAATATGCTCATCGTTCCTTTCAATTTCGATCATGCTCAACGAGCAGGAAAGATGATTGCAGAGGTTTATGCAGAGAAGAAAAGGCGCGGTGCTACCATTGCCCCAAGGGCTGTTGTGCCTAATGATACCAAGATGTTTGCGCAAGCAGATGTTGAACCTGACATCAACTTTTATGGTACAGCGGATGTCGAATGCAAGAAGGTATATGATATGATAAAGACTTCGGAGGGCAAGCTGTCTTTTGAATTTATTGATATAACTATCCCTTATAATACCTTCTTTGGAGTACTTGATTTTGAGGAGTAAATACTGATGTTATTTAAGAAGTCTCTTTTGCAGAGACCACATCAAATTGAGTGATATCTATGGTAAACATATCATTTTTACCTATTAGACGATTGCAACCATTACGTATGTTTGCAGCAGCCAACGACATAAAGTAGAAAAGAATTTATGAAACCGGATGGTACGGATTCTTCTTCTATCGCCAACGAGAACCCCGCTTCTCCCAACGTTACCACGTTCCTAGGCCAGACGACAAGACAGGTTCAGAGGTAAAGGAGTATCCGTAAGTGAAGTTCGTAACTGTAAGTATTTTAGGTTGATATCGTATATCAAACAGAACAAATTATAGATGATTAGTTACCCCTCTAAAGGGGACTATAAAAAGTCAATATCCTAAATTGAAAGCTCAAACCAAGAATTAAAAACTATTGTTCTAATGTTAGACCAGAACTTTTCTGCCAAGAATTTTATGAATGTCTACGCTTTGGAAAACCGTATGGGAAAAATCCCTGTGGAGACAATGAGCGATAATTTTCAAGCTGTCGTAGATATGATAAAAAAGGCAAATTCAGAATTGCAAACATTAAAGAACAAGAAGAAGGAAGAAAAGACAGATGAGGTTAAGGATAAAATAAAGAACTTGAAACGTGAGTTGAAGATCTTGAGGGAAGATAAGCAAAAGTCTCTTTTTGCAGAGATGCAAGGATTGTCAGGGAATGTCAATAGTCATGATTTCCATTTCCAACTTGTCAAAGTGTTGATTGGAGACAAGATTGGCTTTAAAATCGATTCAAAAGATCATACCCAACTCTTTGCAATGAAGCAACTGCAGACTAACTTGCAGAAAACCTTCAAAGTTAAGCAAGCCAACCGCCATCTCATTATGACGAACATCAAGCTCTTACTGAAGACGAAACGACCATTTTACCTCATACGCACCGATGTTTCATCTTTTTTTGAATCCATACCTCAAAAACATCTCAAACATATTATTATAGACAACACGCTGTTGTCGTATAAGTCCAAGGTGTTTGTGAATGCAATTCTTAATGAATATGAGGTTGAAAAAGCAAAATTGACAGATGGTGAGAGCTACGGCATGAAAGAAGGTTGTGGTGTACCACGTGGCATAGGAATCAGTTCATTGCTTTCTGAAATATATATGCGCGACTTGGACAGCAGTATCAAGAAACGTCCAGAAGTTATCTTCTATGTGCGTTATGTCGATGATATTTTAATTCTGTTGGCAGAATTACCACAAGGTAGAGATTTGGAAAACTATTATGGTGACTTGGTAGAGGATTTCAAGAAAAAAGGACTTGGCTTGAAACAAATATCTGACGCAAAGTGTTCTCTTTTTAATTGTTTCGAGTATGAAGATGAGACGTTTGAAGTCTCTTATCTTGGTTACAAATTGACTATAACAAAGCAACCAAAGACAGGCTGGAAGTCTGCCAATGTGATATACAGCATGTCAGACAACAAGAAAGAACGTATCAAAAAACGGATTAACAATGCTTTTAAGCATTTCAATGTGACAAACAAATATGATATTCATCAGGCACGCAAGGATTTGGTGGACTCTCTGAAGTTGATAACAGGCAATGTGAGACTACACAAGTCTAAGTCTGGTATCAAGACAGGCCTCTATTATAACAGCAATTTGCTGGATGACAAACATGATTTGGAAGAACTCAATACCTATTTATATAGTAAGAAGGTAAGTCTTTATCCCCAATTGTTTCATACAACAGAGGTACAGAGAGCATATCTAAAATCTCTATATGATAGAATTAAAAAGTTTGACTTTGTAACCGCTTGGAATACAAAAAAGATGTATGACTTGAAAGACTATCGTATGAAAGAAATTATGAGATGGTTGAACGATGAAAAAGAAGAGGATAAAACTACGCTATAAGAAAGAGAGGGTTGTTTTCTCTGATGTGCTACCTTACGAGTTGCCTATCACATTTACCAACCGTTTCTTCTATCGCTTCTTGGTCAAGAATGAAGTGGAATACGAAATAAATCCGCTTGATATAAAGAAAGGAAAACTAAGTTGGAAACCCGACATCTCTGACGGAGCAAAGCAAGTACTTGCTGTCTTGTTCGGTATAGACAGCTATAATATATTCTGTTCTACAGAAGTAATCAATGGTAAGAATGAGTGTTTTGTGAAGCACGAACCGAAAATCCCTTTCACCTATCGCATAATGCACAAGCGAGGCAAATACCGTGAGTTGGCTGTGATACATCCTGCCGACCAAATCAAGATGGTCAGTTTCTACGAGAAGTACAAGAGTTTGATACTCTACTATTGTCAGCAGAGCCGGTTCTCTTTGCGTCATCCTTATGCGGTAGCTTGCTACTTCTATTATCGTGACCGCTTGCATCATACCCTATTGGGTAAACGTTCTGATGATTTGGAACTCTACTTTAATGAGTATGAGAACTTGAAAACCTACTTCAGTTACAAGCGATACACCCAGATATACCGTTTCTATGAGGATTATCGCTATCAGCGAGCCGAGAAGAAGTTCGCTCATTTGCAGAAGTTTGACATACAAGCTTGCTTCAACAGCATTTACAGTCATTCTATTGCTTGGGCGACTAATGGAGGAAAGGCAACTTACAAGCGATTCTTCAAAGGTGGCGAGGATGGGACGTTTGGAGCCGTTTGGGATAGTCTGATGCAAAAGATGAACTACAACGAAACCAACGGCATTGTCATCGGTCCAGAGTTCTCCCGACTCTTTGCGGAAGTTATCCTACAATACATAGACAAGTGCGTGGAGAACGACCTCTATGAGAAAGGCTACAAGTGGAATGTAGATTACGAGTGCTACCGCTATGTGGATGATCATTTCTTCTTTTACAATAACAAAGAAGTCTTGGAAGCAGCACGACAGAGCTACGCCTATCATCTGAATGAATACAAGATGAGCATCAGTAATGAAAAGACAGAAGACATCGACCGCCCTTTCATTACCCCTATTTCACGAGCAAAACTTGCCATAGACAAACTTATTCATGATACCGTAACAATCAATGTGGACGATGACCTACTTAAAAAGGATGAATCAGAGGACGAAGCAAAAGACTTCGCCAATGAATATGGCGAAGATGAAATGGAGAATGAACCAATTGACAAGGAACGAATTAAGAAAGCGCTTGGCAAAAAACATACGCTTTATTTTCGTTCCTCATTCTTCAGTTCTGTCTTCCAGGATATCTTGAAGACAAACAATGTAGAGGCAAAGGATGTCTTGAACTACACCATTGCTCGAATGGAAAACAGATGCGAACGTATGTTAAAGAAGTTTGACCGTCTATATAAGCCTCTTTGTATGGCAGGTAATGTTGTATACATAACTCCAGATATGGCAGAACAAGTGGAGCACCGAAAGAGCATCATGGAACATGAGCTGTCTTTGTTCCTATTCAATCTTCTTGACTCTGCTTTCTTTATCTATTCCTTCAACAAGCAGTTGAACAGCACCTTGAAATTGGTCAACCTCTTAAACACGATAATCGTGTATCTTGATACCGACTATTTGGAGCGTTCTAAAGACAAGAAGGATAAGGAAGAAAAGAAGGACAATACGCTTATCAAGCACAAACGCTTTACGGATGATATACGTGCTAATGTATTTAAGAAAATACAAGATGAAATTGACGTGGTGTTCCAGTGCAGCCGATATAGTGAGGACACCCAGTTGGAGACCCTTTATTTCCTTATCACCTTGCGTAGTATGAGAAGTAGGTATCATCTATCCGTGGCATCTATAGAGAACTATATTGGAGTCAAGACAGATGAGTATGGCAACAAGGAACTTCCTGTCATGAATGCCATTTCCATTACCTTGTTTCTCTATTACTTCGCTGACAAGAACGAATTTGACGAGCTAAGAATGCTCATCATAAACAAGGCATGTGAGCGGATTCGGAGTGTTCCGATGGAACTTCACAAAAAGACTTCAGAATTGATTATCTTATTGTTAGACCTCATGGCTTGTCCTTACTTGACTATGGAGAATAAGACAAAAGTCGGAGAAGCATTTGGCTTGAATAAGAAGAAAATAAAGAACCTATTGAGATACTTCAAGAATGGTAGATACATGTTTACAAATTGGAAAAAACTCAATGTGACAAAAGAATTGAATGCGAAGATTTCGCAGGAAGTTTATGCCTAAGCACGCTTAGGTATAAATAAAGGGCAGACCACAATACCCAATGACTATCACACACATAGGTCTGTTTAGGCGGATAAGAGCCATAATGGGGACTTTGGGTATTGAGTCCCTTATTATTCTAACAAAAAGAAGAAAAATATGGTAAAGAAAAAAGTAACATACCGTGTCTTTGAAATCAAAAATAATGAATTGACAAAGGATGCAACAGGACTTAAGGACGATTTGAGAGACTGTCTTAAGGGTAGTAAGATAGAAAAACGTTTGATTCCTGTAAAGGAGGATGAAGATACTTTGAAAGATTTGTTAGGAGCGTTCGCGCCAAGTACAACTGCATCGGATAAAGATTATTTTTATGGTGTTATGATGAGGTTAAGACCTGCAAAAGAAATCAAGGCATTACCAGATAATTTCGAACAACTTACGGAATTGGAAGAATCTACATTACAGGAAATAAAGGAAATTGCAGGAAAAACAGTTTGTAGCAACCTATATCATTTTTTGATTAAAGGTAAATACTTGATAACAGATCTTCCCCAAATTCAAACAATATCAAGTTTGCAAAAATATATAGCAAAATTGTTATCTAAAGAAAGATATGTCTTTATTCCTCATCTTGTCAATAAAGATCTTCATCTTAAAGATATAAAGACTGTAACATTCAAAGATTCTTTAAGTATTTTAAATAAAGAAGAGGAAGAACGAACATTTTCGTTAAAAAAAGCTGTTACTTCTGCAATAAAATATATCAGTCCTAAAGTAAACCATCTGAATAAACTGATGGGAGAACAAATTGTATCAGCTTGTATGACAATTGATTTTGAACGCCCTCGCTCTATGAGTGTACAAGACTATGAAAAAAAGTTAGGGGCAATTTTGGCTCCAGTTGAGGATTTGAGCTGTGTGTATTTTACTTTGACAGGTGGACTGAAACTGATGGGCACAGATTTGGTTTATACCTATAAAGAAGTATTAGAAGCAGATATCATAACACCTTTAACTTATATAAATAGTATGCTTGGTGTGCTTAATAATTTAGAATAAAACGCAATGAAAACTTCAATAATAGCAGCATTATTATGTGTTATTTTATCTTGCATTCCTATAACGATTCCTAAAGATGCATTAAATGTATTATATGGGATAGTTGGAGTTCTATTTTCTGTTGGCATGAGCCTAATAATTGCTTTTACGGCTAAGGATATTGTTAATAATGAGCTGAAAAGGTTACTAAGAAAATCTATGCATCAAGTTAGAAATAATTTTCTTTGGATCTTTTTTATAAGTCATTAGTGTCCCGTTAAAATCGGGACCAGTTAAATATTAATCAAATAACCCCGGA
>OGPQ01000023.1_pt1 | contig 128877 bp, 104 predicted proteins | sample 1552971 | NCBI WGS metagenome assembly OGPQ01 (sample SAMEA2580232, study PRJEB22360) | human gut metagenome | biome: human gut; feature: human-associated habitat; material: faeces | place: Denmark | collected 2008/2010 | reverse complement strand
GTAGGAATGGCAGCAATGACAGTAACAGGATGTTCTAGTTCAAAGAGTGAGTCAAAGGAGACGACAAAGGCAACTGCTGAGGTATCAAAGGAAACTCAAAAAGAAACAGAAAAAGCAACAGAAAAAGAGACAGAGAAGGATACTGAGGCTGTATCTACAGAAGAAAAGACTAAGGAAGTATCTTCTAAGGCAGATGAAGCAGATACAGAAAAGGCAAAATCAGATGAGGCAGAGAGCGAATCCACCTCTGATCAGAAGACCTTTACAGTAGGATTTGATGCAGAGTTTCCGCCGTATGGATATCGCGATGAGAGCGGAGAGTATGTTGGTTTTGATCTTGATTTAGCGGAAGAGGTTTGTGACAGACAGGGCTGGGAGTTAGTAAAGCAGCCAATTGACTGGGATTCTAAGGATATGGAGCTGTCCACTGGTGCAATTGATTGTATCTGGAATGGATTCACAATGAATAGCCGTGAGGATGATTACACATGGTCTGATCCATATATTGATAACAGTCAGGTATTTGTTGTTGCAGCAGATTCAGGAATTGAAAATAAATCAGATTTAGCAGGAAAGGTAGTGGCCGTTCAGAAGGATTCTTCCGCACTGGCAGCACTTAATGACGAAGAAAATAAGGACAATATTGCGCTGAAAGATTCATTCTCACAGCTTATTGAGTATGCTGATTATAATACAGCATTTATGGATCTTGAGCAGGGAGCAGTTGAGGCTGTTGCTATTGATATCGGTGTTGCACAGTATCAGATTGATAAAAGAGAAGAGGGCGCTTATGTAATGCTTTCAGGTGATGACAACAAGTTAGCATCTGAGCAGTATGCAGTTGGCTTCAAAAAAGGAAATGAAGAGCTTCGCGATAAAGTTCAGGATACACTTGATGAGATGGTAAAGGATGGAACCTTTGCAGAGATTGCAGAAAAGTGGGGACTTACAGACAGTGTTTGCCTCGGAAAATAATACATAAGCTGGAAAGGCAACGACTATGGATATAATGGCAATGACAGCACAGCTTGCGGAAGGCTTTCTTGTGACTGTCCAAATATTTGTGCTTACGCTTTTATTTTCTCTGCCGCTTGGCATGTTGGTGGCATTTGGGCGCATGTCCAGATGCAAAATAATAAAGCTGATTGCAAAGCTTTACATCTCTGTTATGAGAGGAACACCGTTGATGCTGCAGATTATCGTAGTATATTTTGCACCATATTATATGTTTCGTATGAAGATGGGACCTAGCTACCGTTTTCCGGCAGTTATAATCGCATTTGTTATCAATTATGCAGCATATTTTGCAGAAATTTATCGTTCTGGTATAGAATCCATGCCAAATGGACAGTACGAGGCAGCACAGGTGCTTGGTTACAACAAAGCGCAGACTTTCATTCGCATTATTCTGCCGCAGGTAATTAAACTAGTGCTTCCATCCATCACAAATGAGACTATTACACTTGTTAAGGATACATCGCTTGCATTTACGATTTCAATTGCAGAGATGTTCACTGTCGCCAAGCAAATTGGTGCAGCACAGACAAGCGTAATGCCGCTTTTGGCAGCAGGTATTTTCTATTATGTATTTAACCTGATTGTGGCAACAGTGATGGAGTATATCGAAAAACGGCTTTCGTATTATAGGTAGGTAAAAATATGGCAGTTCAAAATAATAAAGCGGAAGGCACAGTCCTTCTGGAGATGAAGCATGTAAAAAAGAGCTTTGACAAAAGTGGTGTTTTAAAAGATATTTCTCTGAAAGTGAGAGAAGGTCAGGTGGTTTCCATTATAGGACCGTCCGGTTCTGGAAAGTCTACATTGCTTCGCTGTGCAACGCTTCTTGAAAAGATGGATGCAGGAGAGCTGATTTATCTTGGCGAAAAGGCAGCGTGGGAGCAGGATGATAAAAAAGGGCAAAAGCGCTGCGTCTATGCGCCAAAGGATAAGCTTAAGCAGATTCGATCTTATTTCGGTCTTGTTTTCCAAAGCTTTAATCTTTTTCCGCATTACTCTGTTATGAAAAACATCATCGATGCGCCTGTATGTGTGAATCATGTGAGTAAAAATGAAGCAAAAGAGCGGGCCAAAAAGCTTCTTGCGCAGCTAGGGCTTTCTGATAAAGAAAATGCCTATCCATGCCAGCTTTCCGGCGGTCAGCAGCAGCGAGTTTCAATAGCACGAGCACTTGCATTGCAGCCAAAGATTCTTTTCTTTGATGAACCAACTTCTGCGCTAGACCCAGAGCTGACAGCAGAGGTGTTAAAGGTCATCCGCCAGTTAGCTCAAAATCATATGACAATGATTATTGTCACACATGAGATGCAGTTTGCAAAAGAAGTTTCCGATCACATCGTCTTTATGGAACAGGGAGTGATCGTGGAAGAAGGAACGCCAGATGAACTGTTTTCATCTGAAAATGCCCGCGTAAGAGAGTTTATCGGGAAGGTTAGTGCTTAATTTTACAGCAAAGCCCGAAGGCGAATGGATTTCGTAATCTTTTCATTGACAAGCTCACGTTTATGGAGTACAATAGTTTATCGTATAAGATGGACTAATTTTGTGATCATGGCGTGGGGCTGCGGCTTGAAATGGCGGTGAAACGACTGTGAGAACGAGAAATATACAGGAAGAGATGAGGACGCCATGGAGCCAAAAGACAATATAATCTGGCCAAGTTTTAAAAGACAATTTAATACAGCAGTGTCCGGCGATAATACCGTGCGCAAGGCAGTTCCTTATCTGGATCGCTACCAGCAGGAACAGCTTGAGCGTCAGCAGGAGCGTCAGAAACGCTGGGAAAAACAGATTCACAAACGTGCAGTACAGAAGGAATTTGAAGAGCGCAGAAGAAGAGCAAATGCACTGACCTTTGCTGAGGCATCAGTAGTCGGTGTTTTGTGTGCTGTGCTTTTATTTGCATGTATTTTTTACGTAGGTCAGCAGGCAAAGTTAAACCAAAGCAATACAAAGCTTGCGTCATTGCAAAAAACATATGCTTCCCTTGTTGAGGACAATAACGCTAAAAGCAGTGAAATTGAAGGGTCAGTTGATTATGAGCGTATTTACGATTACGCAGTCAACGAGCTAGGCATGATGTATCCAGAAAAAGGACAGACTGTTACATATAAGAGAAATCCAGGCAGTTATGTAAAGCAGGGCGAAGAGATTCCGAGCAATTAAGAATGAATAATGCTTTGATTGGCATATTTAAGAAAAACCTCCATAAATATGAGATAGATATCATATTTATGGAGGCTTTTTATGTCTGCTGCTAATTTAAGAATGAACAACAAAAGAAATCAATATCGAAATCAGTATCGAAATATGTATCACTTGATTTGCCGAGTCATTAGTATCTGCCTGTGTGCTCTTTTTTGCCTGTCTTTTGGCTGTACATCAAAAAAGGAAGAACGTCTGCAGGAGATTGATTTTACAGTAGTGGATGATGATGAGATTCCAGAAGAATTAAAGACAATCATTGATCAGAAAAAAACAGGAGAGTTCAAACTGACCTATGCTGATCAGGATGAACTCTACATAGTGGTTGGTTATGGAAAACAGCTGACCGGCGGATACAGTATTCAGTTTCCAGACGTATATCTGACAAAAGAGAATATTGTTGTAACAAGTGTATTGCTTGGTCCGGAAGGAGAAGAACCTGCGAATATCAGTTATCCATACGCGGTCATTAAAATCGAATATAGGCCAGAGCCAGTACTGTTCCAGTAAATTATAAAAACGGTGCTTATGACTTATACCGATTTGAAAAATTTACTGAAGCATTACTTTTCTGTTTCATAGTCTTTCATCAAATCCGTCAGGTAATTTTTGATCTCAATGAATTTAGGAATATAAATAAAGAAGTAACCGACACTCATTCCTGACAGGAAAATACAGAGCCAATAGGTCCAGTGGGAAATCTGAGTCAAAAGAATACATAAAAGACCTACGACCCACACGATGATCATACCCTGTTTTAAAGAAAGGTATGGACGGCGGTTTGTCACTTTCTTTTTTAAATACATCATGTAGACTGCACCAAGCGCTATGCCGGCAGCCGCAAGTAAAATGGTGATCCATGGGGAAAGCAGTTCTGGACGCTTAATCATCTTTACAAGTAATAGGATGATATAGAAGCCTGTGCCAAAGCCGTAGATAAGCCACGGAAAAATGTTGTTGCGAAAAGGAGAATCCTTTTTCATGCTGAATTTCATATCATTGCCTTTCTGCGAATATTATTTTTAATTAAAATGATACCGTGCCTATGTATAAAAGTCAATAAGTGCTGCAAACAGGAAATCATTAAATTTTTGTAACTATCCAGTTGAAATCTATCGGCGAAGATGCTATACTTACAGAAGATTGTGAAAAAATAATCACACAAGCAATTAAAGGAGGTACTTCAATGTTAGTAACAGCTGAAGAGATGCTTAAGAAAGCAAAGGCCGGCAAGTATGCAGTAGGCCAGTTCAATATCAATAACCTGGAGTGGACCAAGGCAATCCTTGCAACCGCACAGGAACTGCAGAGCCCGGTTATCCTTGGTGTTTCCGAGGGTGCTGGTAAGTATATGACCGGTTTCGGTACAGTAGCAGCTATGGTAAAGGCTATGATTGAGGAAATGAACATCACTGTTCCGGTTGCTCTGCATCTGGATCATGGAACCTATGAAGGATGCTATAAGTGCATCAAGGCTGGTTTCTCCTCCATCATGTTTGATGGTTCTCATCTGCCGATCGAAGAGAATATCGAGAAGACCAAGGAGCTTGTTGCTGTATGCAAGGGCATGGGAATGTCTCTTGAGGCAGAAGTTGGTTCTATCGGCGGCGAGGAAGATGGCGTTGTAGGTATGGGCGAGTGTGCAGATCCAGAAGAGTGCAAGAAAATTGCTGATCTTGGTGTAACCATGCTGGCAGCAGGTATCGGAAACATTCACGGTGTATATCCGGCTAACTGGAAGGGATTAAGCTTTGAGACACTGGCAGCAGTAAGCGAGAAGGTTGGCGATATGCCGCTTGTTCTTCACGGTGGTACAGGTATCCCGGCTGACATGATTAAGAAGGCAATCTCTCTGGGCGTTTCCAAGATCAATGTAAACACAGAGTGCCAGTTGTCCTTCGCAGCAGCTACTCGTGAGTATATCGAGGCTGGCAAGGATCAGAAGGGTAAGGGCTTTGACCCAAGAAAGCTGTTAGCACCAGGTGCTGAGGCAATCAAGGCTACCGTTAAGGAAAAGATGGAGCTGTTCGGTTCTGTAGGTAAGGCTTGAAACAAATAAGACAATTATCGTTCAGGTTTAGCGTGAAAAAGAGGAACATTTCACAAAAGTGAAACGATTCTGGAAAAACACTTGCTTTTCTGAATGAAAAGGTGTATTTTATTGTCATCAGTGATTGAAACAGACAATCACGACCTGACTGGAACAAGGGCGTTCTTATCTTAGTTGATAAGGGCGCTCTTTCTTTTACTTTATCATAGTAAAGTGGTCGATAATATATCAGTTCAGTCAGGTGGCTCTGCAGAATAGCTTAACAGAAGAAAAGGCAGCAGACAGAGCGTTATATCAGTATAGAATGAGAGGGTTGAAAACATGAGCGGCAGAATTACAGAGTTATTTAACAACAATGTTTTTACAGATGCTGAGATGAAGGCTCGTCTTCCGAAGAAGGTTTATAATGAAGTGAAGGCGTGCAAGCTGGATAAGGGATCTGCAGACATCGTTGCACAGGCAGTAAGAGACTGGGCAATTGAGAAAGGTGCAACACATTTTACACATGTATTTGAACCACTGACAATGCTTACTGCAGAGAAGCATGACTCCTTCGTTTCGCTTCCAGATGAAGATGGTAAGGTCATGATGGATTTTACCGGAAAAGAATTGTGTGAGTCCGAGCCAGATGGTTCATCCTTCCCGTCAGGTGGTATTCGTGATACCTCTCGCGCAAGATCTTACACTTCATGGGATATGACTTCACCGATTTACGTAAAGGAGGATGCAATTGGAACCATTCTTTGTATCCCGGCAGCATTCTGCTCATACACAGGTGAAGCACTTGATGCAAAGACACCGCTTCTTCGTTCTATGGACGCAGTAAGTGAGCAGGGTGTCAGACTTCTTCGTCTGTTAGGAAACACTACATCTACAAAGGTGACTGCAGGTGTTGGACCTGAGCAGGAGTATTTCATTGTAGACAGAGATAAATATTTACAGAGAGATGACCTTGTATTTACAGGTCGTACACTGTTTGGCGCACCGGCTCCAAAGGGACAGGAGCTCGATGATCAGTATTTTGGTGTAATTCCGGAGCGTGTTGGTTCCTTTATGAAGGAGCTAAACGAAGAGCTGTGGAGATTTGGTATCACTGCAAAGACACAGCATAACGAGGTTGCGCCAGGACAGCATGAGGTTGCTCCGATTTTCTCTGTGACAAACGTTGCAGCAGACAGCAACCTGCTTTTAATGGATACCTTAAAGAAGGTTGCAACACGTCACGGTCTTGTATGTTTGCTTCATGAGAAGCCATTTGCAGGCGTAAATGGTTCTGGTAAGCACAACAACTGGTCTCTTTCCACAGATGATGGTATTAATCTGTTTAAGCCAAGCAAGAAGCCAGAGACTGATACTCGCTTCCAGTTAGTTGTTGGCTGCGTTATGAAGGCAGTGAAAAAGCATGCACTTCTTCTTCGTACCGCTGCTTCTAACCCAGGAAATGATCATCGTTTGGGTGCAAATGAGGCACCGCCAGCAATTATTTCTATCTTCTTAGGTGATCAGATTGGTGGTGTAGTTGATCAGATTATCGAGAAGGGATATGCAGATTCATCTATTCCAGCTGGAATGCTTGATCTTGGTGTAAAGGAGTGCCCGGCTGTTGATAAGGATCCGACCGACCGTAACCGTACATCACCATTTGCATTTACCGGAAACCGTTTCGAGTTTAGAATGGTTGCTTCATCCTGCAACGTTGCAGAGCCAAACATTGTATTAAATGCAATGATGGCAGAAGCATTCTCTGATGCAGCAGATGCAATTGAGGCAAAGCTTAGAGAAGGTAAGCACACAGATGTTGCTGTTCGCGAAGTGACTGCAGAGTTTATCCGTGAGAACAAGGATATCTACTTTAACGGAAACGGATATACTGACGAGTGGGTTGCAGAGGCCGAAAGACGTGGTCTTCCAAATGTAAAGACATGGGTTGACTCCATCAAGTCTGTTACAGAGCCAACGACAGTAGAGATGTATGAGAAGTTCCACATCTTAACAAAGAGAGAGCTTGAGGCTCGTGCAGAAGTCTTCTATGAGACATACAGCAAGACTTTAAATATTGAAGCAGGTACAATGATTGATATGGTAACAAAGAAGATCATTCCGGCTGTTATCAAGTATGAGAACAATCTGGCTGCATCTGTAAATACTATTAAGTCTGCATACGCAGCAGCAAACATCTCCACTCAGGAGGGTATGCTTCATGAGATTGCCGAGCTTCTTGGTGAAACATATAAGGCATTAAAGAAGTTAAGTGATGTTCACGCAAAGGCTGTTGCTATGGAAGGAAAAGAGCAGGCATTCTATTATAAGGATGTTGTAAAGGAAGCAATGGATGAGCTACGTGCACCAGTTGATAAGCTTGAGGTATTAGTAGAGCGCAAGGTATGGCCGATGCCAACATATGGCGATCTTCTGTTTGAAATCTAAAAACAAAAGTGATTGTGAATGTGCTTCTGAATACTTAATAAAATATAAAAGAATGCATAGCTGTCCGAAAATTCTTCGGACAGCTATCTTTTTTACTTGACAATCAATAGTAGATAAAGGTAGAATAAGTATATATGTGTACAGAAAGGCGTGGTTATTTCTATGGGGATAACGAATATTTTATTATTGGTATTAGGATATGTTCTACTGTTATTTAGTACAAAGCTAGTCAATGGAGGCGGAATTTCTATTATGAGAAAAGGACCGACATCCGATGCGCAGGAGCGAATTTTTTCCTGGTTTGCACTTAGCTTGATGCCATTTTTAAGCATAGCAATCTCAGGTGGTGTATTAGGTCTTGGGAACATGGTATTTACAGCAGCGCTGACAGCTGGTGTACTGCAGCTTCTTTTGATCTATGGAATGCTTGGAATCACTGGAACGTACCGTCTCGCAGGCAATGCACTTCGCGATCTTGTGCTTCTTCTTGTTTGCGTTGTGCTTCTGATTGTTTGTACTAACTACACCTGGAGTAAAGGTCATCCAGCAAGCACGATCTCTAGGGGAATGGGTCTTTTTCTTTGTGTTCTTGCAGTAGCGTTTACTGTGTGGATGCTTCCTTATTTTATGGGAAAAAACCGTAAGCTTCAGCGCCGTCCTGATACGGATTTTGTTCCGGCAATTGTGTTTACACTTGTGGGACTTGCACTGGCAGGTCTTGGCGGTGTTCTTTTTATGAATAATACGGCAGCGCTTACCCATGCGCTGAACATAGAGCAGGGTGTGCTTGGTGTTGCTGTGATCGGCGTAGGCCTTGTACTTCCAGAGTATGTGCGTGTAGCAAGAAAGTACTGGATGAACACACAAAAACCAGTATCAATGCATTTGACACTCGCTACTGGAAATCTTGGATTATTGCTTATGATAGGTCTTAGTGCAGTAATTTCACCTATTATTGTTACATTTGCAGGTGCGTACCTGCTGCTTGCATGTGTGGTGGCGATTATCGTATTTGGTATTTTGTTCTACGTAGGCGGTGAAGTTGGAAAAATTAAGGCGATTTTGTTTTTAGCTGGTTTTGCTCTTGTTTTTGTGCTTCTTATGAAGTTTAGCCTGCATTAAGCAATAAATTAGGAGAAAGAGAGGGAGAAGTTATGCTGTTTTCGGATATTACGGATTGTGAAATGCTAGTTTATCGATGTATTCAGGAAGCTGATAATGAAATTGGTCTGGTTGGCATCATGGATGAACTTGAAAAGAAATACCAGAAGGACTGGAAACGTTCAACGGTATGTACATTTATTGCACATTTGATTGAAAAAGGTTATGTAAATGGAAGAAGAGAAGGACGTGTGTTCTACTATTCTTCAGCAATCAATGATAAGAAGTTTTTGGAAGCACAGGTAAAACAATTCATGAATTTCTGGTTTGACGGATCTCTCGAAGAACTGGTGCAGTATGCATGCTTGGCTAAAGGAATTTCAAAGAAGAATGCAGCTGAGGTTGTAGCTGCGATAAAGGAGCTTGAAAAGAAGTAAGAAGATGCTGCAGAGTTCCCTGCGGCATCTTTCTCATTTATTGAGGTGAAAGGATCTGAAGAATTATGGAAAACCAGAATACACCATTGTGGGATGCCTCGCTTGACATCAATGAACGGTTAGACTGGCTGCTTGAGGCACTGAATCTGGATGAAAAATGCAGGATGTTATCGACGCTTACACCAGAAGTGGCGCGTCTTGGAATCCGAAGTACTTATCTGGGTGAAGAAGCTGCTCATGGTGTGGAAGCAAAGCATGATCGAAGCGTAAACTGGGGAGCACCGAAGCCTACAACGACATTTCCACAGCCGTTTGGTATGAGTCAGACTTGGGATACTAAGCTTATGGAAAAAATGGGGGCAGCCGTTGGAGATGAGGCACGAATCCTCTATTATCGAGAGGGTGAACATGGCGGTCTATGTCGTTGGGCACCGATGGCGGAGCCAGAGCGTGATCCCCGTTTCGGAAGGACAGAAGAAGGATTTGGCGAAGATCCCCATTTGGGTGGTCAAATGGCATCTGCTTATATAAAGGGGATGCGTGGTGATAATCCTAACTATATAAAAACAGCAGCTACGCTTAAATATTTTACCGGTTATAATTCAGAAGATCGGCCACTTCGTGTATCAATTGATCCGCGCAGCTTTTATGAATATTATTTGGAGCCGTATCGCAGGTGCATCATAGAAGGCGGTGCGGAAGGCGTTATGACAGCAAGTAATGCAATCAATGGCACACCAGCACTTTTTGGCGATCATTTACAGGAGGTACTTCGTAAAGAGTGGCGTTTTAGCGGTCATATCGTTGGAAATGAATGTTCGCTAGAAGAACTGTGTCAGGATGAGCGTTTTTCTGACAGGGAAAAGACAGCAGCGCTTGCAATAAAGGCAGGCGTGGATTGTTTTGCTGATGAGCCTGAGTTTGTGGAAGCAGCGGTGCGCGGTGCTTACGACAGAAATCTTCTTTCAATGCAGGACATTAATCAGGCGGTGCGCCGCAGCTTTGCGACAAGGATTCGTCTTGGTATGTTTAATAAAAAAGAAGACGATCCATTTGCAAATCCAGATGAATCACTTTTAGGCGGCAGTGATCATGCTGCTTTGTCACGTCAGGCTGGACGAGAGGCAATTGTACTTTTGAAAAATGAAGAACAGATATTGCCTATTTCTCCAAAAGAAAAAGAAAAAATTGCAGTGATAGGACCATTGGCAAATGAATGGTTTAAGGATTGGAATGGAGGTATCCCGCCATATCGTATTTCACCGTATGAAGGAATAAGAGATGCATTTGGTGAAGATTGTGTGACTTACACAGATGGAAAAAAGCGTCTTTGTCTTCGTTGTGGAGAGAGGTTTGTCTGTCTGACGCAAGAAGGACGACTGGCGCTGGGTTCGCGCTCAGAGGCTGAGGAATTTGTTATAACTGACTGGGGACAGGGAAAAATGAATCTGCAGGCGGCATCGACAGGATGCTATCTGACAAGCGTAGATGAGAATGGAAAGTTATTTGCAAACCGCAGTGAAGCGTTTGGGCGTCATGTAAAAGAATGCTTTTGTGTGGAGATGCTGTCAGATGGACGTTTTCGCCTGACAACATGGCGTGGACGTGATGTGTATTGGGACAGCGAGGGTATGCTTCGTGCAGCAACAGATGAGCAGGTTGGCATTGGCTGGCCAGGCGAAAATCGTGCATTATTTGGAATTGAGCAGACTTGGGATGGTACGGCTCGTGCAGTGACTTTAGCATCAGAGGCTGATAAAGTAGTTATTGTACTTGGAACAAATCCAGTGATCAATGGTCAGATAGGACAGGACAGGGAGAAGTATGGACTTCCAAGTGCTCAGATAGCATTGTTTGAAGCTGTGAAAAAGGTGAATGAGCAGGTGATCGTCGTTGTTGTAAGCAACTATCCGCATGATCTGATGCCGTTACAGGAAGCAAAAGCCATTCTCTTTACGCCGTCTGGCTGTCAGGAACTGGGAAGAGCTATTGCAGATGTTATGTCTGGCTCATATAATCCGTCAGGAAGACTGAATATGACATGGTATTCATCATTTGAAGATCTTCCGGCAAAAAATGAATGTGATATTATTCGCACGCGCCAGACTTATCAATATTATAGAGGCAAAAAACAATATCCGTTTGGATATGGATTGTCCTATACCTCGTTTGTATATGATATTTTCGCAGTGGAGCAGGAAAAGGAGCAGCTTAAGGCTGTGCTTCGTGTGCGAAATACTGGAAATTGTGATGGTGCAAAGGTTATCCAAATTTATGCGGCAAAGGAGGAAGCGTCACTTACACGACCAGATAAAAAGCTTGTCGGTTTTGCATTTGTTATGCTCCATGCAAATGAAGCTAAGGAAGTGACAATTAAAATTCCATTTAGAGAGCTGATGATTTATGATGTGATTACAGAAAGCATGATGCTTTCCGATGGCGGATATCGAATCTGGATAGGAGAGGATGCAGATACACAGGCACAGATAATAGAAAGTGATGGCACTAAGCGTCCAGCGCAGGCTATTGTCTGCCTTGAGGGTGATATTCGTATTCGTCGTGATTTTGCCAATATTACAGGAGCCTGGCTTTATGATGAGTGCAGAAATGTGAGAATCTCAAAACGGGAGGGTGTTCAAGTTGTCTGCATCAGCAATAAGGCGCAGGAAGCGATGATGGAGTACACAATGGGTGATAATGACAGCCTTGGCAGCGAGCTTCATTTGAAGCTTTATGCGATAGAAGGCAGTAAGTTAAAAATCACCATAAATGATAAAGATTCACAGATGTTTGCGCTAAACACGCAGGGCATGATTCAGGAGGTTTGCATAAACCTTTCTGAGGAAATGGCAGTCTGGGGATATGTGGATGAAATCATTACATTGAAGCTTTCTATGAAGGGTGTTATGGGCATTAGTTATTTCTGGTTTGAATAATTACCAATTAAATAATAAGGGAGAATAGATCATGGAAGAAAAGAATACAACTATGGGAACAACTGAAACAATGGAGGATTACAAGGAGGCACTTGAGGCATCCTATCGCAGAATCCGTCCAGGTGATATCGTGACAGGAACAGTTATCGATGTAAATGATCAGGATGTGACAATTGATTTTAATTACTATGCACCAGGCAGAATCCCAGTGACTGAGTTAAGTGATGATCCAACATATCATGTACTGGAAAATGTCGCAGTTGGTGATACACTTACTGCAACAGTTGTAAAGACAGATGATGGTGCCGGAAATATGCTTCTTTCATGTAAGGATGCAGCTGAGGAGTTGGCATGGGATAAACTGCAGGAAGCACAGAAAACAAAGAAGGTTTACCATGTAAAGGTGGCAGGTGCTGTAAATGGCGGATGTGTAGCTTATGTAGAAGGCGTGCGCGGATTCATCCCGGCATCAAAGCTTGCATTAGAATATGTAGAGGAGCCGGCAGATTACTTAAATAAGGAGCTTGATGTTCAGGTAATATCAGTGGATGAGGGAGCAAAGAGAGTAGTTCTGTCTGCAAAGGAGCTTCTTTTGGCGAAAGTTATGGAAGAAAAGAACAAGAAGATCAACAAGTATACAGTTGGCACTGTTATGGAAGGAACAGTTGAACAGTTAAAGGATTACGGTGCATTTGTAAATATTGGTGATGGAATTACAGGACTGGTTCATATTTCACAGATCAGTGACAGAAGATTAAAGCATCCAAGTCAGGTATTAAAGGAAGGCGATAAGGTTAAGGTAAAGATTATAAAGATCGAGAACAATAAGATTTCCTTAAGTATCCGTGAGGCAGCTGAGCTTACAAGCCGTGAGGTAGAGGAGGAAGGACCAGCTGAGTACGAGGATAACGGTGCAGCAGCAACAGGTCTTGGCGCATTGCTTAAGGGATTTAAGTTAAATTAAGGTCTGATTTAAGAAAGGTGTGATTTTATGGCAGACGAGATGGAACTTTTAAAAGAATGGATAAAGACAAGCAAAAACATTGTATTTTTCGGAGGGGCAGGCGTGTCAACCGAGAGCAATATCCCGGATTTTAGAAGCACAGACGGTCTGTACAATCAGGAATACGCCTATCCGCCTGAAACAATTCTTAGTCACAGCTTTTACAAAAAAAAGCCAGAGGAGTTTTTTAGGTTTTATCGAAACAAAATGCTGTTTCCAAATGCACAGCCAAATGCAGCGCACAAAGCGCTTGCAAGGCTGGAGCAGCAGGGAAAATTAAAGGCAGTGATCACACAAAACATTGATGGTCTGCATCAAAAGGCAGGAAGCAGGGAAGTGCTAGAGCTTCATGGAAGCGTACTTCGAAATTATTGTGAGCACTGCGGCAGATTCTATAGCCTGGAAGATCTTATGGAAAAGAAAGAGTTAGTGCCAAAGTGTAGCTGCGGAGGAATCATTAAACCGGATGTGGTTTTGTATGAGGAAAGTCTAAATCAGAAGACATTGGAGCAATCTGTGCGCTATATTAGTCAGGCTGACATGCTAATTGTAGGCGGAACATCGCTGACAGTATACCCAGCAGCAGGACTGATTGATTATTACCGGGGAAACAAGCTTGTTTTAATCAATATGGCAGCGACAGTGAGGGATGGCATAGCAGATTTGATTATAAAAAGAAAGATAGGAGAGGCACTTTCAGAGGCAGTAGAGTAAGCTTTTACAGGCCTGTCTTAGGAGTATGAAAATGGATTTTGAGGTTGGAGATAGAATTATCATGAAAAAACCGCACCCATGCGGAAGCAAGGAATGGGAAGTTTTGCGTGTTGGAATAGACTTTCGTATTCGCTGCTGTGGATGCGATCACCAGATCATGGTGCCTAGAAAGCTTGTAGAGAAAAACACGAAAAGTATTAAAAAGGCGGAATGAGAGTCCAAGAAAAGTTCACGGAACGCCCATTCACAAAACCGCACTAACGTGTTTTCGTTGCTTCGAAACTTTGTTTTGTTCATTAACGGGCGTTCACTTCGTTCAGCTGATTCGTCCAATCCTCATGCAAGCATGGGATTTGTACGAACACATCTGAACGAGTGAACTTTTTTATAAAAAAGTGCTTGCATTTTCTTTGCAGATATGGTAAAGTTGAAAACTGTGATGTAATATCATATCCTTGCTCTCCAGTAGGTGGAGGGCCAGAGACCAGAAGGAGGTAGAAAACATGAATAAGTACGAGTTAGCAGTTGTATTAAGTGCAAAGCTTGAGGAAGAAGAGAGAGCTGCAGCAATCGAGAAGGTACAGGGCTACATCACCCGTTACAACGGCGTTGTTACCAACGTTGATGATTGGGGTAAGAAGAGACTGGCTTATGAGATTCAGAAGTCTAAAGAGGCTTACTATTACTTCATCCAGTTTGATGGTGATGCAGAGTGTCCAGGTGAAGTTGAGAGACACATCCGCATTATGGAACCGGTTGTCAGATATCTTTGCGTTAAGCAGGAAGCGTAAGCAGGGCGCTTAGGCATCAGGCTTAAGCATTTTAGAAAGGGCATGGTTATTAACTATGAATAAAGTTATTTTAATGGGAAGACTTACCCGAGACCCAGAAGTTCGTTACTCACAGGGAGAACGCCAGATGGCTATTGCAAGATATACACTGGCTGTAGATCGCAGAGGACGCGCAAATACATCCAATGGTGAGCAGACAGCTGACTTTATTCAGTGTGTAGCATTTGACCGTTCAGCAGAGTTCGCTGAGAAATATTTTCATCAGGGAACAAAGCTAGTGGTTACCGGACGCATTCAGACCGGCAGCTATACCAATAAGGATGGCCAGAAAGTTTATACGACAGATGTGATTGTTGAGGATCAGGAGTTTGCAGAGAGCAAGTCAGCAAGTGCAGGTTCAGACAATGGCGGTTACAGACCGGCAATGTCTCAGTCCAGACCAGAGCCGGCAAGCGCAGTTGCAAGCGGATTTATGAACATCCCAGACGGCGTAGAAGACGAAGGACTTCCATTTAACTAATGATGTCAAAGACAGACGGAGAAAACGTCCATAATCAAAGCGAAAATCGCTTGATAGATTGAAAATCAAAAAGGAGAGAAGAACATGGCTTACAATAAGGCAGAAAAAACTGATTCCTCCATGAAGAGAAGAGCACCTCGCAGAAGAAAGAAGGTTTGCGTATTCTGTGGAGAGAACAACGGCGTTATCGATTACAAGAACGTTGCAATGTTAAAGAAGTATGTTTCCGAGAGAGGAAAGATCCTTCCGAGAAGAATTACCGGAACTTGTGCAAAGCATCAGAGAGCAATGACCGTAGCTATCAAGAGAGCTCGTCATATCGCACTTATGCCATATACAGTAGAGTAATCAGATATAAAAATAAAAAAACTGGTGTAATAACTAGATTATTGAAAGGAGCGCACGAAAGTGCGCTCTTTTTTCATACTTTGGTATGATTTACATTTTGTGTAAGTGACCGTATACTTAAAATTAGAATAGGTTTCATGAAAAACGTGTAAAAATTTAACATGAAACACTCGTTTGAGCAGTATAAAATATAGTAACCATTAGGAGACTCTTTATGTGTCGTCTTTATGGGAAATTAGATGATGTGACAGAGAGAAACTCCTTGGTGCTGGAAAAGGAGGAAAAAGTATGCGGAAAGAAAAGAAAAAAATGTCAATCAAAAGGCGTATAGCGGCAGCGGCATTAGCAGCTTTTGTTGGCGTATCTAGTTTGAATGTCAGTATTCCAGGATTTTCAACTGTGATTACAGATGCCAATGAGACAGAAATTGCCAGTCAGCTATCAGAGGAAACACCAGAGGAAGAGACAACAGTCGAATCCACTATAGCAGCGGCACTAGCAGCAGAAGCACCTGCACCAGTGGCACCAGCAGCAGAGGAACCAACGCCAGAGCCGATAGTGGTAGCGGCACCAACGCCAGAGCCGACAGTAGTAGAAGCGCCAACGCCAGAGCCAACAGTAGTAGAAGCGCCAACGTCAGAGCCGACAGTAGCAGAGGAACCTACTACACCAGAGCCAACAGTAGTAGAAGCGCCAATGCCAGAGCCGACAGTAGCAGAGGAACCTACTACACCAGAGCCAACAGTAGTAGAGGAACCAACAGTAGAGGAAACTACGATAGAGGAAGCCGAAACAACCGACGAAGAGGAGACTATTCTGTCAGTGGAAGAGACCGAAGAAGAAACTGAGGCAGAAACAGAAAACGTGACAGAAGAAGAAACAGAGCCAGAGACTGATGAGGATGATCTGTTATCAAATGATCCAGTAACATTTGGCTTAAGGGGCGCTAACGGGTTAATGCTCACAGCAGGAGGGGCAATTCCAAGGTTAGATGACTACATTAAAGATGTTACTATAAGTAAGAGAAGAGGAGACTCATGGGTCAAGGTGAATGAAATTACATCAGGCCATAATGCGAGAATTGATTTGAAGTATACCCTTCCAGAGGGACTTATTACAAGTCAGTCACGTAAAATCTAGTATCAGCTTCCTGACGTAATTAAAATTGATAATCCGCCATTAGAGGGTGTATTGAAGGATTCTTCAGAGCAGCCAGTCGGAACATTCAGTATTGATGCAAATGGTCTTGTTACATTCGAATACAGCCAGGAATTTAGTGAAGATGAGAAATCATTTAGCGGAGACTTTTTCTTTGAATGTAAAGTAGGTTCAAGGAAAACTCAAGAAGAGGTAACATTTAGCTTTCCAGGAAAAGGAGAGGTAACATTTACTATAAAGCCGTCTTCCTTAGCGTTTGATATAAAGACTACGAAAACGGCGAGTGAAGTAGTTCAATATGGAGATGGTGAATGGTATGTAACTTATACAATGACCATTTCATCTAAAAAGGGAACAGGCAAAGATATTGAGGTTTTCGATTACTTTTCAGATGATAATGTTGTAGGCAGTCAGATGAAACAGGTTATTTTGCTGGATCGTATTTATATTTGGGATAACAACGGTAACTATGTAGAAAATATTCAATTTGAGCAATATGGAAATGGTGGCTTTGTGACAACACTTCCAAAGTTGGAAGCAGGTCAAAAATATACAATAACGTGTGTAGCATTAGTAAATAAGCAGCTGCTTTCAACATCAGCTACAACAAAGCTTAAGCTGAATGGAAATACTTTCTATGTAAGAAGCGGCAAAAATGAGCATAGTTCATATGCAGAAGCAGAATATAGCAGAAATGTTATTAAAAAGACTTCTGAAAAACAAGAAGATGGAAGTTATAAGTATACTGTCACTATCAATGAAAGTCAGGAAAATTTAAAGGGTCTTACTATAAAAGATACTTTTAAGTTAGATGGCACAGTAATTGATATCAATGATATTGAAGGTTTTTATGTTGATGTGCAGGGCGGAAGCAATCCTGGAATCACAAAGGAAAATTTCTTTAGTACCGGATATAAATTTGAGAACGATTTTAATAACAAAATTGTGATTACATATAGGTATTATCCGTTGGCTAATGAAACAAATGCTGAGAAGAAACTTGTAAACCGCATAGAAATTGGTCCTAATACTTGGGGAGAAGTAGAAGACACCATTGGCATCATCGGTTATCTGGATAAAACCCATGATGAAAATCAGGTTGTTAAGAAAGACGGATATGTTGAAGTTCCGTATTTGGTTACAGTAACAGTGAATGATGGTATTGCAGAAGGAGCAACGCTTACTGATACACTGAATCAGAATCATACACAGTCGTTATTGACACCAGTTACTGTAAACGGTATAGAAGCATCTGATTATACAATTCAATATTTAGGTAAAAACGGAGTATTAGTTAATGAATTTGCAGAAGGAATGATTGGCTTTAAGGTGACATTTAAGGCGATTACACCTGAAAAGGCACAAAAGATCAACTTTGAGTACAAGGTAAAAGCTGAGTTTGCAAGTTATCCGGCCGGAACATTTAGGTATAATAATGTAGCAGTTTTCGCCAGTGGCTCAATCAATCAGATAAAGACAGATTCATATACATATACAAAGCACGCATTTTTACTGAAAAAGGTATCAAGATATTCAAGTGGTTATCAAACGAGCATTGATGAAGTAAAAGAAAGTGATTTGACAGATGGCAAGCTTTATTACGAGTTAGAAATAAAGCCAGCTGAGAGAAATCTGAACGATACATTTACTGTTAAAGATAAACTTCCAGAGGGTGCAGTTTATGTTGAAGATTCATTTAATGCAAGTCCGACAACATTGAACCAGATGAGTGTCAGTGAAGATGGCAGAACTTTGACTTTTACTATTCCAAAGGAAGTATATGTCAATGAAGATGGAAGCTATAAGCATGATGTTCTGTATATTCATTATGCAATTCAGATTTCCAACGCAAACATTTCAGGTTCACAGCAGGAGCTTGTATACTTTACAAATACAGCAACTTCTGGTGAAGATACAGCAAGTGTAACTGTTCCAGTGCTGTTTGAGGAAGAAGAAATTGAAGAGGACGATGTTATTGATAAGAAGGGTTTCCAGAATGACAGTGACATCACCTATACAATTGTAGTAAACAAAAATCGTTTAGATCTGATTCCAAATGTGAATAAGATTACACTGAATGATGTTTTGAAATGTGATGTAGATGAGTCGAAGATTCAGGACATTACACTGGTAGGAAATATAGTTTCTGTGTATGAATATGATGCGAGCAAACCTGATGGTAAGGGTGCACCTGTAAGCAAAAACTTTTATACATACCAGTATAATGAGAAAACACATAATATTAGTATGGTACTTCCTGATTCAGCAGCGTTTGTTGTAGAGTATACATATCGTTTTAAATTTACATCAAATTACGCAGGACAAACAATTACGATTAAGAATAATGTAGAACTGATCGGTTCTTACAAAAAAGAAATCAGTACACAGTGGAAGAATCAGAGTGCTGGCGGATCAGTTGCAAAATATAATTCTTTAATTGTTTATAAAGTAGAAAAGGGAAATGAAGATGAAAAACTGAGTGGTGCAAAATTTAACCTCTATAAATATAATGATGGCAGTTTTTCACTGATTCAGAGTGATATTGAAATCCCTGTTACTGGATGTAAGTTTGTTTCTGATAAAACAGATGAAGACATGATGGCTGCAACTGATATTGCAGTTGAAGAGAATGTATTGTATTATCTCGAAGAAATCCAGGCTCCAAGTGGATATAAGATTGAAGCAGGACATGAAAAGTTTTACTTTGCATTAGGTACGTACGGAAAATCAATCAAGGATTTAAAGGCTGCAGTTGCAAAAGCAGTAGAGACAGCAGACATTACAGTAGACGATGTACATTTTGCCAATACGAATGCAATTGTAAATATCGAGAATGAGATTGAGGATGGAGCAGTCAGAATCCAAAAAGTATGGCTGAATCATGATGGCAGTGAAATGCAGGCATCTGAGAGCAGTATATCAGTGGGATTGTATAAGACACATCATCGTTATACAGATGCTCAGCCAGTTGAAGTTGAAGTTTCCTATAAAGGAAACGGAATGAGCAGTCCTCAGCTTGCTTTTGCAAGTACTGAATACTATAGGATTGGTACAAAGCTGACAGTTACAGGATATTTAAATGAAGGCTGGAGAAAAAACTGGGGAGGCTGGGATTTTGCTTCAGCACAAATGACAGCACGTTTGTATATCAATGGAGATGATCGCGGCGAGCTGAATATTGAAAATGTATATTCAGTAACGCATAGCGAGATTGTAAGCAGCACACTGAATAAGATTAGTATCGTAGTTACAGCCAATACGTATAATTCAATTTTAGATGATAGCAAGCCAGGCAAGGTTAATGGAACAATAGCAACATTAGCCGCAGGTGATATGGAATTTGTCCGGAATGTAACTATTGATAGTCATAATAACTGGACAGCAGTAGTATCTGATTTGCCGACAAAGGAAAATGACGGAGAAGATATTTATTACTATGTAACAGAGTTTAGTTTGTATGGTTATACGATTTCTTATCAGAATAATGGTGTTTTAGCAGGTGTTGGAGGAAATCCAATTGTTGTAATAAATAAGGCAGATGAGGAAGTGAAAACAGCTTCGTTTAGTATCAACAAGGTGGATGCATCAACGTCAACGCCACAGCCACTTGAAGGAGCAAGTTTTGCACTGTACCGTGCAGTGAAGAACGATCAGAATCAGTTTATTAGAGTTGGTTTACCAATTGCAACGGCAATTAGTAATGCTAGTGGAACTGGAGTGGTATTCTCAGGACTGATTCCAGGTGAATACTTACTTTATGAGACAAGTGCTCCGACGGGATATGTAACACCAAGTGAACCATGGAGAATTACAGTAAATAATGATTGTGTAGTTGATGCGCATGGTTTGCAGGCAAATAGTGATGGTGCATATATAATTGAGAATGGTAAGTACCCAGGTATTCTTTCTATTACTAAAAAGGTTGAAGGATATGAAATGGAAGAGGGTATGCACTATTATATCAAGGTTACTCTTACAGATGCAGCAAATAAGCCTTTAACAGGAAGTTTCAATGGAATAAGACTTGAAAATGGTTCAGCTATCTATGAGCTTGTAAAGGATGCAACTATTACATTTACAGGTCTTCCATTAGGAACGAAGTATACTGTGGAAGAGGTAAATTTTGATGGAACAGCTTTAACTGGAGAGGAAGAATATACATCAAGACTTACAACAAATGCAACAGGAACAATTGACAAAGAAGCAGGTACTGTAGCGGTAAATGTAACTGTGACCAATATCTATGAGATACCAGAGACGAGTGCAGTTATCTCTGTACAGAAGATAGTAGACGGAACTGGTTACAATCAAGATGAAGCCTTTGAATTTACATTAAGTGCAGCAGAAGAAGGTACACCAATGCCAACAGAAACTGGCAATAAGGTTTCTATAAAGGCAGGTGAAACTGGAAGCTTCGGATCAATCACATATACGGATACAGGCGTATATTACTACACTGTAAAGGAAACCAAGGGTTCAACTGTTGGAATGAGTTATGATGAAACAGAATACCTAGTAACAGTAGTGGTATCTATGAATGCTGAACGCAAGCTGACAGCATCTGTATATTATAACATTGTGATGACAGATATACCTGAAGTTGAAAGTGATGTAAGAGCCTTAGTTGTAACGAATACATACAGAGTTACAAGTGTATCAGGAACCAAGACCTGGAGAGCACCAGAGGGAAGCGAACTTCCAGAAAGCATCACAGTAATCCTAAATCGTAACGGAAGTCCAGTTGACTCAAAGAAAGTAACAGCAGCGGACGACTGGAGCTATGAGTTTACAGAACTTCCAGCATACAGCGAAGATGGATCAACAGCCTACACATATACAGTAGATGAAGAGCCAGTAGAAGGCTATATCACAACTGTAAGTGAAACCAACCTGATTAATACAATCACATCAGTTAAGATCAGCAAGGTAGATATTGCCGATGGAGAGGAACTGGAAGGAGCAACTATTCAGCTCATCGATAAGGAGACAGGAGAAGTTGTAGAAGAGTGGACATCGACAAATGAAGCCCACGAAGTAACAGGTCTTACAACAGGAAAGACATACATCCTAAGAGAGACAGTAGCACCGGAAGGTTATGGCATTACATCAGATACCACCTTTGAACTTAAGGAAGATGGAAGTATCGATACAGAGAAGACAACGACAACAGTAAGTGAAGAAGGAGTCTTATTAGTAGAAGATACCCGTCGCATCGACTTTATTGTAAATAAGGTAAGTGCAACAGATGATCATGAATTGTATGATACCATTCTGAGTGTATATGAAATTACAGATGAAGGTGAGGTTCTTGTAGATAGCTGGACATCCAGATGGAAGGAAGTTCATAACTTTGGATTAAAGCTCTCTTGCGGAAAGTCATACATCTTAAGAGAAGATAAGGCGACTGGTGGTTATCATAAGATTCCGGGAGACATTCTGTTTAATGTGACTGCCGATGGAAAGATTCAAATTACAGAAGGTCAGGATTGGAAATATGAGAATGGCAAGAATGTAATTGAAGAAGTAGTAGATGAGGCAGGCAATGTGATTTACCTTATTCGCGATGTCAGAAACCCTGAAGAGGAAGAAGAAACAGAACCTGATGGACCGACAGATCCTCATCAGTCTGAGACAACAACACCAGAGGAGACAACAACTTCTGAGGAAGAAACAACACCGGAGGAAACAACGACTTCTGAGGAAGAAACATCTCCAGAAGAAACGACTGTTTCTGAGGAAGAGACAACTGTTTCAGAAGAAGAAACAACATTGCCTTCACCAGATGATGAAGAATCAACACCAGAAGTTACCACTCCAGCAGCCAATACAACAACAACTGCTGCGGAAACAACGGTTAGTGAAACGCCGACAACAACGCCTTCATCTGAAAGAGTAATTCTTGGTATTGAAGACATGAGCAGAACCATTGGTATGGCACTAGCTGGATTCGGAGCAATTATGCTTACAGCACTGATCTGGCTGTATCTGCGCAGCAAAAAGGCATAACAAATCACGCAGTAAAGAAAGTTTGCTAATAAGCAGGACACCGCCTCGGCAATGACAAATGCAGGGGCGGTGCCCTTCGTTTGTAACACAATTGACATATATTTGCATTTGCTTTATCATGGTATTGTATGTGAAAAGTCGCATGCAGAAAGGAAATGTATCAATGAGTGAGAATGTAAATTTATGTGAGTATATAGAATCAAAATGTGTTCATGTTGAGGCAGATTGCTTTGACCTTGAACAGATCATGGAGAGTGGACAATGCTTCAGAATTTATAAACTTTCTTTGCAGGAGCAGGAAAAGCTTTGCAAAAGCAAGGGTTTGGAGAATTGTGAAAGCATGGCATGGTATCGAGTCATGGCTGCAGATAAAAAAGTTTTTGTTTGCCAGAATGGTGTCCATCTGATATTCTTTTGCAGCAAAGAGGAATACAAGCAGTTCTGGTGTCATTACTTTGATTTGGATTTTGATTACCGCAGTTATGAAAAGGCAATTGATGCGGATGACAATTATCTAAAGTCTGCATTTGCATATGGAAAAGGTATCCGCATTTTGAACCAGGATCCATGGGAGATGCTCATCACCTTTATAATTTCACAAAGAAAAAATATTCCAGCAATACGTCAGGCAGTGGAAAGCTTATCGACGACATGCGGAACATGTATAGATAAGGAAAATAAGTTTTTTGCATTTCCAACGCCAACGCAGCTAGCAGGATTAAGCTTGTCTGATCTGCAGGATCTTTCTTTGGGATATCGGGCAAAATATGTGTATGAAGCTGCCCAAAAGGTAGCATCCGGGGAATTAGACATAAAAAAATGGGCTATGCTTGGTGATGACGACTTGCATAAAGCACTTCTTTCATGTTATGGCGTTGGTGAAAAGGTTGCAAATTGTGTGGCGCTGTTTGGATATCATCGTATAGGTGCATTTCCGGTAGATGTATGGATTGACCGAATCCAGAAAACCTATTATAATGGAAGCTTCCCAGTAGAAAAATACGAAGGATTTGCCGGTGTCATGCAGCAATATATGTTTTATTACGAAAGAAAAATGGCCACAGATCATTCAAAAAAAGCACGTAAACAGTCGGAAAAATAGAATAATTCATATTTATTTCACACAAAATTTAGCACTCTCACCTTGACAGTGCTAATGAAAAGGGGTATGATACGAATAGGCTAAAATATGCCAAAAGCTTTGGAAATCCAAGGCAGAATGTGAGGTGCTTATGGAAGTAGATGACAGGCCGAACAGGCCAAAAAAACCGATGCTGACCTATTGGGTCATTGCCATCATTGTGTTTTTGCTTTTAAATACATTTGTATTTCCGAATCTGTTTAGACGACAGGTAGAGCAGACGGATTACAGCACATTTCTCCAAATGATCGAGGAAAAGAACATTGGAGAAGTCAGCGTAGAAGATACGCAGATTACCTTCTCAGACAAGAGTGGTGAGCATATTTACAAGACAGGAACAATGAACGATCCTGATCTTGTAAATCGTCTTGAGGAAGCTGGTGCTGTATTTAGTAAGCCAATTGTTCAGCAGATGGGCATGCTTGAATATATGTTGATAAGCTATATTCTTCCAATTGCTCTTTTTGCTCTTTTGGGATGGTTTCTTTCCAGAAAAATGATGAGCAAGATGGGCGATGGAGAGAGCATGATGACCTTTGGCATGGGCGGCGGCTCCAAGAGCAATGCCAAAGTTTATGTAAAGTCTGTTGATGGTATTAAATTTAAAGATGTTGCCGGAGAGGAGGAAGCCAAAGAACTTCTTCAGGAGATCGTTGATTTCCTTCATAATCCGGAAAAGTATCGTGAGATCGGTGCGAAAATGCCAAAAGGTGCGCTTCTTGTAGGCCCTCCTGGAACTGGTAAGACAATGCTTGCCAAAGCAGTAGCTGGTGAAGCAGATGTTCCGTTCTTCTCCATTTCAGGTTCCGAATTTGTTGAGATGTTCGTTGGTATGGGTGCCGCAAAAGTAAGAGATCTGTTTAAACAGGCCAATGAAAAGGCTCCATGTATTGTTTTTATCGACGAGATTGATGCAGTTGGAAAGAAAAGAGAGAGTGGTCAAATCGGCGGCAATGATGAGCGTGAGCAGACGTTAAATCAGCTGCTGTCAGAGATGGATGGTTTTGATGGTTCTAAGGGTGTTGTCATTTTGGCAGCGACAAACCGTCCGGAGTCTCTAGACCCTGCACTTCTTCGTCCAGGCCGTTTTGACCGCCGTATTCCGGTTGAACTGCCTGATCTTAAGGGTCGTGAGGATATTTTGAAGGTACATGCGGCAAAGATTAAGATTGCAGATAATGTTGACTTTAACGCAATTGCGCGAACAGCAGCAGGTGCATCTGGTGCTGAGCTTGCCAACATTGTTAATGAGGCAGCACTTCGTGCCGTCCGTGATGGAAGAAAATTTGCAACACAGACTGATTTAATGGAAAGTGTTGAAGTAGTTATTGCTGGTTATCAGAAAAAGAACCGTATTCTTTCAACGAAAGAAAAACTGATCGTTTCGTATCACGAGGTCGGACATGCGCTTGTAGCAGCGCTGCAGACAAATTCTGCACCAGTGCAGAAGATTACGATCATCCCGCGTACATCAGGTGCGCTTGGCTTCACAATGCAGGTTGATGAAGGCGAAAAGTATTTGATGACAAAGGAAGAACTTGAAAACAAGATTGCAACCTTTACCGGAGGACGCGTGGCAGAGGAGCTTGTATTCGGAGATGTGACAACAGGTGCATCAAACGATATTGAGCAGGCAACGAAGCTTGCACGTGCAATTATCACCAGATATGGCATGAGTGAGTTCGGTATGGTAGCAATGGAAAGCTTAAATAATGTTTACTTAGGTGGAGATACCAGTATGAGCTGTTCGCAGGAGACAGCTGCAAAGATCGATGATCTCGTAGTAGCTCTTGTGCAGAAGCAGTATGAAAAGGCAAAGAATCTTTTAAATAGTCATATGGACAAGCTTCATGAGATTTCAAAGTTCCTTTATGAGCACGAGACAATTACGGGTGAGGAATTTATGGAAATCTTAAATCGTCCACAGATTGTGGAGCAGGATTAAGCACAGATTTTGTCACAAAATAAATGAATTTGACGATGATTGCAAAAGAGATTAAATTTACCGTCATATTTTTGATCAAAAAAATACAAAAAGTTAATAAAATGCTAATTTTATTCATTGTAATTATTAAGAAAATGCGGTAATATAATCTCGTTGCCTTAGAAAAAAAGTATTGCCCACATGGCAGGATTTATTCTGGGAGCAAAAAAACAGCTGTAAAAACAGAAGATACTGTTGTCTAAATTAAGGTACAGAAAGGGATATCGTGATGTTAGAATTAACAAACACAGAACAAGTGATCATGAAATGTATCTGGGAAATTGGTGACAATGTAGCTGTAGCAGACTTGTTAGAGCGTCTGAAGACAGAGTATGGTAAAGAGTATGCTAGAACAACAATTAGCGTATTTATGTCCTACCTGCGTGACAAAGGCTATGTAACATATGAAAAGAGAAGTCATGCATATGTTTATAAACCATTAATCTCAGAACAAGATTATCAGAAAGAGTTGATGAAGCGCTATCAGAAGACTAGCTTTAGTGGTTCTGCGGTAGAGTTCATCCGTGCTTATCTTGACAGTCAGGAATTGACAGCCGAAGATCTTAAGGCTATTCGTGAACTGGTTGAGAAGAAGCAGCAGGAAGTAAAGTAAAATACAAAATGAGTAATAAGCAATAAGAAAGGGAATCACCGCAAGGTGGTTCCTTTTTATGTGGCGGGATTGTCAAAAGTGTGGTAAACTGGTATGGTAGAAAAAAAACAGATACACTCGTGATATAGATCTGGATAAAAAATAGACAAAGCAGTACAGGCAAGGGAGGACATGCAATATGGCGAATCGTATCAATAAGATTATTTCGACAAAGGCAAATACATTGTATGCGATGAAAAACCTGATCAAAAAGGCAAGCATTGAGGAAATGTATATCCTTAGAGTTGAAGACTTCTGGCGCAATAAAAATCAAGTCTGCACAGAGATTATGGAAAAATTTGGTGGCTGCAGAATCGTCGTGCGAAGCTCCTCTACGCAGGAAGACTGTATGAAGTCCTCAAATGCAGGACATTATAAAAGTATTCTTGATGTAGATTCAGCGAGTCGTGCGCAGATCGTAGAATCAATCGAGGCTGTAATTCAGTCATATGAAAAAGATATAAAGGGTATTTCAAATGAGCAGGTACTGATCCAGCGCCAGGCAATAGACGTGTGTGTCAGCGGTGTTGTCTTTTCACGTGACTTAAAAGGAAAGCGACCATATTATCTTGTTAATTACGATGACTTGGGGTCAACAGACAGTGTAACAAGCGGTCGTGGCGGCAAAACGCTTTGGATTGCGAGAAATGTTTCACTTTATCAGCTTGAGGAGCGCTGGCGCAATTTGATTACAGCAGTAACAGAAGTAGAGAGCATCATAGAGGATATTCCGCTTGATATTGAATTTGCCATAGACAGCCACAATCAGGTGATTCTATTTCAGGTTCGTCCGCTTGCAGCAGGCTATCGTGAAGGACGTTATATTGATGATTATTCTTTCTTTGCAAGAAAGGGTCAGATTCGCCGGGAGTATGAGGAGCACCTTGATGCAATTACAGGAAAGCCGATGAAGCTTTCTGATATGGCTTTTTGGAATCCATCTGAGATCATTGGAAGCAATCCAAGGGCGTTAGATTATTCACTGTACCGCGAGATCATAACGCATCATGCATGGAATGAAGGAATCCGTACATTAGGCTATCGTGCATTTAATGAGGATCTTATGTATCAGGTTGGAAATAAGCCATATATTAACTTGACATATTCCTATTATTCACTGATTCCAGCAAGTATTCCGGAACCGCTCGCACTTCGTCTTGTTCAGTATTATCAGACAAGGCTTGAGGAAGACCTTTCTGCACACGATAAAATTGAGTTTGAGATCATTTTCAGCAGCTATGATTTTATGACGGAAGAAAATTCAAAGAGATTGCTTCGTTATGGTTTTACCGAGGAAGAACGTAAACTTCTTGTGCGCGAAGTAAAAAAGCTTACGATTGATGCTGTAATGAATCAGGAAAAGATTTTAAAAGAAGATCTTGAAGCACTAAAGCGTCTTGAAAATTGCCGTGAGGAAATTGAAAAGTTGTTGTACCAAGATGTGTCAATTGACAGAATCATCGACAGTATTTTGACTTTGTTAAAAGAAATTCGCACAAATGGTACTCCGCAATTTGCCCGCCAAGCAAGACTTGCCTTTATCGCAAGAGCATTTCTTCGCACGCTTGTAGATGCTGGCTACTATACAAGTGAAAATGTGGATACTTTCATGCAGGGAATTTCTACAGTATCATCAGAATTTAACGATGATTTTGAGCGCTTTTCTGAGGGTCTTATAAGCCGCGAGGAGTTTAACTTTAAGTATGGACATCTTCGAAGCGGCACATATGATATTCGTTCAGACCGATACGACGCGATGAATTTTCGCCCTGCGCCATCGCGTATTAAAAAAGATAAGGTAAAGATTCAAAAAGATCTTGATATCAGTATTTTGACGCAGGCTCTGGAAGATACACAGCTTGATGTGCCTGCAGAGCGTATGGCAAAATTTTGGATCAGCGCAATTGAACAGCGAGAGTATTTTAAATTTGAATTTACAAAATCGCTTAGTATGGTATTAGAACTGATTCGTAAGCTTGGCTCAATTTTGGAGATTCGTACTATGGATTTGTCTTGGCTGTGTGTAGATGATTTTAAGCTATATGAGTCAGGCTGTGATCCAGAAAATTTAAAAAAGCTTTGGATGAAGCTAATCACAAAGCGGCGCCGTTTAAATCATGACAGCCGATTAATTCTTCTTCCAGAAGTTATTTTGTCAGGTGCGAGCGTAGATGTGATTCCTGTGTATGAGGCACGCCCTAATTTCATAACGGCAAAGACAGTCGAGGGCGAGGTAGTGTTGCTTGATGAGGAGCCGGATGCTGATATCACTGGAAAAATTGTTGTAGTGCCAAAGGCTGACCCAGGCTACGAATGGATTTTTACAAAAAATATCAAAGGATTTATCACAAAGTACGGTGGTGCAGCTTCTCATATGGCAATCCGATGCGCAGAATTTAATATTCCGGCAGCAATCGGCTGCGGCGAGAAAATTTACGATACAGTATCACAGCTTGACTATTTGGAGATGGACTGCAGAAATGGTCTGATCAAGGAAGGCATTCAATATACAAATCTCCATGCACTTATCACGCAGAGAGAGGGTGTCAACGATTACGGAGATCCAACTGATATACTAGAGGCTGGATATGTTGAATTTTATGAGTCTATTGGTTTTATTCCGCGTCCTGTTGCAAACCATACTAAAAACTTCGAGCGTCTGTTTGATGAAAAAATAGATCTTTTGATTGTAGTTGGCGGCGGTGCACTTGGACCGCAGTGGTATGACCGTAAACATGAGGAAACGGTACAGCCATACCGTGATAAGATGGAAGAAAAGCTTATTCACTACTGTGTTAATCATGGAATACCGATTATAGGTACATGCCGAGGCATGCAGTATGTGAATGTTCTATTCGGTGGAAAACTGGCATATCATCCTGATCTGCCGTGTCCTAGAAAGCGCGGTGAGGATCATAAGGTACGTTTGCTAAAAGAAAATCGAAGCATTTACGTTAACAATTATCATAAGGATGTCATTTTCGAGGATGCACTTGCAGACTGCTTTGAGCCGCTTGCAATAGATGAAGATAATCACACCATCGAGGCATATCAGTCTGAACAGATGAAGATTTTAGGTGTTCAGTGGCATCCAGAGCGAAAATTTGGCCATGCAGATGGAATTGATGAGACGCGCCGTCTGGTAAGAGATTTTATCTCGAAATTTATTCATTAAGTTAGAGGATATATACCATTTATTAACTAAGAAAAGAGGAAATAAGAGAATATGTACGATATGATTATAGTAGGGGCTGGAACAGCGGGTCTGACAGCAGGAATTTATGCGCTCAGATCTGGCGTTAAGCCGCTTATTCTGGAGTGTGAGGCTATGGGCGGACAGATTACATTGTCTCCATGTGTGGAAAATTATCCAGGTATTGCAAAGATCAGCGGAATGGAGTTTGCAGATGGACTGATGGCACAGTTGACAAATCTTGGCGGTGAGGTTACTTTTGGCAGGGTAATTTCGACACGAAAAATAGATAATGGCTTTGAAGTTTGCACTGAGGATGGTGAGACATATGAGGGCAAAAATCTTATTATTGCGTCAGGTGCGGCACATCGTCATCTAGGAATCGAGCGAGAGCAGGAGCTGATTGGAAGAGGAGTTTCTTACTGTGCTGTATGTGACGGACCGTTTTTTAAGGAGAAAACAGCGGCTGTTGTAGGAGGAGGAAGCGCAGCTCTTCAGGATGCGCTGTATCTGGCAGGCATTTGCAGTAAGGTGTATTTGATTCACAGAAGAGATACATTCCGCGCTGAGAAGAGTCTTATTGATCAGGTAATGGCTGCAGAGAATATTGAGTGTGTGATGGAAAGTCGTGTGACTGCACTTATTGGCGAAAAGAAGCTGACAGAACTTGAAGTTACAAATCTTTCAGGTGAAAAGAAGACACTTGTGGCAGATGGCTTATTTGTTGCAATAGGAATGGAGCCTCACAATGAAGTATTTAGAGATCTCGTAGATCTTGACGAGGCTGGATATGTAATTGCCGGTGAAAATTGTAAAACAAGGACACCTGGAGTTTACGCTGCAGGAGACTGCCGTACTAAGACGGTGCGTCAGCTGACAACAGCAGCAGCCGACGGAACAGTATGCGGACTTGTTTGTAAAGCAGTATAAAAATAAAACCTTCAAATACATTCGATAAAAAATGTATTTGAAGGTTTTTTGTTTGTATTATGCTTCCTCAGAGATATTATTCTTGGCAGCTTTTTGTGCCTGTGCAGCACGATGCTTTTCAAGAATACGGTTGATTCTGTCAGTCGGATTTAATAGACCATGAATTGATACATTGTGATTTAAGTTATCAATCAAAAGTGCAATATACTTGCTCAGATCAACATTTACATAGTACGGACGAGATAGCAGCTCTGGTCTCTGGTAAACAAGGTTAGTGGTCAGGATATGATCAATGATACCCTGCTCATAAGCAGCATCAAACTTTGCCAGGCCATTTGTAAACAGACCAAAAGTAGCAGCAGCGTAAACCTTGCGTGCCTTACGACGTTTTAATTCGCGTGCAACATCAAGAATGCTGTCACCAGAAGAAATCATGTCGTCGATAATGATGACATCCTTTCCTTCTACATTGGTGCCTAAAAACTCGTGAGCAACGATAGGGTTCTTTCCGTCTACAATGCGGGTGTAATCGCGGCGCTTGTAGAACATACCCATATCAACACCAAGATAGTTAGTCAGCTGGATTGCACGGCCCATGCCGCCCTCATCTGGGCTGATGACCATAAGATGCTCATTGTCAACCTGCAGATCTGGCTCTGCACGAAGCAGTGCTTTGATAAATTGGTATACACACGGAACGCTCTCAAATCCATCACGTGGAATTGCGTTCTGAACACGTGCATCATGAGCATCAAAAGTAATGATGTTGGATACACCCATTTTTGTAAGTTCCTGAAGAGCCATAGCGCAGTCAAGAGACTCGCGGGAAGTACGCTTGTGCTGGCGGCTTTCATACAGGAATGGCATGATTACATTGATACGGCGTGCCTTGCCTTCAACAGCAGCAATGATACGCTTTAAATCCTGGTAATGATCGTCTGGAGACATGTGATTCACATATCCGCACAGAGAATACGTTTGGCTATAGTTACAAACATCCACCATAAGATACAGATCGCAGCCGCGGACGGATTCCTCGATAACGCCCTTTGCTTCACCGGAACCGAAGCGAGGATTCTTTGCTTTGACAATATAGCTGTCCTTGCTGTATTCAGAGAAGTGAAGCGCAGTAGATTGTGCATGACTTCTCTCAGCGCGCCACTCAGTCAGGTATTGATTAACCTTCTGTCCAAGGGTTGCGCAGCTTTCAAGTGGGATAAGACCCAGTGTGCCCACTGGTATCGTGTTCAGATTCTTTTCGTTTGGCATGATGACCTCCATGATTATAATATGCAGCTTACCTGCGTCCAAAAGTACGAACCTTAACTAATCATAACATGAAGATGTCGAAGATTCAAGCCTTACGTCGAAATGGATAAAAAAGAAATTTACGTAAAAAGAAAGAAAAATTTGTGCAACATGACCCCAGAGAATCAAAGTCATAAGCGAATTAGCAGTGGTCATGTTATTTTTTAGAAAAAAATATGTCTACGAATTTCTTAAATCTTCTCCAAAAACAGGGATAGGCGTATATTGCCCCATAAGTCGTGAGGAGATTCGCTCAGTGTAGGTACTTTGAAGCTCTTCTGGGCTTAGATTTGTTGAGATAATAGTTGTTTTCCTTGACAGATCACGCGAATTGATCACATGAAACAGCTGACTGATTACAAAAGGAGTCAGATTTTCAGTTCCAAGATCATCAATAATCAACAGGCTGCATGTGAGTGCATATGAATCATTTTCTGATGAATCATCGTTGTTAGAATGAAAACGCTGCATAGCTGATTCAAAAAATTCAGGAGCAGTCATATATAAGACAGAAAAGCCTTTGTCAAGAACAACCTTTGCAATACAGTTACAAAGAAATGTCTTGCCAACGCCTGGATTTCCAAAGATTAAAAGACTAGGGTTTCCATCCTTGAACTGATAAGCATATTTTTCATAAATAAGTTTGAGCCGCTGCATATGGGCGCGATTACTCATTCCGCCAAGAAGTGGATTTGGTGCATCTGAATAGCGGTTTATATCAAATGTGTTAAAATTCTCACGTTCCAAACGGTCTCTAATGCCAGATTGTTCATAGAGTAAGCTTATGCCAGCCTGCTCAAAGCAGTGACATTTACGGTTTCCGTCAAGATATCCAGTATCTTTACAGTCCGGGCAGCTATACTTTGGCTGAAGATCATCAAGTGTATAGTGAAGGGAAGAAAGAAGCGCACCGCGCTCGCGTCTAAGTGCATCAATCTGCATCTGCGCATTTAGAGCCTGCGCTTTATTGCCAGTGATTTTAGCCTTTGCAAGAGCAGCGCTAGATGTCGGAAGAAGCTTTGAAATCTCAAGAAGTCGTGGGCACTGCGCATAGATATGGCGCAGACGTTCTTCCATCTCATGCTGGTGTTGGAAACGGATGCGGCTGTAGCGGCGCATCAGTTCATTATATTGTGAATTGGTCAGAGCCATAAAAAGTCAATCCTTTCTGTGATAATCATTCATTTGAATCTTGACTATACTGCTTTAAAATCTTTTCCATGTAATTATTATTTTTGCGCTCAGTAAAATTACGAAACTGCTGTGTACCCTTTGCGACAGAAGAAGCACGGTTTGAACTGGTGCGCTTTGCAGCATCACTTTTTACCTTTTGATCGCGCTGATTTTCAGCAGCCTGTGCATCAGCAAGTGAATGCACATTTTTTTCCTTCCAGCGCTTTAAGATGCTTTCTGTAAAATTAACATTTGGGCGCTGACATTTTTTCATCGTGATATTGCAGGCATAAACATAGACATCTGTAGGAAAACTGTAATCCTTGATCCATTTATTGATATATTCAAGCTGAGCCGGAGCAGGAGTCTGATTGTATAAGCCATATGCCTTCATGATAGCATAGACAGTATCATTATGAAGCAGGTTGTACTGACGAATAGCATCAAGTGTATGAAGACCCTTTTGATGCCAGGACTGGGCAACAGAATCAATAAATTTCATATTAAGCTTGCCCTTGCAGTGATTAGCGCAGTAATCAACAAGATAATCAATGACATCTGGTGAGCGGTTAAACTGAAGATACCAATAGCCAAATGATTCTGTGTCTGCATAATTAAGCGGATGCGAAAAATACTGCTGCCATGCCGACATATACATGTTAAACTCTGGATCGTTCTCAAGAAGAATCAGCTCCTCTTGGGAAAGATGAAGTGACTGTATAGAAGGGGTCGCATTTGCAGCAGAATGTGTAGTAGTTTGTGTGGAAGCCATTGAGCCAGAAGCATTTGCAATGGTTGTATTTGCAGGAGAAACTAAAGCAGGAGTGGGCGTAGGAATTACAGATTGTACGCTTGGAGCAGGTGCAGCTGTCTGTGTAGGTGCAGTCTGTGCAGAAGCCTCTGTCTCTGCCTGAATAGATGGATCTGTAAATGCAACTCCTGACAATTCGTGACCCGATGTAAAGCTAAGGCGCATCAAACCAACAGATTCCCAATAACTAAGAGAACGAAGTACCTCGCGCTCTGAAATATCAAGCCTGTCACTAATTGAAGCACTGCTTAAACCAGTGGCTGATGTCGAGACAGCGCGAAGCAAATATAGGTAAACCTTTACATCCGTACCGGAGGCGGCAGGAAGAAAACGGTCTATAAAATAGCCGGGAACAACAAGGGTATCTATGCTGAGCCGGTTCTCCAGTAAAAGAAAGGACATAAAAAACCTCCAAAATCCAAGTATCATCTTTGTAAAGTATAGCACAAGTTATTTCTTTTGAAAAGCGATAAAAAATCCCCAATTATTTCCCTTAGGATCAGGGCAAGCAATTGGGGATTTTGCGAATACCTTATTTAGAAATTAAGTCTTCTCCGATTTTTACAACATCACCGGCGCCCATAGTGATCACCAGATCACCAGAGGCTGCGTGCTGCAAAATAAATTTTTCAATTTCTTCAAAGGTTTCAAAGTAATGAGCACTTGTACCAGCCTGCTCTAACAAAACGCGGATATTGTCGGAGCTTATGCCAAGATCATCAGTTTCTCTTGCCGGATAAATTTTTGCAAGAACGACCTCATCTGCTAAGGACAGAGCTTTTGCAAAATCAGTAAGCAAAGCTTTTGTTCTTGTATAGGTGTGCGGCTGGAAGATGCACCAGATCTTTTTGTGAGGATACTTCTTTGCAGCAGTAAGTGTCGCTGTGATTTCCTGCGGATGATGTGCGTAATCGTCAATAATAGTAATTCCATTTACGACACCCTTCTTTTCAAAGCGTCGCTGTGTGCCATGGAAATTCAAAAGACCAGCAGCAATGGCATCCATTGAAAGATTCAGCTTTTTGCAAAGGGCAACGGCAGCAAGTGCATTGTAAACATTATGCTCTCCAGGAACACTTAACTGAATGTGACCAAGTGTAGTGTTGCTTGCATCTGTGACGTCAAAGGAAGCCTGAGCAAATTCATTATATGAAATATTAGAAGCTCGATAATCGCAGGATTCTCCGTGTCCAACAGTGATAATCTCGCAGTCAAGTCCATTGATCAGCTCAGAAAGATTATGAATATCACCGTTAATTACAAGTATTCCATCCTTTGGAAGCTTTTCCATAAATAAGCGGAAAGAATGACGGATATCGTCAATGTCCTTAAAGAAGTCAAGATGGTCTGCTTCAATATTCAGGATAACTTCCATAGTGGGATAGAAGGATAAAAAGCTGTTTGTGTATTCGCAGGCCTCAGTGACAAAAAGATTTGAGCCACCTACGCGAATATTTCCTCCGATTGTTGGAAGAATGCCTCCGACAGAGATTGTCGGATCAGTATCAGCAGCCAAAAGAATTTCAGTAACCATAGAGGTCGTAGTTGTCTTTCCATGAGTTCCAGCAATGTTGATTGCCGTTTTATAGTTTCTCATCAGCTGTCCAAGAAGCTCAGCTCTTGTTAACAGCGGGATATTGCGCTTTGTTGCATCAACAATCTCTGGATGTTCAGGATGGATCGCTGCTGTGTAGACAACGACATCTGTTCCCTGTGGAATGTGAGAAATGGACTGATCATAAAAGATAACAGCGCCAAGTGAGGACAGATGGTCAGTCAGAGGTGATTCCTTAGAATCAGAGCCGCTGACGGTAAAGCCCTCCTTCATTAAAACCTCAGCAAGTCCGCTCATGCTGATGCCGCCAATTCCAATAAAATAGACATGGCATGGATTTTCAAAATTAATATGGTACATGGTACTTCCTCCGAATAATCAAGTTAAATAAGCAAAGTCAATACTGAAAAACAGTTGTTTCTTAACACAAATTCTGCTTGATTTAAGTATACTCGATTTTGGAGGAATGTAAAGCGTAAATGTTATTATGCTGTGCGAATGAACGCCTATTCACAAAACCGCAATATTTACAGTATGCCCGAAGATGAATGGATTTCATGAGCCGGACACTTGAAGCAGGTCTTTCAAAGTAATGTATAATAAGAAAGAACCTAACAGGAACCTGCGGAGTTTGGTCCGGCGACGAAACCATTGCACCGAAGGGCATTCGTAACCCGACGCGTGAACTGTAACAAATAAATAAAAATGCATAATTTTTTTTCTGTAAATTGTTCACTTTTTGAAAGAGATGTGCTATAATAACGACAAGTACTAAAAGATTACAGTTCCCCAAACGCCTATTCACAAGACTGCACTTATGTGCCTTCACTGTTAGACAGTTTATTTCACTTGATGACAGGCGCTTGGTGAACTGATAACACAACAATTAAAGAACAAAGGGGTGATTTTGTGGTTAGAAAGGAAATGATCGCCATGTTATTGGCGGGCGGACAGGGAAGCCGTCTTGGAGTTTTGACTTCAGAAGTAGCGAAGCCAGCTGTATCCTTCGGCGGGAAATACAGCATTATTGACTTCCCATTAAGTAACTGCATTAATTCAGGGGTGGATACAGTAGGTGTGTTAACACAGTATCAGCCACTTCGTTTGAATACCCATATCGGCATAGGTATTCCGTGGGATCTCGACCGTAATTATGGCGGAGTGACAGTACTATCTCCATATGAAGCAAACGAGAACAGTGATTGGTATACTGGTACTGCAAATGCAATTTACCAGAACATTCGCTATATCGACAGCTTTAATCCAGAGTATGTATTGATTTTAGGCGGTGATCACATTTATAAAATGGATTATCAAGTGATGCTTGATTATCATAAGGCAAACAATGCAGACGTTACGATGGCTGCTATGCCTGTTCCGATTGAGGAGGCAAGCCGTTTTGGCGTGCTGATCACAGATGATACAGGCCGTATCACTGATTTCGAAGAGAAGCCTGCACATCCAAGAAGCAATTTAGCTTCCATGGGTATTTACATATTTACATGGTCTGTGCTTCGTGAGGCATTGATCACAAATAAAGATATTCCAAATTGCGACTTTGGTATGCATGTCATTCCATATTGCCATAAGCGTGGTGACAGAGTATTCTGCTATGAATTTAATGGATATTGGAAGGATGTTGGAACACTTCATTCCTACTGGGAAGCAAATATGGAGCTGATTGATATCGTTCCTGTATTTAATCTGTATGAAGAGTTCTGGAAGATATATACTAAATCTGATAACCAGCCGCCGCAGTATATTGCAGATACGGCACAGATTGAGCGCTGTATCATAGGTGATGGCTCTGAAATCTATGGAAGAGTACGAAACTGCGTTATTGGACCAGAAGTTATTGTTGAAGAAGGTGCAGAAGTTTATGATTCCATTTTGATGCAGGGTGCTGTAATCAAGAAGGGAACAAAGATTTACAAGTCAATCATCGCACAGGATGCAGTTGTTGGAGAAAATTGTACGATTGGTGTCGGTGAGTATGCAGACAGCCAGTATAATAAGAAGGTTTACTGCTGTGATCTTGTAACCGTTGCAGAAGGCTCCGAAATTCCGGATGGCGTTACAATTGGAAAGAACGTAGCAATTGCCGGAAAGACCGCTATTGAAGATTATCCGGATGGAAATCTTGTAAGCGGCGGATACATTATCAAGGGAGGCGAGGAAGAATGAAAGCGATTGGTATAATTTTAGCCGGTGGAAACAACAAGAGAATGAAGGAGCTGTCATATAACCGTGCGATCGCTGCTATGCCAATGGTAGGAACCTATCGCAGCATTGATTTCGCGCTGAGCAACATGTCAAACTCCCGTATTCAGAAAGTAGCAGTTTTAACACAGTATAACACCGTATCCTTGAATGAGCATTTAAACTCTTCAAAGTGGTGGGATTTTGGAAGAAAGCAGGGCGGTTTATATGTATTCACCCCTACTATAACCGCTGAAAATAGTAACTGGTATCGGGGTACAGCCGATGCCCTGTATCAGAACCTGCATTTCCTCAAAGGAAGCCATGAACCATACGTGGTTCTGGCTTCTGGCGATGGAATTTATAAGCTGGATTATAATAAGATTCTGGAGTACCACATTCAGAAGCGTGCTGATATCACTGTTGTCTGCAAGGAAATGCCAGAGGGAGAGGATTTAAGCCGCTTTGGACAAGTGAAGGCAGATGATGATGGAAGAATCCGAGGCTACGAGGAAAAGCCAATGATTGAGACTTCCAGAAATGTTTCATGTGGTATCTATGTAATCAGAAGACGTCTTTTGATTGAGTTAATTGAGCGTGCAGCAGAGGAAGATAGATATGATCTGGTCAAGGATATTCTGATCCGTTATAAGGATATCAAGAGAATTTATGCATACCAGCTTGAAACATATTGGAACAACATCTCCTCAGTTGAGGCTTACTACAGAACAAATATGGATTTCTTAAAGAGAGATGTCCGCAGTTATTTCTTCAAGGAAGGCAACAGTGTATTCACAAAGGTAGATGATCTGCCGCCGGCAAAATATAATCCGGGTGCTAATATTTCAAACAGCCTGATCGCATGTGGAAGTATTGTAAACGGTACAGTTGAAAACTCTGTTGTATTCAAGAAGGCATATATTGGAAACAATTGTGTTATCAAAAATTCTATTATCATGAACGATGTTTATATCGGAGACAATGCAGTCATTGAAAACTGCATCGTAGAGAGCAGAGGAACCATCGAAGCAAATGCATGCTATAAGTCAGAGCCAGGTGATATTCGCATCGTTGTAGAGAAGAAAGACCGCTTCATCATTTGATAATACCAGGGGATCAAAGTCACAAGCGAATCATGCTTGCATGAGAAAGCTTGTGACCTTGATCCCCGCCAAAAACATGAGGATGAATCGAAGCGAATCCGAATGTATATCTATATTATTATAAAAGAAGAATAAAAATTAGCTGCACAAAGGCGTGCAGAGGACGGAAAGGCAATACTGGGATGGAAATTACAGATGTGAGAGTGCGCAAAGTTGCACTGGATGGTAAGATGAGAGCAATCGTCTCTATTACGCTGGACAATGAATTTGTGGTTCACGATATCAAGGTGATCGAAGGAGAAAAGGGAGTATTTGTTGCGATGCCAAGCCGTAAATCGGCGACAGGAGAATACCGAGATATCGCACATCCCATTAACTCAGAGACAAGAGATTATGTGCAGAAGATTATTCTCGAGAAATACGAGGAGGCTTTGCAGGAAGCATAAACTTTAATTTCATAACAATTCGACAAAGATATATGAATACTTATAAAAGAAAGACTGCCTTCGGGCAGTCTTTCTTTCTCTTGCAATTGTCGTCTTCATTCGGTATAATGTGGCTGAGGGAAAATGTAACGTAATTATTTTTGGAAAGGCGAGGTTTTAAAGTATGAAAAGGAGAAAAACAGCAGCGGGACTATTGGCGGCATCACTGCTAGTAGGAGCAGCGCCGGTGGTGACAAATGCGGCGCCAGTGAGAATTGTATCAACAAGCATAACAGAACAGTCTTCGTTAGGCTATCGTGTAAATGTAACATTTTCGGCAGATGCAGGTGTGAGCCGTGTTATGATGCCGACATGGACAGAGGCAAACGGACAGGATGACATTGTGTGGCATCAGGCAAGTGTTAGTGGTAATACTGCATCATTCTATGTTCCAGTCAGTGCCCATAAAGGAGAAAGCGGTGCATATATTACGCATATTTATGTATACGACAGACAGGGACAGTTTGCGCTAAAGGGCGAAAATGTAACAGTTCCGGCATCGACATCTGCGTCATCAAGCCTTTCAATTGGTGATGTTTCTATTACGGAACTTAGTGCATCGGGCTACAGAGTTACGGCAAAAATAAATGCACCGTCAGGAGTAAGCAAAGTATTGATGCCAACATGGACAAACGCAAATGGACAGGATGATCTAGTGTGGCACCAGGCAAGCGTAAACGGTGATACAGCTACATTTTATGTGCCATCAAGTGCCCATAAGGGAGAGAGCGGAGCATACACGACTCATATTTACCTGTATGATAAAGCAGGAAAATTAGCACCATTAAAGGGGGTCAATGTAACTGTTCCATCAGGTGCAAATCCTGGAGGCAGTTCAGGAAATAATAATGGCAGCGGTACAGGTGTGCTGTCGATGGCGATTCCATATGTAACAGAATTATCATCAAATGGTTTCCGTGTTACGATTCAATTTAATGCACCTGCAGGCTATAAAAAGGTTTCAACTGCAGTGTGGACAGCAGCAAATGGACAGGATGATCTGGTATGGCATAACATGACCGTATCTGGAAACACAGCGACATGCTATGTTCCAGTAAGTGAGCATAAAAACGAGCACGGTTCATACATTGTGAATGCGTATGTATTTGAGACTGATACAAAATATGTACTTCAGGGAATGACCGTTCCAGTGCCGTAAACAAAGAAAATGGAGGAACAAATGGCAAAGAAAAGACGCAGCTGGGAAGACTATCAGAAAAAGAAAATAAAAAGAGGCCAATCGGGTGCGCCTATTGTCATACTTTTGGTGCTGCTTGTAATTGCATGTGCAGGTCTTGGTGTAGTGGCATGGGTATGCCTGCGCCCAGTGACGCTTCCACATGTGCAGCCAGATCAGGCATCATCGACGAAAGCACCTGTGGAATACGAAACATGGAAGGCAACAGAGGCGGCTGCGGATGGTGCTCTTGTACAAAGCAGTGATCCAGTCGTACAGGCTGCTAATTTAAAGGCAATGCAGTACGATTATGACGGTGCAATTGCACAGATTCAGTCAATACCTGGCTATGCAGATAATGAAACATATGTTAGCTGCATTCAAAGCTATGAGAGTTTGAAATCACAGGCTGTACAGTGGACAGACTATGATAAGATTACACATATCTTTTTCCATAGTCTTATTGTTGACAGTGAACTTGCATTTGAAAGCTATAAGAGCAGTGATTATGATCAGGTAATGACAACCATCGAAGAATTTAAGGATATAATGCAGTCTATGTATGACAAGGGTTATGTTTTGATAAGCCTTCATAAGATTGCAAAGATGGAAACGCAGCCAGACGGCACCGTGCAGATGGTGCAGCAGCCAATTTATCTTCCGAGAGGAAAAAAGCCATTTGTACTTTCAGAAGACGATGTATGCTATTATGAGTATATGACAGGAACTGGATTTGCAACAAAGCTCTGTCTTGATGAAAACGGTAAGGTTGTAAATGAGTATGTTGAGCGTGATGGAAGCGTATCATATGGTTCTTATGACGTTTTGACTGTTTTAGAGGATTTTATTGAAACACATCCTGACTTTTCTTATCAGGGTTCAAAAGGTATTCTGGCATTTACGGGATATGATGGTATTTTAGGCTATCGCACAAGTGATTTCTGGTACAATGAAAATTGTGACTATTACGTTTCTACACCTGCAAACGATAAAGAAAAGCGCGAAGATCATACGTCACCAAATGAAAATATTGAGCAGGACAAGCAGACAGCACGAGAAGTTGCACAGGCAATTCGCGATCTGGGCTGGGAGCTTGCCAGCCACAGCTGGGGTCATCTGAATATGACAAGTACAAGCTATGAACATCTTGTATGGGACACAGATATGTGGGAGCGCGAAGTAGAATCTATAATCGGAGATACAGATATTATTTTATATCCGTTAGGAGCAGATGTAGGAGACTGGAGACCATCACAGTATACATTTGAAAATGAAAAATTCAAAAAGCTCTGGGATGTAGGCTTTAGATATTTTTGCAACGTAGACAGTACTCAGTACTGGCTGCAGTATGGCTCAAATTACATGCGTCAGGGCCGCCGCAACATGGATGGTCAGATGATGTTTAAGCAGATGGTTTATCCAGAGAAGGTACTCACAAGTGATCTGTTTGACGTATATGATGTCTTTGACAGACGCAGACCGCTTCCTGTAAATGGAATAACAGTGCCAGAAGATTTTGATCTGCAGGCACTTGCCGATTCGCTTGGAATGAGTGACCGTATAATAAATTGAACTAACGTGAGCGCCATCGGGGACAGGGACGCCGCGGCAATTGCTTTTTTAATGCCACCGTCCCTGTCCCCAGTGGCAGAAGGAGGAAAAAACATGTATATCATAGCAGGTCTGGGCAACCCAACCGCACAGTATAGAGGAACAAGACATAACGTTGGTTTTGAGGTTATTGATTACCTTGCTGACAAATACAATATTGATGTAACAACAAAAAAATTTAAGGGCTTAATTGGAACAGGCGCGATTGAGGGACAAAAGGTTGTTCTAGTAAAGCCTCAGACCTTCATGAATTTAAGCGGAGAGTGTATTCAGGAGGTCATGAATTACTACAAAACAGATATCTCTGATTTAATTGTAGTATATGATGATATTAACCTAGAGCCAGGACAGCTTCGCGTGCGTGGTAAAGGAAGTGCAGGCGGTCATAATGGTATGAAAAATATCATTCTGCATTGCAATTCACAGGATTTTCCAAGAGTGCGTGTCGGAATCGGAGCAAAGCCGCCAAAGATGGATTTAGCAGACTTTGTACTCAGCCATTTCCAGGGCGAAGAAAAAAAGGCAATGGAAGACGGCTACAAAGAAGCAGCAGATGCAGTATGCTCCTTAATGAACAACGGACTAGAGGCAACCATGAATCATTATAACCAGAAGAAAACAAAATAATGATAAGGAGGGTCAATTGTGGGTATTTTTGCAAATCCGCTGACGGACCTGCTGGAATATGAAGACTTTTCAAGAGATTTTTTGAAGGGAACAGATCCAGTGGGCATGACAGGCTGTATTGACTCCGAGAAGGTGCATTTTATGAGCACCTTTCTTGGAGAGAAAAAAGTGCAGCTTGTTGTGACGTACAATGAACAGCGGGCAAGGGAAATTGAAGAAGATTATAAATTATTTTGCAGTCAGGTCTATGTGATTCCACCGCGTGACCTGATCTTTTTTAGCGCAGATCTGCAGGGAAATGCCATCATTGCAGAGCGCATGAAGGCATTTGCAGCACTTTATCAAAACGAGGCGAAGGTTATCATCACGACAATGGATGCGCTCATGAGCGCGGCAGTGCCGTTTGAACAGCTGATGAGTCATGTGATAAAGCTAAAAGAAGGTGATGAGCTTGATCTTGAAAAGCTAAAGCATGACCTGACTGTGATGGGATATGAGCGTGTAGGACGTGTGGAGGAGCCAGGACAGTTTACTGTTCACGGAGGTATTGCTGATGTATATCCATTGACAATGGAGGTTCCGGTTAGAATCGAGCTTTGGGGAGATGAAATAGATACGATTCGCTGCTTTGAACCGCAGAGCCAGCGCTCAATGGATCAGATCGAGTGCGTATCTGTTTTTCCAGCGGCAGAGGTGATCGCAGATGATACGGCAAGACGGCGTGCTGTGGGAATGATTCAAAATGAGCTTGAGAGTCAGTTAGCTGTCTTTAAAAAAGCAAAGGAGCCAGACAAGGCGAAGCGTCTTCGTGAGGAGACAAACCGCATATTAGAGGCACTTGGCGAAGATGTTGTATTAGAGGCACCAGACAGCTATATAAGCTATTTTTATCCGCGCACTGTTCAACTTTCTGAATATTTTGATGAGAAGAACACGTTAGTTTTCCTTGATGAGCCGATGCGTCTTAAAGAGCGCGGTGATGGTGTGCAGGCTGAGTTTGAGGAAAGCATGAAAAATCGTCTGGAGCAGGGCTTTCTTTTGCCAGGTCAGACAGCGCTTTTAACACCGGCAAAACATGTGCTTGCTGCTTTTGAGCGCGGTCAGGTTGCAGCACTGTCTTCACTTGACAGCCGCCTGGCTGACTTTACGGTGGTAAACAGCTACGCAGTAAATGTTCAGAACATGAACACATACCGTGAAGGTTTTGAACTTTTGATCAAGGATTTGACACACTGGAAGAAAGAAAAGTACCGAATTGTTCTTTTGTGTCCGTCAAGAACTCGCGCAAACCGCATTGTCAATCAGCTTATAGAGTATGATCTTTTGGCATATTACAGCGAGGACGAGGATAAAAAGATAAATCCAGGTGAGATCATGGTTACTTACGGAAATCTTCACCGTGGCTTTTTATATCCGATGCTAAAATTTGCTGTTATCACAGAGAGCGATATCTTTGGTGTTAAGAAAAAGAAAAAAGAAAAAAAGAGCCACTATCAGGGTCAGCGAATAAGTGATTTTGCGCAGCTAAAGCCTGGTGATTATGTGGTGCATGAAAATTATGGACTGGGAATTTATCGCGGAACAGAGCGACAGATTGTGGATAAGGTAACAAAAGATTATATTAAGATAGAATATGGTGATGGCGGAAAGCTGTATTTTCCAGTCACACAGCTTCATATGATCCAAAAGTATGCTGATTCAGAGTCTAAGCAGCCAAAGCTTAACAAATTGAACGGCCAGGAGTGGACAAAAACAAAAAGCCGTGTTCAAAAAGCAGTCAACAACATTGCAAAGGAGCTTGTGGAGCTTTATGCAGTGCGCCAGAGTGGTCACGGTTATCAGTATGGAGCAGACACTGTATGGCAGAAAGAATTTGAAGAGCTTGTACCATTTGATGAGACGGCAGACCAGCTTGCAGCAATTGATGCGACAAAAGCTGATATGGAAAGCACGAAAATCATGGACCGCTTAGTGTGCGGTGATGTAGGCTACGGAAAAACAGAGATTGCCATCAGAGCTGCCTTTAAGGCTGTGCAGGACAGTAAGCAGGTCGTATTTCTTGTGCCGACAACTATTCTTGCTCAACAGCATTACAATACATTTGTTGAGCGAATGAAGGACTATCCAATTCGAATTGAACTTTTATCACGCTTTCGCACGTCAGCGCAGATCAAGGCATCACTTGAGCGCTTAAAAAAGGGTCTTGCCGATATTGTAATAGGAACGCATCGTGTGCTGTCAAAGGATGTTGTATTTAAAGATCTAGGCCTTTTGATTATTGATGAGGAACAGCGCTTTGGTGTCACACACAAGGAAAAGATTAAGCAGCTTAAAAAAGACGTTGACGTGCTGACACTAACGGCAACACCGATTCCGAGAACACTTCATATGAGTATGATAGGCGTGCGCGATATGAGTGTGTTGGAGGAAGCACCGTATGAGAGAAGACCGATTCAGACATATGTAATGGAAATGAATTGGGAAATGGTTCGCGAAGCAATAAACAGAGAGCTTGCCAGAGACGGACAGGTTTATTATGTGTATAATCGTGTCAAGGATATTGATCAGATTACGGCACAGATAGCAAAGCTTGTGCCAGATGCAAATGTTGCCTTTGCGCATGGTCAAATGTCAGAGCGACAGCTAGAGCAGATCATGATGGACTTTGTTAACGGTGATATAGACGTGCTTGTTTCCACAACTATTATAGAGACAGGCTTAAACATTCCAAACGTAAATACTATTATCATCCACGATTCCGACCGCTACGGACTTGCACAGCTGTATCAATTAAGAGGACGTGTAGGCCGTTCAAACCGCACTGCCTATGCTTTTATCATGTATCAGCGAAACAAGATTTTAAAAGAAGAGGCTGAAAAGCGTCTTCAGGCAATTCGTGAGTATACTGATCTTGGTTCAGGTATTAAGATAGCCATGCGTGATCTGGAAATTCGAGGCGCTGGAAATCTGCTTGGCAGTGAGCAGCACGGGCATATGGAAGCAGTTGGCTATGATTTGTACTGCAAGATGTTAAATATGGCTGTCAAAAAAGAAAAGGGTGAGCTTGAGATGGAGGAAACCTTTGAAACAACGGTGGACATTCCAATCAGCGCTTACATTCCAGACAGCTATATACGAAACGAAGAAGACAGGATGGAAATCTACAAGCGTATTGCAGCAGTCGAGACAGAGGAAGAGTCAATGGATATGATCGACGAGCTTATCGACCGTTTTGGAAGTGTTCCAAAGCCAGTCACCAACTTGCTTGAAGTGTCAATCCTTCGTGCGGATGCGCATTCTCTCTATATTAAAGAAATCAAGTCCTCGTCAACAGAGATTCGCCTGTTCATGCATCCAAGAGCAAAATTTGACACGATGCGTGTGCCGGATCTGATACAGTCTTACCGAGGTGCACTTCGTCTGCTTGACAAAGACAATCCTTATTTCTTATTGAGGGCAGGAGATGGCGCAGTCAAAGAAAAAACGCTGACATTGAAAACATTGAAAAAACTGTTAAGCGATATAAAAACGTTGATTGTTTCATAAAATCATGCTAAAATGAAAAGCAAAGTTCACGAGGCGCCCGATAAAGAAGATGCACTTCGGAGCGTTGATAGAGAATATAGAAATAGAGTGAGGTAAATTTATGAACCGAATTATGAAGTATGCAGCAGCAGCCTTCGCAGCAGCTACTGCCGTTAGTACATTAGGCGGATGCGAACAGTTAGAGAAAAAGGCACCAGAGGATACAGTTGCTGTTTCATTTGGCGATACAAATATCATGCTGGATGAGGTTACTTATATGATACGTTCCATGGAGTATACCTATGAATCCTATTTTGGATCAAACATCTGCGGCAACGATATGGGCGATGGTTCAGGCATGACAGTCGGTGATTACATCAAGCAGATGTCTCTGTCACAGCTTCGCCAGACACTTGTATTAAATGAGTATGCAAAGAAAAATGGCATTGAGTTAAGTGATGATCAAAAAGCAAAGGTAGATGAGGCAATTGAAAAGCTTCAGACAGAATCAGAGGATTATCTGGAAGCAGTCGGCGCAACAGATGAGCTGATTGAAAAGACATATACAGAGAATGCAATTGCAAATCTTGTTTATATGGATCTTGTTGCTGATGTTGATACGACAGTTGGTGATGATGAGTTCCTTCGCAAAAAGATCGCATATGTAAAGCTGACGCCAAGTGAACTGACAGAGACGACAGCAGCCGATGGGGCAACTACAGAAGTGTCAAGTGATGAAGACAGCAGCGAAGAGGCATCTTCTATAGAGAATACAGAAGCAGAATCAGAAAGTGCATCCAAGGATGTAACGACTTCCACAGAAGAAGCAAGCAGTGAAAAAGCATCAACTGAGGCAGTATCAACTGAGGAAGCATCAAGCGAGAATGTTTCGGAACTTTCCTCTGAGGCATCCACTGAAGATTCAACTGAGGTAGAAACACTTTCAGAAGAAGAGCAGGAACGTCAGGATGCGATGAACGATGCAGCAGACAAGATCCTTAAGGAATTTGAGGAAGGAAATGATGCAGCAGACTTTATCAGTGATTATCAAAATGACAGTCACTTTACTGCAACAAATTCTGAGATTTCCATAAGTGAGGATGGAACTGCTGTATATAATGCAGCTGCGTGGGCGCTGTCAACAGACGAGTGCACTGTATATAAAAGCGATGACGGCAGCATCTATATCATCCGCTGCCTTGATGATAACGATGAGGAGGCACGTCAGAGTGCCATCGATTCAGAGATCGAAAGCAGAAAGACAGCCTTATTCTCAGAGAAATATGCCGAGATTCAGGAAGAATCATCAAAGTTTAAGGTAGATGAGGATGTGATTGATACAATCCGCTTTACAACTCCTGTTTACGTAGCACCAAGCGAGGAAGAAACATCAGAAAGTGAAACTAACGGAGAAGAAACCTCAGAAAGTGAAACTAACGGAGAAGAAACCTCAGAAAGTGAAACTGGCGGTGAAAAAACTTCAGAAAATGAAACTAGCGAAGAAGAGTCAGTAAAAGCAGAAAATTCAAGCGAGTCTGACGAGTCAGAGGAAGCGGTAAGCGAAGCTTCTTCAGAGGAAGAGAGTAAATAATTAAGAGCCACCTAATATCGGGAAAGGCACAGTAAAGTGTCATTTTCCCGATTGCAGGTGGTTTTTTTGGCGAAAAACGCGCTTTCTTTCTTAATCGTTATCCCGATTTCACTTGACATCTCGTAATAATTTTGTTATAATGCCCCTCGAAGTGTAATAATTTTGTAATATTTAGTAATAGTTCACTCGTGAATTGTTACTGTGAAACTAGCGAGGGAGTGCAAGCTTACTCGCTCGCAGATAAGAATGTAAAGAGGTTTTATAAAGAAAGGCTTGGTATATATGAAGATCAAAGGAAACAGATTTGTTACATCAATATTAGCAGCGTCTATGCTGTCTGGTACATTTTTTGTTCCGGCATCCGCAGGTGAGCTTGAGGGTGAGAGCGCAATCGCAGGCATGGCTGTTACATTGAATAACTACTACGCAGGAGAGGAAACTCCGGATGAGGCAATCTTAGATTATCTTGTTCCTAAGGCTCAGGCAACATCTGAGGCTGAGAGTGAGACAGAAACCGAAGAGCCAAAAACCGTTATGGCCGCTACTGTTGCTGTCACTTCAGATGCTTCTAATGTAGGACTGGTAAGCGCAGCAGGTTACTTAAACGTGCGTGAACAGCCATCCACAGGCAGTGTAACAGTCGGAAGACTTTTCAGTAACTGCCAGGTTAACATCAAAAGTTCCGTAAACAACAGCGAAGGCAGCTGGTATCGTATCACTTGCGGCGATGTAGAAGGTTATGTAAGCGCAGCCTACGTATTAGTTGGCACAGCAGCAAAGACTGCTGAGGACAATATCCAGAATCGCTATGCAGTTGTTACAGCAGATCAGTTAAATGTTCGCGACAGTGCATCTGACAGCGCAAATGTTGTTGGAACTGTATACAAGGATGAAGAGTACGCAATCATCGAGGATCAGGGTGATTTCGTAAAGATACATATTGCAAATGATGAGGTTGGATATGTTTCAAAGTCCGGCATCACCATTAAGACTCAGTTCGCTCAGGCTCAGAAGGTAGACAATGAATTTGTATCTCAGGAGCTGGAGAACTTCATGATCGATATCAACTACTCCAGAAACGTATACGAGCAGGCAATGGCAGAGGGAACAGGCGAAGGCTACTATCGTGCATATGCAGCTATCGTTTATGCAGCAGAGCTTCTTGGTTACTACAGCGAATTTGCAGCAGATTCTGGATTAGAAGATTTGGCAGCAACCTCAAAGCAGGAGCAGGAAAGCGCACTTGCACTTGCAGATGCAGCATATAAGTTAGCATCAGATTCCGGCTACTTTACTCAGGTTGCAGAATCAGTAGCATCAAGCGAGGCAGCAGCAGAATCCTCCGCAGCAGCAGAGTCTGTACAGGAAACTCAGACACAGCCATCAACAGATGCATCTTCTGAGGGAAATACAACAAGTAATACAGCTGAGACAACAGCACCAAGCAGCTCAGCATCTGATGAAACCATAAGTGTAGAAGTTCCGACTGCAGCATCTGTAACAGGCATTGAGGCTTGCTATCAGGGCGGTACAAAGTATGTGGGTGATGTTGTCTACACCGCAGAATTGTTTGTAAGAGTAAGCTACAGCGATGGAACTGTAAAGGATATTTACGATGGATGGTATTCACCACAGGTAGGTATGACCTTAAAGCAGGAGGGCTATAATGTTGTAACCATGTATTATGGTGATTTTAGCTCCAACCTTGAAGTATATGCAAACCCGGCACCGACTCAGGCAACCCAGCCGGCAGCACCAGAGACACAGCCAGCGGCACCAGAGACACAGCCGGCAGCACCAGAGACACAGCCAGCAGCTCCAGCACCAGCCCCGGAGACTCAGCCAGCAGCACCGGAAACTCAGCCGGCAGCACCGGCACCAGCACCAGCTCCAAGCGGTAATGGACAGTCTATCGTAGACTATGCAATGCAGTGGGTAGGACAGTGTAATTATGTATGGGGCGGTACAAACCTGACACCAGGAGGCGGTGTTGACTGTTCTGGATTTACCATGAATGTATACGCAGCATTCGGTATCAGCCTTCCGCACTACTCCGGCGAACAGATCAACTATGGACAGGCTGTATCATACGAGCAGCTGCAGCCAGGTGATCTTATCTGCTTCTCAGGCCATGTAGGAATCTATATCGGCGGCGGCATGATGGTTCATGCAGCAAGTGCAGAGAGAGGTATCGTAGTAGATAATGTATTCTATAACAAGCAGCCGATCGGATATCGTCGTCTTGTATAAATAGTTAAAATTCAAGGCCGTCTGTCAGAGTTGACAGGCGGTCTTATTTTCGTGTATTATAACCGTAAGAAACGAATACATTAACAGTTAACGTTAACTGGGAAAGAAGGTAATATTGCATGAGACGTGATAAAGTCAATTACTATCTGGATCTGGCAGAGATCGTATCCCAACGAGGAACCTGCCTTAGACGCCGCTACGGTGCTGTTATCGTAAAAAATGATGAGGTGGTATCTACTGGCTATGTCGGTTCCCCGCGAGGACGCAAAAACTGTACTGATTTGGGGTTTTGTATCCGACAGAAACTTCAGATTCCAAGGGGTGAGCGCTATGAATTGTGCAGAAGCGTTCACGCTGAGGCAAATGCCATAATCAGTGCATCAAGAGATCAGATGATCGGAAGCTCTTTATATTTGACAGGAGTAGAAGCAGATACAGGTGAATATGTAAAAAATTCCAACAGCTGCTCCATGTGTAAGCGAATGATCATAAATGCAGGTATCGAGACCGTATATGTGCGTGATGATAAAGATAATTACCGAGTCGTAAAGGTAGCAGACTGGATTGAAAAGGATGAATCACTAGAGGGCACATTCGGGTATTAAGCAAAACATGAAATTTGGCTAATTTCATCTTGATTTTCGACAGGCGGTCATATATAATTAGGGGTGGTGTCCATGCGGCAGATTTGTTCGTGTGCGTTTGGCAGAAAAGACTGCAAGAAGCGTAAAGGCACCATGAAACCTAGGCTGGCGAAGCAAATGGTAAAAGGGCTTCGTCTGTGTGAGAATGTCACAACAACAGGAAGGAAAAGACAAATGATACATCAGCAATACGAAGTAGATGACCATCTTCATGAAGAATGCGGCGTGTTCGGCATTTACGACATGGATGGCAATGACGTAGCGTCGACTATTTATTATGGTCTTTTTGCTCTGCAGCACAGAGGTCAGGAGAGCTGCGGTATCGCGGTAAGCGACACTAGCGGTCCCAAAGGACTAGTACTGAGTCATAAAGGAATGGGTCTGTGCAACGAGGTGTTTACCCCGGAAGACTTAGAGTCAATGAAAGGAAACATCGGTGTAGGCCACACCAGATACTCGACGGCAGGTAGTTCTACGAGAGAGAATGCACAGCCGCTTGTATTAAACTACATCAAAGGAACACTAGGCCTGGCACATAATGGCAACCTGATCAATACGCCGCAGCTGCGCCAGGAGCTTGCAAGAACAGGTGCAATCTTTCAGACGACAATCGATTCTGAGATTATCGCGTACATGATTGCAAGAGCCAGAGTTGAACAGCCGACCGTACAGGCAGCTGTCGCAGAGGCAATGAAAAAAATCAAGGGAGCGTATTCACTTGTTGTCATGAGTCCGAGAAAGCTCATTGGAGCAAGAGATCCATATGGCTTTAGACCGCTGTGTATCGGAAAGCGTGGTAATGCCTATATACTGGCATCAGAAAGCTGTGCACTTGACACTATCGGTGCTGAATTTGTCCGTGACGTAGAGCCGGGCGAGATTGTCACCATCACACAAAAAGGAATTGAATCAAACCGAAGCATGTGTATCCCAAAGGAGCAGCATGCAAGATGTATTTTTGAATATATTTATTTTGCCAGACCAGATGCCTATATTGATGGCGTAAGTGTATATGAGAGCCGTCTGATTGCAGGACGTTCTCTTGCAAAGCATCACCCAGTTGATGCTGATCTTGTTGTCGGTGTTCCGGAGTCTGGTAATGTCGCAGCTATGGGTTATGCGATGGAGAGCGGCATTCCGTATGGCATGGCATTTGTAAAGAACAGCTATGTCGGCAGAACCTTTATCAAGCCAAAGCAAAGCAGCCGCGAGTCAAGTGTTCGCATTAAGCTGAACGTACTTACAGAGGCTGTAAAGGGAAAGCGTGTCATCATGATTGATGACTCAATCGTGCGTGGAACCACAAGTGACCGTATTGTAGGTATGCTTCGTGAGGCAGGTGCAAAGGAAGTTCATGTAAGAATCTCCTCACCGCCGTTCTTGCATCCGTGTTACTTTGGAACTGATATTCCATCTGAGGATCAGCTGATTGCTCACAACAGAAGTGTAGATGAAATCTGTAAGATTATTGGAGCTGATTCCCTCGCATATTTAGACGAGGAATGTCTGTATGAAATGTCAAAGGGACTTGGCATTTGTACTGGATGCTTCAATGGCAAATATCCGCTGGATCCGCCAACAGAGGACATCCGCGGTGACTATCAAAAGTAAAAAGATATAGAAGAAAGGTTGGTTTACTATGGCAACAGATCGTTATACAAGCCCACTTTCCGAGCGCTATGCCAGCAAGGAAATGCAATATATTTTTTCACAGGATAAGAAGTTTACCACATGGAGAAAGCTGTGGATCGCACTTGCAGAGAGCGAGAAGGAGCTGGGATTAAATATTACAGACGAGCAGATCGCTGAGCTTAAAGAGCATCAGAATGATATCAATTATGATGTTGCAAAGGCGAGAGAGAAGGAAGTTCGTCACGATGTTATGTCTCACGTTTATGCATATGGTGTACAATGTCCAAAGGCAAAGGGTATCATCCATCTGGGTGCAACTAGCTGCTATGTAGGTGACAACACTGATATGATCATCATGCGTGAGGGACTGCAGCTTGTAAAGAAGAAGTTAGTCAATGTCATTGCTGAGCTGGCAAAGTTTGCAGACCGCTACAAGGCGCTGCCGACACTGGCATTTACTCATTTCCAGCCGGCACAGCCAACCACAGTCGGAAAGCGTGCAACGCTTTGGATGATGGAGCTTGTGCAGGATTATGAGGATATCTGCTATGTAATCGATTCCTTAAAGCTTCTTGGCTCTAAGGGAACAACAGGTACACAGGCATCCTTCATGGAGCTGTTTGACGGTGACCATGCAAAAATCAGAAAACTGGATCAGATGATCGCAGATAAGATGGGCTTTGCTGGTGTATATCCTGTTTCTGGACAGACCTACTCCCGTAAGGTAGACAGCCGTGTATTAAATGTACTGGCTGGTATTGCAATGAGTGCACATAAGTTTACAAACGATGTGCGTCTTTTACAGCACTTAAAGGAGGTAGAGGAACCATTTGAGAAGCATCAGATCGGTTCTTCTGCAATGGCATATAAGAGAAATCCAATGAGAAGTGAGCGTATTGCTTCCTTGGCAGACTATGTGATCTCAGATGCTATGAATCCGATGCTTGTCGCTTCAACTCAGTGGTTTGAGCGTACACTTGACGATTCTGCAAACAAGAGAATCAGTATTCCAGAGGGCTTTTTGGCAGTTGACGGTATTCTTGATCTTTATCTGAATATCGTAGACGGAATGGTTGTTTATGAGAAGGTAATTCACAAGCATCTGATGGCAGAGCTTCCATTTATGGCAACAGAGAATATCATGATGGATGCAGTAAAGGAAGGCGGAGACCGTCAGGAGCTGCATGAGAAGATACGCCAGCTGTCCATGGAGGCTGGACGTAATGTCAAGGTAAACGGTCTTGACAACAACCTGCTTGATTTGATTGCAGCAGATGATACATTCCACCTGACAAAAGAGCAGCTGCAGCAGTGCATGAATCCAGAGCGTTACACAGGACGTTCTAAGGAGCAGGTAGAGGATTTCCTCGCAGAAGTAATAAATCCAATCCTTGCTAAGAACAAGGAAGACCTTGGTATGACAGCAGAGATTAACGTATAAGAAAGGTAAGGTAACTGATATGGCAAGAGCAATTGTAGGCGCCAATTGGGGCGACGAGGGCAAAGGTAAAATTACTGATATGTTAGCACAGGAGTCTGACATTGTAATCCGTTTCCAGGGCGGAAGCAACGCTGGACATACAATTATCAACAATTATGGAAGATTTGCAATGCACCTTCTTCCATCCGGCGTGTTCTCACAGCACACTGTAAATATCATTGGAAATGGTGTTGCACTGAACATTCCGTATTTTATAAAGGAGTTAAACAGCTTAACTGAGCAGGGCGTTCCGAAGCCAAACATTATGGTTTCTGATCGTGCACAGATCCTGATGCCATATCATGTAGCACTGGATACCTACGAGGAAGAGCGTCTGGCAGGAAAGTCCTTTGGTTCCACACGTTCAGGTATCGCTCCGTTCTACTCTGATAAGTATGCAAAGATTGGCTTCCAGGTAAGCGAGCTGTTCGGAGATATGGACGAGTTAAAGGAAAAGTGCGAGCGCATCTGCACCTTAAAGAATGTTATGCTTGTTCATCTGTACCACAAGGATCCATTAAATGCAGATGAGATTTTCAATACACTTATGGAATACAAGGAGATGATCGCTCCTTACGTAGCAGATACAGGACTTTACCTGCATCAGGCAATCAAGGAAGGAAAGAAGATTCTGTTAGAGGGACAGCTTGGTACCTTAAAGGATCCAGATCACGGTATCTACCCGATGGTAACTTCTTCCTCTCCATTAGCAGCATACGGTGCAATCGGCGCAGGTATCCCGCCATATGAGATCAATGAGATCACAACAGTTGCAAAGGCATATTCTAGTGCAGTAGGCGCAGGTGCATTCGTCAGCGAGATCTTCGGTGAGGAGGCTGATGAGCTTCGTAAGCGCGGTGGTGATAAGGGTGAGTTTGGTGCTACCACAGGCCGTCCGAGACGTGTGGGCTGGTTCGATGCAGTTGCAACAAGATATGGCTGCCGTATGCAGGGAGCAACAAACGTTGCACTGACCGTACTTGACCCGTTAGGCTACTTAAAGGAGATTCCGATGTGTGTAGGCTATGAGATCGACGGCGTTGTGACAAAGGATTTCCCAACCACTCAGAAGCTTGAGAAGGCAAAGCCGGTATACAAGGTGCTGCCAGGCTGGAACTGCGATATCCGCGGAATCCGCAATTACGAGGATCTGCCAGAGGCTTGCCGCAACTATATCGACACCATCGAGCAGGAGATTCAGGTTCCGATCACACTCGTATCAAACGGACCGGGAAGAGAAGAGATCATCCACAGAGAGTCAAAGTTAAAGTAATCTTTACAAATAAAAAGAGCAGGCAGGGCATCCCCTGTCTGTTCTTTTTTGAGACGAAAAATATAGTAGACTTTCTAATGTTTATGTGTTAAAATGAAGCCGTGAAAAGTGCCACAAACCGCCTAAAACAGCGGAAAATGACACTTTTATAAAATTAAGTTCTGGGTAAAACAGCTTTGGAAAGTCAGACAGGAAATTCTCAGATCAGACAAGGAGCTAAAGAATAAATGGCAGGAACATTACAAATCAAACACGGGGCAAAGATGCGTGTGGCATATGACGCACCGGTCGGTCAGGAACCAAAATTTAATATGGTATGCACATTTAATAAGGCGATTGACGAGTCAGCGTTTCTTGTATCAGTTCCAATGGTTGGAGGAAAGGCGCTGATTCCAGAAGATACTCAGAAGATGCTGTTCCAATATGGAGAAGGCGATGATGCACAGATCATTGCAGGCTATGTAGATGATACAGTAAAAGAGGGTATACGCCGTTATTGGAAGGTTCGCCGTGTCACAGAGCAGCGACAGTTAATCAAACGTATTGATGTCCGTATGAAGATTGAACTTCCAGTTCAATTCATGCAGGATACATGGGCACTCAACTCAGATGGTGAAATAGATAAGGAACAGGGACAGACAATGGATATCTCCAACAATGGTCTTGCTGTTTACATGAACCATTGGTTTGATGTTGGAGAAAGCTGTATCTTCACGCTGCCCCGAATAGGAACAGTATCATCCGGACAGAAATCACATGATGTGGTAGGAGTTGTCTGCTGGATGCGTGAACTGCCAAAAGGCGGTGCTTTTCGTTTTGTAGCAGGTATTCAGCTGCGCTTTGCAGATCTTGAAGAGCGCAAACAGATGCAGGAATATGTGGCTTATGTAAAGAAAAGGTATAAGCTGTAAATGTCATGAAACTAGGAAAAAATAAAAAACAAAAGACGGATCAAATTATACGTATCGAAGAGCTTGAAGCTTTGATGCAAAAATATGGTGACGATTTAAAGCCAGAAGATATGGAAGATATCGTCAGCATGTATATGCCTCATAGAAAGCGCCGAAAACTTGGAGCTGCCCTGCTTCGTCTTGACAAGTTGCAGTTACTTCTATTAATGTTAATGCTAGTTGTCTGCATCCTTTTTATTACTGCATTCATGCAGGAGAAGATGGGCAACTTCACTATTAACCTGAACCGACTGGAGCTGTACAGAAAGGGTGTCAGTATAGCAGATACTGGAGACTTCAAGGGTGCGACAGCACGACTTACTGCAAGCACAGTAAAAGATGCGACAAACATCTCAATTGACGATATTCCTGAAGATGTGGATGACATAGAAGGCGGTCATAATGGAAAAAACTATATGGCGTACACCTATTATCTTAGAAATGCAGGAAAGGAAGATTTAGGCTATGTTGCATCCATTACACTTGACTCATGCTCAAAAGGTGCAGAAGAAGCAGTCAGAGTAGCAGTCTGGAGAAATGGAGAACGCACTGTTTATGCAGAACCGTCTGCAAATGGAGAGCCAGAAGAAGGATGCGTAAATTTTGAGTCCGACACGATTGTGTGCAGCTATGAAGAAGCAAATTTCCTTGTCGGAAACGTAGATAAATACACAATTGTAATATGGATGGAAGGCGATGATCCAGAATGCGTAGACCGCATTATCGGAGGAAGCGTCGAGCTTAGCATGAATATTGATGCCGACTACGATGATCAGTCAAGTCTGTTATGGAAATTTGTTACCGATATTAAAGATACACTGTTTGACGACAAGCCAATTGATGCCGCCGGAAACGAAGCACCAAACGACAGTTATTACAGTGACAGGGTAATCACCTGGGAAAATAGAAGAAATCAGTAAGATATAAGCGGTGCCACAACCACCGATTATATATAAGGGGGAGATTCCATAAGGGAATTTTCCAGCGGCTGAATAATAAAAAAGACCGAATAAAAGATAGATTTGTATTGAGATCATATCCTCACCGAAAACTGCAGAGGAGATAACTCAATTAACCGGGCCCGGTGAGAGCTTGATCTGAGTACAAAAGCCTTGTCCGATAAAAAAATATACATTTCAGCCGTAAAGGATTGGAGGAAATTATAATGAAGAAAGAAAATTTAGGAAGCGTAAAAGCTCTTAAAAAACAGCTTGGCGCAGCGGTTGCCATGGTATGCGTTGCCGCTGTAGCGCTCGGATCAAGTACATATGCGTGGTTTGTAAGTAATAATACGGTTGATGCAACTGTAAGCAGTATTTCTGCACAGTCAAATGCAGCGTATCTAACTATTGATAATGTTAACACGATGGCAAATGCAGGAACACAGACAGCTGTAACATTAACAGAGAATCCTACAAAACTGTATCCATCTCGTCCACATCAGGCAGAGGCAGGAACAAAGACTGACTGGGCGGCTGGTACTGCACCTTCAGCTTTAGCTTGGCAGACTGCTTATGCGGCAGATGCTGCTAAATCCGATGTTCAGACTGATACAGCAGGCAAAGGCATTTACTATGACCTTACCCATACCGATTCTTTGGTAACCGGTACAACTGGTTATGTAGTAACTTCTCAAGTATATGTATCTTCTAGCCAGGGTGCATTTAACAGTCTGAAAATTGATAGCATGAGCGTTACAGGTACTGCTACAGGTGAAAATGCAAAGAACGACATCGTAAATGCCGTTGGTGCATTGGTATCTTGCGGAAACGAGTGGGAGCTGTGGGAGTATGATGCAGCCTTAAATGAAAATGCAGTTGGTTGGAAACAGACAGCTAAGTCAACTAATTCTTTATCTGGTGCAACAGATACTACTTTTGGTGAAGCCATTACTGACAATAAAGTTCTGACAGTTAATATTTCCCTGTTCTATGATGGTGATTATGAAACAATTAAGACAGCAAATTTTGACAATCTTGGTCAGGCAAAGGTTGCTCTTGGTTTCTCTGCAACACCTGTACAGCAGGGTGTAAACGGAAATTATACTCAGGGAACTAAATAATAATATCGCTCTCCACGGTTGTGGCGTGGAGGGCATACTAAAAAGCAGAAGATGTTTCTTCTACTTTTTGGTATGTCAAAAGAAAAGGATATGATGGAGATGAAAACGAAAAGTCAAAAATTAAAAATACAGCTTATGGGAGCTATACTGAGTGCATCTGTCAGTGCATTCGCCTTAACATCTGCCACTTATGCCTGGTATGTGGCAAATAATAAGGTCACATCTGAAACGAGTTCCATTATGGCAGAAGCCAATGGATTTATGCTTCAGATTGTAAAATTAGGCGATACACTTGATCATGGAAGCGATACTGCACTTGTTTCGGCAGTAGAGGGTCATAAAATCAGCCCAGCTTCTACAGAAGATGCAAAATCATGGTGGGTTCCGGAAAACTGGAATGCCGATATGAATGTGGCAACTTACCTGCATCCTACATGGGATATTGATGAAAAAGGAAATACATTGTATGGTCAATATACTGTTAGTGATGAAACATACTATGCATATGCTGTTGGTGAATATACTCTATATACATTAACCAATACTGGAATCTGTGATGTATATCTGGATGGTTCGAATCCAGAAGGAGCTGTTCAGGTAACTATAAAAGATGCTGATGGGAAAGAAACAGCTGTGAATGATAAAGTAGCAGCTTCTCTTCGAGTCGGAATTACAATTGATGCTGGAAAAGGATCTGGCGAAGAATTGGTACTGGTTTATGCACCCAAAGCAGAAGATATCAATGCTCATGGGAATGATGTGAACTCAACTAACGGCTGGAGTGTGGTAAAAGATAGCAATTCAACAAAAAAGCCATCTTATCCATATGTGTATGAAAAAAACTATACATGGACGGATTCAGCAGATGGAAAAATGTACAATTATGCAGCCACAAAAGATGGATTCAGCTATATACTGCCTACCGGAAATGCACGGAAAATTGCATCTGGTGTAGATTATGATGGAAATACAACCATGCGAGTTTACATCTGGATGGAAGGAACTGATGCGGACTGCATTAGCCGTATTGTAGATGGCGATGAAAGACAATTTAATGTGACAGTACATTTGGCAGGTGTTTCTGCTGAATAAGGATGCAAATATGAATTGAAAGGTCATGGCACAAGCCGTGGCTTTTCTTTTGCTCCGATATCCCTATATTGTCTACTATCCCCAATCTCATCCACGTATTTTCAGCACATCTGATGAATTGCTATTTCCCCGACTTCTGGTATAGTCATGCAACTGAAAAGAGAACACTCAGAAGGGAGAAATGCAATATGCGAAAGAAGCAGGACATCATGTGGGAGCAAAGTACATTATGGGAATCGGTGGAGAAATGGGTGACTAAGTATTTGAAAAAGAATCACTCAGAACAACCACGGTGACAGGAACGGTGGCCATTTAATTGGGTACGGTGGTTTAATAAGTATTTGTAGCAACAAAACGAGATGATTTGAGAATGAGCCAGGGCCACTGTCACAGTGGAAACTTCTTGATATGCATGTTGATGTATGTTAATATAAAAATACAATAGGAGAAATCACTATGTAATTGAATATATTGACAAAAATAAGTTTTTGTGTATAAAAATACTCAAAGGAGATGATGGACTTGCTAAAGAGCTTCAAGACGGAAATCAATCCTACACCGGAGCAGATAACGAAGATCAATAAGACGATTGGAACCTGTCGGTATCTAACTTATTCAACGCCTTAAGGCGAAGCCAAAAGATTTCACATTTGACGATGCTGAGACGCTGTTAAAATATTTGGATTATGTTCGTTCGAACAAGGGAAAAACAAGTGGTTCCCGTGTAATGTTTGTAAGTGATGAGCATGGAAGTATATTGCTCCACAAACCTCATCCGCAAAAAGAATTAAAAACGTATCAGGTCAAACAGTTGTTAGAAATTTTGGAACAGGAGGGACTTGTATGAATAATACGATTCAATATAAGGGTTACGTTGGAAGCGTTGAGTTTTCAGAAGAAGATGGTATTTTTTTCGGAAAAGTTATGGGGATTCGCTCTTTGATTTCCTATGAAGGTGAAACAGCTAAAGAACTTTTGGATGATTTTCATGGTGCTGTTGATGATTATCTGGAGACTTGTAAGGCTGAAGGAAAAGAGCCAGAAGTAGCATTTAAGGGAAGTTTCAATATTCGGCTTTCTCCGGAGCTTCACAAAAAAATATTTATTTATACAACTGAACATCATATGTCGATGAACAAATATATCGAAGAGACTTTGCAAAATTCTCCAGCAGCACAAGTCAACTGACCACGGTGACAGGAACGGTGGCCATTAATTCATAATGCAGATTTGGAATTGAAACATCCGGATGTAGAAAAATGTAAGTATGAATTTAAAAAATTCGCAGATAAACATGATCAGTTAATTCTGAGTATGAAGAAAAACGGACTGTCCATGCGGAAGTGCTTTGGATTTTAAATTAAAAAAGTAAAAAAGGCTCCGACATAAGTCTTTTGCTGAGAAAGTAGTATATGTCGTATGAAATCCCATCAGCATAAATCCTAAACACAGTGGCTATAATTCAGTCTATAAGACTGAATGATGCTGCCGGAACTAGTTAAGGAATCCCACGGTTTTAACCGTGGGATTATGTCAAATGGATAACCACAATTTTTTATTTGTCGCCGTAATGTCCACGGCAAGTAGCAATATAAATTCGACCATTTTCAATGTGATATACAAGACGATTTTTTTCATCAATTCTACGACTGAACTCGCCTTGCAAATCTCCCTTTAATGCTTCAGGATTTCCGATCCCTTCTAATTCGCCATTTCGCTCAATATCCTTAATGAGCTGATTGATACGCTTCAGTGTTTTTTTATCTTGAAGCTGCCAGTAAAGATAATCTTCCCAGGCTTCATCCGACCAGATTTTTTCACTCATCTTCAACCTCAATCAGTTCATGTGCCGTACCTTTTCCTGTGCGAAGTTCCTGAACTGCTTTCCTAACATGAGTCATATTGATTTCAGAGTAGAAAGGATCGGGATTCTGTGCAATTTCAAACGGAATCCGATTTTCACGAATAACCGCTTTCACAAACATATTGATTGCAGTCGAAGCGTTAAGCCCGACATTAGAACAAAACGCATCAAATTCCATCTTATCTTTAGCATCTACTCGTGCGGTAAGAGTTGCCTGTGCCATAAAAACATCTCCCTTCTGTGTTCTAACTACTTATATTATATCTCTATTGTATGCAAATAGCAAGCTATCAGAATACATTTAACAAATATTTCATATTTCTAATGTTGCTACAAAATAAGAGCCTTGCCGAAGCAACAACCACGGTGACAGGAACGGTGGCTTTTCCTAATTATTTTTCATAAAGCTTTGCAGCTTCACGTAAAACCTTCTGGCTGGCAAGCGGGATGCGGCCGAGTCCGTCTGGTCCAACGTTAAGCAGATAGTTGATACCCATACCGTTTAATTTCTTGCGGTTTGCAGCGATGATTTCTGGGCTCTTCCAGTTCTGATCGTGAGCAGAGAAGCCCCATGTGCGGTTGATGGTAGCAGCAGTCTCATACAGTCCGTATGGAGATGGCTTGAAGCCGCGAATGCCGTTCATCAAAGCTGGGTCAAACTCAGTGTTTTCAGGCATAGAATCTGGAATCTCGTTGTCGCCAAGTGATACATAATCGTAAGCACCGTTTCCAAGACGGGAGTTGATCAGGCAGTCAGGCTGATACTTCTTGATAGCATCGAACAGTGCGCGGCTTTGATGTTCTTTTAAGGTCATTGGCATATCAAACCAGATCAGGCAAAGTTCACCGTAGTTACGAAGAATCTCTTCAACCTGCGGATAAATCTTTTCATTAAAGCAGCGGTCAAAGTTTTTGTTTGCAGCATCCGGGAAGTCCCAGCTATTGTCCCATGTAACACCCTGGCTTGGAATGTGGTTTGACAGATAGCCGCCGCCGTCCGGATGATGCCAGTCAAGATCCTGAGAGTAGTAAAGACCCATCTTTAAGCCATGCTTGTAGCAAGCTTCTGCAATCTCGCCGATAACATCACGTCCAAATGGAGTTGCGTCAACAACATTGTATTTGTCAACCTTTGAGTGGAACATAGCAAAACCATCATGGTGCTTGCTGGTGACAACAAAATATTTCATGCCGCAGTCCTTTGCAAGCTTAACCCATTCCTCAGCATCGAAAAATACTGGATTAAATGCTTTTGCTAGTTTTCCATACTCTGCATTCGGGATTGCCAGATTTGCCTGAATCCATTCAGCGTAAACACCACTGTAGCGATCCTTATACTCGCCTGCAAGAAGTGAGTACAGACCCCAGTGAACCATCATTCCATACTGTGCTTCCTTGAACCATTTTCTCATGTCCATAATTATTCCCTCCAAAAATAAAGTGTAAAAATAAATAGATAAACGCCAGCACTAATTATTAAGCATTACCTGATAAATGCAGGGCAGCCCTTCACGGTCAGATACAAAAATAATACTCTTGTTATCCTCAGAAAAGCACGGATGCGGATGTGAATCCTGTGGATTTCCGTGCTTAGCCAGCCAAGAGGTGCCATGATAACAAAGCTTCTTTTCTGTGTGTTTTTTGACATCAATCAGATAGATAAAATCATTGCTTATGGTATTGGCTTTTTCTTTCAGCATTTCCTCTGTCAAAAGGTGAATTGGAACATCGCTTCCTTGAGAGTCACCGACCATGTACTCATTTTTCTTATCACAGATAAAATGTGCAAACGGAGAACATGGCATTAGAATTTCTTCTTTTAATGTTTCAGGATCCATAAGGCGGATGTTTTCAATCTTGTCGCCAGTTGTTTCACGGTAAACGTAAGCAAATTTAGAACCATCAGGAAGCCAAAATTCATGTGTCAAAATCAGATCAGATGGTTGCTTGCGGCAGCAGCGATAACGGCTGCCATCGCTTTGTATCAGCCATAGTCTGGCATCAATCAGATCATAAGGTCCTTCATGACAAAATAAAATCGTATCTGGATCATTTGGACGAATCTGTGTATGACCAAACCAACAGTGATCCTCAAGTACTACGTGGCTCTTTCCTGTTTCTACATCAATGTAGACAATGCGGCATAGTGGCTTAGCCTCGCAAGTAAGCGCAAAAAAGTTCCATCCGGCGCTTCCATCACGCGGCGGCAGTGTATCCTGTTTTGTCTCTACGATTGACATAAAACGATTGTCACTGCTCATGCCAGGTGCAGAACCGCTCCAGCCTTCTGGTGTTTCGTAAAAGCAGTGCGTTTCAAGCGTCTGTGCATCCATCGCGTAAAAGCGGTTGTTTTGTTGATAAAAGATGGTTTTGTCGTCATGTGAAAACATGGCGCTGTCCTGACCGACACCATCTCCCTCTGTTATCTGGCGAATCTCACCGTTATGGAGATTGAGTGTATAAAGCTGACGGCCCTCGTCACGCTTCTGGCAGATTAAAAGATATTGTCCGTCAGATGTAGTCATGCGGTTATAAAAATACATGTGGTGACTAAGTATAGACGGATCCGTCAGGCGTTTTACAACAGTGCCAGTGTATGGATCTGTGTATTCTGAAAATGTGCTGTGAAAAATTTGTCCCTTACTCATAAGAATACGTAAAAACCTCCTGCATTTGTGCTGTTAATTATAATTTTACCAGAAATATATACAAAAGCAAGCATATAAGATAAAAAATATGGAAGTATGTGTTTGCTTTTGCTATAATAAAAAGCGGATAACTATTCAGAAATATCAAAACAGTAACACCATTAAAACACGAGAGGGCAAAAATATGGAGACGATGCAGGGAAAGAAAAACATTGTACTGATTGGAATGCCGGGAGCAGGAAAGAGCACGGTTGGGGTTGTGCTGGCAAAGAGACTTGGCTATCGCTTTCTGGATTCAGATCTTGTTATTCAGGAGCAGACAAAAAAGCTGCTTCATGAACTGATTACCGAGCATGGAGTAGATGGCTTTCTGAAAATTGAGGAAGATATCAATGCAGGGTTAGACTGTGAACAGGCAGTGATTGCAACTGGAGGAAGTGTAATCTATGGTGAAAAGGCAATGGAGCATCTGCGCAAGATCGGCTGTGTTGTCTACTTAAAGCTTTCTTATAAAGAAATTGAGGATCGTCTTGGCGATCTGACGGCGCGTGGTGTTGCATTGAAAAATGGACAGACACTCAAAGATCTGTACAATGAGCGCTGTCCATTATATGAAAAGTATGCACATATCGTGCAGGAATGTGATCACAAGCGGGTTAGAGAAATCGTTCAGGAGCTTGCGTCACAAGCAAATGCGTAATTAACACTCGCATCCAATCAAAATACCGCCTTTTTCAGCATAGTAGCTGCAAAGTCCGCGGCAGTGTCTAAACTGGACATCTGCCTGCGGATATTTTTTATAGATTTCTGCCTGAATGCTTTCGGCAAGCGCTGCATTTTCTATATGGCTGATGCGTACCTTGCCGCCGTGATAACCAGCATTGTCGAGCTGTTCCATAATAGAAGCAACAAGCTTTTTGGAGCTGCGACATTTGCCAATCGGATGAATACGTCCCTCTTCGCTTGCTGTGTTAAGAATCGAAATGCCTAAGATGCCGATGGCAGAAGCAACTGCTTTGTTAATGCGGCCGTTGGCTGCTAGATTATGAAGAGACTTTAAGGCAAAGAACAGACGCGTTGTGTGAATATATTCATCAGCAATACGAATTACTTCATCATATGATGTATCGGAAGCGACAAGTTCCTCAAGCTTTTCAATAAAGAGCCATAGTTCAGGTCCGGTAGTCAGTGTGTCAAAGATATGGATTTTTACTTCAGGATGCTGCTGCTCATAAATAGACTTTGCGGATAATGCAGAGTTGAGTGTTCCGGAAAGTGCGCTAGTCATTACTGCAACGTAAATCACATCGGCACCCTCAAAGCAGCTTAACCAGCTTTCAATACTTGGGCATGCTGTGTATGAGCGTCCTTTGTGTGTGGAAAGATAATCAAGCATCTCGCGTGTATTTAGATTGTTGTCATCTAAAAAAGAGCGCTCATCTGTAGAGATAGTCAAAGGTGCTGTACGAAACTGACCATCTGCGCTGTCAAAAAGTTCGCAAGAAGAGTCGGAAATAATTCTGGTAATCATATATCATAACCTCCATTGTTTTTGAAAAAAATATTATCTGGTTTTGAAAACTACATAATCTAGTAATAGTATAACAGATAATTATAAAAAAACAACTGGTAAATGACAAGAAAAAAGAAGATCACCCGTTTTTGGATGATCTTCTTTTTTTATTTATCCATGATCTCGGAAATAGCGTCTAAGATCTTTCCGTGACATCCACCGCATCCAGTAGAGCAGTGGGTGATTTTTTGTACTTCCTCAAACGTCTTTTCTACATCGCTGAAAGTAGGACTGTTGTGCAGCGCTTCTGCGACATCAAAGTATGTTACATTTTTACAATTGCAAATGGTATAATTTTCCATGTCATTACCTCTTTTTGAAGTGACAATGATTAACGTTACTCACCAAAATATCTCTTTAACAGACCTGCAAATGCCTTGCCGTGACGAGCCTCATCGCGAGCCATCTCATGAACAGTGTCATGGATTGCATCAAGGTTAGCAGCCTTAGCACGCTTTGCAAGATCCATCTTACCAGCAGTAGCACCGTTTTCAGCCTCTACACGCATCTGAAGATTCTTCTTTGTGGAATCAGTAACAACCTCGCCTAAAAGCTCAGCAAACTTAGCTGCATGCTCAGCCTCTTCGTAAGCTGCCTTCTCCCAGTATAAGCCGATTTCCGGATAGCCTTCTCTGTGAGCAACACGAGCCATAGCCAGATACATACCAACCTCAGAGCACTCACCCTGGAAGTTAGCTCTTAAATCAGCCAGAATATCTTCGCTGACACCCTTAGCAACACCTACAACGTGCTCAGCAGCCCAAGTTAAGGTCTCTTCCTGCTTTGTGAACTTGGAAGCCGGTGCCTTACATACTGGACAGAACTCTGGAGCAGAATCTCCTTCATAAACATAACCACATACCTGACAGACAAATTTAGCCATAATAGTAATCTCCTTTTCTGATAAAAATATTTATTGTTAATGTCAGCGGAAAAACCGCTTATTATTGTTTGTTACCATATCAATCAGGAACCGTGATAGGGGTCGGTGTCCTGATTGATAATAGTAATTGTTACTGATATGATAGTAGCATAAACCCACAAAGCTGTCAAGAGTTTTTTCAAAAATATAATAAAAAAAACTATTTTGTATCCTCTGAACATCTTTTGCATACCCCTTTAAATAGCAGGGCATGACTTTCTACGATGCCATCAATATGTGCCTGAGCGAGCTGATTTAAAGAATCAAGTGCTGTCATTGGGACATCCTGCAGGCAGCCGCATTTGCGGCATAAAAAGTGATAATGAGGAACGACATTTGGGTCAAAACGGTCAGATCCGTTATCCATCGGAATCCGCATCAGCTGACCATTTTCCTCAAGAACGCCTAGATTGCGATAGACAGTTCCAAGACTGATATTAGGGTGTGTCTGGCGGAGCGCCTGATAAACAGATTCAGCGCTTGGATGATCTGTGCGCCCTGTGAGATACTGAACAATTGCTTCACGCTGGCGGCTGTATTTTATCATAATTAAAATTCCCTTCTATGTAATAATAATTACTACTTTTGTTTTTATTATACAAAACTAAACGTAAGATGTCAACCACTTTCGGGGACTCTAGAATCTAATGAGTACAGTTCACGGATCATCCAATGTTTATGGCAAAGCCCGAAGGCGAATGGCTTTCACGAGGCGGACATTTGTGTGGAAAAACATATATGAATATGCTATGATATTTGATACCAGATTGCTGCGTGCTTTGCACTCCCGCAATCTTCAAAAACATGAGTAAGAAAAGCAGAGGTGCGCGAATGAGACTGACAGGAATACATATTAAAAGCTTTCGTGCAATCCGGGATGTCACAATTGATTCAGTGGAAAATGCCCTGATTCTTGTTGGACAAAATAATACCGGAAAATCCACGATAATAGATGCACTGCGTGTGGCACTTGGAGATATTGCGATAACAAAAAAGGATTTCAACTGGGATGGCGGCAATATTGAGATTGCGCTTACACTTGAATTGACAAAGGATGATTTGAAGCGTCTTTGCCGAAGAGGAATAATCAGCCGTTACAGAAAATTTGATTCTTGGTTTGAGGATTTTCAAAAGAAACTGCCATCGTTTGTACCAATGTTTGAAACTGACGGTGAATCAATAAATGAGCGTGGTGAGCTGTCTTTTTGCTTTATCGCAAATAAGGATGGCAGAAAGCGCTATTTTGACGGCTTTAAAAAGAACAATCCTTATATTGAAAAGCTGCTTCCACGTATCTATAGTGTCAGTCCTGAGCGTGATATTGAGCGGCTGCAAAGTGATCTTTTGCTTCTTCGTGAGGATGCGCTGATTTCTAAAATGCGAAGTGGTTGTTGTCTGTTTGAGGAGGCAAAGACATGTGACCATTGCTTTTCATGCATCGGCTATATCAATCAGAAAAAACCAATTGAGCTTGATGCATTCGAGGCATCTAAGCTTTTAGACTACAAGCTGTACCAGCTAAACCTTGAAGAGTTTTCAAAGAGTGTAAATGAAAACTTTAAGAAAAACGGCGGCCAAGATGAGATTGTCTACTCCATGAATAGAAATGTTGAACAGATGCTTCAGGTTACAACAGAAATCGGCAGTAAGACACAAAGACAGACACATACGCTTAGTGAGATGGGAGAGGGAATGCGAAGCATCTATCTTTTGTCTCTTCTTGAAACATATACAGAGATGCAGGAACAGCTTTCAAGTATACTGATGATTGAGGAACCAGAGCTTTTTCTTCACCCAACACTGCAGCGTGTGGCTGGTGAGATTTTGTATCGTTTGTCAAGAAAAAATCAGGTTGTGTTTACAACTCATTCACCTAATCTTCTTGCAAACTTTAATAGCCGCGAAATTCGACAGGTAGTACTTGATAAGCAAGGCCGTTCCATTGTGCGCGACAATACGGATATCAGTGTAATATTAGATGATTTGGGATATACGGCAACCGATCTGATGAATGTAAACTTTGTATTTATCGTGGAAGGAAAACAGGATAAAAACCGATTGCCTATTCTGCTTAAAAGATATTATTCTGAAATCTATGATAAAGACGGCAATTTGTCGCGCATCGCAATTATTACAACAAACAGCTGTACAAACATCAAAACATATGCAAATCTAAAATATATGAACCAGGTCTATTTGAAAGATCAGTTTCTGATGATACGAGACGGTGACGGAAAAGACAGGCGAAAGCTGATAAGCCAGCTGTGTAATTATTACGAGGAGGCAGGAAAGCGCGACGTAGACCATCTGCCTAAGGTGCGTCCTCAAAATGTGCTTGTTCTGAAATATTATTCATTTGAAAATTATTTCTTTAATCCCAAAATCATGGCGCAGCTAGGTGTTGTCGAGTCAGAAAATGCATTTTATCAGACCTTCTATGAAAAATGGCAGGAATATTTATCGAGACTTTCAAGCGGACAAAAGCTTATAAGTGTAATAGGTCACGATCTGACAGGACCAGAGGATGTAAAAGCACATATGGAAGAAATACGCATTTATATGCGCGGCCACAACATGTTTGACTGCTTCTATGGTCGTTTTAAAAAAGAAGAAAATGAACTTTTAAGCCGTTATGTAGCGCTGGCACCGCGAGAGGAATTTGCCGATATTCTCGATGCAATAGACAGTTTTGTATATTTTGAGAGTCGAAAGGTATGAAAGCCTACGGGTAATATGTTACAAAACGCGAAAAGAAATACTTTAAAAAGCAATCAAAATATGGTAAACTGATAGAGAAGCAGCAAAAGTTTTGGCTGCATGACAAAAAGTAAGTTAGTGTAAGTTAGGAGAAAGTTAGTAAATGGAAGAAATCAGCGAACACCGCATAGATAAGTGGGAAACACTTATGTTTACATACGAATCTGCGCTGAAGGAAATAGCAACAAAGATTGATATACTGAACAATGAATTTATCAAAATACATAATTACAATCCGATTGAGCATGTAACATCACGAATCAAGTCTTCGGAGAGTATTGTAAAGAAATTAAAACGCCATGGCCTGGAAGTTAATATGGACAACATGCAGAACTGCCTGAGTGATATAGCAGGCATCCGTATTGTCTGTTCCTTTACTTCTGATATTTACCGAATTGCGGACCGCATTAGCAGTCAGTCAGATATTCAAGTGCTGACCGTTAAAAATTATATCGCAAATCCGAAGCCAAATGGCTACAAGAGTTACCATATGGTTGTATCGGTTCCCGTATATTTGTCAACAGGACCGGTTAACGTGAAGGTGGAAATTCAGATTCGCACAATTGCGATGGATTTTTGGGCATCACTTGAGCATAAAATCCGCTATAAATTCGAGGGAAAAGCACCGCAGCATATCAATGAAGAGTTAAAAGCTTGTTCAGATATTGTAAATATGCTGGATGCAAAGATGCTTTCACTAAATGAAGAAGTGCAGGCATTGCCAAAGGTAGGCGTTGAGGAACAGCACGAGGAAAACGTCAGGATGCAGAAGATGTGGGAGGAGAATAAAATAGTAGACAAACTTCAGAAAAAATAATACATCAAAGCGCCTGAGCGTATGTTTTCTAAAAAATTGAGAACCCTTTCAAGGAAATCATCTATTAGAAAAGGAGATTGCATATGAACATTTTGTTTTATGGTACCAAAAAGTACGATGAAGAGTTTTTTGATGCGATTTTGCCAGAATATCCAGAGCTTTCGATTCATTATCTGGAGGCAAATTTGTCACCAGAGACAGCTGCATTAGCAGCAGGCTACGAGGCAATCTGTGCATTTGTTAATGCTAATATTGGGGCTAAGACAGTTGAACAGCTGCATCGTCAGGGCGTTAAATTAATTTTAATGCGCTGTGCAGGCTACAACAATGTAGATTTGAAAAAGACAGCAGAGTATGGCATAAAGGTTGCACGTGTGCCTGGCTATTCACCAGAGGCTGTTGCAGAGCATGCGATGGCATTGGCGCTCACAGCAAATCGTCATACGCACAAGGCTTATATCAAGTGCAGAGAAAATGATTTCAGCTTAAACGGACTGATGGGTGTAGATCTTTATAAGAAGACAGCCGGAATCATCGGTACTGGAAAAATTGGTATGGCGATGGCACGAATCTGCAGAGGTTTTGGCATGAGAGTGCTTGGCTATGATATGTATCCAAACCCTAATAATGATATCGAGTATGTAACTCTTGATGAACTGTTAGCGCAGAGTGATTTGATTTCACTTCACTGCCCGTTAACTGAGCAGACACATCACTTAATCAATCGTGAGTCCATTGCGAAGATGAAGGATGGCGTAATTTTAGTCAACACGTCAAGAGGCGGTCTTGTTAATACAGAGGAGCTGATTGAAGGTATCAGAAAGGGTAAGTTTTTTGCAGTTGGACTAGATGTTTATGAGGAAGAAAATGACAAGGTTTACGAGGATCTTTCAGGCACAATCCTGCAAAGCTCCACAATGGCAAGACTTTTATCATTCCCAAATGTCATGGTAACTTCTCATCAGGGCTTCTTTACAAGAGAGGCGCTTGAGGCAATCAGCCGCATCACACTTGAAAATGCAGTTGCATTTGAAAAGGGCGAAACACTTGTAAATGAGGTAACAAAGTAAACCCTAAAAGCACAACATGGTATAATAGGCTGCCGGAATCCGGTAGCCTTTGATACAAATATACATAGACAAAACATGAATAAACACTAATCAGAAGGGCGGTAAGGAACGTTATGAAACTGTTAGAAGAAAGAATTCGCAAAGATGGTATTGTAAAGCCAGGAAATGTATTAAAGGTTGACAGCTTTTTAAATCATCAGATGGATATCGAACTGTTTTCAGAGATGGGAAAAGAATTTAAGAGACTGTATGAGGGTTGCCCAATCAATAAGATTCTCACAATTGAGGCAAGTGGCATCGGCATAGCCTGTATTGCAGCACAGTATTTTCATGTGCCGGTTGTATTTGCAAAGAAGACTCAGAGCATTAATCTTGACGGTGATGTGTATTCCACAAAGATTCAGTCTTTTACACACCGCAGAATTTATGATGTGATTGTTTCCAAGAAGTTCCTTTCCCCAGAAGATCATGTGCTGATCATTGATGATTTTTTGGCAAATGGATGTGCATTAGAGGGACTGATTGATATTGTAAAAAGCTCTGGTGCTACAATAGAGGGTGTTGGCATTGCAATTGAGAAGGGCTTCCAAAAGGGCGGCGATTTAATCCGCGGCAAAGGTATTCGCGTGGAGTCTCTGGCAATCGTTGATGGAATGAATGCAGAGACTGGAGAAGTTTTCTTCAGAGAGCAGTAATAAGAGAATAACAAATGAAACCCAGGGGATTCCTCTGGGTTTTACATTTGAAGCCACAACGCAAAGTGGTTTAAGAAAAATATATAAGAACAGCAGACAGAGGAAAAAAGATTATGAAACTTGTAATTCAGAGAGTAAATCATGCAAGTGTGACAGTAGAGGGTAAAGTAACAGGAGAAATTAAAAAAGGTTATCTTGTTCTTCTTGGCGTTGGACAAGGCGACGATGAGTCAATGGTGGAACGCTATGTAAAAAAGCTTCATAAGCTGCGCATTTTTTCGGATGAAGAAGGAAAAATAAATCGTTCAATCGATGATGTAGGCGGCGAGGTGCTTGTAGTATCACAGTTTACGCTGTATGCCGACTGCAAAAAAGGTAATCGCCCAAGCTTTACGCAGGCAGGTTCCCCAGCAGAGGCAGAGCGCTTATACGAATATTTTTTAGAGGAGTGCCGAAAAGAATTTGGCAAAGTCGAGCATGGTATTTTTGGAGCAGAGATGAAAGTATCACTCGAAAATGATGGACCGTTCACGGTAATCTGGGATAGCAGAGAATGGTAAATCTGTGAAAATTGAATGAAATTTTACTCAATTGGTTTTCAAACGCATAAATTTGTGATAGAATGGATTTATGTCATTCAAAGAAAGGGAGTCCTGGACACTGAATCAGGACAGGTGAAGGTAATGAGAAGAAGATTTTTAGCAGCAGCACTCGGTATTAGCATGGCAGTAGCTATGACTCCTGCAGCAGCATTTGCAGAGGAGACAAGCACAGAAGAGGCAACTGAGGTTGTATCAGAGGTTGCATCAGAAGATGAGACTGGTGCTGAGGAAGAATCAAGCGAAGCCGAGACAGAGGCATTTGATTATAGCGAAGGCTATGACGAAAAGGGATTTTTTGAAGGTGTGAAGGCACTTGATTATGTAACGCTGCTTGATTATTCCCATATGGAGCTGTCAGATGAAATCATTCCATCTGATGAGGCTGTGCAGAGCCAGATTGATAAGACATTAAGCTCTTATACAAAGACAAACCAGATCACTGATGAAAATCGTCTGATCGAGGATGGTGATACTGTAAATATTGATTATGTAGGTTCTGTTGATGGTGTTGAGTTTGAGGGCGGAAGCACTGACGGAAAAGGTGCAACTGTTACCATTGGCGTAACAAGCTTTATCGATGGATTTTTAGATCAGCTGATCGGTCATGCACCGGGCGAGAACTTTGATATCAATGTTACATTCCCAGATCCATACACTAATAACACAGATTTAAGCGGCAAGGATGCTGTTTTCAATATCACAATCAACTACATCGAAGAGAAGATAACACCAGAGTTTGATGATGATTTTATCGCTGAGAATCTGCCGGATTATGAGAGCGCAGAGGCATATCGTCAGAGCGTCTATGACAATCTGTACAAGCAGAACATGTATAACGCACTGTTCCAGTATGTAGTAGAAAATTCCGAGATCAAAGATGTACCGGAAGAGGTTGTTGATACAGTTTACAATGAGCGTTATCAGTATTATACCTCTATCGCATCTATGTACGGTGTAGGAATAGATGCTTTCTTATCTGCAAATGGACTTGATGAGGATTCCTTCAGGGATATGTGCAAGACATATGCAGGAAACTATCTTGTACTGCAGGCCGTTATGGAAACTGAAGGTTGGGAGATGACAGAAGATATTGCAAAGGAATCTTTAAACTTTACTGATGAGGATTACGAGAAGGCAGTTGGTGTTTATGGTGAGCCATATGTAATGTTTGCAGCAAGCACTGATTATGTGTTAGGAAAGCTTTCAGAGAACGTAACCTTAGTCGAGATGGAAGAGGAGTCTTCAGAAGAAGTTTCTGAGGAGGTATCTTCTGAGGTGTCTTCCGAGGAGGTATCTTCCGAGGAAGTTTCCACAGAGGAAGCATCTTCTGAGGCAAAGTAAAACATTCTTGTATATAGGATAATAACAAAGATCATTGTCTGATTGATTACAAACAGGCAAAAAGCCTCGTTGGAGCGGTAAATGCTTCTTCGGGGCTTAAAAAATGTTAACTATTCAGAGCCATGCAAAATTGCTTTCTGTGAATGCTTGCATTCAGACAGAATAGCAATTTTATATGGCGAGGTAACCACATGAGCAAAATAGAAGCATCGAAGATGCGATTTTGCGAATGGGGTTCTGAATAGTTACAAAAAATGTTAAAAAGAAAAAGCGACAGTTTGGGGAAGAAAAAAGGAGAAAAATTATGGAAGAGAAAACAAAACCACAGGCAAGAACGCTGGATTTGGGAAAGGGAAGCATACCAAAACTTCTTGCACAGCTTGCGATTCCGGTTGTTGTCGCACAGATTGTCAATTTGCTTTACAACATTGTAGACAGAATTTACATCGGACATATTCCGGGAATAGGTGCGGCAGCGCTTACGGGTGTTGGCTTGTTTGCACCAATTTTAATGCTGATAAATGCGTTTGCTATGCTGTCTGGTTCAGGCGGAGCACCAAGAGCAGCAATATTCATGGGAAAGAAGGACAATGAAACGGCAGAGAAGATCATGGCAAACTGCTTTTCATTGATTTTAATTTTTGCAGTTGGACTTACCATTTTATTTTCTATTTTTGCACCAAGGCTTCTTATTTTATTTGGAGCTAGTGATGCAACGCTGCCGTATGCAGTTGAGTACGCGCGAATTTATATTTTTGGAAGTATTTTTGTGCTGATTGTTCTTGGAATGAATCTGTTTATCACAACACAGGGCTTTTCTAAAATCAGCATGATGACGACTTTGATTGGTGCAGTCATTAACGTTATACTTGACCCGATTTTTATTTTTGTGTTTGATATGGGGGTGCGCGGTGCAGCAATAGCAACTGTTTTAAGTCAGGCAGTTGGTGCCATCTGGGTGCTTCGTTTTTTGACAGGAGAGAAGACAATCCTGAAATTAAAGCTGTCTAATATGAAGCTAGACCCGAAGGTGTTTGGACCGTGTCTTGCACTTGGTATTTCGAGCTTTGTAATGATTTCCACAGAGAGCCTTTTGTCGATCAGCTTTACATCAAGTCTTGCTCGTTATGGCGGTGATGTGGCAGTTGGTGCGATGACTATTATCACAAGTGTGAATCAGCTTATTACGATGCCTCTTCAGGGTATCTGTCAGGGAGGTCAGCCAATCATAAGCTATAATTTCGGAGCCGGAAACAAGGATCGCGTAAAGAAGGCCTTCTTTACTCAGTTTTTTGTGTGCGCTGCATTTACCATTGCCGGATGGCTAGTCATGATGATTGTACCACAGCTGTTTGCAGGTTTATTTACATCAGATATGAACCTAGTAGATTACACTTCATGGGCACTTCACATTTATATGGCGGGTATATTCTCAATTGGTTTTCAAGTGAGTTGTCAGCAAAGCTTTATGGCGCTTGGTCAGGCGAAGGTCAGTCTGCTTTTGGCCTGCTTAAGAAAAATTGTGCTGTTGATTCCGCTTATATTTATTTTGCCGTGCTTCTTGGCAGACAAGGTATTTGCTGTCTTTTTAGCAGAGCCAATCAGCGATATTTTGGCAGCAACTGTAACGACAATTACATTCTTAACACGCTTTGATAAGATTCTTGAAGTAGGTGTGCAGGTAAAAAAAAGGTGATTGATAAAATTTCGCTCCTGTGTTAACATAAAGAAACAACAGGGAAAACAAAAACGGGAGGAAATCGTAATGGTTACTTTAAAGGAAATTGCGCAGCACTGCGGTGTTTCAGTTACAACGGTGTCAAATATTGTAAATAATAGTCCCAAAAAGGTCAGGGATGAGACACGTAAAAAAGTAATGGAAGCGATCGAGGAACTTGGGTATCATCCAAATTACTTCGCGCAGGGGCTGCGCAGACAGCGCACTCAGACAATTGGTGTTATCACTGAGGATCTCGCGCAGTTTACGACGCCGGAGATTGTCGAAGGCATTATGAAATATTGTGAGGAAAAAAAGTATCGTGTCCTTCTGCAGAATCTTAGGCTGTATTCAAGATGGCAAGATAAATGGTACAATGATGAAACGTTAATCCATAGTGTATTAGATCCAGCTATGAAGGAGCTTGTAAGCATTAAGGCAGATGGACTGATATATATAGCAGGTCATGAGCGAGAGATACATCTGTTTGAAGAAAAAACAGACATGCCGCTTGTACTAGCTTATTGCTGCTCAGATGAAAGTATGACTTCTGTTGAGATCGACGATGAGGAAGGCGGCTATCAGATGGTGAGCTACATTTTAGCACAAGGATACAGAAAGCTTGGAGTGATAAGCGGACGTGCTGACAATATTCATGCAAAACGCCGTTTGCTTGGCTGTCAGCGAGCACTGTTTGAAGCAGGTATTCCGTATAATCCGTCATGGGTTCTTGATGCAAATTGGGAGCCTGAAAAGGCATATACGATGACAGCTAAGTTAGTGAATGCTGGGGTAGATGCGATTTTTTGTATGTCAGACTGGATGGCAGGCGGTGTGTATAACTGTATTCATGATATGGGACTTGAAGTGGGAAAGGATATTGCTGTTACTGGATTTGATAATGAGAAGGTTGCAAATTGGTACATTCCCAAGATGACAAGCAGCCGCCTTCCTCTTCTTGAGGTTGGAACAGAATCGGCAAGATTGTTGTTTGAAAAGATAGAAAAGCAGGACAGTGATGATAATGGAGCTGATATTGATACGATAAAGCACATTAAAATTCCATGTGAGATAAAAATACGTGAGTCAGTTCCAAAGCGAAATGAGTAAGAATAAAAACGGTAAACAAATTAGAGGAGCAGTCGGTAAGGCTGCTTCTTTTTTTACATGATTTTGTAAATTGGAATCGAAATAGTTAGTATTTTACAAAATATAAAAGAGTAACGTTAAACAAACAGTAGAATGGTAAAGCAACACAAAAAAACAGGCTGAATACATAAAGAATATAAAAATAAATATGCAAAATAGACAAATATAAAAATAAAATCAAATTAGGTATTGACAAAATGCCTGCAAAGTGACATAATGAGATTAACAAAAGAAAAACGTTATACCAAATAAAAAAGAAAGGTAGTGGAGCAGTTGGAAAAGAAAAAGATGACGAAAAAAAAGTGGAAGTCCATACGGTTGTTTTTGTATGTAGCACCTTTCATTGCATTGGTAATTATATTTAGTTACTATCCGTTATACGGATGGATTTACGCATTTTATGATTATCGTCCGCCGAAGCCATTTTCTGAGGCGCAGTTTGTTGGCTTAAAATGGTTTAAGTCACTGGTTGAGAACGATATTAAGATCAAGCAGATTGTTCAGGTATTAAAAAATACATTTGCGATGAGTGCGTTAACACTTGGTACATCATGGCTTCCAATGCTGTTTGCTGTATTTTTAAATGAGATTCGATGCGTGAAGTTTCGTAAGTTTGTCCAGACTGTTACAACGCTTCCAAACTTCGTCAGCTGGGTTCTTGTATATTCAGTTGCATTCAGCTTGTTTAACAGTACAGGTATGGCAAATACACTGTTAATGAAGCTTGGATTTACAACAGAGCCAATTTTGTTTTTACAGTCTACAAAGCATGTTTGGTTTACTCAGTGGCTGTGGCTGACTTGGAAGAATCTTGGCTGGGCGGCAATTATGTACATAGCAGCAATTTCTGGTATTGATGATGAGCTGTTTCAGGCAGCAAAGGTTGACGGTGCAAACCGTATGCAGCTGATTCATCATATTACAATTCCAAGTTTGATTCCGACTTATTTTGTTTTGCTGATGATTAACATTGCAAACTTCTTAAACAACGGAATGGAGCAGTATTACGTATTTCAGAACGCATTTAACAAACAGTACATTCAGGTACTTGATCTTTACGTATATAATACCGCAATGGGAAGCGGAAGCTATTCCGTATCTGTTGCAATTAGTATGTTAAAGAGTGTAGTCAGTGTAATTCTTCTTGTAGGTGCAAATACCTTCTCGAAGAAGGTACGCGGCGAGAGCTTTATCTAACTTGGATCGGAGGGCAGCTTAGATGAAAAAGGAACAAGTTCATCAACATAAGACAAAGATGAAGGAAAGCTTCGGCGACCGTATGGTCGGTGTTATCTGTTACATCATATTCAGCCTGTGCGCGCTAGTCTGTGTATATCCGTTTTACTACATCTTTATCAATACAATCAGTGCAAATGATTTAAGCGCCAGAGGCGTGATTCTTTTCTGGCCGAGAGGAATTCATTTTCAGAATTATGTGAGCGCACTAAAGATTGACGGTTTATTTCAGGCAGCAAAAATTTCTCTTGGAAGAACAGTAATCGGAACATTTTGTACTGTAGGTGCATCAGCATTCTTAGGTTATATGTTTACTCAGGAAGATATGTGGCACAAAAAGTTCTGGTACAGACTTTTAGTTGCAACAATGTACTTTAATGCAGGAATTATCCCATGGTTTTTGACAATGAAAAATATGCATCTTACAAATAACTTCCTTGGTTATATTTTGCCGGCAATTGTTTCTCCATTTAACATTATCCTGACAAAGACGTTTGTGGAGTCTGTTCCAAAGGAACTTCAGGAGGCAGCAGAGATTGATGGTGCAGGAACTATAAAAGTATTTTTGAAGATTATGATTCCTGTTATTAAGCCGATTATGGCAACAGTTGCTATTTTCTCAGCAGTTAATCAGTGGAATGCATTTCAGGATACACTTCTTTTAATGACAGATACGAAGCTGTATCCGCTGCAGTTTATTTTGTATCAGTATTTGAATCAGGCAAGCTCCTTAAAGGCACTGGCAAACAGTTCTGCAAGCTCAGGCGCTATGGCAGCTGCTTCCGCAACAGCACAGACAGCGACGAGTGTGCGTATGACTGTTACGATTTTGGTTGTTGCACCAATCATGTTTGTATACCCGATTTTCCAGCGATATTTTGTAAAGGGTATTATGGTAGGAGCAGTTAAGGGCTAAAGGGTCAAAGTAATAGGAAATAAAGAAAGATTAAAGTAAAAATCAAGGAGGATTTTACTATGAAAAAGAAAAATGTAGCAAGCATGGCAATGGCAGCGATGATGGCAGCAGGCGCACTTCCAATGAATGCGTGGGCAGCACCAGAAGTGAATCATGATGAAACCCTGACAATCGAAGTTTACGATGTGGCAGCAAACTATCAGGGTATGCAGACTGGATGGTACGCAAAGGAAATCAAGGATCGTTTCAACATCGAGTTAAACATCGTTGCGCCGCAGGTATCTGGTGATGCAGCATCTCTTTACCAGACACGATGTGCATCTGGTGATCTGGGTGATATTATTATTCTGGATAATGCAGATATGCAGGATTGTGTTGATGTAGGTCTGATCGCAGATATCAGCGAGGATCTTCCAAATTATGAGAATCTCATGAAATATGAAGAGCAGATTAGTCTGTTTAATGATTCGATAAATGAAGTAATCGGAACGGAAGGCGTTTATGCAATTCCGGCAGAGATGAACTCCAATGGACCGACTGAGTACAAGGAAGATACTGTAGCTGTAATGCCAAGACTTGAGTGGGATCATTATGTAGAAGTTGGCGCACCAGAGATGAAAAATCTTGACGATCTGTTAGATACCTTAAAGAAGATTCAGGATGCTTATCCGACAAATGAGGCTGGAGATAAGACATATGCACTGAGCTTATGGCCAGATTGGGATGGCACAAGTATTGAGAATGTAAATCAGCTTACAAAGTGGTATGGTCAGGAAGTAAATGGTTCTATTTTACTGGGAACAGATAATTCCATCACACCATTAACTGATAAAGACGGCGCTTACTATAAGATGTTAAAGTTCTTATATAAGGCAAATCAGATGGGACTGGTTGACCCAGATTCCGCTACACAGGACTGGAATGCAGCATGTGACAAGATGCGTCAGGGAAGAGTTCATCTGTTCTGGTACAACTGGCAGTATGGTTTCTGGAATTCACCAGCTAAGGGCGAGGCTCGTCAGAATTATCGTGGTATTCCGCTAGAAGATCTGAATATTTATCAGGCATCAGATACCTACTATGGCGATGGCCGTGCATGGGCAGTTGGTTCTAACGTGTCAGATGAAGATAAGGCGCGTATCCTTGAATTTATGGATTGGCTTTGCTCACCAGAAGGTCTGACTATGCAGCATATTGGTCAGGAAGGCTTTATTTATACTGTAAATGATGATGGTACATATACACTGACAGATGCTGGTATGACAAGATTTGCAGATGATCCTCAGGTACCAGAAGAACTTGGCGGCGGTTCCTGGACTGATGGAAATAACCAGATAAATCAGTGGCTTGTTGCAAGTATTGAGATGAATCCAGAAACAGGAGAGACATTTGGAAGTGATTACTGGGCATCCTTCCTTGAAAAAAATAACACAGCAACAAACAAAGAGTGGAGTGAGAAGTTTGGTTCTGAAACTGAAGTTTCATATCTGGAGGAAAATGGAATGCTTAATATTGTTCCGAATGTAAACCTTGTACTTCCAATTGATACAACCGATATCGCGCTGATCAGAAGTCAGTGTGGCGATCAGGTCAAGGCAACATCCTGGCAGGCAATCTTTGCATCAGATGATGCTGAATTTGATCAGATGTGGGATGAAATGTGTGTTACACTTGAAGGTCTTGGATGGGACCAGCTTGTTGAGTTTGATACAGATAAGTATCAGGCAGTAGTAGATGCAAGAGAGGCAGCAGTAGCAGAGTAAATGAAAATGAGTTGTTCTGGGCTGCATATATAAAGTGATCTGAGGTCAAAGGGGAAAAAGAAAAAAGGAAAAGACAGACACAGCATGGATGATCTGGCGGGGAAAGGCAAAACTGCTATTCTCCGCCATTTCTATAAGAAAAGGAGAAAAAAATAATATGAAGCTTTATATTAACGAAAAAAATAGAAAAGGTCATATTGAGCCGGAGATTTACGGGCATTTCAGTGAGCATTTAGGCCGCTGTATTTATGAGGGAATTTATGTGGGAGAGGATTCGCCAATTCCAAATAAAAATGGTATGAGAACAGATGTGGTTGAGGCTTTAAAGAAAATTAAGGTTCCTGTACTTCGCTGGCCGGGCGGCTGTTTTGCTGATGAGTATCATTGGATGGATGGTGTTGGTCCTAAGGAAAGCAGAAAGCAAATGATCAATACCAACTGGGGCGGTGTGACTGAGGATAATAGCTTTGGAACACATGAATATTTTGAACTGTGCGATCAGCTTGGCTGCAAAACATATGTCAACGGAAATGTTGGAAGCGGCAGTGTGCGTGAGATGAGCGAGTGGGTTGAATATATGACATTAGATGGTGTGTCACCGATGGCAGATCTCAGAAAGAAAAATGGCAGAGAAAAGCCGTGGAGAGTGGACTATTTTGGTGTTGGAAATGAAAACTGGGGATGCGGCGGAAATATGACACCTGCTTACTATGCTGATCTTTATCGCCGTTATCAGACATATGTGAGAACATATGACAGCAATGCACCGATCTTTCGTATCTGTGGCGGTGCGAATGCTGATGATTATAAGTGGACAGAGGTGGTGCTTCGCGAATGTTTTGCAGAGCCGGCACCAAAAGAAGTACATGGCATGATGGATGGTCTGTCTGTTCATTATTATTGCGGCGCAGAAAAGGGACCACATAAGGGAAGTGCGACAGACTTTTCAGAAGATGATTACTGGTACACAATGAATCGTGCGCTCGGCATGGATGAGTTGATTTACAGACATGGTGCAATTATGGATCAGTATGACCCAGATAAAAAAATCGGTATGATGGTGGATGAATGGGGCTGCTGGCATGATGTAGAGCCGGGAACAAATCCGGGATTTTTGTTCCAACAAAGCACAATGAGAGATGCACTTGTAGCAGGAGCTACATTTAATATTTTCAATCGCCATTGTGATCGTGTGAAGATGGGATGTATCGCACAGATTGTAAACGTGCTTCAGTCAGTTATTTTAACAGATGGACCAGAAATGATTCTTACACCGACCTACCATGTGTTCCATATGTATCGTTTCCATCAGGGAGCCGAGCTTCTTGAGAGTTGCCTGTCTGAGACAAAGAAGGTAGGAAATGATAAGTATCAGATGGATAACATTCAGCAGTCAGTATCACAGGATAAAGATGGCGTAATTACTATAACACTTGTCAATACATCACTTGATGGTGAGGAGAATATCGAAGCTGTTTTGATGGAGGAGACACCTAAAAAGGCAGAGGGCTTTATTCTTCACGGCGGATTAAATGATTATAACGAGTTTGGAAAAGAACCGGTTTTATATGAGAAGCCGCTTGATGTGCAGCTGACACAGCGCGGTGTGAAGTTTGTGGTACCGGCATGCTCAGTAGTGACGGTGCGTGTATATTAAGTGAGGCAATGATATGCTAACAGCAAAGTCCAGGGCAAGTAATTTTATAACAAAGGTGGTCAGGCAGAAAAACACATTACTCTTGATATCACAGGCAGCTAATGTTAGATTGATACCAGTATCAGATTGTGTTGTAAGAATTATTTGCGTGAAGGAAGAAAACGGGGAAATAGAAGAATGGCTTGAGCAAGAAGATGGTTCTGTACAGTGGAATTTTACTGTGGATGAAAATATTGTCTGTATGCAGCTGACGGGTCTTTTAATAAAAATAGATCGGGCTTCGTCCTCGATTTCTTACTATAAGCCAGATGGTACATTGCTTTTGAAAGAACGCAAGAAAGATAGTCGAACGATGGAGGCGTTCCAGTCCTATCGTGTGGAGCAGGCAGGACAGACCACGCATATTCAGACAGCAGACGGTGTAAAAACATTTGTAAAGGATGCCGTTCGTGTGCCTGATAAGCAATTATATCATACTAGGATGCATTTTGAGTGGCAGCAGGGGGAGGCACTGTACGGACTTGGCCAGCATGAGGAGGGTGTTCTTAATCTTCGCGGTCATCAGGTGTATCTTCATCAGGCAAATCGAAAGATTGCGATTCCGCTTTTGGTGTCAAGTCTTGGATATGGCATTTTAATAAATACATCGAGTACAATGATTTTTAGCGATACAGAGTACGGTTCATATTTGTATACTGAAGCAGTACCCCAGCTTGATTTCTATTTTATCAATGGTGAAGGAATGAATGGTGTTGTACGTGAGTACAGAAGGCTTACGGGAAAGGCATCAATGCTTCCACGGTGGGCATTTGGCTATCTGCAGTCACAGGAGCGCTATGAGTCTCAGAAGGAAATTTGTCAGGTAGCCAAAGAATACCGAAGGCGTGGTATTGGTTTGGATGGTATTGTATTGGACTGGTGTTCCTGGGAGGACGGAATGTGGGGACAAAAGAGTTTTGATCACAGCCGTTTTCCAGATCCATCAAACATGATTCAGACACTTCATGATGAGGATGTTCACTTTATGATTTCAATTTGGCCGAATATGGATCCAAAGTGTGAAAATCACAAAGAAATGAAAGAAAAAAATTTGCTGCTTCCATTTTCAGATATTTATAATGCAAGGACTGAGCAGGCAAGAAAATGCTACTGGGAACAGGCAAAACGGGGATTATATCAGTATGGTGTAGATGCGTGGTGGTGTGATTCAAGTGAGCCATTTACACCTGAATGGAGTCATACAGAACGCGTGGAGCCAGCTTTACAGTATGAAGAATATAAAAGGACGGCAGGAGATTATCTTGGAGAGGAGCATACGAATGACTTTGCACTGTATCATGCAAGAGCTATCTATGAGGGACAAAGAAGTGAGGAAAAAGGCAGCGATAAGCGTGTCTTTAATCTTACGAGAAGTGCATGGACAGGTCAACAAAAATATGGTGCTGTTATGTGGTCAGGAGATACTGCTGCCAGTTGGGAGACTCTTCGGCGTCAGATTCCAGCGGGACTGAATTTTTGTGCTAGTGGATTTCCATACTGGACGGCAGATATCGGTGCGTTCTTTGTAAAAAGAGGAGATTACTGGTATTGGGATGGTGAGTATGATGATACCGTGGAGGATCCAGCATATCTTGAACTATATACGCGATGGTATCAATGGTGCTGTTTTCTTCCTATATTTAGAGGACATGGTACGGATTGTCGACGTGAACTGTGGAATTTTAAGGGAGCAGATGGTGTATTTTATCAGGCTATGATTCGAGCAAATAAGCTTCGGTATGAATTTCTTCCTTATATATATTCGACAGCAGGAAAGGTATGGTTGTATGACGCATCTATGATTCGTATGTTGGCCTTTGATTTTCCAAAAGATGCTAAGGCACTTGAGATTACAGATCAATATTTATTTGGAGAGAGCCTGATGGTATGTCCGGTGACAGAAACCATGTATTATAAGAAGAGTGCGACAGGAGCAGAAAAGCAGGAAAATCCGAGTAAAGTTCGTAATGTATATTTGCCAGAAGGCTGCGGATGGTATGATTTTTGGACAAATACGTATTATGAGGGTGGTCAGTGGATCGAGGCAGAGGCACCGATTGAGCGTATACCATTGTTTGTAAAGGAAGGAAGTATTTTGCCAATGCAGCAGTCAGCGAATAGTACGGCAGAGACAGTAATGTCAGGTAATCTTACATTTGTTGTGTATGCCCAAAAAGACTGCAGCTATGAGCTATATACAGATGACGGTGATGGATATGCGTATGAGAATGGTGCATATACGCTAGAGACCTATATGTGGAATCAGAGCGAACAGATTCTTAGAGATAGCAAGGGCAGGGAAGTGGTTTTTGTTTATGGCAAAGCCTCAAAGTGATTGTGTGGAAAAATCATGATCGAGTGATATTTTGTGAAAGAAATAAAATTAAGAAAGGTTGGTATTACAGTATGAAAAAACAGGCATTTAATCCATATCTTCCGTCATGGGAATATATTCCAGATGGAGAACCTTATGTATTTAATGGACGTGTGTATGTTTACGGATCACACGATTTTTACAATGGATATGTATTTTGTATGGGTGATTATGTATGCTGGTCTGCTCCAGTAGATGATTTGGGAAATTGGCGATATGAGGGCGTGATTTATAAAAAGACACAGGATCCGGAAAATCCAGATGGAACGATGTGTCTGTACGCACCTGATGTCACAGTTGGACCAGATGGAAGATATTATTTATTCTACGTGCTTGATAAGCTTCCGGTTGTATCAGTTGCAGTTTGTGATACACCAGCAGGAAAATATGAATTTTTAGGATATGTTCATTATCCAGATGGCACGCGTCTTGGTGAAAAAGAAACAGATGAGCCACAGTTTGATCCAGGTGTAATCACAGAGAAAGATCAGACTTATCTGTACACAGGTTTTTGCGGAATTGGGGATAAGTCGAGAAGCGGCGCGATGGTGACAGTCCTTGATAAAGATATGCTGACTGTGAAGACAGCACCGAAAATTATTGTGCCGGGAAGTGAGTACAGCAAGGATACGCCATATGAGGGTCACGCATTTTTTGAGGCTCCGTCTATTAGAAAGAGAGGCGACACATATTACTTTATTTATTCGTCTGAGGTTATGCATGAGCTTTGCTATGCGACGAGCAAGGAGCCTACGGGCGGCTTTAAGTATGGCGGCGTGATTGTAAGTAACTGTGACCTTCATATTGATACATATAAGCCGGCAGATATGCCGACCGCATATGGTGCTAACAATCATGGAAGTATGGTTCAGATTGGAGACGACTGGTATATTTTCTATCACAGACATACAAACGGTACGTGGTACAGCAGACAGGGATGCGCAGAGCGCCTGACATTTGGTGAAGATGGCAGTATTTTCCAGGCAGAGATTACTTCATGTGGATTAAATGGCGGACCACTAGTTGGAGAGGGTTATTATCCAGCGTATTTGGCATGCAATTTATTTACAAATGAGCCTTCTATTTATGTAGATGAACGTTTTCCTAAGATCATGCAGGATGGAAGAGATGGTGATGAGGATCCGGCATATCTTGGTGCAATTGTGGATGGTACAACAGTTGGCTTCAAATATTTTGATATGAAGAACATTCATCAAATTTCGATTGATGTTCGTGGTTATATAAAGGGAAGCTTTGAAGTAAAAACTGCATGGGATGGCAAAGTGCTGGCACAGATTCCAGTAGAGTACACGAATGTATGGAAACATTATAGTACACCAGTTGAAATGCCAGATGGTGTGCAGGCACTTTATTTTACATTTAAGGGAGAAGGAAAGGGTTCACTGAAGGGCTTTTATCTGGAGCACTAGTACTTTCTGTGAAAGAGCGTTATAATCATCATAGCGTTTTAGAGAGGAGAAGATCAATGATTCGACAAACAAAAACAGAAAATGGTCTGGTGCGCGGTATTGAGGCAGCCGATCCGCGTATCACAGCTTTTCGCGGTGTTCCGTTTGCTGCACCGCCTACAGGGAAGAATCGCTGGCGCGCACCTTTGCCGTGTGAGAATTGGGAAGGAATAAAGGATTGTGCACGCTTTGCTCCGATTTCTGTGCAGGATACGCCAGGCATAGGTGATTCTCTATACAATAGAGAGTGGCATGTTGACCAGGATGTGCCTATGGATGAGGATTGTCTGTATCTAAATATCTGGACAGGAGCAAAAAGCGTGGATGATAGACGTCCAGTTCTTGTTTGGTATTTTGGAGGCGGCTATCAATGGGGCTATACAAGGGAGATGGAGTTTGACGGAGAGCGCCTTGCAAGACAGGGAGTTGTTGTTGTCACCGTCAATTATCGTGTGAATGTATTTGGCTTTTTGTCACATCCTCAGTTGACAAAAGAGCAGCCAGAAGCACCGTCCAATTTCGGAAGCCTTGATCAGAAGGCAGGTCTTGAGTGGGTTGTCAGAAATATTGCTAATTTCGGAGGTGATCCAAATAAGATTACAATTGCCGGGCAGTCGGCAGGCGGTGCAAGTGTAATGTCGCAGCTCGCATGTGAAGAAAATGAAGGAAAAATTTCCGGTGCGCTTGTGATGAGCGGTATGATTGGAAGTCCTTATGAAAAGACACGTTTTGGCACACCGACACCTTTAGCTACGGCAGAGCAGATCGGAAAAGACTTTTTTGAATTTCTTGGCGTAAAAACCTTAGAGGAAGCAAGAGCACTTGATGCATTTGAGATTCGTGATAAGTATTCTGATTTTGCTAAGGATCATCCGCGTATGTATACTGTGATTGACGGTGTATTCTGCAAGGAAGACCCATACAAAAAGATGCTTGAAGGAAGAAGCCTTTTAGTGCCTCTTATGGCAGGAAACACATCAGATGAGTTCTTAAATCATATTGAAGCTAAGGACGGCGAACAGCTTTTGAAAAAGGCAGAGGAACTTTTTAAAGATAAGGCAGATCAGTTTTTGTCATTTGAAGAAAATAAAAAGCAGACACCAGAGGGATTTTCGCCTATCAGTGGAATTGAGTACAGCGTAAAGCGAGCATTTTTATCAAGAAAAGCTACAGGCTGTAATCAAAACAGCTATTATTATCGTTTTGATGCTGATATTCCAGGATGGGACAATGCAGGCACATTCCACTCGTGTGATTTATGGTTCTTCTTTGAGACACTTGCCAAATGTTGGCGACCATTTGACGGTCATCACTATGATCTGGCGCGTCAGATCAGCAGCTATTTTGTCAACTTTATAAAAACTGGCAATCCAAATGGAAATGATTATAATGAAAATAAGCTTCCAGAGTGGAAGCCATACTGCGATGCAGACCGCTATGAAATGAATTTTACAAAAGATGGTGCAGCAGGTGGAAGTACAGAGACTGAAAGAATGCGTTTTTTGCTGGATAATGCAGAGTAATTAAAAAAACAGGCAGAGGAAATCGTAATAGATTTTCCTCTGCCTGTTGGCATTTTTGTGAAGTATATGATATATTTTTGTTAGCAGCAGGAAAGGAGAAGACAATGAAGTGTTTTAATTGGTTCAACGATTTAAGCTCAATTTTAACTCAGGATTTAGCAACTGCAGCAGTTGAGGAAACGGAGCCTGAAAGCATGGAATTTCTGGCAAATGAGCTTGGCGATAAGGTGGAAAAGCTAAGCCAGATTTCATGGAAAGAAATGTTTGAGAGGTATGTGCCGGTTGTATGTGACTATTTGCTTCGCATTGCATTAGTATTAGTGATCTTTTTTGGCGGCAGAAAGCTGATTAAAAAGATAGTAAGCTTATGCGATCAGGCATTAAAACGTCATGGCATGGAGGTGACTGTGCGCCGCTTCTTTTGCAACGTGATCAATGCACTTGGTTATATTTGCATGTTGGGCATATTGCTTCAGACGGTAGGACTGACGGCAACATCGCTGACTGCACTTGTAGCATCTGCTGGTGTTGCAGTTGGTCTTGCGCTTCAGGGAAGCCTTTCTAACTTTGCAGGAGGCGTGTTGATTTTACTGATGAAGCCGTTTGTCATTGGTGACTACATTGTGCAGGGAAATACAGAAGGCACAGTAAAGGAAATCGGTCTGGTATATACAGAATTAATTACAGCAGATAATCGTCTTATTGTGATTCCAAATGGTACGCTGATAGACAGCAGTATTGTCAATGTAACAGCAACGGGAAAGAGGCGTCTTGAGTTATCTGTGGGAATCGGATATAAGTCTGATTTAAAAAAGGCAAAGGAAGTACTGATTCGTCTGGGAGAAAATGATCCTGCAAGAGATCCGGAAAATCCCGTCAATGTATTTGTGTCAGAGCTTGCCGAAAGCTCCGTAAATTTAGGACTTCATGTGTGGGTTTCATCATCAGAATATTGGAATGCAAAGTGGCGCCTAACAGAAAATATTAAGATGGCATTTGATGAGGAAGGAATTGAAATACCGTTTAAGCAGGTTGAGATTTCAGTAACGAAAATGTAATAAAGTGAAAAAAAACTTGACAGTAGCCATATACCATGATAATCTATACATAGATATACGAGGTATTAGCTGCGAAGTTTATTCAAGAAGGAAAGGAGTATTATGAGCGTTAATAAAGAATTGGTAAAGGGAAGCACATCTATGTTAGTACTTGGTGTGCTTGAGGAGAAGGAAATGTATGGCTATCAGATCATTAAAGAATTGGAGCAGCGTTCTGAAACAGTTTTTTCCCTGAAAGAAGGAACACTTTATCCGATTCTTCATGTGCTGGAGCAGGATGGCTTTCTGGAAGCATATTGGGAGGATACGAGCTCAGCGAGAAAACGCCGCTTCTATAGGATTACAAAAAAGGGGAGAAAAGAGTTGGACAGACAGAAAGAGGAATGGAAGGAATATGCAGGAGCAGTAGGAAAGGTGCTGCAGCTGCAAAATGCGTAATATGCGAAAAAGTGGCATAGCGCTTTGATGAATATTTCTGATCTAAAGTATATGAGGAAAGGGAAGGTGATTTTATGAGTGGTATGGGGACGAATGGTGCTAATCAGACAGATAATGGACATATAGAAAAGATGAATGCCTTTCTTGATCGGGTAACAGAAGAAATTGTTGGCTTGAGAGAAAAAAAGATGGTTCGTGAGGAGATGGAAGATCACATTGAGGACGAGGCATTTGAGCTCATGGACGAGGGAATGAATGAGAGCGCAGCTTATGTAGAGGCAGTGAGCCGCATGGGTGATGCAAATGAGCTTGCGCATGAACTTATGCTTGCGCATCCATACGATTCCAACAATGGTTTTAATAAGATGCTTACCGTCCTTTGGATTGGAATTTTCTTAATCTGGCTGCCAGATGTCAATAACATGCGTCCAGATGCGATCAGTTGGATTGGAACGTATCTGATGATATTTTCCTTATATCGCATGAGAACAATCAGCAAGTCATTTCGCAGGGCATTTTATGCTTCGTATGTATTGGGTTTACTGATGCCGATTACTGTCTTGGCACAGACACAGCCGTATGCAATTTTGCAGACAATCTTGCGAGTGGGAAACATGATTGCTTCCGGAATTGTTCTTATGATGATGGCAAATTATTTAGATGCAGCAGTAGAAACAGAATTAAATAAAGACGATGGCAGTATTGCCTGGGTGCTTAAGGTCTATATTTGCGCAGAGACCCTTCTGATATTGATTCTTAACGCGATTCATGGATTTCCAAAGGAAAGTGTCAATATAAATGTAAATGGTACGTGGGGCTTTCTTATTATAATTGGAGTGATTGCACTTAAAATTTGTGATATTTTGTTTATTATCAAAACATGGAAGATCAAGCGTATTTTGCAGGAGGAATCTTACGCTGGAATTGAGCCATTTTCATGGAAAAAAATTTGGGGTTATTTAATTCCACTCGTGGGCATGACACTTTTACCAGCGCTTGTCAGTATAGCAATTTCCATCTGGCCAGTACATGGCAAATATATGATGAATCTGCCAGAAAAAGAATTTTCACAGCTTTCAAATGAGGAGGCGAAGGAGCAACTTTTATCCATACTTCCAGAAGATGAGAAGACAGAGCTAGAAACATACGACATTTTTTATTTTGACAGACAAGTAAAAGGAAACTGGGAAATAAGCGAAGGAAATCCAAAGATGTGGCTGCTTCGCGGCAAACGTGTGGTGCCGGATATTGCAAGGGGACAGCAGGAACGCGTAGCTACATTTACCGTTTGGGAAAATCCAAAGGTTGGCTTTAAGGCGGCCAGTGGATTTTGGATTGCCGGACGATATGATATGGGTGATGATATAAAAAAGACTTGCCATCAATCATTTTTCGCCTATGAAAAAGATGGAATGTTGTATGAATTTGAGCCAAGCCGAGTGTGGGAGATGCCGCGAAAGACAATTGCCGAATATGCATTAAACCATGGTGCAGACCGTGTATACTGTTATCAGGCGCTGACGGTGTGCTATCTAGTTGATTACAATGTGCAGGTTGGCTACGAGGCGGCCGTTCAGCATTCGCCGATTCGTATCCCATATGATGATTTTATTGTAAAAGAGGATAGCAGAAACGGCGGATATGCGCTGACTGGAATCGTTACACCGAACAACCAAATTAGCCTGTTAGACTATGGAACGGTGAGAGAACAAGCAAATTCTGTGTGGGAAAAAATCGGTGGAATTGCTCATTTTGCTGGAGAGGAAGGGTCCGAGCGCCATAATTTTTATCAGTATAATTCGTATGGTGATTGGTTTGAGGATTTGTATCAGGATGGTGAATGGGATACATATGATGACGACAATTGGCCAGATGTCAGTGAATCAAATGCGGCTACAGACATGAGTGAGACACAGCCAGCGCCGACTGTTAGCGCTGATCCATTTGAAGCACAACCACAAACGACAGCAAGTCCATTTGAATCACAGTCGAGTGCCCAGTGGCAGGATTATGAGACGGGAGTGTAACCTATATATAATATGATGTTGGAGCCAGAGAATGTTGTCTCTGACTCCTTATTGGTTTATAACAGGCACTTGAAAGTTCGTGACTTCAGTCAGGAGTTCTTGCTTTAACGCAGTCAAGAAACGCCTGATGAATGCGTGTGTCTGGATCCAATTCCGGATGAAATGCAAATGCAAACTGATTCTTGTAGCGTACTCCCACGATACGGTTATTCACAACGGCAAGGATTTGACCATTACCAGAAGCAAGTGCATCCTTATCCATTTCTACAACGTATGGTGCGCGGATAAAGGTCATTGGGACAGCACCTATGCCTGCGACATCTGCTTTTGCATGAAAACTTGCTAATTGTCTTCCGTAAGCATTTCTTCTGACGCGGACAGGCAGTGTGCCAAAATATGAATCTGGCTGCCCGGCAATTTGTCCATCAATAGCAGAGGCTAAAAGAATCATTCCTGCGCAGGTCGCAAGGACTGGAAGACCGTCCTCGATCTGCTTTTTTATTGTGTCAAACATGCCAAGCTCACGAAGGAGCTTTCCCTGAACGGTACTCTCGCCGCCCGGAAGAATCAATCCGTCATAATGCTTTTTTAAATCCTCCGCCTGACGCAGTTCTATGCAGTCTGCGCCGAGAGAGCGAATCATTTTTTCATGCTCTGCAAAGGCACCCTGCAGAGCGAGAACTGCAATTGTCATTATTTACCTCTTTCTGCCATTAAAAGTGCGATTTCCTGTTCATTGATTCCGACCATAGCCTCACCTAAATCAGCGGAAAGCTCAGCAATCATCTTTGCATCCGTATAATTGGTGACAGCCTTTACGATTGCGGCGGCACGTTTTGCAGGATTGCCAGACTTAAAGATACCAGAGCCGACAAATACACCCTCAGCGCCAAGCTGCATCATAAGTGCTGCATCAGCAGGAGTAGCCACACCGCCTGCAGCAAAGTTTACAACAGGGAGACGGCCATTATTATGAACATATAAAATAAGATCATACGGAACCTGCAGCACCTTTGCAGCTTCAAACAGCTCATCCTCACGCATAGATGTCAGCTTTTGGATTTCGCTGTTCATCTTTCTCATATGACGAACAGCCTGTACGATATCGCCAGTTCCAGGTTCACCCTTGGTACGAATCATAGAAGCGCCCTCGTTGATGCGGCGAAGTGCCTCGCCCAAATCCTTAGCACCGCAGACAAACGGAACACGGAAATTTCTCTTATTTATATGGTATACATCATCAGCCGGTGAAAGAACCTCACTCTCATCAATGTAGTCGATGTCGATTGCCTCGAGAACCTGCGCCTCAACAAAATGACCGATACGGCATTTAGCCATAACAGGGATGGAAACAGCTTCCTGAATGCCGCGAATCATCTTAGGGTCGCTCATACGGGAAACACCGCCAGCTGCGCGGATATCAGCCGGGATACGCTCAAGTGCCATAACAGCACAAGCACCAGCAGCCTCCGCAATGCGTGCCTGTTCCGGTGTCGTAACATCCATAATAACGCCGCCCTTTAGCATCTGGGCCAACTCCTTATTTAATTTATAACGTTCAGTTGCAGTAACGGAAGTATTTGTTGTATCCATAGTGATATTCTCCTTTTCCAAAGCTTTACTTTTGCTTTGCCTTGCATTATACTGACAAAGTGGACATAAGAAAATCCCCAAAATAAATATATTCAGTAAGGTCAGATTGGAGAAAAAAGATCAGATGTTGACATATAATTTAACCGCGACAGGGTCAGATTCACTTTATGAATCACTATATAAATGCATCAAAAACGACATTTTACAAGGGAAATTGTGCGCTGGTGAGAAACTGCCATCAAAACGCAGTTTCGCGAAAAATCTGGGTATAAGTGTGATTACCGTGGAGAATGCCTACGGTCAGCTTTCAGATGAAGGTTATATTTATTCGATGCCAAAACGTGGCTTTTATGTGTCAGATATTGATATGGTGGCAAATCCAAATACAAGCGCGAAAACAAGTGCAGATGCAAATTTGTTTGATGACTCTGCTAGTATTGCCTGCTCCCCTTACTTTGCCGATTTTTCCAGCAATCAGACCGACAGTGAAATTTTTCCATTTACTATCTGGACGAAGACTGTGCGAAGTGTGTTAAACGATAACCGTATTCAATTGATGATCAACCCGCCTTGCGGCGGCATCCTGCCTCTTCGTAATGCAATCGCCCGCTATTTAGGGGATTTTCGAGGTATGAAAGTTGCACCGCATCAGATTATCATTGGTGCCGGAACGGAATATCTCTATGGTCTTTTGATTCAGCTTCTTGGAAAAAATTTGATATATGGCGTGGAAAATCCAGGTTATCATAAGATTGGTAAAATCTGCAAGAGTATGGGCGTGACCTATCGCCATGTCGATCTGGATGAGTCTGGTGTGTCTATACACGAATTAGAGGAAAAGAAGATTGATATCATTCACACCTCTCCGTCCCATCATTTTCCAACTGGTCTTGTCATGCCAGTCAGTCGTCGCTATGAACTACTCGGTTGGGCGGCAAAAGAAAAAGAGCGCTACATTATAGAGGATGACTATGACAGCGAGCTTCGTTTAAGCGGAAAACCATTTCCAACGCTGCAAAGCATCGACATTTCTGGTAAGGTAATTTATACCAACACATTTACGAAAACACTTGCATCCACGGTGCGCATCAGTTATATGGTGCTGCCTGAGGATTTGGCAAAGCGTTTTTATAGTGAACTATCCTTTTATTCATGTACCGTATCCAATTTCGAGCAGTACACATTGGCACAATTTATGGAAAATGGAAGTTTTGAAAAGCATATAAATAGACTGAGAAATTATTATCAGAACAAGCGAGATGCGATCCTAAAAGAGCTAAAAAGCGGTTCAATCGGAAAATATATCACGATACAAGAGGAAGAAGCAGGAGTGCATTTTCTTATGCATATCCAGTCGGACTGCACAGAGGCAGAGATTGTCGAAAAGGCAAAGGCAGGCGGAGTAAAGCTAGATCCGCTGTCGCGCTACTACATAAAGAACACAGAAAAGCATGAACAAAACGGACAGGAGAATCCGTATGAGAATACTTATGTAATGAATTATTCTTCCGTCAATATGGAAAACATAAAGAAAGTCGTGCAGGTGCTGAGTCAACTAGGGTGACAGGTGCGGTGGCTCATTTACTTTCCCGGTGGCTTGGAAGTAAAAAACACTTAGATTTGCAGACTATTCGATTTATTATACTCATAAGAAAGTAACTTATGAGTATAATAATCGGAGATAAGCATTGCTTATTTTTTCTTTAATTTTAATACATTGACGGAAAGACCTGGGGCAGTAAAGGTAAAACATCTGCCAGCACCAGTTAACATTGTTGTTGTATCATGAACTTGGTCTGGATTGTCAAGGGAGTTTTCAAAATCAGCTTTTCCAGTGAGCTGCGAAACCTCATACTCTGATTTTACATCACAATCTATTGAAATGCAGACTGGATCATCTGTCTCGGAGAAGTTGACAATTTTTATTATTACACTATCGTCAGTATCAGTCGTGACAGAACACATAGATTGATAATGCGGCAGTTCAACAGTATCGATAAGTTTACCATTTAGATATAGACTGACTGCAGTTTTTGTAAGCTCATAGTGAAACTCATTATATTCTCCATAGCGAAGTGAAATTTGTTTTGGCTCTGAATATTGCGTAAGGGAAATGCCGCCGCGATAGAGAGCAGCAGTATTGCCTTCAACAATCCAGCGCAGAGGCTCTAGATTAAAAAGCATCCATGGATCCTTTGGATTCGGATCAGTTCGGTCATAATAGCTGAATGGCTTTGGTGAACACAACATACCAACGCCGATTCGTTTTCCTTTTTCAGCCAAAATTTGAACAGTAAAGCTGCCTTCGCGGCTTTCTACATCATTACCTAGAGCAATGCCAGGTAAAATTTGACTTCGAATTGACTGATTAGTAAATTCATCGGCATCATTTTCCTGTAAAACATATGAATCATTGTCCTGTATGGCTTTTCCATGCAGGCTTTTTGTTGGAAAAACAGGTATACTATTGAAAACAGCATTTTTCCAGGTTAATCCACAATCACCGTTGATAACAGGAAGACCATGCATGGATAGATAAATTTTTTCGCAGGATTCTTTGGAGGAAACTACCATGTCACCGCGATTCGCACCAAATAGTTTGAAACAATAGTAGCTTGGAATAACATAGCTTCTGCTATTATCAAACATTATGAGATTTGGATACCAGGATTGGTAATGAACGTGAGAAAATAGTGGAGCATAAGAACAAAGCTTTACAACATCTTGATTTCGTTCAAAACCAACCATAAACATAGCTTCTGAGATTGCAGCGCGCAGCTGTCCCTCATAAGTTTGGTTTACTGCAAATTCACCGACAAAAATGTTGGGATTCTTGCGGCTGTAGTCATCATAAATATCAATATTTTCTGCAAAAAATTCAGGCATATTGTAATAATGATCATCTACAATATCTGTTTTTATTGTTTCGCTTCTTGTGTTGGAGACAATAATGATCTGAGGATAGCGTTCAAGCACAGCTTCTCGAATGCGATTAAAGCAAGCCTCATATTCAGTACCACTATTTTCATTGCCAATCTCTAGATATTTAAGGGAAAACGGTTCTGGATGACCCATTTTTGCACGCAGACTGCCCCAATGTGTTTGGCTTGAACCAAGTGCATATTCTAAGGCATTTAAGGTATCGTTGATAGCAAACTGCATTTGAGCTTCGTTGAAATAATAAGGACCGCGTCCCTGACAAGTCATACCACAGTTGCACACATAAAGAGCAGAAAGCTTTAAATCCTCACATAACTGCAGATACTCATGGAATCCCAGACCATTTGTAGTTCGATAGTGCCAAAGAAGCCAGTGGCTTGGACGTTCCCAAACGGGACCGACAGTATTACAGAAAAACATAGCTGTTTCAAGTGTAAAGCCTTCTACGATGCAGCCGCCTGGAAAACGCAAGAATGAAGGATGCATTTGTTCAAGCTTTTCTGCAAGATCCTTGCGAAGTCCGTGACCGTGAAATGTTTCTGCAGGCATAAGAGAACAAAAGCCAAGGTAAAGGGTTCCTTTTTCCTTACATTGAATGGAGAAAGTAGCATTTCTTGCTGTTTCAGTGGCCAGAAATTGTGCATCATAGCGTTTCCAATTAGCATCGTTTATGATGATATCGCTGCTGCAGGATGTTTGATTATTTATTTGAATGGATACCGTCAGATGCAGTGTTTGTTCTGATTTTGCAAACAGATAGAAATTATATGTATCTCCTTTTTCTTGATTAATGCCATTATATCCGATGTTATAGATTTTGCCATTTTCCTCAAAATCAACTTGAAGAGAAACGCGCCGATTATCATTGAGTGTATTATCTTTATTAAGCTGCATGTTTGCATTTTCGGAATACCAGGCAGGAATTGTGGTTGGTGCAATTTTTTGTGATGCGATCCAGTCATTCATTCCCTCGCCATTGTTGAACTCATCAATCCATCCTGTTGGAGAAGTAAATGTTTTGCCATTATCGTTTGTGATACAGCCATCGGGAAGCAGAGAATCCTCAAAGGAACGATTACGAAGCATCTCTGGATACAAGCCGCCGTCACCAGCATGGCTGATATCTTCAAAAAATAAGCCGTATAGATCTGGAGCAACAGGAAAACGTTTTTCCTGCGTTGAAATAGTAAGTTGACTCATGATAAAACCTCCTTATATATTTGTGTTACAGTCTATATAAACAGTAACATAGTTACATAGTAATACAACAAAAGTATAAAATAATACATTCTAAAATGATAAAAATAGTAGTACTATATGCTATAGTTTAACGTTTTTCTTACAATAAATCAAGTACAAAATATCAAAAAGGAGAAAAAAATGAAAAAAGATATTATGTCAGTACTTCCAGATGGAAGTGAATTTGTCAGCTGGGAAATGCCGTGTAGTTATGATACGGTGATTCATGTAAATCCAGCGCATAAGATGAGTGCAGACAATAATGATGGAAGCAGTGAGGCACCACTAAAAACAATTTCAGAGGCTGCAAGGCGTGCTGTGGCAGGTACAAAGGTTGTTATTCATCAGGGTACTTATCGCGAATGTGTTCGTCCTCAGGCTGGAGGAGAGGGACCAGAAAAAATGGTTTTATATGAAGCTGCAGGGGATGGAGATGTTGTTATAAAAGCTTCGGAAGAAGTGACTGAGTTTGAAAAAAGTACGGGCTGGATAATGGGAGAAATAGAAGGTGAGGAAAAAAATCCGATAATTTGGTGTCATCATTTAAACCCAGAGCAATTTAAAGGATATAATCCGTTTTGCGCAGTTAATATTTTGCATGACAGGTTATTTATTGAGTATGATAAAACAGATATGACACCATATTTAAATCGAAGAGGCATGGTATTTTGTGATGGAAAACCACTTGTACAGGTAGCACTTTATCGTCAGATGACAGAACAGCCAGGAAGCTATTGGGTAGAAGCAAATGGTCAGACGATACATTTTCGACTGGAAAATGATGAAGACCCGAGAATGCATACGATTGAACTTACATGCCGAGAGCAATGTTTTGCACCTGAGATTCCATTTCTTTCATATATTCATGTTAAAGGAATCACGTGTGCACATGCAGCGATGGGAGCACCAGTTCCGCAACGTGGAGCTCTTTCATGCATGCGCGGTCATCATTGGATTATTGAGAACTGCACAATTGACTGGTCAAATGCAGTTGGAATTGATATTGGAAATGAATGCTGGCATCATGATATTTTACCGGATCAACAAATCGGATATACAATTATTAGAGGATGTCATATCAAGGATGTTGGTGTTTGCGGAATTGCAGGATTATTTGCAGAGCATGTGCTTATAGAGGACAATTTAATCGAAGGAACAGGATGGCAGAAAATGGAATTGTCCTGGGAAGCTGCGGGTATAAAACTGCATAACAGTGTGGGAAGTCTGTTTCGTCGTAATATTTTTAAACGAACATATCGTGCCGATCATTTGTGGCTTGATTGTGGAAATGAAAATAACCGCATTACACAAAATTTGTTTTTAGATGGTATTGAGCAAAGAGAGGCAGTTTTTATTGAGTGCAGCAGAGATGAGACAAACTTGATTGATAACAATATTTTCTGGAACATAGAGGGCAGGTTTGACCAGGAAAAAATCCCGAAGGAGCCTGGTTCAAGTGGCTGGTATAAGCTGCGTGAACACGATGTGGTAAATGGATATGGTGTGTATGGTGAAGGAACTGATCATCTGTATCTTTCTAATAATTTCTTTGGAAAGTGCAGAGGTTCTGGATATTTTGCAAAGCCAGTTTCATTTCGCATGGAGCAGGATATGATGCGAGGCGGAACGGGACGTGATACTAGAATTTTTAACAATTTTTTCTATGAATGTGGTCAGTCTGCGATTACATTTCCTACACAGCATAATGAGGCAGAAAATAACTGTTATGCAAATCAGCCTTCTGGATATTTGCGTGTAATGTATCCAGAACCAGAGGTATGCTTGGATTTAAAAACATGGAAGGAATTTTATGGTTTTGATCAAAATGGACAGACTGCCTGGGTTTGTGTTAAAGTAGATACTGAGGCATATACCATTACATTTGATGAGGCAGCTAAAAAGCCGGTCTTTTTCCATGGACAGGAAAAGAGAATAAATCTGATAGACAACGCAGAGAAGTTAAAGCCAGTATCAACAAATACACTCACGGCAGGAGATTTCTTTGGGGAAGCTAGAGGAGAACAAAGTTTTCCAGGACCATTTACATCAATAGAAAACAAAAAGGTTTATTCTATTGACCCAAGAAAAAAGATTTATTAAACTATAAATGAAAAATATTTTCAATAACTATTTTCAAATCTATCGTGAATTGTTATAATGGCTTCTGAAAAAGACATCAAAGTCTATATATTCACAAAGGAAGTGACATAGTATGACACTTAAGGATCTTGAAATAGGAAAGACAGCGGTTGTCACCGTTGTTGGAGGAGAAGGTGCGCTGCGACAGCATTTTCTTGATATGGGTGTGATTCCAGGAGTTTCGGTGACTGTGGTTAAGCTGGCGCCGATGGGCGATCCGATGGAGCTTAGAATCCACGGCTATGAGCTGACTCTTCGTCTGGCAGATGCAGAGAAGATTTTAATTGATGAATCTTCAGTGACAAAGTCGGATGGCAAAAGGGAAAAGAACACAAAAAATGTTTTCAAAGAGAATGCTGTGACAGAGCATCCTGGTCTTGGTGAAGGCGGACGTTTCCACCAAAAGGCAGATGAGCATCCAGTTCCTAAGGGAACAGTACTGACATTTGCGCTTGCAGGAAATCAAAACTGCGGAAAGACAACACTTTTTAATCAGCTGACTGGTTCAAACCAGCACGTTGGAAATTTTCCAGGCGTGACAGTTGACAGCAAAAATGGTCAGATTCGAAATCATCCTGATACGCTTGTGACAGATCTGCCCGGCATTTACTCAATGTCTCCCTACAGCAGTGAGGAGATTGTGACAAGAGAGTTTATTATTAAGCAAAAGCCTACCGGCATTATAAATATCGTGGATGCCACAAATATTGAGCGAAATCTATATCTGACAATGCAGCTTTTGGAGCTTGATGTGCCTATGGTGCTTGCACTCAATATGATGGATGAGATGCGCGGAAATGGCGGATCTGTCCGTATCAATAAATTGGAGTCTATGCTTGGCATTCCAGTTGTCCCAATTTCAGCAGCAAAAAATGAGGGTATTACAGAGCTTATAAACCATGCAATTCATGTGGCGCAATATCAGGAAAAGCCAAGCCGACAGGATTTTTGCGATGAAAACAGTCATAACGGAGCAGTTCATCGCTGCCTTCATGCAATAATGCATCTGATCGAAGATCATGCCGTTAGGGCAGGTATTCCGGTGCGTTTTGCGGCAAGTAAGCTTGTTGAAGGCGATCAGCTTGTTGAGCAGGCATTAAACTTAGAGCAAAACGAGAAGGAAATGATTGAGCATATCATTGTGCAGATGGAAGAAGAGCGTGGAATTGACCGCTCAGCAGCCATTGCAGACATGCGTTTTTCATTTATTCAAAAGCTGTGTGATCAGACAGTGATTAAGCCGGGTGAAAGCAAAGAGCACGAAAGAAGCCGGAAAATCGATGCAGTATTGACTGGACGCTATACGGCACTTCCAATGTTTGCTGCAATCATGGCACTTGTATTCTGGCTGACATTTGGTGTGATTGGTGCAGGACTTCAAAATCTGATGGAGATTGGAATTGACTGGCTGACGCAAAAGACAGATGCTGTGATGACGCTATGGCAGGTCAATGATGTGCTTCATTCTCTTGTAATTGATGGTATATTTAATGGCGTCGGAAGCGTACTTAGTTTTCTTCCTATTATTGTTACACTATTTTTGTTCTTATCATTGCTTGAGGATAGTGGTTATATGGCACGAGTTGCCTTTGTCATGGACAAGCCGCTTCGTAAGATTGGTCTTTCCGGACGAAGCATTGTGCCAATGTTAGTTGGATTTGGATGTACAGTGCCTGGTGTAATGGCGACAAGAACACTGCCGTCAGCGCGTGACCGTAAGATGACGATTATGCTTACACCATTTATGAGCTGTACGGCTAAGCTTCCTATCTATGGATTTTTTACATCGGTATTCTTTCCAAAGCAAAGCGGTCTTATCATGATTGGTCTTTACTTTTTAGGTATAGCAATGGGTATTTTAACAGCTGTTATTTCAAGAAAGACTATGTTTCATGGAGAGGCTGGTCCATTTGTAATGGAGCTGCCAAATTATCGTCTTCCAGGAGCAAAAAATGTACTCCAGCTGATGTGGGATAAAGCAAAAGATTTCCTTCAAAGAGCATTTACTGTAATCTTTATGGCATCTCTTGTAATCTGGTTCTTGCAGACATTTGGATTACATTTAAGCATGGTAGCAGATTCAAAAGACAGCATTTTAGCTGCAGTGGCAGGTGCAATCGCACCAATCTTTGCACCGCTTGGTTTTGGTGACTGGCGTATCTGTACATCTTTAATTGCAGGATTTATGGCAAAGGAAAGCGTTGTTTCTACACTTTCAGTATTGTTTGGAAGTACAAAGACATTGTTGGAAGTACTCTCGCCGCTGTCAGCAGCATCTCTTCTTGTATTTTGTCTTCTGTACACACCATGTATTGCAGCAATCTCTTCCATTAAAAGAGAGTTGGGAACAAAATGGGCAGTAGGCATTGTGCTATTCCAGTGTGCTGTAGCATGGGTGGCAGCATTTGTAGTTCATTTGATCGGAATGGTGATTTTAGCGTTATAACAAAGGGCAGTCGAAAGACTGCCTTTTCTGCGTTGAAAATCCTTGTATGCTGTGATATACTGAGTTTTGATTAAAACAGAGGGCAGAAAATTGTTTATGGATTTTAACAGATTCAAAATTTTTACTTTTATTTACGCAAAAAAGCGGTGTGATTGAACTTGTATCGTTTTTGGCATTTTTTACGCTTGCCATTCCGCTACTTAGTTTCACAAAGCGCATGTTTACGGGAAAAGAAAAGCTGTTTGGAATTATGCAGTGCTTGTTTGCTGCAATGCTTGGACTATACTGCTTGAATAACCCCGCCCGAGGTGTCGAACGAGGATTCCGTTGCATCCGTCAGGATTTCTCACATCGAGATGCATTGGAATCGCGATTTAATCCAGAGTTACGCTTTTCCTGACTCCGTCGACATCTTGCGGTGCTTTGCAAGTCAGGAACATGATTGCCCCAGTGCCGTCCGTCCACCCCCACATTGTATCATACGATTGACACACATACAGAAAGCAGTAACAAAAGGGCAAGGTTTACAGTTACAAATTTATATTATTTTCGGGTTACCTTGATCAAAAAGTTTATAGATTACTCAAATACTGGCATATACAGTGCTTTCATTTCAGCGGCTAAAGTTCTTAAACTTGGCCGCTTCCTCTCATCTAGCACTTCATACGGAATTCTTCGATAGAAGAAATGTTTTGGAATGCCTGAGAATGTATTGGTAATTCTTGCCCAGATATTCTTGTAAGTTTCTTGTGAAAACTCTGGTTCGATACCTTCTTTTGTTTTCAAAAGATTTCGCATCTGCGAGCCTGGTACCAGTTTTTCATACAAGCCTAATCCTACCAGACCAATCGTATATGCTGCAGCCTGATGTATCGAAATCCCATACTTTCTCATGAACAAAAACTTTCCCATCTGACTGGTATAAGCCGGATCAACCTTACAAAAGGCAATTTCTCGTTTTAAACTCTGATTTTCAATGCTTGATGCAATCCTCTGATAAGCAAACAGAGTCATATGGTGATTTCCTTTTCGGTTTCCGTATTTTCTGGAGGCAAGTTTAATCGTCAAATCAATATCTTCCATAATGAGACGTTTGTCTTTTTCTGCACACCAATTGAATACTTCCTTCACTGCTGTTCCCAAAATATTTGTGATCTGACCGGTAGACTTTTTCATGAGGTCAAATCGAATCAATTTCTGATCAAGTAGTTTTCCTGTCTCATCCAGTTCTGCCAATGCAAAATGGTCATAGTTAATATCCATGGAAATCGCACCATTTCCGTAATAGCTGTTTTCATATGCGTGTAGCTTCAAGGTAACGGACACGATAAGATACTGCTTATTTTCCTTATCGCGCTTCAAAATAAAGTTATAACAAAGTGACTGTCGATCCTCCGGTTTACAGCTAAAGTTTTTCTGAAAACGCTCCTCACATCTTGGAAGCTTAAAATCATGAAAAGTGGTAACAGAACCGTCTATGCAGGTAACAGACAGATCTTTTCCGTCATACTTACACAGGAAGTTTCCATACTTTGATGTATGTCTGCCAGGAAGTGCCATACTCTGGTGACGCTTTTCAAAAAAATCTTGTTTCCATTCATCGGATGCTTTTTTCGAAATTTTCTGTTCCTTTTCATTTGATAGATCAGCGGATTTTGTAACTTCAATTGCATCTTTCTCGGAATACAGCTTCTTTCCTCCGAATACTATACGCTCCGGTGGAAGATTCTCGAGGTTCTCCAATTTCTTGGCTTTGCGTTTTCTCGCCTCTGTTATCAAAGCAAGACGTGTCTTTAACTTACGAATATCTGCTTCAACCTCGCGCTCATACTCATCTAAATTTACAATCGTCTTATTGAACAAAATGATCTTTTGCCCTCTGACTTTCAACTGACATTTCGGATACGGTGTAATCCATTTTTTCGTTTTTATATAGAGACGAATCGAATTTTTTACCGCTTTCTTTTTGTCCAGTTGTTCCTTAACGGATTGAATCTTTTCATCACGAGTTTTTAAATCTGCAGCGATTGTAGTTTTATAATACTTTTTTAATTCCTTCTGCGAAGAAAGCTGTCCCGAAGCAGCCGAATAGATTGCCGCATTATAGTAATCGTTGGTTTGATACCGTTCTTTCAAAAATACAGGATATGCATGTTCAAGCAATGGCCCTGTGCCCAAATATTTTTGATCATAGAGTGCATTGTACAGATCCATTTTGGCATCATTAAAGACACGCATCGTTTCCAGAAATGATGCGGCATTCTCAATGGTTTTCTCATCTAAATAATAACGTTTATCCGAATTGATTGCTCTTGATATCTCCATGTAAAACACCTCGGTTGAAAAGTAAGTTAACAGTTGCAATATTCCTTTAATCATGCTATTATTATAACACATTTAAAGAGATATTTCAAGTCTCGATTGTAAAATGAATGGAGGTTTTTGTGGACGATTTTAACAGAAAACGACATGCTGTTTATAAGCTCACCTATCATGCTGTGTTTGTCATTAAATATCGCAGAAAAGTAATGTCAGAACCGATTATCAAACACATCAGACAATATGTTTCCCATCTGATTGAACAGTGTTATCAAGGAAAACTCATCGAACTAAATGGAGAAGCCGATCATATTCACATTCTGTTTGAACTTCCTGCAACAGCAGCACCATCAGTTGTTGTGTGCAGTCTTAAAACACAGCTTTCAAAAGAAGTCCGGGCAAACTTCTGGGATGAGATTAAGGATAAGCTCTGGAAGGATAGTTTCTGGTCAGACAGTTATTTCATTACCACTACAGGAGGTGCAAACATCGAAACACTAGAAAAATATATTCAAGACCAAGGGATTGAAAAGCCAAAACGAAAATATACCAAAAGACAAACAAAGAAAGTGTGAAAACGCCATTACACTTGATATTGATTTTTTATGCCGCATTCATCCCCACCCGACTGTGTCGGACGAGGTTTTCTGCGGAGAAATGGATAAATCGATCAAAGGTCAGCACTGGATCGCAACTGTCTAGATAATATTGAATTTGTATTGACAAAACTGATTGTTTTGTGTATTGGTTAGATTATTCATTGTAAGTTTATTCTACCACAAAAAGAGAACTAGGGATTCATTTTTGAGTCCCTAGTTCTCTTTTTTATAGACTGCGTTTTTTCACAGCTCCATTTCATTTCGCCCACGGAAAGATAATCGAGAGGCTGTCATCAGAGGAGCTGCTTGCTGAAGTGGTGGTGTCTGCGTCTTTTAAATTTGCATTTTGAGAAGCAGCAGATTCTGACGTGGTATCTGGTGCAGATTCAGCAGTTTGTGAGCCTTCGGTCTGATTTTCGCTTTGAGATTGTCCTGCCGTCGATGCTTGTGTTTCGACCTCGGATTGCTGCGCTTGTGTTTCCGCCGATGTTAAAGTAGTTGTCTCTGGCTGTATTTCGGTTTCTGCCTGTGCCTGCCCAAGCGCTGGATCAAAATAGTTGTAAACCTGACCTGGTACCATGCCGCCTCTTGCAGCTGCCATTTCACTGACTGTAACGAGCTCATAGCCGGCAGCAATCAGTTCTGGGATGATAATTTGGGATGCCTGCGCAGAGGATGCTTCCATATCGTGCATAAGCACAATGGCGCCGTCTTTTACCTTGCTTCTTATTGTATCGCATGTGGTTGCCACATCATGATGCTGCCAGTCAATTGTGTCCACGCACCACATGATAAGCGGATAACCGTCATCAACAGCTGCTACATTGGCACATGATGCATCATCAGTTGCGCCTGTCGGCGGTCTCATGATGCATGGGCGGTTTCCTGTAATCATCTGCACATAGGAGCTTGTACTGCTGATTTCCTGATCTGTTACCTGCGCATCCATATTTGTAATTTTATAATGATTGTAGGTATGATTCCCAATTTCAGAACCTGAATTTTCAATATTTTGGATAATATCCGCGCAGCGTTCTACATTCCTGCCAAGAACAAAGAATGTAGCATAGGCACCATTTGCTGTAAGCGTATCAAGAATGATCTGTGTATTTTGCGTGGAAGGACCATCATCATACGTCAGCGCAACCATTGGCTTTGTGGCGTCAACAGTGTGCCTAAGCTTTCCCTGTGAGGTAAAATCGTAGACGAGATCACCGATACGGTGGCAGCCTACATATACATGTCCATTTTCATCTGTCATACCAGTAGCGCCGTCAGGAAAAGTAAAATTCCCTGTCACAGCTTTTCCATCTTCACCGAAATAATAATAATAGCCATCATTGCATTTTACAGTAGAGCAAAAATATTGGCGGCCATCATCAGTAAAACAATATGTATCACCATTTTCATCTGTGTAGCGGCCTGTCTGCATTATGCCGTCATCAGAAAAAAGATAGCGTGAATCATCAATCATTTGATATCCAGTCAAAAGATAGCCATTCTGGCAGTAGCCCATCGTGCCGTCAGCATTTGTAATCCAGCCCTCAGCAGGCTTGTTGTCATCATCAGTTCGGTAAAGTGCTTCTCTGTCAAAAGTCTCAGATTCTGTTTCATAAAAGCTCTCAGATTCATTGGCAGCCAAGTTCGCTTCGTAGTCATCTGTAGATGTAACGATAGTTTGATTAGAAGGTGCATTTGAAGTACATGCGTTTAAAAAGAACGTGCCAGACAGTCCAAGAGCAAGTACCAGCTTTTTTAGCTGACCTCTTTTTGTAATATTATGCATTGGATGAAATCCCCCATCAATCGAAATTTACATTTCCACTAGTATAGCACGCAGTTTAAAAAAAGGGAACATGAGAAAAATCACTTTCAGCAAAAAATGTTATTTTCAATAAAAAAAAAACATAGTATAATGAAAAAAAAGGAAGCTTGTAGAAGGGTGAAATTATTTGTGCGAGTGCTCTAGAAGCAAGGATACATTAGAGGAGGCAAGAGGATGATGAGAAAGAAGTGGAAGTATTTTTTGATATCAGCTGCATTGCTTGCAATTATATTTGTTAGTATTGAACGTTACGATAATTATATTGGTCAGAAATTTTATCAGGAAAGTACACAGGGACTGCTTGCTACATATGAACAGCTTGATAAGACCTTTATGATGTTTGCGCAGCGCAATTGGAATGCACTTGAGGACTGGTGCAATTATTTGAATTATTGTGTAGAAGAACAGGATAAAAAAGAACAAAATGCAGAAGATGGATGGGGTAATTTTGTAAATGACCGTAAAAATTGGCAGTACAGCGATTTTTATGTTTTTAATGAAGACTGCGAGTATTGGACTATTGATGGACGAAGAGGAACGGCAGAGCACGTGAAGGATGCTTTTAAAGCGCTTTATGAAAAAAAGGGTCCTATTGTGTCAAGCTATGTCGCAAGTGATGGAGAAACTAAAATCTTGTTTGCAGTTCCTTCAGATCCCATTGAGTTAAATAACGTGACATATACAGCGTTTGCAGTTTCATATGATAACAGTGTTGTAGAAAAGCTGATTGGAGGTGGTGTATACAATAATAAAAGTGATTGTTATATAGTTGATTCTGATGGAACAGTGCTTATGTCGCTTGAACCAGAGACGCAGATCACAGATGACTTTGATAATATTTTTGATTTTATTCAGGATAAAACACAGTCTTATAATGAAGATTATCTGGAGCGCATGAAGAAAACTGTGCCAACAAAGGGCAAAGGAAGTGTTTCATTTAAATATCAAAAATCAGAGTATTATCTTGTCTATCAGCCAGTAGGAATTGACGACTGGTCAATTGTAGGTATTGTGGAAAAGAGTGTTGTTGACTCTGGTATGAGAATGGTTCAGGGAACGACTATCGTTTTGTTGTGTATGATGGAAACATGTATAATGATTGGAGTTGTCATTTTAATGAAGCAGCGTGCAAAGGCTCAGCTCCAAAAAGAAGCAGACGAGCGAATCAAAGCGGAAAAGAAAAAGGAATTTTCCGATCAGCTGTTTTGGGGAATTTCACAGATTGTTGACTGTTTTGCAGTCTGCGATTTGAAAAATAACAGATACGAATATGAAGACAAGCGAGGCAAATATCTTTATCCGAAAAGAGGAGCATATGACCAATTTATTAAGGAAATTTCCGATCAATATACGATATTGACAGATGGAGAAAATGCAAAGTTTACGAATATGCTTTCTGCCGAGCATGTGCGGCAGCTGATAAAGGAACAGAAGGATTCTTATTGTCTGGAGTACTGTGCCAGAGATAAAAGCAGATTCTTTATTATGAGTGTGATTCCGGTTGAGTGGGAAGGGGATACGCTTACAAAAATCATGATTGTTTCACAGGATATGGGACAGCAGCATGAGCTTGAAAACCTTGCTAATACAGATGCACTGACGGGACTTTTTAATAAACGTTATTTTGAAAAAATGATGGAAATAAGAGATGAAAAGAAAAAACCGTATGCTCTGTTTTATATGGATCTTGATCTTTTTAAGCCTGTGAATGATACATATGGCCATGAGATGGGCGATAAGGTTTTAAAAGAAGTGGCAAAAAGACTGCTTAAATGTATCAGAAGAAATGATTATGCCTTTCGCATTGGCGGTGACGAATTTATGCTTATTTTAAACGGAAATCTGGATGCACAGATTTGTGAAAAGAGAATTGAGCGTATAAAAAAGCTGATTGGAGAACCATATGAATTTGATGGTTATACGATCAAGATAGGAATTAGCTGCGGAAGTGCTGTCTATCCAGATGATGCTAACTGTGCAGCAGATATTCAAAAGCTTGCAGATAAACGCATGTATGAAGATAAGAAAATTAACCATGCACAGAGGTGAAAAACATCACGGCAGGTCGGGGGGGTTGACTTCTCTTTGAAAACTGCTATAATAAACGATGACTGAGAAAATGTGTAAGTAGTCTGTACCATTCGGTTTTCCAGAGAGGCCGCATAACCTGCTGAGAGTGCTGCCATCCGCCTACAGATGAATTTCAGCATTGGAGTCTTCCACGAAAATTTTGTTTATGACAAAAGCTAAGTGGATGCAGCTGCTGCATTATGGCAGATCAAGTGCGGATTGTAATATTTTTTTATAATCCGAACATGGGTGGTACCGCGGATTTATTCGTCCCATAAAGGTTTTGAAAAAAGCCTCTATGGGACTTTTTTATTTGGTAATTTTTCAGAGCCTCGCAGAGGCATTTTGCGAATAGGGTTTCTGAATAGTTACGATATTTGTTCGTCCCATAGAAAAAGCAACATTTAAGCAACATTTAAGAAAGCAGAGGAAAGGTTATATGCAGGAAACACACAAGCTGTCCGACAATCTTGCTGCTCTGAAGGAGAAGATTGAGACCGGACTGGAAGAATTGTCCAATTCTAAGGAACTGTATGAGTTCAGAAGCTCTTATCTGGAAGGAAAAAAGAGTAAGATCAGCGAGCTGATGAAGGAAATGAGAAATCTTGCACCAGAAGAGCGTGCAGGATACGGAAAGTCAGTAAACGAGTTAAAGGAGTGGGCGATTGATCGTTTCTCCAAGATGGAAGAAAAGATGAAGCAGTTAGAGCTGCAGCGCCGCTATGAGTCTGAAAAAATCGACCTGACACTTCCGGCAGATGAGACTGGCGTTGGAAATCTTCATCCGATTACACTTGTTCGCAACCAGTTAATCGATATCTTTGCAGGTATGGGCTTTGAGGTCTATGAGGGAGCAGAGATCGAAAATGATTACTATAACTTTACGGCACTGAACACTCCGAAGGATCATCCGGCAAGAGATATGCAGGATACTTTCTATCTGTCACCAGAGTTCTTGCTTCGTACACAGACCTCCGCAGGTCAGATTCATGTTATGGAGAACAAGAAGCCGCCGATCAAGATTTTATCACCAGGAAGAGTATTCCGTTCTGATGATGATGCGACTCATTCTCCAATGTTCCATCAGATGGAAGGTCTTGTTGTTGACAAGGGAATTACTCTGTCTGATTTAAAGGGTATGCTTGATCTGTTTGTAAAGAAAATTTACGGAGAGGGAACTGTAACCCGTCTTCGTCCGTCCTACTTCCCATTTACAGAGCCGTCTGTAGAGGTTGACTGCAGCTGCTTTGAGTGCGGCGGCAAGGGCTGTAATTTGTGTAAGGGAACTGGCTGGATCGAAATTCTTGGTGCTGGCGTAGTAAATAAGAAAGTCCTTGAAAACTGTGGCATCGATTCCGAAGAATACAGCGGTTTTGCATTTGGTATCGGTCTTGAGCGTACTGCAATGCTTAAGTACGGTATCAACAACATCAAGATGCTGTTTGGATCGGATCTGCGTGTCCTGAAACAGATTAACGAGAAATAAGAAAGGACGGAAACGAATATGTTAGTACCATTAAGTTGGCTTAAAGAATATGTAGATATTGATGTAACACCGCAGGAGCTTGAAAAAAAGCTGTTTGACGGCGGATTTGAGGTAGAGGAGCTGTATCAGGTTGGTCATGACATCGATAAGATTGTAGTTGGTCTTGTTGAGACTTGTGAGCCGATTCCGGAGACACATCTTCATGTGTGTCAGGTTAATGCAGGTGAGTATGGCACTATGCAGATTTGCTGCGGCGCTGACAATGTACAGGCAGGCGGCAAGTATCCGGTAGCACTTGTTGGTGCAACTGTTTATGCAACAGCGAAGGATCATAAGACAATCGAAGGCGTGATGACAATAAAAAAGGGTAAGCTTCGCGGTTTTGAGTCATATGGTATGCTTTGCTCTGGAACAGAGCTTGGCTTAACAGAGGATCTGTATCCGGGTGCAGGCTACAATGGTTTGTTAGAGATGCCGGCTGATGCACAGCCTGGTGCAGATGTAAAGGCTATCACAGGTCTTGATGACTGGATGTTTGACATCTCCTTAACTGCAAACAGACCGGACTGCCAGAGCATCTTAGGAATTGCAAGAGAGGTTTCTGCAATGCTTGAGAAGCCATTAAAGATGCCGTCAACCGATTATACAGAGACTGATGTAAAGAAGGATGGCTTTAAGGTAAGTGTTGAGGCACCAGATCTTTGCCCACGCTACAGTGCACACTATGTATATGATGTAAAGATGGGTGAGTCTCCATCATGGATGAAGCGCCGTCTTGCACTTGTTGGTATTGGATCAATCAGCAATATCGTAGATATCACAAACTATGTATTAAAAGAGATCGGACAGCCAATGCATGCATTTGACTGCTCTTACCTTGAGGGCAACGAGATTTGCGTAAGAAGAGCACATGAGGGTGAGAAGATTGTTACACTTGATGAGCAGGAGTACACAATGTCACCAGCTAATCTTGTTATCTGTGACGGCGTAAAGCCAGTTGCTTTAGCAGGTGTTATGGGCGGTTTAAATTCCGAGATTCGTGAAACAACAGAAAGTGTTATGTTTGAGGCTGCTAAGTTTGCAAGAGATAATGTCAGAAAGACTGCAAGAGCACTTGGAAAGTCCTCTGATTCAAGTTCAAGATTTGAGAAGGGCGTGGATGAATACTCAACTGTTCTTGGTATGAAGCGTGCACTTCATTTAATCGAGGAGCTTGGCTGCGGAAAGGTTTCTTCTACTCATGTAGATGTTAATGTTGGAAACAGCATTGAGCCTCAGCCGATGCAGGTAAGCATCCATAAGGTAAACAGCGTTCTTGGAATTGAGGTTCCGGCAGAGGAGATTGTACGTCTGATGAAGAATTTAAACTTCAATCCGACAGTTGACGGTGATGTACTGACTCTTCAGGTACCAGCTTACCGTGAGGATATGCTGCCAGAGGGTGAGAATGATGTAGAGCGTTATCCAGATGTGGCAGAGGAAGTAATCCGTATGTATGGTTATGACCATATTAAGTCAACATTTATGCCGTCTGCACAGGTAACAGCAGGCGGATATAATAAAGAGCAGAAGGGCGAGCTTGCATTAAAGCGTACTCTTTGTACTATGGGTGCATATGAGTGTATGCATTACTCATTCTTCTCCCCATCTGATTTGGATCTTTTGAAGTTCCCGGCTGATGCGAAGGAGCGTTTCGCAATTCAGATCATGAATCCAATCAATATCGATCTGTCATTAATGCGTACTACACTTGCTGCATCAATGCTCAATGCTATTTCAAGAAATGAAAAGCAGGGTATTCTTGACGGAAGACTTTTTGAGGTTGCAAATATCTTTATTCCGAAAAATCTGCCGCTTACCGAGTATCCGGATGAGAGAAAAACACTTTGTGTTGGTACCTTCGGTGCAAAGGAATCCTTCTACACAATGAAGGGCATTGCAAACGGAATCGCAGACAGCTTAGATGTTGCATTTACTTATGAGCCAATTCAGAAATCATTCCTGCATCCGTATCAGGCAGTAAAGGTATTATGTGAGGGCGAAGAAATTGGTTACTTCGGTAAGGTTGCATACGATATTCAGGACAAGTTAAGCATGCGTGCAAGCGCATATGTTATGGAGCTTGATCTGGAGATTCTGTCTAAGTGGTATGATAAGAAGAGAACCTTCATTCCGCTGCCCAAGTTTGCAGAAGAGAAGCGTGATCTTGCATTCGTAATGGATAAGGCAATCACATGTGGAGAGATCGAAGACTGCATCCGCAAGGAAAATAAGTACGTAAAGGAAATCAAGCTGTTCGATATATACGAGGGCGGCCAGATTCCGGAAGGAAAGAAGAGTATGGCATTCTCCATCACATTCGTTCCAAAGGATGAGGCATTTGACGATGCACGCGTTCAGAAGTTTGTTGACAAGATCTGTGCAAAGTTAAATGAGGAGTATGGCGTAGAGCTGAGAGCGTAAGGTGTTCGCTGTATTTCGGTGAATCGCATTCATGTATAAAATTTATATTGAAATTGCAAATATATAAAAACAAAAGAATTCGATAGGATTAAATAAAATCTCCCGCGTAGTTCGTATGAATTGCGAGGGAGATTTTTCGTTAAGGTGTAGATGGGATACGTTTTTCCTTTGGTTTATTATTGAAATTCTTTCGGATTTTTTGTAAGATAATAAAAAAATTCTTGTCTATATAAGTGAAGACGTCTTTAAAGGAAAGAAAATATGTAGAAATGCATGTTAGCATTCTAGAGTCTGGTGATGGTGGAACGATAAAGGAAAACATAGCGAGAGGAGGGATTTTTATGCGTGATCAGGAAATCACAGAGCTATTCTGGGAGCGAAAAGAGCAAGCAGTAACAGAGTCCAACATTCGATACGGCGCGTATTGCCGGCGAATTTCCTATAATATACTGGCAAACAAGGAAGATGTTGAAGAGTGTATGAATGATACTTGGTATCAGGCGTGGAACGCAATTCCTCCGCAGCGCCCATTGTGTTTAAAAGCATTTTTCGGGAAAATTATTCGCAATCTTTCTCTCAACCGTTGGAAGTGGGATCGGGCAGGAAAACGGATTCGACCAGAAGCAATGCTTGTGCTAGATGAATTAGGCGAATGCGTGTCGGGGCGTGAACAGCCAGAGGACGTGGTACTCGCAGAGGAACTCAAAAAAGAAATTAACCGATTTTTGCATGGACTTTCCACTCGTGAACAAGGCATGTTTGTTCAACGATATTTTTATCTGGAGTCAATTAAAAGCATTGCGCGATATCATGGCATTACCGAAAATGCAGTTTCGGTAAATTTAAACCGTGTGCGCAAACAGTTAAAGCAGTATCTCTCAGAAAGGGGGTACAACTTATGAAGAAAGAAGATTTTTTAAAACTTATGGATGGCATCGATGATCGCTTAGTCGAAAAATATGCAATTTCAGACGAGGCAGAGGCAAGACAAAAACAAATTAGAAGACAGAGACGACAGCGATGGCTCAACCAAGTAACAGGGTGTGCAGTTGCAGCGATAATTCTTGGCGTGATTGGTGTTACAATGCTGTGCGCTTCCTTTGGCGTTGTAAGAATGGACAGACAAAGCCAAAAAACTCCAGTATCTATTGGTGATGGCAACGATTCTCAAAATAATGAGAATAATGGAGATGAGGAAAAAGAGCTTTTGGTACAGGCATACCTTTCTTATATTGGAGTGGAGGAGCAGGACATTCAGGAAATCCAAAAGATAGATCAGCAGCCAGAAACGATTCTTCTTACAAAAGGGAACAGTGAGCAGCAGTCAGTATCTATTGAAACAGCGGTATATTTTGTGTATACCACAAATCAAGATAAGGTATTAGCAGTGCTTGCAGTTGATCTGCCCGATAAGGCAGTTCAATATGGATGCAGTGAAATCGAGATTGTGGATAACTGGAAGCAATATGAGGTCTCACAGGCGAATGCAGTACTTTATTCAGAGGAGACGCAGGAGTTTCAGTCACTCAGATGTGATACGACGAATGAGTACCAGCTTGCAATTTCAGGTATAAGTAGTGCGAAGGGGAATACTAAAAGCACGTCTCGAATGGTAGTCAGCTTTACGGTTGACAGGACAAGGCGCAGCCTAAATTTAGAGGGGTATCGGGTTCTATTCCACCTGAAAAGTACATTTTGGTGGGTGCTGGCAGCGTGGACCTTGGCCGCAGCTATAGTGATTGCTGCAGCATTGTGGTTCTTAAATCGCTCAGTAAAATTAAAAAAAGGCACAAAAGCAGGTCGCTTCCTGTTTGGCAAAGAAATAGAATATGGAGCAGTCGTAGAAAAGATAGAGAATATTGATCTTTTTAACCCATCTCAATATATAACGAAAAACGGAGTTGTTAGTCCAGGCTCATCCGGGCGCTACCATGTAGAGTTTCGCTTGCAGGATGATACAAATATTGAACTGAGTGTATCGGCTAAGCAGGCAGGAAAATTTGAACCGGGTATGCGCGGAACGCTTGTCCATCGAAGAAATATTTTGATTTCCTTTGCGCCAGAGGATGTGGAAAAATCGGAGAAATATCATGAAAATAAAAGATAATTAAAATTTCGTAAGCTATACTGCCACTTGTTATGTTACAGTTCATGGATAAGCTAATATTTACAGTAAAGCCCGAAGGTGAATGGCTTTCACGAGGCGGACACTTGGAGCAGGTCTTTCAAAGTAATGTATAATAAGAATGGACATAACAGGAACCTGCGGAATTTGGTCCGACGACGAAACCATTGCACCGAAGGGCTTTCGTAACATGACGCGTGAACTGTAACATTGCTATTGCTCATTCGGTCACATTGGACTATGAATTCAATGACAAGTGGCAGAATGCATGGTATAATGATTTTATTGAGTAAAAATGAGTATTTTAAGGAATAACACATGATATTGAGAGGGAAGGAGTGTCAGCATAATGGGATATTATGTTAATCCATCAGCAGAAAGTTTTGCGGCGATTGCAAGGAGCAAGACATATGTAGATAAGACTGGGTTAATCGAGTATATGAATACAGTTGTACAGACAGATCGTATGTTAGTCTGCTCAAGCAGACCAAGAAGATTCGGAAAATCATTTGCAGCAAAAATGCTTGCGGCATACTATTCAAGAGGTGCAGATTCAAAAGATATTTTTCAAAATCTGAAAATTGGAAAAGAAACAAAATGCGAGCATCAAAATCAATACGATGTCATTTTTCTTGATATCACGCTTTTTCTTTCGATTGCGGATACTCCGGATCTTGTGGTAAAGGAAATTCAAAAAGATATAATTCAAGAGCTAAAATCAGAGTTTCCAGAAGCAATTCATGATGAAACAGAGTCCTTATTAAAAGCATTGATGCAGATTCACTCAGCTACAAAACGTAAGTTTTTCATCATTATTGATGAGTGGGATGCATTGTTTCGAGAAGCAAAACAGGATACAACTATTCAACGAGAATATATACAGTTGTTGCGCAGCTTATTCAAAAACAATGTGACGCCTCAGATCATCGCAGGTGCGTATATGACAGGTATTTTGCCTATAAAAAAATATGGAACACAGTCAGCTTTAACGGATTTTCGCGAATATACAATGTTAGAGCCAGGACCACTTGCGCCGTTTGTTGGTTTTACACAGGTGGAAGTTAAGAGACTTTGCGAAGAATATCCGCTTGATTTTGATCAGGCTCAGAAATGGTATGATGGATATATATTTGAACAAGCAGGGCATATCTATAGCCCAAATTCGATTATAGAAGCCATTCAAAATAAGAGTTTTGCAAATTATTGGACGCAGACAGAAACTTATGAGTCGCTTATGACATATATTGACTTGAATTTCGATGGACTAAAAGATTCTGTAATTGACATGATCGGAGGAATGCGGTGTAAGGTTGATGTTGGCTCCTTCCAGAATGATATGACCTCTCTTAGGAGTAAGGATGATGTACTGACATTGTTTGTTCATCTGGGCTATTTGGCATATGATAGAAAAACGCGGGAAGTATTTATCCCAAATGAAGAGATTCGAGAGGAATTTATTCGTTCAATAAAAAATGGAAGCAGAAAAGAATTGGTTAAGGCAGTAGAATTGTCAGATAAGTTGCTCCGTGCGACAATCAATAAGGATGAGTCAACGGTTGCAGAGATTATAGGAGAGGCACATCAGGCAAATACTTCTCCAAAATTTTACAATAATGAGCAGGCATTACGCAGTGTTGTTATAATGGCATATTTGAGTAGTGTAGATGATTATATCCGTTTTGAAGAATTAGCAAGTGGAAAAGGATATATTGACTTATTATTTTTACCAGCATTGCAATCATCAAAGCCGGCACTTATAATCGAGCTTAAGTGGAATAAGAGTGCAGAAAAAGCAATACAGCAGGAACAGGATCAGCAGTATTGGAAATTTGCAAAGCAGTTTCGATACAAAGGGAAAATACTGTTAGTCGGAATTAACTATAATTCGAAAACCAAAAAACATACTTGCAAAATTAAAGAAATTGAGTCTTTAGAAAAAAATTAGGGCTAATAGGTACAAAAATGACTAGCAGATTTTATCAATATTGTAAATCGAATATAAAGCAAAAAAAAATCCAAGAAGTATCAATAAAGACTGCTTTTACTTTTCTAGCCGAAGGAAAACATATTGTTTCGTTTGTTGGAGCAGGAGGAAAAAGTTCTCTTATTGACGCAATTGCAAAGTGGAGCAGCAGTCAGGGAAAAAAAGTGCTTGTGACGACTACAACTCATATTTTCAGACCGCAGGATGAATTTTTAGCAATGAACGAAAAACAGTTACAGGAAATCTGGGCAGCAGGACATTGGGCGGTGATCGGAGCAACTGAGGAAAAAGATCCGCAAAAGTTAAAGATGCCAGAGCTTGACTGGATGAGACAGGCAATGGAGCTTTCTGACCTTGTACTCATTGAGGCTGATGGCTCAAAGCGTTTGCCATGTAAAGTGCCAGCTGATCATGAGCCTGTACTTTTGCCAGAGTCGGATATAGTGGTGGCTGTTTTGGGGCTTTCAGCCTTAGGGCGTTCACTTAAAGAGTGTTGTTTTCGACTGGAAAAAGCAAAAAAGCTATTGTCAGCGGATGAAAATCATTTATTGACAGAAAAAGATATGGCAGCAATTTTGTTATCTGATCAGGGACTGCTAAAAGATGTAGGAGACAGAAGATACATTGCCGTTTTAAATCAGTGTGATGACAGCACCGTGCGAAAAAGTGCAGAACAGGTTGGGGAAATGTTAATCAATTCAACTGGACAGAATAGTAAAACTATAGAAAAAATAATATTTGCAAAACTGCAGTGAATATGGCAAACTAGTCAATAGACTATAAACCATTTTTGGGGGACATAAATGATGAGTGGATTTACACATTTTGATCAAAAAGGAAATGCCGTGATGGTGGATGTGCATGAAAAGGCAGATACATATCGGGTAGCTGTTGCTGCGGGAACAATCACCGTGAATGAGGAAGTTTTTCAGGCTATTACTAATCATACGGCAAAAAAAGGTGATGTGCTTGGAATAGCCAGAATTGCAGGCATTATGGGTGCAAAAAAAAATTCAGAGCTGATTCCGTTGTGCCACATTATTGCATTGACAGACTGTGAGATTTCTTTTGAGTTAGATGAAAAGCATCGCCAAATTAAGGCAACATGTAAGACCTCCTGTATCGGAAAAACAGGAGTGGAGATGGAAGCTATGACGGGCGTTAGTGTTGCGCTGCTGACAATTTATGATATGTGCAAAGCTATGGATCGCGGCATGGAAATATCAGGGATTCATCTAGTGGAAAAATCTGGCGGCAAAAGCGGTCATTATAAAGCTGAAAAATAAGCAGCGATAAAAAAGCAAATTAGAAAGGCATTGCAATGGAACAAAAAAAACATAATCAAAAATATAGAGTAGGAATTGTAACTCTTAGTGATAAAGGTTTTAAAGGCGAGCGAGAGGATTTAAGCGGTCCAAAGATCAAGTCACTTCTTCCTACAGAAAAGTATGAAGTGGTATCATATTGCATTTTACCGGATGACCAAAAAGCAATAGAAAAAGAGCTTTGTCGATTAGCAGATGAAGAACAATGTGCCCTTATACTTACGACAGGCGGCACTGGTTTTTCTAAAAGAGATGTGACACCAGAGGCAACACTTGCTGTGGCTGATCGCAATGCACCGGGAATTGCAGAGGCAATACGCGCCTATAGCTTGACTATCACACCGCGCGCCATGCTAAGCCGTGGAGCTAGTGTTATTCGTAAGCAGACGCTTATTGTGAATCTGCCGGGAAGCCCAAAGGCAGTTGAGGAGAGTCTTACTTATATATTGGATTCACTGTCTCATGGACTTGATATCCTTTTAGGAACAGCATTTGAATGTGCCAGAAAATAAAGAAAGTGTGTCAATATGAGTGAAAAAGAAATTATATTTTGCAAAAGCGGCGGCTGTACGGCAAAGCTTGGAGCTGGTGTGCTGGAGCATATTTTGGAGCGACTTCCAAAAGGACAAAAAGATGAAAATTTGCTTGTAGGCTATGACAGCAGTGATGACGCGGCAGTTTATAAGCTTAGTGACAATCAGGCATTTGTGCAGACACTAGATTTTTTTCCACCGATGGTGGAAGATCCTTATCTATTTGGACAGATAGCAGCAACAAATGCCTTAAGTGATATATATGCGATGGGCGGTGATGTAAAAACTGCACTTAATATTGTCTGCTTTCCTGAATCAATGGATTTAAATATACTTGGAAAGATTCTTCAGGGCGGTGCAGAGAAGGTGCAGGAGGCAGGCGGAAGTCTAGCCGGCGGCCATTCAATTGCTGACAGTGACGTCAAATATGGATTGTCAGTTACAGGTGTAGTTGATCCAGAAAAAATCTGGAAAAATAATGGCGCTAAGTCTGGAGACAAACTGATCTTAACAAAAAGGCTGGGTGTAGGAATTATATGTGCAGCAAACCGCGTAAAACAAGCACCTGAGGGAGCCATGGAGCAGGTGATTGCTTCCATGACAACACTTAACCGCACAGCATCTGAGATTGGAAGAAATTTTTGCATACATGCCTGTACAGATGTGACAGGATTTGGATTTTTAGGTCATCTTCATGAGATGATGGATGGAAGGCTTTCGAGTGTAATCTATGCCGATCAGGTTCCAGTATTTGATGGTGCAATGGAATGTGCTGAAGAATTTTTATTGACTGCAGCAGGTCAAAAAAATAGAAACCATCTTGAAGGATATGTGCAGTTTGAGGATGTATCATTTGGAATGGAAGAAGTGCTGTATGATCCACAGACGTCAGGCGGATTATTGTTTGCTGTACCAAAAGTACAGGCAGATGAATTGTGTGAAAAGCTGCAAAAAGCAGGTCTTCCAGCTGCTATCGTAGGAGAAGTGACAGAGCAAAAAAAATCAGAAATTTTTGTAATTAATCATAAGAAAAAATAGTGAAAAACAGGAGAAAAACATTATGAAAAAAGAAGTAAATGCAATTGGCGATATCTGCCCAATTCCATTAGTGAAGGCAAAAGAAGCAATCAAAGAATTAAATGGAGCAGGTGTGGTAGAGGTATTAGTCGATAATGAAATTGCTGTACAGAATTTAACGAAAATGGCGCAGCAAAAAGGATATGGCTGTGCATCTAAAAAGGTAAAAGATCAGGAATATCGTGTAACACTGACAGTTGGAGAGACAGATGAACAAACAACACAAAAAACTGATAGTGAAACTGCAAAGAATATAGAAGAATGTATTCCATGTGCACCTGCAAAGAAGACTAGTCTTGTTGTTATTTCTTCTAAAGCTATGGGAGGTCCAAATGAGCAGTTGGGCGCAACATTATTAAAGGGCTTTATTTATGCGCTGACACAGCAGGATAAGCTGCCGGATCAGATACTTTTTTATAATGGCGGTGCATTTTTAACGTGTGAGGGCTCAGAATCATTAGAAGATCTTAAAAGCCTAGAAGCACAGGGCGTAGAGATTCGCACATGCGGTACATGCCTGAATTTTTATGGATTGACAGAAAAGCTCCAGGTTGGAGAAGTTACAAATATGTATGACATAGCAGAGCGAATGAGCAAAGCAGACAGGATTATAAAACCATGATTTACCTGGATAATGCAGCAACTTCTCTGCAAAAGCCAAAAGAAGTAGAAGAAGAAATGATTAGAGCCCTACATACGATGGGCAATCCTGGGCGTGGTGCGCATGATGCCACGCTTCAGGCAGGAAGATGCGTTTATCAGGTCAGAGAGCAGTTAGCACAGCTTTTTAACGCAGAGAGTGCTGACTGCATTGCATTTACATCAAATGCCACCGAAGCTTTAAATACAGCGATTTTAGGGTTGTTTCAAAAAGGCGATCATGTGATTACAACAGTGTGTGAACATAATTCGGTGCTGCGTCCACTTTATCGCCTGCAAAAGCAGGGAGTAGAAGTAAGCTTTTTATCTGCAGATGAACAGGGAATATTAGACTACGACAAGCTTCCAGCACTGATAAAAGAAAATACAAAAGCAGTCATTGTGACACATGCATCGAATCTTACAGGAAATATCACGGATCTGGAATGCATAAAAAAAGAAATATCACATAAAGATATCCTTCTTATTGTAGATGCTTCTCAGACAGCAGGAATTTTGACGATTGATGTGCAGAAAATGGGAATCGATGTCCTTTGCTTTACAGGACATAAGGGGCTGATGGGACCACAGGGAACAGGCGGACTTTATGTTCGGCAAGGAGTAAAAATAAATCCTTTAAAGGTCGGAGGAAGTGGTATTCACAGCTTTGATCATGATCATCCAAAGGCAATGCCAGAGCACCTTGAAGCCGGTACATTGAATGTACATGGAATTGCTGGCCTTGGCGGTGCGCTGAACTATTTGAGTGAGATTGGCACAGAAGCGATTATAAAAAAAGAAAGATCGCTTATAAAACGATTAGAGGATCAGATTCGTGATCTGCCGAACATCCACCTGTATGGAAATCCTGACAGCAATCAGAGAGTGGGGATTCTTTCATTTAACATGGGAGATGAAGATTCTGCTTATGTTGCAGACTGGCTTTTTGAAGAGGAAGAAATTGCTGTCCGTTCAGGTGCTCATTGTGCGCCGCTCATGCACGAGACATTGGGCACAAAAATGCAGGGAGCTGTTAGAATATCTGTGTCTCATAAAAATACAGAGGAAGAAATTGACAGAACAGCAAATGCGATTAAAAAGTTGTCACAGCTGCTGGAATAATGGGAGAGTCAATATGATATGAGAATAAAAAAGAAAACCTGGATTTTAACATTTGAAAGTACTACGCAGGCAATGGCAGCTGATAAATTTGGCATAGAGCAAAAATTGCCGGGGCGACTGATTCCGATTCCGCGGGAAATCACCGCAGGATGTGGTCTTTGCTGGAAAGCTGACCCAAAAGAAAGGGAAAAAGTGTTAGAAGCATTACAGGCAGCTGGACATCACTGGGAGGCAGAGTATATTTTAGACTTATAAATTGTAATGTAAAAGTGAAAGGAAACTTCCGATGAAAAAAAGTGATCTGATTATAGTGCGCGGTGCTGGTGATCTGGCAACGGGAACGATTCATAGATTAAAAAAGAGTGGATTTCGTTTACTAGTGCTAGAAACTGATTATCCGGCTGCCATTCGAAGACAGGTGGCTTTAAGCGAGGCAGTTTATAGCAAAAGTGCCTGTGTGGAAGGTGTAGAGGCAGTCCGTGTAAAAGATGAAAAACAAATGCTTGATGCATGGAAAAACGACAAAGTACCAGTAATGGTTGATCCAATGGGAGAAAGTATTGCTTCAATGCAGCCAAAAGTTGTAGTCGATGCGATTCTTGCAAAGCATAATCTCGGAACTAATAAAAATATGGCACCACTTACTATTGCACTTGGTCCTGGTTTTACTGCAGGTGTCGATGTGGATGTTGTAATTGAGACAAAGCGCGGTCACAATTTGGGCCGGGTGATTCGCGAAGGAAGTGCATATCCAAATACGGGAATACCAGGCATAATCGGCGGTTACGGAGCAGAGCGTGTCATTCATGCACCGGCAGAGGGCCTATTAAAAAACAAGAGTAAAATTGGCGATATCGTAGAAAAAGGTCAGGTGATAGCTGTAATTGAAGCATCAGACAAAGAAAATGAAAGCGCCGCAGATACAAAAAAAACAGAGGTGACAGCAACTATTGACGGTCTTCTTCGTGGACTTATTCGAGATAATTATCCAGTCACAAAAGGATTTAAGATTGCAGATATTGATCCAAGAAAAGAAGAATTGACAAATTGCTTTACGATTTCAGATAAGGCAAGATGCATTGCGGGAAGCGTCTTAGAAGTTATCTGCGAAGCATTAGAGTAAACAAAGAAAGTAAGGAAAATATTATGAAACTAATGAAAACAGAAGAAGCCGTGGGACAGGTATTGTGCCATGATATCACACAGATTATTCCTGGTGTGACAAAAGATGCGGTATTTCGAAAGGGTCATATAATCACAAAGGAGGATATTCCTGTCCTTTTAAGTGTTGGAAAGGAACATATATATATTTGGGAAAAGGATGAGCATATGCTACACGAAAATGAGGCAGCACAAATTCTTTATGAGATGTGCAGAAACGAGCATATGCATCCATCTGCTGTAAAGGAAGGAAAAATAGAGCTTATTGCGGATTGTGACGGTCTTTTTAAGGTTGATCGCGAGAAGCTAAGGAAAGTCAATAGTCTGGGAGAAATGATGATTGCGACACGTCATGGCAACACCTTTGTAAAGAAAGGTGATAAGTTAGCTGGGACGAGAATCATTCCGCTTGTGATTGAAAAAGAAAAAATGGAGCGCGCAAAAGAGATTTGTAATGACGGGTCTATTTTGGAAATAAAGCCGTTGCAGCCCAAAAAAGCTGCGATTTTAACAACAGGAAGTGAAGTTTATCACGGACGCATTCAGGATAAATTTACGCCAGTTCTAGTAGAAAAATTAAAGGAATATGGCAGTGAAGTGATATTCCACGAGATTTATGATGATGACCATGAGGCAATTACTAAGGGCTGCCTTAGTGCTATAGAACAGGGCGCAGAGCTTGTTTTATGCACGGGTGGCATGAGCGTAGATCCAGATGACAAAACACCGCTTGCCATCAAAAATACGGGGGCAAGAATTGTTTCTTACGGTGCACCAGTTCTTCCGGGAGCAATGTTTTTAGTATCTTATTATGAATATAAGGATAAAACGATTCCGATTGTGGGACTGCCGGGCTGTGTTATGTATGCAAAAAGAACGATTTTTGATCTGGCATTGCCGCGCCTGTTATCGGATGATTTTATCACGGCAGAGGAACTGGCATTACTGGGAGAAGGCGGACTATGCTTAAACTGTCCAGTCTGTACTTATCCTAACTGCGGTTTTGGAAAAGGCTGGTAAGCAGAATGCTGGATCAATATGGAAGAAATATTACTTACTTGCGTATTTCGATCACAGATCGATGTAACCTGCGCTGTAAGTATTGCATGCCAGATGGAGTTACAGATGTAGGGATGAAAAATATTCTTACGTTTGAGGAAATCTGGGAGATTGTAAGGGCTGGCGTCAGCCTTGGCATTACGCATGTCAGAATTACAGGCGGTGAGCCGTTAGTGCGAAAAGGCTGTGTAGATCTCATTCGAGGGATTAGGGCAATTCCGGGTGTAGAAACGATCACAATGACCACGAATGGAGTTTTACTTAGAACTTATGCTGCTTCATTAAAGGAAGCGGGATTGGACGGATTAAATGTGAGTCTGGATACCCTTGATTTTGAAGAATTTGCATCACTTGCAGGAAGGCAAAATTTAAAAGAAGTACTTGATGGGATACAGGCGGCAAAAGAAATGGGGCTGCCTGTGAAAATCAACTCAGTCAATCGAAAAGAGCTAAATCCTATTTCTCTTGTTTTGTATGCACAGCAGCAAAAAATACCGCTTCGTTTTATTGAGATAATGCCGGTTGGCTATGGAAAACAGTATGTAGGAAGAAGTAATGATGAACTGAGAACATGTCTTGAAGATGAGTTTGGAAAGTCAGAAATGATCACGTATCAAGCAAATCAAAAAAAACAGATATCACACATGGTTCAGACATTACATACAAAAGAAGTCCCAATAGGAAGCGGCCCGGCAGTGTATTATAGGTTTTCCGAATTAACAATTCCAGTTGGTTTTATAAGTGCAATTCATGGAAAGTTTTGTGAAAGCTGCAACAGAGTTAGATTGACGGCACAGGGGTATTTAAAGCTGTGTCTTTGCTATGATAAAGGAATTGATCTGCGTCAGATTCTGCGAGGAGAAGAAACTGGGCAAAACGAAAAAAATATACAAAAAGCGCTAAATGAGAAACTAACAACTGCAATGAGAGCAGCCATTTACAAAAAGCCGGCAGCTCATTGCTTTGAGCATCCAGAGGAGATGACTGAAATCAACGAGATGGTCAAAATTGGTGGGTAGAAGCCGATAAAGTTAAAGACCAGCAGCGCGGCAGGAAAGGAACAACAAAAGTGGGAGTCATTAAAGGAATCTGTATCAGCGAAAAGCGCGGTACGGCAAAACATGAAATTGAAGAAGCAGTTTTTGTGAAGGACTGGGGAATTGAGAAAGATGCACATGCAGGTCACTGGCACAGACAGGTGAGCCTGCTGTCATATGAAAAAATAGAGGAATTTAGAAAAAAAGGAGCGCAGATTGGACTTGGAGCTTTTGGAGAAAACCTGATCGTAGAGGGCTATGATTTTCGAAATCTTCCAGTGGGAACACGATTTCAATGCGGTGATGTCATTTTAGAGATGACTCAGATTGGAAAAGAATGTCACAGCCACTGTGAAATTTATAAGAGAATGGGCGAGTGCATCATGCCAAGAGAGGGCGTATTTGCTGTTGTAATTCAGGGTGGAAAAATCAAAAAAGGCGATATTCTTGAAAAGATGTAACTATTCAGAGCCATGCAAAATTGCTTTCTGTGAATGCTTGCATTCAGACAGAATAGCAATTTTATATGGCGAGGTAACCACATGAGCAAAATAGAAGCATCGAAGATGCGATTTTGCGAATGGGGTTCTGAATAGTTACAAAAGATGCAAAAAACAATTGGAGGAAACGTTATACATGAAAACACTTTATCAATTGTTATTAGATCGCTGGAATCAAAATTGTGATACAGTTCTGGTCACTATTGTGGAAGGAAATGGTTCAATTCCGCGCATGACTGGAGCCTATATGGCGGCAGATCAGACAGGCAGAATTTATGGAACAATTGGCGGCGGAAATCTGGAATATCAGGCCGTAAAAAAAGCAATTACGCTTGCTGGAAAGGATGCTCATTTTGTCGAGGATTTTGACTTGGGAACAGGAGAAAATGGCGGCCTTGGAATGGTCTGTGGAGGTAAAGTAAAGGTTTTATTTTACAGCGTGAGAAGCAATGATACAAAGATTGCATCTTTTTTAAAGGAAGCATTAAAGATAGAAGAAGAGAAAAAGCCATATTGGCTGCTACTTCCATTTTCAAAAGGATATCCAAAAATAGAGTCTCATCTTGAGGAAGGACGAGGTCATTGCCGAATACTTGAAAAATACGAGAATGATGAAACTCAAAAGATTTATGCTGAGGAATTTAACTTTGATGGAAAGGTTTATATTTTCGGAGGCGGCCATCTTGCGCAGGAGCTTGTCCCAGTACTCAGTCATTTGGGCTTTTGGTGCATGGTAATGGATGACAGAGAGGAGTACACAGCCCCTAATTTATTCCCAGGCGTACAGGAGACAAAAACTGTTGATTTTACTTTGCTTTCTGATATTTTGGAAGTGAAAAAGGAAGATTATCTTGTAGTTGTTACAAGAGGACATAGCTGTGATGCAGATGTTGAGCGGTTTGCGCTGCGCACACCTGCTTTTTATATAGGCGTAGTGGGAAGCAAACGAAAGACTCAGTACGTCAGAGAAAAACTACTGGCGGAGGGCTTCACCAATGAAGAACTTGACCGTGTACATGCACCAATTGGAATAGACATTGCAAGTGAGACACCGGCCGAGATAGCTATCAGTATTGCGGCACAGCTTATACAAATTAGAGCAGAAAAAGCAGGATTACGGAGAAAAAACAAATGAGAAAAGCAGGGATGTTAATGGTAACGGCTTTGGCAGCATCACTGCTTGCAGGATGTGGTTATAAGGCATCAGACAAAAAAGAAGAAGTTACAATCACTGTATTTGCAGCGAAGAGTCTGAATCAGGTAATGGAGGAACTGATCGCAGAGTTTCAGAAAACACACGAAAATGTAAATGTACAGGGAAGCTATGACAGCTCAGGAACTTTGATGGTTCAGATTGAAGAAGGCGCAGACTGTGACGTATTTTTCTCAGCAGCAGTTAAGCAGATGAATCAGCTTGATGAGACAGATGGTCTTGTCGTAGAGGGAACACGTCATAACGTTGTAAATAATCAGGTTTGTGTAGTAACATATAAGGAAAGTAACACTAAGGTAACAGGTCTTAAGGATATTAAAAATGCTGGCAGCATTGCACTTGCAGATGGTTCTGTGCCTGTAGGAAAATACACACGTCAGGCAATGGTAAATGCAGGAATGTTAGAAAAGGCAGATGATGTATCAAAGATTTCAACAACAGACATTTCAGAAGCACTTGGCGGTGTGGAAATCAATGAATGTGCAAATGTAGGTGTTGTTACGTCAGCAGTGGCAGAGGGATCAAATGAGGTAGGAACTGTTTATTATTCCGATACATATGGATTAGAAGATCGTCTTGAAATTTTAGAGAAAATTCCTTATGATCTGACAGGAGATGTTATTTATCCGGTAGCACAAATTCAAAATTCAGAGGCAGACGAGGCAGAAGCTACGACAGCAAAGGAATTTGTCGATTTCTTAATTACAGATGATGCAAAAGAAATTTTCCAGAAGTATTATTTCGATACTGATGTAGAAGATTAAAAGTAAGTTTTGCTCCTGTGGACGTGGTACTTTTTATGAATTTATAGAAAGAATGGTGGCACAATGGAAGAATTGATGGAATTTATGAGAGGGCTTGATTGGAGTCCTTTGCTGATCTCATTAAAGACTGGAGTGGTGGCAACCATTCTTTCTTTTTTTGGCGGGATCTTTGCAGCAAGACAGGTAATAAAAGTAGGACCTAAAACAAAAGCAGTATTGGATGGTATTCTTACACTGCCAATGGTACTGCCGCCAACGGTAGCCGGTTTTTTTCTTTTACTGATTTTTAGTCTGCGCCGTCCATTTGGCGCTGCGCTTTATGAAGGCTGTGGAATTAAGGTCGTACAGACTTGGCTTGGCTGCGTGCTTGCAGCAACTGTGATTGCTTTTCCTCTTATGTATAGAAATGCCAGAGCAGCATTTGAGCAGGTAGATGCAAATTTAATCTATGCAGCCAGAACACTTGGTATGTCGGAAATAAAAATTTTCTGGAAGGTTGTGATTCCATCGGCGCGTCCAGGAATACTTTCTGGAACGATTTTGACATTTGCAAGAGCCATGGGAGAGTATGGAGCTACATCTATGCTTGCAGGAAATATTCCGAAAAAGACAGGAACGATTTCACAGAAAATTGCGATGGTAATTCAAAATGGAGATTACAAGACAGCCGGTTTTTGGGTAATGGTGATCATGGTGATTGCATTTGTCGTTGTGCTGTTAATGAATCTTTTAGGATCAGGAAAAAACAAACAGAAAAAACAATGGTAATGATAGAGGCAAAAGACAGATATGTTGCAGGTAACGATAAAAAAGAAACTGGGAAATTTTTTGCTAGATGTGGACTTTTGCATGGATGGCGGAGTATTTGCAATTCTGGGTGCATCTGGATGCGGAAAAAGTATGACATTAAAATGTATTGCAGGTATTGAGCGTCCTGACGAAGGAAGAATTGTTTTAAATGACAGAGTGCTGTTTGATTCGAAAAAAAAGATAAATTTGCCGCCGCAAAAAAGAAAAGTTGGATATATGTTTCAGGATTATGCATTATTTCCTAACATGAATGTGGTACAAAATATACAGGCAGGAATGGGCAGAAAACCAGATCAAAAAAAGGTGCAGGAATACATAACAGGTTTTCATCTGACAGGTCTTGAAACACACATGCCAGATCAACTCTCAGGAGGTCAAAAGCAGCGCGTCGCGATGGCGCGTATGTTAGCGGCAGAACCAGAGCTTCTTCTTTTAGATGAACCATTTGCCGCATTAGACAGCTATCTTAAGTGGAAGATGGAGCAGCAGATGATGGATTTGTTAAAAGATATTCAAAAGCCAGCCTTGTTTGTATCGCACAGCAGAGATGAAGTGTATCGCCTTTGCGATACTGTAAGCTGTATCAATCAGGGAAAGATGGAAGTGATTGAACCAGTAAAAGAATTTTTTAAGAATCCAAAGACAAAAACAGCAGCTCTCTTGTCAGGCTGTAAAAATATTTGCAGCGTGGAACTGGTAAAGGATTTAGAGCCGGATAAATCATTCGGCAAACTTTGGGCAGCAGAATGGGGTGTGGCGTTTAATGTATCAAAGGAAGCATTTACGGCGCGTACTGTTGGAATCAGGGCTCATTATATGATGCAAAAAAAGCCAAAAGCAGGTCATATAACTGAATTGACAGTTGGCGAATACAGGATATTAGAGGATCCGTTTGAGTGGAATATTTCATTTCGAAAAGATGAGAACTGTGAGTGGCTGCAGTGGAAGATCAGTAAAAGTGACTGGAATCCTTCTGTAGGAGTGCCAAAAGTACTTTACGTGAGAGAGGAAGATCTGCTATTATTAGATAAAGAATAAATAGCAGCAAGCAGAGGTATGTATATGAGAAATAAAAAAAATATAATCAAGGCTTCATCAGCACAGCTTCCAGAATTAGAATGGTATGTCGGAAATAAAGAAGTACATCTTCTTCGTTATTATGAGCCAGAGCCGGGCATTTTTATTGCGGAAAGCAAAAATGTTATTGATATTGCTCTTCGCAAAGGCTACGAGCCGCTAAGCGTTGTCTGTACTGAAAAAATGGAAAAAGATGAGATTTTAGATCGTGTGGGAGAGGCACCTATTTACATAGTAGATCCAGAGGATGCCAAAAGAGAATTTGGCTATGTATTGACAGGTGGAATTTCATGCGCGATGCGAAGAAAAGAAAATTTTGATTATAAAAAAGTGCTTTATTAAGCAGAATACTGCTATTCTTACAGGAATGCAGTGGATCCGCATTACCATTTTCCCTATTTTTACAATTATTACGATTATTTCCATATTGATCTACTTTAATATGTCTTCGAGTGAGGAACAGAAAAATGTATTATTGTGCATTGCGTTCGGTATGTTGATCATGAATATTCTTGT
>OGPQ01000022.1_pt1 | contig 129613 bp, 83 predicted proteins | sample 1552971 | NCBI WGS metagenome assembly OGPQ01 (sample SAMEA2580232, study PRJEB22360) | human gut metagenome | biome: human gut; feature: human-associated habitat; material: faeces | place: Denmark | collected 2008/2010 | reverse complement strand
AAGGATTTCTCTTTCCGTACGACACAGAGAAATCCTAATGACCGATTTGGGTTTAAATCAAATAGGCAACAACCACCATTGTCAAATATAAAACCATTATTGAAATATCGAACTCCAAATGATTTTGTTGTTATAGTTGACCAAGTTAGCCCAGGCTGCATATAGTATTTTTCATTTGTAACCACGGATGTGGGTATTTCACGAATTTCTTTAGCATTATCTTTCCAATCAACTAAGTTTTCATTGTAGCCATACCATTTTCTGCTACCACCGCCTTTATTATAAGGAACCCATCTTTTACCATCTTTAAGTAATTGATCGACACACTTATAGTTTAAGGCAACCTTTGCATGATTCACTTCTGTCCAAAAACGCAAAAAACGTGCGTTGTCGCTGGTCGAGTTTCCTTTTCGTGGTGTTGAATATTTTGTAATAGGTGATGACTTAAATAAATCAATTATACTATCATTAACCCAAAACGCAATTGGATAACCCGGTATCAATTTAAATTTATTTTGACTTATATCCTTATAACAATTCTTTCGATTCAAAAAGAGTTGTTCCTTTTCTGCTGAATTACCTCCATCGGACAAGTCAAAATATATACCAGAAGCAAATGGCTTATGGTTAGCAAATACAAAAGTCGCATTTCTGACAATCTCGCCTCCAATTTCATCAAAGGTATGGGTGCCCAATTGAAGTAAACTATCAATATGGTAATTGTCTACTAAGGACTTTCTCAGATCTTCGTATGAAGAAATGAACATCCAACTTTGTTGGTTTATAATTGCCATTTTGCCATTCTTATAACAAAGTTTTAAGCAACGTTCCATAAATGCAGCCATTGTATCTTTCCATGAGTCAGGATAGGCCTTTTTAATGTAGGTACGCATAGCATCACCCATTCCTTTCCCCAAATACGGCGGATTCGTCACCACGCAATGATACTTCTCGCTCAGGTACTCCGCTTGCGTCTTCAACACCCGCTGGCGTTCACCAAACAAACCATCTTCTACCTGAATTTTCGCACACTCCTCCGGCGCAATCTGAAGCAGCGAACCAATCGTATCCACATGCTCCATCTGCCACATCGTAGATTTACTGCCCCAGGCACCGGTAGAAGCAATTGTATCATGGTCAATCGTTTGGAGCGCAATCACATTGGGCTGCACCGGACGACGAAGGTAGCGGCTATGGTAAGCACGCGCCTTCATGGTCAGCGCAAAGCACGCCAACTGGTAGCAACGACGGTCGATGTCGATGCCATAGATGTTGTGCGTAAGAATCTCCGCAGGAATCTCACGCGTCTGATAACCCTCCTCCTCGTACATCTTCGTGAAGAGGTCGAAAGCATAGACCGCAATGTGGCCACTGCCCACGCAAGGGTCGAGCAAACGGATGTCCTTCACCGAATGAATGTCCTCGGGGATGGTGTCCGTCTGACCCTCGGGCGTAGGGATATAGTAAGGCATCTCGTCCACCAAGCGGCTCTCCGGATGGAGTGTCATCCAGATGCGGCCCAACGAGTTCTCCACCATGTAGCGCACCACCCAGTGGGGCGTGAAGAGCTGCGTGGCAGCTGCCTGCTCATCGCTCTTCAGTCCACCTTTCTTCGATTTCTTGGTCTCAGCATCCGCCTTGCGGTCGGTGATATAGAACTGATAGAGCCAGCCCATCACCTCCACATTCTGACAATCCTCGTCCGTCATGCCGCGACGAATGTCCGTCACGAAGCTCTGCTCCGACAGCAGGTTGTCGGGCAGAAGCAGTTCCGTATAGTCGCTGATATGCTCAAAGAGGAAAGGCATCGACTCGCCATAAGCATTGCACGAAGCCACCAATAACTTACGATAGAGCTTCGCCTCCGGTAATGACAAGTCCTCAGGACGCAGGTGAAGATCCTCATCCACACTGCCTGCCATCGCATCTTGTAAGATCTCCGGACGCATCTGCCCAGCCCCCGGTGTCACCACCCGAGGCGAGGTATATTCATTGGCATCCATAAAGCGGAGCGCCATCACGCGATTGAACCACGTATAAGCCACTTCTTCTACCACGAGGTCACGTCTCTTGGCGGTGATCTCGTTTTTCAGTTTCTGAATCTGCGACTCAAAGCCACGGAGTTCAGCCGTGTCCTGGGTCAGGATATATTCCATCTTCGTGGCAATGAGCGAACGAAGTTTGATGCGGGTTTGCTGCGCAAAAGTTTTGAGTGCAGCGGTATTTGTTGCCATAAGCGTAAGGCGTAAATTAGTTCAACATAATGCTCTTGTTATCACGGATAAAGGACAGCATCTTGGTGCGAAGGGTAGCCAGATATTGTTCCACATCTTCCTCGGTCTCGAGCACAGGCTTATCGAAGTTCACATTCATGGCTTTAGCCTTGCTCACCACCGGTTTGATGGTGTGGGCAGGCGTCGCAGGTGCCGATTGTCCGCCTCCATCAGCCGCGGGTTGTGCGGACTTGGTAGCTTGCTCTTCCACCCAAGCGTTGATAGACTTCACGCTGTTGTCGTAAGCTCGATCGATGTCGCTCTTCATGGCCTTGAGGTTACCGATGAAGCGGTCTTCTTTGGCTTTATCTGTCAAAAGGCTAAAGAAACTCTCCACCTGCGTACGCAACGTATCGGGTATTTTCGTGTAGGCAGGAATTGCCTGGATGGAAACCAGCTTGCTATTGATGGCTGCTATCGCTTCATTACGAGCTGCTGCCTGCAATTCCTCGATTTCAGTTTTGATGGTCTGAATCACTTCATTGGCTCTTGTCATCAGCTTCCAAGGCTCCTTGCTCTGGTAGATGGCCGTCAGCGCATCACGCTGTTCGCGGGCTACATACGAGAGGTTAGCTTGGTTGCCGGTGGTCCATGCTTCCACTTTCTTGAAGATAGCAAACTGTGGGCTGTGGATAAAGTCGCGAATGGCATCGGCAATATCAAGCTTGTCGTCCAGTGCACCCTCCAGCTTCTTCTTATTCTGATAAAGGCCGGGGTAAATCATCGTAGAGAGTCCACGGAGCGAATCCATCACTTCGTCCAACCCCTTGACAAACTCAAAGCGATTACGGTCTGAAATTGAACGGAAGTCTTCTATGTCCTTCTTTAAGCGTTCAATGAAAGCTATGTGTACATCCTTGGCACTTTGGGCGGTGCAGCTCTCATCGTTGAAGAATTCTTTATACAAACCCTTTAACTGATTAACCTGTGCAGGGGTGATCGCCTCTTCAATATCTACCAAAGTATTAGCTTGTTGCGTCGAGTTGGTCAATGCGGTATAGAGGTTGCGATCGGCCACGGGTTGTCCGTTGCAGCGGAACGAAATCTTGTCCAACTTATAGAGTTTCGCAATGATGCAGAGAATAGCCGTCTCGTACCAACCATAGGTATTGCCCTTGAAATAATCCACCAAATCTTTAATCTTCGTACGAACAGCCAAGCGTTTTTGCTTACTGATTTCGTTGAAGATTTCCATGCTGCAAGCATCCTCCTGCATTCCCCCAAGGAATGATCCTGTGGTGGTGCTATTGATAATGCTCTTGAGCATGGCATCATCGTACTCGATGGTGAGCATCTTCAAGTTGGTATAAACCTGTTCTACCAGGCACTTCATGGCATCGGTCAAACGATTTTTGATGTCTTGCGAATGGATGTCGGTGAGTTCGTTGCCACCAATAAATAATTTGGCAGACTTGGTAAGTTGTGTGAGGCGCTCTACGATGGCTTCACGACGACGGCTGTTGACACGACGCTTATCAGAGATAATCTGCTGACGATAGCCTTCATCATTGCTGGAGAGCAAACGAGTGAGACATTTGTCTGCCTTCTTGAACATCACGAGATCGTCTTGTAATTCTTTATCTTCACCCAACACTACAATGAGTTGATTGGGGTGACGCATGGAGTACATACCTAGGTTATTGCGGTCGGTCTCGCTGAGGTTGTTAAGCGGCGTGAGGAAATGAATAAACATCTCTGCGTCACGGCCATCCTGCACCTCATCGACTATGCGGCCGTAAGGGAATATCTTATAGGCAGAGAGCTTAATCTTGGAATCAGAGAATATCTCATCGCGGAAGATTTTTTTCAACTCTTCATTGGTGGCTTCCGGACGAAGTTCTTCATTCTTGATTTCAGTCTCAATATCTTTTTCTTCGTTGGTCTGATAGTGATACTCTTCGTTAGCACCCTTTTCGATGTACGACTGGCGCACGAGCTTATTCAAGGCTTCGTGGATGTCGCTGCGATAAGCGGGGAAGTCGGTGTCGAGCGTGGGCAGCATCACACGGGTGATATTGTCGAGCGTAGAAGGGAATCCCTTGACATATTTCACTAGGAAGAGCGTCTTGAGCACCTTGAGAGCGAGTTCGTCGTCCAACGTGCGCTCTGCCTGCTGAATATCGTTGGTAATCTTGGTTTGCAGCACGCCACGCAGGCCCTCATACATGTCGCAGAATTGCACAATCTGGCTCAAATCCTTGTCCTTGTACAGCCGAGCCACGGCTTGTGTAATGGTGAGCATGCTTCGTTCACCCACCGACTGCTGCTTACCACTGAAGGCATTGTTCTTGCTCAGCTCGATGATGGAAGCCTGCAGGAGGTTGAACTGATAATCCACAAAAGGGAAAGAAACGGCAAATTGCTCATCGCTCTTATAGTTGTTCTTAAACTGACTCTGGTCGCCAAAGTTGAAGAGGCTGCGGATGATGTTCTTCTGCTTGTCGTATTCGAGGCAGAGCTGACGGTTAGGTTCGTCCTTCTTTTCGAGCAGACGACGCTGAATCACCTCGTCGGCATTGGCGCTGGTCAGGTTGATACGAGTGGTGAAACGGCCTTGGATGCGCGAGAAGTCATTGCTCTGCTGCGCGTTCAGGTCGCCCACTGTGGCATCCATATCCATCTGCGAAGTCACTACCAAGAAAGCACGTCCTTCGGTCTTGTCGGTCAAACCTTCGGCTATGGTCTGGAGGGAGAGCATACGATGTACGTCTTTGCCGATGAACTGACCTACCTCGTCGACAAAGAAGATGAAACGGCTACCGGCCGGCTGCTTTGCAAGATGCTCCTTCACAATGGCCACGAAACCATCAATATCCATCTTGAAACCTTGAATCTGCGCACGAAGGTTCTTCTCGGCGGTAGCTTTGTCAGTACCTTCGAGTTCAGCCACCACCTCTGCCAACTTCTGGAGGTTGAGCAGGATGGACTTGCGGTCGTCTTCCCACGCCTTTCCGAAGCGCTGCTGGTACATTTCTTTGAGATGTTGGTATTGACCCTTGTTATCGAAGTAGCGTTCGATCTCTGCGATTTCAGGTTTCTTATCGTCGTAACCGAACTTCTTGTTGAACACCTTCAGGAAGATAGTAAGCACAGGGTCGCTGGCATTCTTACCGATGCCATCGAGCAACTCCTGGATATTAAACAAAGCACACTCAGTAGGCACTTTGCAGGCCTTTTGAATCTGTCCTTTCAGTTCAAAATCGTCGGCCGCTTTCTCTGCAAAGAGATCGCCACAGAGACGGCCCTCAATCTCATATTTGTTTTCAAGAACATAAGAAAGTATCTTTAGCAAGTGAGACTTACCACTACCGAAATCACCTGAAATCCATACACAGTTGGCCCGCTGGGGTGGCACCAACGTTTCAAACAAGCGAGGCAGCAAACGAAGTTGCTCACCGGTAATGACATACTCTGTAATTTCGTCTTTGAGTTTGGTAACGCTGTCAGCCTTGATCACACCGTCGATTACGCGGTTAATATCCTTCTTGTAAATTTGTTCCTGTATCATCGTTTTAGATTTTATCAAGTGTAACTTTTAGTTATTCGCTTACGCTCATCAAGCTTAAGCAGTCATCGAGGTTGTGACCCCTATAATAGTTCTCATCCGAAATGATTCCGAAGAGAGAGAGTTGTAAGTTATTGTACTCACCGGGGAAGAAAAGAATGAGCTTGTTCTCCTTGGCCAGTTCGTCAATATTGTTTAAGATGCCATGTGAACGCAGAAAAGGATAAGCACGTCCAACACCCGTGATTAGCACATAGTTGGGGTTCTCAGCCTGGATTTGTTCGCTGATACGTGGTATCACCACAGATTTCATATCCAAAATACTGTCAATCGTAGAGACAATATCTTCGGATGCAATGTTAGGCTCTTCTTCCAGAATGGTTTCCAGCACACCTTCTTCCTCCAGTAGCGTCATGCAGAGCTGATAGAGGTCGATAATAAGGGCCGTTTTACCTTTCTTGGAAAGGCGCGTGGCCAAGCGCTCCGTCTGTGCATTCAGCTCGGTCTGTCCCGCATTGGGGATAGGCTGAATAAACAGTGGTAATTCTCCGCCCAAGTTCTTGCTGAAGTCGGGCGAGATGAGTTTCTGATAAACCCCTTCGAAGAGGGTATCCATATCTATATTATTCATACAAACTGCAGGCATTATTGATTTCGTTATTTGAATAGAGAAAAGCAGCCAACCATTTGGGATTGTCTTTGACGATGACTCGTTCGACTTTCTCTGAGAGGTAAGGTCGCTGAATCAGCCCCGTGTCGATAGACTCTATGAGCTCGGCTTGCTCCAGGATGCGAAACACCACTTGACGTATTTTGGCCACCGTGAGGTCGGTGATTGCTTCCAGCTCAGGATGCACATATTTCTTTTCATTGAAGAACTCATTGAAATTAGCGTGCGTCACTCGCTCTTGCATGGCGAAGAAACTGTCGCGCACATTCACGGAGATGAAATCAAAGATGAGCGCATGTGCTTTGCAAATGGCGAGCAGCAACATCTGCCGGCGAATGAGCACAGTGCTGTTGACCAACAAATCAAGCTCCTCTTCATTCAGCGCCGAGATACGTTGCTTCACCAGCGAAAAGAAGCGTTTATTGGTACTGACCTTATCCTTGGACATTAGATTATGCTCGAAAGTGATGGTTTGGGTCTTTCCCCAGTCGCATCCGCTCTCCAGATAGGTCTCGGCTACGGCATAAGTCTCATTCAAGAGAAGGGTGCCGGCTGTAAAGGTCAAGTTGTATGTTTTCTCTGTCTGCATCGTCACTCTCCTCTTATTTTTTAGAGTCAACCAATAAATCTCTGATATTGACATCCAGTAATGCTGCTATCGTTGACAACACTTGAAGATCTGGTTGAATCTTATTTGTACACCATTTCGAGACTGTTGTTGGATCCTTCCCTAATTGAGAAGCCAACCACTTTCCCGTATGCCCAGTTTCTGCGAGCACCGCTTTTATTCGATTAATCTTTTCCATAATCCGATAAATAGTTATCTCATGCAAATATAGTGAATATACTTGAGAAGGATTTATTCTTTTCTGTTTTTTTGTAAATACCAATAAATATTTTCTGATTATCGAACAAAATCCTGCTATACAGCATAAAAATCCCCGTTAGTTACCTCATTATGAGGACTAACGGGGGTGAATTAGTTAAAATGGCAAAATGAACTTGCCATATCTGACTACTGCTTGTGTCTAACTTGAGTATGTTATAATGCGCAAATCGCAGAAAACTACAGAATATGACAAGCTATATTTTGCCGTAAACCTGTGTTTTTGTAACTTTGCACATATCTTTATATAAGACAAGCGCACCCCATCACAAATGTTTGTAAGACAAGCGACAATGGAAAATCAATTTGTAAAGCAATACCCCGAGCTTATGCGGGGCAAGAAACTCATGTATGTACACGGCTTCGGTTCGTCGGCACAGTCGGGCACGGTGCAGATGCTGCGCACGCTGATGCCCAACGCTACGGTTGTGGCGCGCGACATTCCGCTGCACCCCGAAGAAGGACTGCAGATGCTGAAGGCGATGGCAGCCGAGGAGCAGCCCGACCTCATCATAGGCACGTCGATGGGCGGCATGTATACCGAGATGCTCACCGGATTCGACCGCATACTGGTGAACCCAGCCTTCGAGATGGGCGACACCATGTCGAAGTTCACGGGCAAGCAGGTGTTTCAGAACCCGCGCGAGGACGGAGTGCAGGAGTTCATCGTGACGAAGGGCCTCATAAAGGAGTATCAGGAGATGACTACGCACAACTTCGAGCACGCCGCCGACCCAGACGAGCGCACACGCGTCGTAGGACTCTTCGGCGACAACGACCCTGTGGTGCACACCTACGACCTCTTTCACGAGCACTATCCTACGGCGATAGGCTTCCACGGCGAGCACCGCCTGACCGACAAGGTGGCGATGCACTATCTCATACCCGTCATACGCTACATCGACGACCGACAGGAAGGCCGCGAGCGCCCCGTCGTATACGTAGACATCGAGACGCTGCGCGACTCGTACGGCAACGCCACGGCGTCGATGCACAAGGCTTACGAGATGCTCATCGAGCACTACAACGTGTACATCGTGGCGCCGTCGCCGTCAGACAATGCGCAGCAGATGGTGGACGACACACGCTGGGTGGAGCAGTTCCTGAGCGCTCCGGCTTGGGGACGCATCGTCTTCACCAACCAGCGCCAGATGCTCTACGGCGACTATCTCATCACGCCTGCCGCACAACCGAAGCCCACGCTGCAGGAGCAGCCCGAATTCATGGGCACGCAGATAGAGTGGGGCAGCGACGAGTTCAAGACATGGGAAGAGATAATAGTGTTCTTCGACCGACTCGGAGGGCAGTAACTTTAAAAAACAATGGCAAAAGAACAGACCGCCGTGCGCGACCGCACTCGCACCAACCTCCGCGAGCCGCGCCGCTACAAGGTGATAATCTACAACGACGACTTCACGACGATGGAGTTCGTGGTGCTCGTGCTCACCTCCGTCTTCTTCAAGTCGGCGGAGGAGGCAGAAGCCCTTATGCTCGCCGTGCACAAGAGCGGCAGCGCCGTGGTGGGCATATACAGCTACGACGTGGCGATATCGAAGGTGAGAAAGGCCACGATGATGGCGCGCGAGGAGAACTTCCCGCTGCGCCTCGAATGCAAACCGGAATGAGTTTTGAATTTTGAGTTTTGAATTATGAATTGTGCGCTTTGCGCATTTTGAATTGTTGAGTTTTGAGTTGTGAATTGTTGAGTTATCAACTCCTAATTGAACAATTCCTCATCGGCGTAGCCGACAATTCAAAATTCAAAACTCAAAATTGCCGTAGGCAACAATTCAAAACTCAAAATTCAAAATTCAAAATTGATTAATGAACAACAGCAAGAATTTAGCAAACGCAATAAAGCAGGCAATCGAAGACTGCGACTTCTGGCGCCACGAGTTCGTGACGCCGGAGCACGTGCTCTACGCCTTTGCCTCACAGGAGCAGTTCGCAAGCGCCAGCGAATGGCTGCCGCACGACGCCTCGTGGCTCATCACACAACTCGAGAAGGAGTTCCTGTCGATGGAGGTGGTGCCCGAGACACGGAAGTACGTCATCGAAGGCTCGCAGCAGTTCTCAGAGATGATGTCGCTCGCCATCAAGCAGGCGCAATACTCCGACCAGGACACGCTCGACGTGCCGCACGTCGTGGCAGCCATGCTCATGCTCAACGACTCGCAGGCAGCCTATCTTCTCGACCAGTTCACGGGCGACGAGAAGGGCGAGTTCATGCAGTCGCTCGTGTCGGCATACGCCACCGACGAGGCTGGCGAAGCGGCTGACGGCGACAACGCCAACTCCCCCGCACCGTGGCGCAAGCTCGTCACCTGCGTCAACGACACATACGCCGACCACAACCCACTCATCGGTCGCGAAGCCGAACTGGAGCGCACCATGCAGGTGCTCTGCCGCAAGGACAAGAACAATCCACTGCACGTGGGCGAGCCGGGCGTGGGCAAGACGGCACTCATCTACGGACTCACCGCTCTCATAGAGCGTGGCGAGGTGCCCGAACGTCTGCGCGGAGCACGTGTCTACATGATGGATATGGGCACGATGGTGGCAGGCACACAGTTCAGGGGCGACTTCGAGAAGCGCATCAAGATGGTGATGGAAGGACTCGCGCAGGAGGGCAACGCCATACTCTGCATCGACGAGATACACAACCTCATTGGAGCCGGACGCAACGGCGACGCATCGCTCGACGCCTCGAACATGCTGAAGCCCTATCTTGAGAGCGGAGCGATACGCTTCATCGGATCGACCACCTACGACGAGTACAACCGCTACATAGCCAAGCAGAAGTCGCTCGTGCGACGCTTCCAGCAGATAGACATCGCCGAGCCGTCGGTAGACGACGCCATACGCATCGTGGAGGGTCTGCGCCCGAGCTACGAGAAGTTCCACGGCGTGAAGTACGCTGCGGGCGTCGTTGAGTTCGCCGTGCGCAGCGCCGCCAAGCACATACGCGACCGCTTCCTGCCCGACAAGGCCATCGACCTCATCGACGAGGCAGGCGCCTACCGCGAGACCCATCCGCTCACCACGCAGAAGCGCCAGACCGTAGACCGCCGACTCGTCACCGACATTCTCGCACGCGTCTGCAAGATTGACGCCGAGGCACTCAAGGAGCAGTCGAACGACGCGCTGCGCACGCTGGAGAGCGACATAAAGAAGGAGATATTCGGTCAGGACGAAGCCGTAGACCGTGTGGTTGAGGCTGTGCAGATGTCGAAAGCCGGACTCGCCGACGACACCAAGCCGATGGCAAGTCTGCTCTTCGTCGGTCCGACCGGCGTCGGCAAGACCGAGGTGGCGCGCGTGCTCTCAGAGCGAATGGGCATGAAGCTCGTGCGCTTCGATATGAGCGAGTACGCCGAGAAGCACGCCGTGGCGAAGCTCATCGGTTCGCCGGCAGGATACGTGGGCTACGAAGACGGCGGACTGCTCACGGCAGCCGTGCGCAAGACGCCCAACTGCGTGCTGCTCTTCGACGAGATAGAGAAGGCGCACCCCGACATCTTCAACATCTTCCTGCAGATGATGGACTACGCCGCGCTCACCGACAACCACGGCGAGCGTGCCGACTTCCGCAACGCCATCATCATCATGACCTCCAACGCCGGAGCGCAGTACGCCTCGCGCGCCAGCATCGGATTCACTGGCAGCGTGTCGCGTGGCGATGCCATGCTCACCACCGTGAAGAAGACGTTCAAGCCCGAGTTCATCAACCGCCTCACCGACATCGTTGTCTTCCACGATATGTCGCGCGAGATGGCATCGCTCATCCTCGACAAGAAGCTCGCTCAGCTGCAGACCAAGCTCAGCGCAAAGAATGTGACGCTGCACCTCAGCGCCGAGGCACGCGAAATGCTCCTCACAAAGGGCTTCACGCCCGAGTACGGAGCGCGAGAGCTCGACCGTGTCATCGGCTCGATGCTCAAGCCGCTGCTGATGAGAGAGATACTGTTCGGACGATTGAAGAAAAGTGGCGACGCCGTTGTCGAAGTTAAAGACGGCGCATTGCGACTTGCGTAACATTCCACATTATGATATACAGAATAGGCAAAGAACTGATATTTCCTCAGCCCGTAGACGTGGAGCCCGACGGACTCCTGTGCGTTGGCGGCGACCTCTCCGTCGACCGCCTGCTGCTCGCATATAGTCACGGCATCTTCCCGTGGTTCTCGTTCCGCGACTACGACGAGCCGCTGTGGTACTGTCCGCAGGAGCGCTTCGTCATTTTCCCCAACGAGATACACGTGTCGCACTCGATGCGCACGCTGATTAACAAGGGCAAGTACGACGTGTCTATCGGCGACGACTTCGACGGCGTGATACGCGGCTGTCAGAAAGCCGACGGACGCTACGACTCGGAAGGGGCGTGGCTCAGCGAAGATATAATAAACGCATACACCGAGCTGCACCGCCAGAACCTTGCGCAGAGCGTGGAGGTGTGGGAGGGCGACCGACTCGTGGGCGGACTCTACGGCGTGACGCTCGGACGCTGCTTCATCGGCGAGAGCATGTTCTCGCTCGTGCCCAGCGCAAGCAAGCTCGCTCTGATCTTTCTCGCCGAGTTCATGCAGGAGAACGGCGGACTGATGATCGACTGCCAGATAGAAACGCCGCACCTCAAGTCGATGGGCGGACGCACCATCTCCTACAAGGAGTATATGAAGATTCTGCAGCAAATATAGGAGACTACGGCATGCTTGCCGTTGCTACGCTTATATATAAGTTGTATTAAAATAATAGAAACTACTAAAACAAATCAAACAAATATGCAGATAAACAAGACAATAGCGCTCTCGCTGCTCGCAGCGTGGGCGACACAGCCGACGATGGCGGCGAAGAAACAGAGGGCGAAGGCGGACACGTCGCGACCGAACGTGATTATGATTGTGGCTGACGACCTCGGCTACGGCGACCTCGAATGTTACGGCGCGAAGAACGTCGAAACGCCTAACGTGAACCGACTCGCTGCCGAAGGCGTGCGCTTCACCGATTGTCATGCGGCGGCTTCTACCTCAACGCCGTCGCGCTACTCGCTGCTCACGGGCGAGTATCCGTGGCGCCGACCGGGCACGGACGTGGCGCCTGGCAATGCGGCGATGATTATAAAGCCCGAGCAGTTCACCATAGCCGACATGTTCCGCTCGCAGGGCTACGCTACGTGCGCCATAGGTAAGTGGCATCTGGGACTGGGCGACCGCACCGGCGAGCAGGACTGGAATGCGCCGCTGCCGGCGTCGCCTGCTGACATCGGTTTCGACAACCACTACATCATGGCGGCTACTGCCGACCGCGTGCCCTGCGTGATTATCGAGGACGGCATGGTGGCTAACTACGACGAGTCGGCGCCAATCGACGTGAACTACTACCATAACTTCGAGGGCGAACCTACGGCGCGCGAGCATCCAGAGCTGTGCTACAACCTGCGCTCGTCGCACGGACACGACCAGGCGATAGTGAACGGCATCGGACGCATCGGATATATGAAGGGCGGAGGCAAGGCGCTGTGGAAGGACGAGAACATCGCCGACTCGATAACAGGCTACGCAGTTAACTACATAAAGCAGCACGCCGACCGTCCGTTCTTCATGTACTTCGCCACAAACGACGTGCATGTGCCGCGATTCCCGCATGAGCGATTCCGCGGCAAGAGCGGCATGGGCTTGCGCGGCGACGCCATAGTGCAGTTCGACTGGTCGGTGGGCGAGATTATGCGCACGCTCGAACGACTCGGCATTGCTGACAACACCATCATATTGCTCACCAGCGACAACGGACCCGTCACCGACGACGGATATGTAGACCGCGCCGACGAACTGCTCAACGGACACTCGCCGCAGGGTCCGTGGCGCTCGGGCAAGTATTCGGCTTATGAGGGCGGAACGGCTGTGCCCGTCATCGTGCGCTGGAAGGCTGGCGGCGTGAAGGCAGGCGCGACGTCGGAAGCGCTCTTCTCGCATATCGACTTGCTGGCATCGTTCGGTTCGCTCATCAACGCACGCATACCGAAGGGCGCTGCCGTAGACAGCGAAAACCGCATCAGTACGCTCTTTGGCAACGACCGCACCGACCGTCCGTATGTCATCGGCATGGCTAACAACCATGTGCTCTCTGTGCGCACCAAGCAGTGGAAATACATAGAGCCGAACGACGGCGCAAAGACCATCGGCTGGGCGGCTACGCTCAACGGCGAACGCGTGGAGACTGGCAACAGCCCGCAGCCACAGCTATACGACATGCAGAAAGACATCAAGGAGGAGCACAACGTGGCGCTCGAAAACGCGCAGACCGTGTTCGACCTACAGAACGTATTGCGCCGCGAAAGAGCCAAATAGATGAGACTGAGTAGCTCAAACGCCCCAATTCTTGTGATAAACGGCAAAGTTTTTGCCCAATTCCTATAAATAATGTACCTTTGTAGGTTGATAGGAAACAAAAACAAACAGGAAATAAAAATAAACAAAATATGGGAAAGATAATTCTTACGGGCGACCGTCCTACAGGTAAGCTCCACTTGGGTCACTATGTAGGCTCGCTCCGCCGCCGCGTCGAACTGCAGAACGCTGGCGATTTCGACCGCATGTTCGTCTTCATGGCAGACGTGCAGGCTCTCACCGACAATGCAGACAACCCCGAAAAGATTCGCCAGAACATCATCGAGGTGGCGCTCGACTACCTCTCGGCTGGTCTCGACCCCGAGAAGTGCACGCTGTTCATACAGAGTCAGATACCGGAGCTCGCCGAGCTTACTACATATCTGATGAACCTCATCACCGTGTCGCGCGTTCAGCGCAACCCGACTGTGAAGACCGAGATAAAGATGCGCAACTTCGAGGCTAACATTCCGCTCGGCTTCTTCTGCTACCCCGTGAGCCAGGCTGCCGACATCGCTCTGTTCAAGGCTACAACCGTGCCTGCAGGCGAAGACCAGGAGCCGATGATTGAGGTGACACGCGAACTTGTGCGCCGCTTCAACCAGACATACAGCGAGGTGCTCGTTGAGCCGGAGATCATGCTGCCCGAGAACGCTACAGCACGTCGTCTGCCAGGCACCGACGGTAAGGAGAAGATGTCGAAGTCGCTCGGCAACTGCATCTACCTCTCAGATTCAGCTGCTGAGGTGTGGAAGAAGGTGAAGAAGATGTCGAACGGTGCACCGCGTATGAGCATGGACGAGCCGGGCAACCTCGAAGGCAACGCCGTGTTCACATACCTTGAGGCGTTCAGCACACCCGACGACTTCGCTGAGTTCTGGCCCGAGTACAAGACACTCGACGAGCTGAAAGACCACTACGTGCGTGGCGGCATCGGCGACGGCACAACGAAGAAGTTCCTCAACAACGTGCTCAACAAGATGCTCGACCCGATTCGCGAGCGCCGCGCAGAGTACGAGAAGGACATCCCCGAAATCTACAACATCCTGCGTAAGGGTTCGGAGGCTGCACGCGAGACAGCCGCTCAGACAATGGACGAGGTGCGCCGCGCAATGCAGATCGACTACTTCAACGACGCTGCGCTCATTCAGCAGCAGGCTGAGAAGTTCCGCAAGTAAAAGAATGCCATAACCCTCCTATGAAAAAGGGCAAAACTCATTAATCGTGAGTTTTGCCCTTTTTATATATAGTTATATGCGACTTGGCTTTTTATATGTCGTTATATACGACTTGGCTTTTTATATATCGTTTACGGCTGGCTCTCGCCCTCCACATACTCCTCAAGGAACATGTGCTCGCCGTCGAATACGGCGTAGGTGAACTGCGTGATCCAGTCGCCGAGAATCATCATGCGTGTCTTTTTCGAGAGGAAGAGGTCGAGCTCTATGTGTCGGTGTCCGAACATGAAGTAGTCGACATCGTTGTGCGTCTTCATGTACTGCTTCGCAAAGAGCACGAGATGCTCGCGGTCTTCGCCCATGTACGGCGGTTCCTTGCCGTCGGCACGTTTCAAGCGCGAGTGCTTCGCCCAAGTGAGTCCGAACCACATCGCCCAGCGTGGGTGCAGCGAGTTGAACAGCACCTGGCACGTGCGGTTGTGGAACACGCTCTTTATGAACTTGAAGCGGCGGTCGGGGTCGCCCAGTCCGTCGCCGTGCGCTATGTAGAACACCTTGTCATAAATCTCCACCGTCTCGGGCTTGGTATGTACAATCAGTCCGCACTCCTCCTCGAGGTATCCGTATGTCCAGATGTCGTGGTTGCCGGTGAAGTAGTGCACCTCCACGCCCATATCGGTCAGCTCCGAGAGCTTGCCCAGAAAGCGCGTGTAGCCCTTCGGCACCACGTAGCGCCACTCGCACCAGAAGTCGAACATATCGCCCAGCAGATAGATGGCGCGCGCCTTTGTCTTTATCGAGTCGAGAAACCTCACGAGTCGGCGCTCCTGCGTGCGACCGTGGTCGATAGCCCACGAACCGAGGTGGGCATCGCTAAGGAAATATACATTTTTCATGCGAATTCAAAACTGGATAATTCATAATGCGCATTGCGCATAACTCAACATTCAACACTCAACACTCAAAATTCGACATCGTTAGTCGAATCCAAGCTCTATCTTTGCCTCCTCCGTCATCATGCTCTGGTCCCATACAGGCTCGAAAACGAGGTTCACGTTAGCCGACTTCACCTGCTCGAGCGAGTCTACCTTCTGTCGCACGTCCTCAAGTATGAAGTCGGCGGCGGGGCATGTAGGCGCTGTGAAAGTCATGTCGATGTCCACGTTGCCGTCGTCCTGTACGTCAATCTTGTAGATGAGTCCGAGGTCGTAGATATTCACCGGTATTTCGGGGTCGTACACCGTCTTGAGCACGTCGACGATGCGTTCTTCTATATGTGTCTTTTCTTCCTGTGTCATTCGTTTTGTACTTTTGGTTGTTATACATTAATATATTATTGCAAATTTAAGGAAAAATATCCGAATACCGAATTTTATGGCAGTAATAATACAGCTTTTCTTACTCGGTTACGATAAAAAACTATACTTTTGCATCGCATAACGTAACCATAATAACTAAAATAAATGATAACATTCTTGATCAGTCTGGCAGCCCTTGTGTTGGGCTACCTTGTCTACGGACGCTTCGTGGAGCGCATCTTCGCACCCGACGACCGTGTTACGCCAGCCGTGGCGCAAGCCGACGGTCTGGACTATGTCGCGATGCCTTATTGGAAGGTGTTCATGATACAGTTCCTCAACATCGCTGGCACCGGACCTATCTTCGGTGCAATCATGGGCGCCAAGTTCGGACCCGCGGCATATCTCTGGATAATCTTCGGCTGCATCTTCGCCGGAGCTGTTCACGACTACTTCGTGGGTATGCTCTCTATGCGCAACGGCGGTTGCGACCTGCCCGAACTTGTGCGGCGCTATCTCGGCGGAGCCGCATCTAAGGTATTGTTGGTGTTCGCTGTCTTCCTGCTCATCATGCTCGGCACGGTGTTCGTGTATAGTCCGGCAGAGATTCTGCACGGCATAAGCGGTTCGACAACCATGTGGATAACCATCATCTTCGTTTATTACGTAGTAGCGACGATGCTACCTATCGACAAGATCATAGGCAAGATATACCCGCTCTTCTCGTTCTCGCTGCTGTTCATGGCTGTGGCTCTGATGGCTGTTTTGTTCGTAAAATGGCCTGCGCTGCCCGAACTGTGGGACGGCGTGGGCAATATGGGCAAGGCTACAGACCCTGCTTCGTTCACCGACAACATCTTCCCGTGTCTGTTCATCACCATCGCCTGCGGCGCTATCAGCGGTTTCCACGCCACGCAGAGTCCGCTTATGGCTCGCTGCCTTACGTCTGAACGCAAAGGCAGACCTATCTTCTACGGCGCAATGATTACGGAAGGACTCGTGGCGCTCGTTTGGGCTACGGTGTCGATGTGGTTCTTCTACGACGCTCCGCAGCCGGGATATGCCCAGATTGGCGGCACCGTGGCTAACGGACTGCATACGTCGGCGCCCGTCGTTGTGAATCTTGTCTGCAAGGATTGGCTCGGCATTGTGGGCGGTGTGCTCGCTATGCTCGGCGTGGTAGCTGCCCCGATAACAAGCGGCGACACAGCGTTCCGCTCTGCCCGTCTTATCATCGCTCAGGCGCTGAAACTCAGTCAGCGTGCAAAGAAGAACCGTCTGTATATCTGCGTTCCGCTCTTCGCCGCATCGTTCGCCATGCTCGTTTGGCAGATGGAGAACCCCGACGGCTTCAACACCATCTGGCAATACTTCGGATGGGCTAACCAGACGCTTTCTGTCTTCGCCCTCTGGACCATCACCGTCTATCTTGCTCGCGAAAAGAAGCCTTACATCATCACGCTCGTACCAGCCCTCTTCATGACTTGCGTCTGCACCACCTTCTTCATGGTGTCGAAGACTGCGCTCGGCTTGCCATACACTGTGGGCTACGGCGTCGGTGCAACCGCACTTGTCGTTGCCGCCGTGTGGTTCGCTGTGTGGTTTAGGAAATCGAACTGTCATTAAATAGAAAAAACAATTGCTTCTATGTAACCAGCGTTTTGTGCTGTTGCATAGAAGCAATTGTCTTTATGTGTGAACCTTAAATTCTGCCCTCTTCGGCGTAGCTGTAATAGCGACCGTCGGTCACGATGAGATGGTCGATGAGATAGAGTCGCATTGTCTCGCAAGCGGTCTTCAGTTTGTGGGTGATGCGGTCGTCGTCGCCAGAAGGACGCGCGTTGCCGCTCGGATGATTGTGTATTAGCGTGAGCGTTGTGGCGTTGGCGAGCAGCGCCTCGCGCAGAATGACGCGCACGTCGACAGCCGTCTCGGTGAGTCCGCCGTGCGACAGTCGCACCGCCTTGATGAGTCGGAAGCGCTGGTTCATCAGTAGCACCCATGCCTCCTCGGTGTCGAGGTCCTGCATCTTCGGGTGCATATACTCGTACACCGCCTGCGCCGACCCCATGTCGGGGCGTTCGGCAGCCTTCGCCGCTTGGCGGCGCTTGCCCAGTTCGCATGCCGCAATGATAGTTATCGCCTTCGCCTCGCCGATGCCGTTATACTGCATCAGTTCGTGCAGCGACATCTTGCCCAATGTGTTGAGGTTGTTGTCGCAGGCGCTCAGTATGCGCTGCATGAGCGCCACGGCGCTCTCTTTCGTGCTGCCCGAACCTATGAGTATCGCCAGCAGCTCGGCGTCGGACAGCGTCTCGGCGCCCTTGTCGCGCAGCTTTTCGCGCGGTCGGTCGGCTTCCGACCAATCGGAAATCTTTAGTTGAGCGTTATGATTAGTATTGTTGCTTATGTCGTTCATAGGTTGTTTATTTAATAGAAGGATTTTATGGAAGGTTCTCCCACGGAATTCACAGAACTTGTTGCAGAACTTTTCTCCCACAGATTTCGCAGATGTACACAGATAATTATGGCGTGTTTCAAGGAGAGTATGTTTACAGAACTTAATTAGTGCGAAAAATCTACCATATCTCCCAGCTGGCGTGTAACGCATTGTTGAGTAGTGAGTTAAAGGCTGGTAGATAGCGCTTTTCTTCCAGTAATCTACCAGCCATCTGCCAGGCATCTCCCAGCTATCTTATAGACTGGCGCTGTCCGCATTGGTTAGGTTTTGACTCACACCCACTGTCAATATGATAGTGCCATCCGGTTTTGTTGGTGCAGCGGAGACCGCTGCACCCCCTGAAGCTACATCTGTGTGTATCTGTGCGATCTGTGTGAGTTTCTTTTCAGCAATAAACTTCCGTGAATTCCGTGGGAGTCTCTTCACAGCAAGTAATTCTGTGAGATCCGTGGATTCCGTGGGAGAACCTACACACCCTAACCATCTGTGCCGATCTGTGCAATCTGTGGGAGTTTTTTTCTGCAATAAACTTCCGTGGATTCTGTGGGAGTCTCTTCACAGCAAGTAATTCTGTGAGATCCGTGGATTCCGTGGGAGAACCTACACACCCTAACCATCTGTGCCGATCTGTGCAATCTGTGGGAGTTTCTTTTCTGCAATAAACTTCCGTGAATTCCGTGTATTCTGTGGGAGTTTCTTTTCAGCAATAAACTTAGAGTGCGATCCGTGGGAGACGTGTGTTATTTGTAGAACGTTTTCTCGAACGCAGCGAACTCCGATTTGCCGCGCACGCAGCGTTTCCACCAAGCCTCGATGAATCCGAAGCCGTAGCCCATGAGCTGCACGTAGGCGGCGGCGATGCTCTGCACGCCGATCTTCAGACTGCGGTTGAGACGAGCCGAGTCGATGTAGATGAGGAGCGAGTAGAGGGCGAGCGGCACGAGCGGCAGCCACGCCAGAGTGGGGCAGAGCGCGAGCAGCACGAGGCAGAGCACGAGCATGGAGAGCACGCCCACGGTGAACACCATCGGCAGCATGTGCACCAGCTTCAGCGACTCGGGGTATTTCTTGTAGAGATTGATGCGCGCGATGCCCGAGTTGTACACCTGGCGGAAGAACTTGCGCAGGTCGGTGCGGCGCTTGTGCCACACCCATGCCTCGGGGAAGAGTCGGCAGCGCAGTCCGGCCTTGAAGATGCGTATTGAGAAGTCGATATCCTCGCCGAAGCGCATCTTCGAGAATCCGCCCAGCTCCATGTATCTGTCGCGGCGCACGCCCATGTTGAACGATCGCGGGTAGAACTTGTCGAGCTTCTTCTTGCCGCCGCGTATGCCGCCGGTGGTGAAGAACGAAGTCATCGAGTAGGAGATAGCCTTCTGCGTGTCGGTGAACGAGGGATGCGAGCTGTCGGGTCCGCCGAAAGCGTCGGCAGGCTCGCGCTTCAGTTCGTCAGACACCGCCGCCAGATAGCCTTCGGGCAGCACCACGTCCGAGTCGAGGATGAGCACGTAGTCGCCCTGCGCGCGCTCCACGGCGTAGTTGCGCGTCTGTCCAGGTCCGGAGTTGGGCTTGGTGAAGTATTGTATGCGGAGCTTCTGCGCATATTTCTCGCAGACATCCTTGCACGGCACCGCCGAACCGTCCTCCACTACCACCACTTCGAAGTCGGTTTCGCTCTGACGGGTGAGGCTGTCGAGCAGTTCGTCCACCTCGTCCGGACGGTTGTAAACGGGAATTATTATGCTGTATTTCATTTCTTTTTGAGTTGACAGGTGAACAAGTGTACGATTAGGCAAGCCGACGATTAGGCAAGTAGACAAGTCGACGAGTCGGCAATAAACGCAAAAGAGTAAAAAAGTAAAGAGCACGGCGGGGCGTGCATGACGTTATCCCCAATGCTTTTTACTTTTTTACTCTTTGCTATTTCTTATTCCGTTGTTCGGTAAGGATTACTCCTTAACGCGCTGCAGGTAGCTACCGTCGCGTGTGTCAACCTGAACGAGGTCGCCTTCGTTAACGAAGAGAGGCACGCGAATCTCTACGCCAGTCTCGAGAGTAGCCGGCTTGAGAGTGTTTGTAGCAGTATCGCCCTTGATGCCCGGCTCAGAGTGAGTAACGCGGAGGTTAGTCTTCACCGGCATTTCGCCGAAGAGTACGGTATCTGTAGAAGCGTCAGAAACGACCTCGACGATGTCGCTCTCCTTCATGAAGTCAACGCCAGTGATGAGGTTGCCAGCGATAGGAATCTGGTCGTAAGTCTCCTGGTTCATGAAGATATAGTCCTCGCCCTCCTTGTAGAGGTACTGGTACGGACGACGCTCAACGCGTACGTCCTCAAGCTTCTCGCTGATGTCGAAGCGACGCTCCAACACGCGGCCGTCGACAACGTTCTTCAACTTAACGCGCATGAAAGTGTTGCCCTTACCCGGTTTTACATGAAGGAAGTCGATTACGAAAAAGAGCTTGCCGTCCATGCGGATGCAAGTTCCCATCTTGATGTCTTGTGAGTTGATCATTGCTGTTTTTATTTATATAATTGTATTATCTCTTAAAAATCGCTGCAAAGTTACTGAAAATCACGCACAAAAACGCATGGTTCATAGTTTTTTTTATTCGTGACACGCCCTAAATCGTGAAAACCGGCAAAAAAAGTCCCTCAACCTCCCCGTCGCACCGCTTTTCAGCCCATACACGGGCGATTTTGCCCTAAAAATGTAGAAAAAACTAAAAAATGCAGCTAAAAAAGGCTCAAGTCTTTGTCGTTTAAAAAATTATGAGTAATTTTGCAACCCAAAAGTGTGAATAATAACAAATAAATAAAAATAAGACAATGAAAAGAACATTTCAGCCGCACAATCGTCGCCGCGTGAACAAGCATGGTTTCCGTGAGCGTATGGCTACAAAGAATGGTCGTCGCGTATTGGCTTCTCGCCGCGCACATGGCCGCAAGAAGTTGACAGTATCTGACGAGCACCACGGAAAGTAGTCGGCTGCGCCCCTCGGGGCAGAGCAGACTGCAACGTGTCGCAAGCAGACTTGTGACGACAAAAGGCAGCAGGAACTCCGCAAGGAGCGCCCGCTGCCTTTTAACGTTTATGCAGGCAGAGCGGCGTGCGTAGCATCCGGCTGCGCATTACAATGCCGAATAAGCAGGGCAGAATGCAGAAATATTGCGAAAAATTTGGCTAATCGGCAAATAATCAGTAACTTTGCACCCGCTTTGTGGCACAGTGCCGCAAATAAACAATGTATAACTATTTAAATTAAAAGAAACAAAAATGATTATTGTACAGGTAAAAGACGGTGAGAACATCGAAAGAGCACTCAAGAAGTTTAAGAGAAAGTTTGAGAAGACAGGCGTAGTGAAGGAACTCCGCGCTCGTCAGCAGTACAACAAGCCTTCTGTACTCAAGAGACTCAAGATGGAGCACGCTATCTACGTACAGCAGCTCCGCGCTAACGAGGAGTAATCTCCCCATTTCGACTAACAATTAATATGACGCGCACGCCCCACGGCAAGCGCAGTCGGATGGACCAGGAGGTGTACACACTCAGAAATAATCATTAAGACATAAACATGCCAACCCGAATCCTCTGCGACTCGGGCAGGCTGGCGACGGCAATAGCAGTTCTAAAGAGCAGCTATTGCCGTCTTTGTGTTTAGTAGCAGCAGCGTTACATCCACGCGGTAACACCATTACCGCAATGCTGTAACGACATAGCCACGCTGCGGTAATCATGTTACCGCAGCGCGGTAAAACACTTGCCGCACACGACGAATAGACGCCAGAACCACGCTAAAAACGTGAAAAAACGAAAAAAGACAGCCGAAAACTTGCAAATGACAAATATTCGTCGTATATTCGTAGCGAAAAACAAAAAAGAACATGCAAAAAGGTATTGACGGCTTTCTCGACTATCTGCGCTACGAGCGCAACCGGTCGGAGAACACAGTGGAAAGCTACCGCCGCGACCTCGAAGCGTTCCAGCAGTTTTTCGGCAGTCTCGACAGCGAACTCACGTTCGCCACGGTAGACACCGACGTCGTGCGCGACTGGATGGAGCACCAACTCGACCAAGGCAACCGCGCCACAACCGTAGCCCGACGCTTGAGCGCCCTGAAAACCTACTACCGCTACCTCCTCGCACGAGGATACGTGGAGCACGACCCGGCGCACATCGTCTACCGCCCCAAGACCGACCGACCCCTGCCGCAGTTCGTGCGCGAAGAACAGATGGACCGGCTGCTCGACCACACACAGCAGCCCGACACCTACCAGGCGCAGCTCGAGCACACCATCGTGCTCACCTTCTACGAGACAGGCATGCGCCTCTCCGAGCTCACCTCGCTCGACGACAACTCCGTCGACTACGCACGCGGCGAGATACGCGTGCACGGCAAAGGCAACAAACAGCGCGCCATACCCTTCGGCGACGAACTCGCCCAAGCCCTGCGCAGCTACACCGCACGTCGCGACGCCGAGACACCGCCGCGCTGCACCCCGGCGCTCTTCCGCTCCGCACGCGGCACGCGCCTAAGCCCCCAACAAGTGCGCCAGATGGTGAAGCAACAGCTCTCCACCGTGACCGGCCTTCAGAAACGATCGCCCCACGTGCTGCGCCACACTTTCGCCACCGCAATGCTCAACAACGGAGCCAACATCGAAAACGTGCAGAAGCTGCTCGGACACGAGCGCCTCTCCACAACCGAAATATACACCCACACCTCGTTCGAGCAACTAAAGAAAGCATATAATGAGGCGCATCCCCGAAGCGAAACACCGCACGGGTGATACCTATACCTTATTATATATAGTATAAACGACCTTAAACAAAGAAAAGGAGGACACTATGAACGTAAAGATTCAGTCAATTCACTTTGACGCTACCGAGAAACTACAGGAATTCATCGAGAAGAAAGTAGCAAAGCTTGAGAAGACATTCGAGGATATAAGCAGCGCAGAAGTGCAGCTCAAAGTAGTGAAGCCAGCCACCGCGCAGAACAAGGAAACAAGCCTCGAAGTGACCGTCCCCGGACAGAAGCTCTTCGTCGAGAAAACATGCGACACATTCGAGGAAGGCATCGACCTCTGCGTAGACGCAATGAAGGTGCAGCTAACTAAATTCAAGGAAAAAACACGCAAGATGTAAAAAAAAAGCCGAAAAATTTTGGCGAATAAAAAATAAGTCGTATCTTTGCAGCCGTTTTAGAACACGTCCTAAACGCAAGCCTTAGCGGCTGCAAGGATCTGCCTCTTTAGCTCAGTTGGCCAGAGCACGTGATTTGTAATCTCGGGGTCGTTGGTTCGAATCCGACAAGAGGCTCAAACAAACAGAAAACCTGAACGCAGTTTTTCTTCAGTATCCAGGCGATACGCTACTAATAAAGATTGGGTGGTTACCAGAGTGGCCAAATGGGGCAGACTGTAAATCTGCTGGCTATGCCTTCGGTGGTTCGAATCCATCACCACCCACTTCACTTTATCTTTGCGGAAATAGCTCAGTTGATAGAGCACTAGCCTTCCAAGCTGGGGGTCGCGGGTTTGAGCCCCGTTTTCCGCTCTAAGTTGCTGTAATAGCTCAGTGGTAGAGCACTTCCTTGGTAAGGAAGAGGTCCTGAGTTCAACTCTCAGTTACAGCTCTTTCTGTTCTTTAAACCAAGAATCGGAAGAAAAACGAACATTCAATTTATATATAAAATAAGAAAGCTATGGCTAAAGAAACATTTGTGCGCACCAAACCGCACGTAAACATTGGTACAATTGGTCACGTTGACCATGGTAAGACCACTCTTACTGCTGCCATCTCAAAGACTCTTCACGACAGAGGCTTCGGCGGCGAGGATGTTAAGTCTTTCGACCAGATCGATAACGCTCCTGAGGAGAAAGAGCGTGGTATCACCATCAACTCAGCTCACATCGAGTACGAAACAGCAAAGCGTCACTACGCTCACGTAGACTGCCCGGGTCACGCCGACTACGTTAAGAACATGGTAACTGGTGCTGCTCAGATGGACGGTGCTATCCTTGTAGTTGCTGCTACTGACGGTCCTATGCCTCAGACACGTGAGCACGTACTTCTCGCTCGTCAGGTAAACGTACCGCGCATGGTTGTTTTCTTGAACAAGTGCGATATGGTAGAGGATGAGGAGATGCTCGAGCTCGTAGAGATGGAGGTTCGCGAGATCCTCGACCAGTACGGCTATGAGGAGGAAACTCCTATCATCCGCGGTTCTGCTCTTGGTGCACTCAATGGTGTAGAGAAGTGGGCTGACAAGGTAATGGAGCTTATGGACGCTGTTGATACATGGATCCAGGAGCCTCCACGTGACCTCGACAAACCATTCTTGATGCCTATCGAGGACGTATTCTCAATCACAGGTCGTGGTACCGTTGCTACTGGTCGTATCGAGACTGGTCGCGTTAAGGTAGGCGACGAGACAGAGCTCCTTGGTCTCGGTGAGGACAAGAAGTGTGTCGTAACTGGTGTTGAGATGTTCCGTAAGATCCTTGACGAGGGTGAAGCTGGCGATAACGTAGGTCTTCTCCTCCGTGGTATCGACAAGAACGAGATCAAGCGCGGTATGGTACTCTGCCACCCGGGTCAGATCAAGCCTCACAAGCACTTCAAGGCTTCTATCTACGTTTTGAAGAAGGAAGAGGGTGGTCGTCACACACCGTTCGGCAACAAGTATCGTCCTCAGTTCTACCTCCGTACTATGGACTGCACAGGCGAGATCAAGCTTCCTGAGGGAGTTGAGATGGTAATGCCTGGTGACAACGTAGAGATCGAGGTTGAGCTCATCTACGCAGTTGCTCTGAACGAGGGCCTTCGTTTCGCTATCCGCGAGGGTGGTCGTACAGTAGGTTCTGGCCAGATCACAAAGATCCTCGAAGACTAATTCGACGGACCGCAGACTCGCAAGAGGCTGCACTAAATAAAAATAGTTCCCGCATCGCTACGGCGTCGGGAACTATCCTACGGGAATAGCTCAGTTGGTAGAGCACTGGTCTCCAAAACCAGGTGTCGGGAGTTCGAGCCTCTCTTCCCGTGCTAAAAAGAAGATAATATGTTTAAGAAGTTTGTAAATTATTGCAAGACTTGTTACGACGAACTTGCGCATAAAACAACTTGGCCAAGTTATGCCGAACTCAACCACAGTGCAGTGATTGTATTATCTGCTTCCCTTGTCATTGCAGTTGTGGTGTTCGCTATGGACTCTCTGTTCAAGTGGGCAATGAGCATGGTTTATCCAGGTTAATCATTTTCAAGAAAAATGGCTAAGACAGAAAAAAAATGGTACGTGCTTCGTGCTGCCAGCGGAAAAGAATTCAAAGTAAAGGAATATATCGACGCTGAGATCAAGCACAACCCATTACTTCAGGCGCATGTTTCGCAAGTGGTTCTGCCGCTCGAGAAACACGCATCTTTGCGTAATGGCAAAAGAGTAATCAAGGAGAAAATATCTCTCCCCGGTTATGTATTCGTAGAAGCTGCCCTCGTAGGCGACGTAGCACACACGCTGCGTTTCATGCCGAACGTTTTAGGCTTTCTTGGAGGCTTGGACAACCCCTCACCAGTTCCGCAGTCGGAAATCAACCGTATGCTCGGTTCATGCGAGGAAACGGAGATTGAAGACAACATCGACATCCCGTACGTAGTTGACGAGACTGTCAAGGTGACAGACGGACCGTTCTCTGGCTTCAGCGGCATCATCGAAGAGGTGAATGTCGAGAAGCGCAAACTAAAGGTGATGGTCAAGATCTTCGGACGCAAAACTCCGTTGGAATTAGGTTTTATGCAAGTCGAAAAAGAAGGCTAACGCAAGGTTACGAATGCGTTCAGAATTCTTTTATATTAAATCAATTTAAATATTAACAGACAAAATGGCTAAAGAAGTTGCTGGATTAATCAAATTACAGATTAAAGGTGGCGCTGCGAATCCTTCTCCTCCAGTAGGACCTGCACTTGGTTCTAAGGGTATTAACATCATGGGATTCTGCAAAGAGTTCAACGCCAGAACCCAGGATAAGGCAGGCAAGGTAATTCCTGTTGTTATCACTTACTACACCGATAAATCGTTCAGCTTCGAACTTAAGACTCCTCCTGCAGCAGTACAGCTGAAAGAGGCAGCTAAAGTTAAGAGTGGCTCAGCTCAGCCTAACCGCCAGAAAGTTGGTAAAGTAACTTGGGAGCAGGTAAAAGCAATCGCTGAGGACAAACTGAAAGATTTGAACTGCTTTACAGTTGCATCGGCTATGCGACTCGTTGCTGGTACAGCAAGAAGTATGGGTATCACTGTAGAGGGAGACTTCCCTGAAAATGTTTAATAACTTCAATTTTTAAGAAATGAAACTGACAAAAAATCAAAAATCAGTAGCTGACAAGGTTGAAGCAGGGAAGATGTACACATTGAAAGAGGCTTCAGAGCTGGTAAAGGAAATTACCACAACCAAGTTTGACGCTTCTCTCGATATCGACGTACGCTTGGGCGTAGACCCGCGTAAGGCTAACCAGATGGTTCGCGGCGTGGTTTCTCTTCCCAACGGTACCGGTAAGGTAACACGCGTACTCGCTCTCTGTACTCCCGATCAGGAGGCTGCTGCTAAGGAAGCAGGTGCTGACTACGTAGGTCTTGACGAGTATATCGATAAGATCAAGGGTGGTTGGACAGACGTCGACGTTATTATCACTATGCCGTCATGCATGGGTAAGATTGGTCCTATCGGCCGTATCCTCGGTCCGCGCGGACTCATGCCTAACCCTAAGAGCGGCACCGTAACAATGGACGTTGCCAAGGCGGTTAAGGAAGTAAAGCAGGGTAAGATTGATTTCAAGGTTGACAAGGCTGGTATTATCCACACTTCAATCGGTAAGGTAAGCTTCTCTCCGGAGGCAATCTATCAGAATGCTAAGGAGTTCATCGCTACCATCATCAAGCTCAAGCCTGCTGCTGCTAAAGGTACATACATCAAGAGTATCTTTATTTCAAGCACTATGAGTAAGGGTATCAAGGTTGATCCTAAATCAGTTGAGTAACTCTAAAAGTTTTGTAAAATGAAGAAAGAAGTAAAAGATACTATTATTGCCGAACTCGGTGCGAAGCTGAAGGAGTTCCCTCACTTCTACATCGTTGACCTCGCAGGTCTCAACGCCGAGGCTACAAGCAACCTCCGCCGCAAGTGCTTCAAGAACGAGATCAAGATGATCGTCGTTAAGAACACACTTCTCCGCGAGGCTTTCCAGGCAAGCGACATTGATTTCGAGCCTCTGTACGGCGCTCTCAAGGGCACTACAGCAGTTATGTTCGCTCACACAGCTAACGTACCGGCTAAGCTCCTGAAGGAATACGTTAAGGATGGCGTACCTGCACTCAAGGGTGCTTATGCTGAGGAGACAATCTTCGGCGCAGATCAGCTCGAGGCTCTCGTAGCTATCAAGAGCAAGAGCGAGGTTATTGCAGACATTGTTGCACTGCTCCAGTCGCCTGCAAAGAACGTTATCTCTGCTCTTCAGTCAGGCGCAAACACTATTCACGGTGTGCTTAAGACTTTGGGCGAGCGTCCTGAGTAATATAACTACAAGTCAAAGAACATTAACATTAAAAACAATTAAAATTTAAATACAATGGCAGATATTAAAGCTCTTGCTGAAGAATTGGTAAATCTTACAGTAAAGGAAGTAAACGAGTTGGCAACAGTCCTCAAGGACGAGTATGGTATTGAGCCTGCTGCTGCAGCTGTAGCTGTAGCTGCTGGTCCTGCAGCAGGTGGTGCTGATGCAGCTGAGGAGAAGACATCTTTCGATGTTATCCTCGCTGAGGTAGGTGGCGCTAAGCTCCAGGTTGTAAAGGCAGTTAAGGAAGCTTGTGGTCTCGGCTTGAAGGAAGCTAAGGACCTCGTAGACGCTGCTCCTGCTAAGATCAAGGAAGGTCTCTCTAAGGAAGAGGCTGAGAACTTGAAGAAGGCTATCGAGGAGTCAGGTGCTAAGGTAGAGCTCAAGTAATAACAGCTTACAATTCAAATGTCGGGTTTAACGCTGCTAAGCAGTATTTAGGAAAGGTTAACCCGATATTTTAAAATTAGCAAATATGGTTAGGATCTTCCAAGTAGGTGGGTCCTAACCTTTTTGTGTCTTTCCGCTTATTTCGATTTTTTATCACCCATAATAACTTCTGATGGCTTCAAAAATTGTTGATAACAGAGTAAATTTTGCCAGCGTCCATAATCCGTTGCCATATCCGGATTTCCTCGATGTGCAGTTAAAGTCTTTCAAGGACTTCTTACAGTTAGACACTCCGCCTGAGGAACGCAAGAATGACGGTTTGTATAAGGTGTTCTCTGAGAACTTCCCTATCACCGACACACGTAACAATTTCGTTCTTGAGTTCTTGGATTACTATATCGACCCGCCCCGCTACTCAATTGACGAGTGCCTTGAGCGCGGTCTTACATATAGCGTACCTTTGAAGGCTAAGATGAAACTCTACTGTACGGACCCCGAGCACGAAGACTTCGGCACATTCATACAGGACGTTTTCCTTGGCACTATCCCTTACATGACATCCAACGGTACGTTCGTCATCAACGGTGCAGAGCGCGTAGTAGTTTCGCAGTTGCACCGCTCGCCGGGCGTGTTCTTCGGTCAGGGTGTGCATGCTAACGGTACTGTGCTCTACTCGGCACGTATCATCCCGTTCAAGGGTTCGTGGATTGAGTTCGCTACCGACATCAACAACGTGATGTACGCATACATCGACCGTAAGAAGAAGTTGCCCGTAACAACTCTTCTGCGCGCCATGGGCTTCGAGCAGGACAAGGATATCCTCCAGATATTCGACCTTGCTGAGGAGGTGAAGGTGAACAAGAAGAACATGAAGGCTGCCATCGGCCGCAAGCTTGCCGCACGTGTGCTGAAGACCTGGAACGAGGACTTCGTAGACGAGGATACGGGCGAGGTTGTGTCTATCGAGCGCAATGAGGTTATCATGGAGCGCGAGACTGTGCTCACAGAAGAGAACATCGACGACATCCTCGAGTCGGGCAACGCTTCTGTGCTTCTCCACAAGGACGCAGAGGCAGCTTCACGCTACTCAATCATTTTCAACACTCTCGCTAAAGACCCCTCTAACTCTGAGAAGGAGGCTGTGCTTTACATCTACCGTCAGCTCCGCAACGCTGACCCGGCTGATGACGCATCGGCACGCGAGGTGTTCCAAAACATATTCTTCTCTGACAAGCGCTACGACCTCGGCGAAGTTGGTCGCTACCGCATCAACAAGAAGCTCGGTCTCGACATCGACTCTGAGACCCGCGTTCTTACAAAGGAGGATATCATCGCCATCATCCGCTATCTCATCCAGTTGGTTAACTCTAACGCAACTGTTGACGATATCGACCACCTCTCTAACCGCCGCGTACGCACAGTAGGCGAGCAGCTCAGCAACCAGTTCTCTATCGGTCTGGCACGTATGAGCCGCACAATCCGCGAGCGCATGAACGTGCGTGACAACGAGGTGTTCCAGCCGACAGACCTTATCAACGCCAAGACAATCTCGAGCGTTGTAAGCTCGTTCTTCGGCACCAACCCGCTCTCGCAGTTCATGGACCAGACCAACCCACTTGCCGAGGTTACTCACAAGCGTCGTCTCTCGGCACTCGGTCCTGGCGGTCTGTCACGTGAGCGTGCAGGCTTCGAGGTGCGAGACGTACACTATACACACTACGGACGTCTTTGCCCGATTGAGAGCCCTGAGGGTCCGAACATCGGTCTTATCTCGTCTCTCTGCGTTTACGCAACTATCAACGAGCTCGGCTTCATCGCCACTCCTTACCGCCGCGTAAAGGATTCGCTCGTCGACCTCAATAACGACCACGTAGTATACCTCACCGCTGAGGAAGAGGAAGACCACGTAATCGGTCAGGGTAACGCTCCTCTGCGCGAGGACGGCTCGTTCATCCGCGACAACGTTAAGTGCCGTCAGAACGCCGAGTTCCCGGTTGTGCCGCCATCAGAGGTAGACCTCATGGACGTCTCTCCGCAGCAGATCGCATCTGTATCGGCAGGTCTTATCCCGTTCTTGGAGCACGACGACGGTCACCGCGCACTCATGGGATGTAACATGATGCGCCAGGCAGTGCCATTGCTTCACAACGACGCACCTATCGTAGGTACAGGTCTTGAGAAGCAGGTGTGCGAGGACTCTCGTACAATGATCACTGCAGAGGGCGAGGGCGTTATCGAATACGTAGACGCTACAACAATCCGCATCCTCTACGACCGCACCGACGACGAGGAGTTCGTAAGCTTCGAGCCGGCTCTCAAGGAGTACCGCATTCCGAAGTTCCGCCGCACCAACCAGAACATGACCATCGACTTGCGTCCTATCTGCAACAAGGGTCAGCGCGTTAAGAAGGGCGACATCCTCACAGAGGGTTACGCTACAGAGAACGGCGAGCTCGCACTCGGTCGCAACCTCCTCGTTGCTTACATGCCGTGGAAGGGTTACAACTATGAGGACGCCATCGTGCTTTCAGAGCGCATGATTCGCGACGACGTGCTTACATCTGTACACGTAGACGAGTACTCACTCGACGTTCGCGAGACAAAGCGCGGCATGGAGGAGTTCACAAGCGATATTCCTAACGTTTCGGAGGAAGCTACAAAGGACCTCGACGACAACGGTATCGTTCGCATCGGTGCACGCATCGAGCCGGGCGACATCCTCATCGGTAAGATTTCGCCGAAGGGCGAGAGCGACCCGTCACCGGAGGAGAAGCTGCTCCGCGCCATCTTCGGCGACAAGGCTGGCGACGTGAAGGACTCTTCACTCAAGGCTAACCCGTCGCTCAGCGGTGTGGTTATCGACAAGAAGCTCTTCTCTCGTGCCGTCAAGACACGCGAGTCGAAGAAGCAGGACAAGGTGATTCTCGCCAAGATCGACGAGGAGTACGAGGCAAAGAACGACGACTTGAAGGACATTCTCGTCGACAAGCTCCTCACACTCACCGAGGACAAGGTTTCGCAGGGTGTTAAGGACTACTCTGGTGCAGAGATCGTCACAAAGGGCACAAAGTTCACAGCTACAATGCTGAAGAACCTCGAGTACGACGGCATTCAGTCGAACGACTGGACCGGCGACGAGCACACCGACAAGCTCATCTCTAAGCTCATCATGAACTACATACGCAAGTACAAGCTGCTCGACGCAGAACTCAAGCGTAAGAAGTTCGCCATCACCATCGGTGACGAGTTGCCTTCAGGCATCCTCCAGATGGCTAAGGTATACGTTGCAAAGAAGCGTAAGATCGGCGTAGGTGATAAGCTCGCAGGTCGTCACGGTAACAAGGGTATCGTTTCGAAGATTACACGTATGGAGGATATGCCGTTCCTCGAGGACGGTCGTCCGGTCGACTTGGTATTGAACCCACTTGGCGTGCCTTCTCGTATGAACCTCGGTCAGATCTTCGAGGCTATCCTCGGTGCTGCCGGCCGTAAGCTCGGCGTCAAGTTCGCTACACCTATCTTCGACGGTGCTCACCTTGAGGACCTCTCTGAATGGACAGACAAGGCAGGTCTGCCGCACCTCTGCTCTACACACCTTTATGATGGTGAGACAGGCGAGCGCTTCGACCAGCCGGCTACAGTAGGTGTGACATACTTCTTGAAACTCGGTCACATGGTTGAGGACAAGATGCACGCCCGTTCAATCGGTCCGTACTCGCTCATCACACAGCAGCCACTCGGTGGTAAGGCACAGTTCGGTGGACAGCGTTTTGGTGAGATGGAGGTTTGGGCTATCGAGGCGTTCGGTGCCAGCCACGTGCTTCAGGAAATTCTGACAATCAAGTCCGACGATACAGTGGGCCGTTCAAAGGCTTACGAGGCTATCGTTAAGGGCGACCCAATGCCTACACCGGGCATCCCAGAGTCGCTCAACGTGCTCCTGCATGAGCTCCGCGGTCTTGGTCTGAGCATCAAACTTGATTAATCCGAACATCCCAAAACTATAGAAATATATGGCTTTCAAGAAAGATACAAAAGTTAAGAATAATTTCACGAAGATTACCATCGGTCTTGCCTCTCCGGAGGAGATCCTGGAAAATTCGTATGGTGAGGTTACCAAGCCTGAGACCATCAACTATCGCACCTACAAGCCCGAGCGCGACGGCTTGTTCTGCGAGCGCATCTTCGGTCCGACACGCGACTATGAGTGCGCATGCGGCAAGTACAAGCGCATCCGCTACAAGGGCATTGTCTGCGACCGATGCGGTGTTGAGGTAACTGAGAAGAAGGTACGCCGTGAGCGCAGCGGACACATCGAGCTCGTTGTGCCCGTAGCTCACATCTGGTACTTCCGCTCGCTGCCTAACAAGATCGGCTATCTGCTCGGTATGCCGACAAAGAAACTCGATCAGGTTATCTACTACGAGAAGTACGTAGTTATCCAGCCCGGTGCGTTCGAAGGACGCACCGACGAGCAGGGCGACGAGTACAACGGTTCGCACAAGATGGACCTCCTTACCGAGGAGGAGTATCTCGACATCGTAGAGAACAAGCTCGGTGCAGAGAACGACCTTCTTGAAGACACCGACCCGAACAAGTTCATCGCAAAGATGGGTGCAGAGGCTGTCTACGACCTTCTCGCAGGTCTCGACCTCGACTCTCTTTCATACGAGTTGCGCGACCGTGCCAACAACGACTCTTCGCAGCAGCGCAAGACAGAGGCTCTGAAGCGTCTGCAGGTTGTAGAGGCATTCCGTGGAAGCAAGGGCGTCAACCGTCCGGAGTGGATGATCATGAAGATTATCCCGGTTACTCCGCCGGAGCTCCGTCCGCTCGTGCCGCTGGATGGCGGTCGTTTCGCAACATCCGACCTCAACGACCTCTATCGTCGTGTAATTATCCGTAACAACCGTCTGAAGCGTCTCGTAGAGATCAAGGCTCCTGAGGTTATCCTCCGCAACGAGAAGCGTATGCTCCAGGAGGCGGTAGACAGCCTCTTCGACAACTCACGCAAGTCGAGCGCCGTTAAGAGCGACGCCAACCGTCCGCTCAAGTCACTCTCTGACTCTTTGAAGGGTAAGCAGGGCCGCTTCCGTCAGAACCTCCTCGGTAAGCGTGTCGACTATTCAGCACGTTCGGTTATCGTTGTAGGTCCGGAGCTGAAGATGGGCGAGTGCGGTCTGCCGAAGCTCATGGCAGCCGAGCTCTACAAGCCGTTCATCATCCGCAAGCTCATCGAGCGCGGCATCGTGAAGACCGTTAAGAGCGCAAAGAAGATCGTAGACCGTCGCGAGCCGGTTATCTGGGACATCCTCGAGAACGTAATGAAGGGCCACCCGGTAATGCTCAACCGTGCGCCGACACTTCACCGTCTCGGTATCCAGGCGTTCCAGCCGAAGCTCATCGAGGGCAAGGCTATCCAGCTCCACCCGTTGGCATGTACGGCGTTCAACGCCGACTTCGACGGCGACCAGATGGCTGTTCACCTTCCGTTGAGCAACGAGGCTATCCTCGAAGCTCAGGTGCTGATGCTTCAGAGCCACAACATCCTCAACCCTGCCAACGGTGCTCCTATCACAGTGCCGTCACAGGATATGGTGCTCGGTCTCTACTATATCACAAAGCTCCGTCCGGGTGCAAAGGGCTCAGGCCTTTCGTTCTACGGCGACGAGGAAGCTATCATTGCCTACAACGAGGGCAAGTGCGACCTCCACGCTCCGGTTAAGGTAATCGTGAAGGACGTAGTGGACGGCCAGTTCCAGAAGCGCATGGTGGAGACATCTGTAGGACGTGTCATCGTCAACCAGATCATCCCTGAGGAAGTAGGCTTCTTCAACGATATCATCTCTAAGAAGACTCTGCGCGGACTCATCTCCGACGTAATCAAGGCTGTAGGTATGGCTCGTGCCTGCGAGTTCCTCGACGGCATCAAGAACCTCGGTTACCGTATGGCTTACGTTGCAGGTCTTTCGTTCAACCTCGACGATATCATCATCCCGCCAGAAAAGAAGGAAATCGTGGAGCGCGGTCACGAAGAGATTCGCGCCATCCAGGACAACTATAACATGGGCTTCATCACTGAGAACGAGCGTTACAACCAGGTGATCGATACCTGGACTCACGTGAACAACGACCTCGCAAGCATCCTTATGAAGGAGATGACAGAGGCCGACCAGGGCTTCAACGCCGTATTCATGATGCTCGACTCTGGTGCCCGTGGTTCTAAGGACCAGATCAAGCAGCTCTCTGGTATGCGTGGTCTTATGGCTAAGCCTATGAAGGCAGGTGCCGAGGGTCATCAGATTATCGAGAACCCGATTATCTCTAACTTCAAGGAGGGTATGTCGGTGCTCGAGTACTTCATCGCTTCGCATGGTGCCCGTAAGGGTCTTGCCGATACCGCTATGAAGACAGCCGACGCCGGTTACCTTACACGTCGTCTTGTAGACGTTTCGCACGACGTAATCATCTCTGAGGAGGATTGCGGCACACTGCGCGGACTTGTCTGCACCGCTCTTAAGAACGGCGACGAGGTGGTTTCTTCTCTCGGCGAGCGCATCCTCGGTCGTGTGTCAGTACACGACGTTGTCGACCCGCGCACTGGCGAGGTTATCGTCAACGCTGGCGAGGAGATCACAGAGGCTAAGGCACAGCTCATCGAGGACTCTCCAATCGAGAGCGTAGAGATTCGTTCGGTGCTCACTTGCGAGAGCAAGAAGGGCGTCTGCATGAAGTGTTACGGTCGCAACCTCGCTACACAGCGCATGGTACAGCTCGGCGAGGCTGTCGGTGTCATCGCAGCTCAGGCTATCGGTGAGCCGGGTACACAGCTTACTCTCCGTACCTTCCACGCCGGTGGTGTGGCTGGTAACGCAGCAGCCAACGCTTCTATCACAGCAAAGAACGACTGCAAGCTTAAGTTCGAGGACCTCCGTGTCGTTCCGTTCGTAGAGAACAACGGCGAGAAGGACGTCAACTGCCAGATGGTTGTGAGCCGTCTTACAGAGTTGCAGTTCGTCGACCCGAATACCGACATCGCACTCGCTTCTGTCAACGTGCCTTACGGTTCTTCGCTCTACTTCAAGGATGGCGACGTTGTGAAGAAGGGCGACCTCATCGCTAAGTGGGACCCGTTCAACGCCGTTATCGTTACAGAGTACGCAGGTACGCTCCGCTTCAACGACGTTATCGAGGGCATCACATACCGCGCTGAGACCGACGAGGCGACAGGTCTTACCGAGAAGATCATCACCGACTCTAAGGACAAGTCGAAGGTTCCGACCTGCGACGTGCTCGACGCAAACGGCGAGGTTATCGGTACATACAACTTCCCGGTAGGCGGCCACGTAGTATGCGATGACGGTCAGACCGTGAAGACCGGTACCACACTCGTTAAGATTCCACGTGCAGCAGGTTCTGCAGGCGATATCACCGGTGGTCTCCCACGTGTAACCGAGCTCTTCGAGGCTCGCAACCCGTCTAACCCAGCTGTTGTATCAGAAATCGACGGTGAGGTGACAATGGGTAAGGTGAAGCGTGGTAACCGCGAGATCATCGTTACATCGAAGACCGGCGACCAGCGCAAGTACCTCGTATCGCTCTCTAAGCAGATTCTTGTACAGGAGCACGATGCCGTACGCGCAGGCACACCGCTTTCTGACGGTATCATCACTCCGGGCGACATCCTCGCCATCAAGGGTCCTACTGCCGTTCAGGAGTACATCGTTAACGAGGTGCAGGACGTTTACCGTCTGCAGGGTGTGAAGATCAACGACAAGCACTTCGAGATTATCGTTCGCCAGATGATGCGCAAGGTGCAGATCGACGAGCCGGGCGATACAACATTCCTCGAGCAGGAGATGGTAGACAAGCTCGACTTCGCTGAGGAGAACGACCGCATCTGGGGCAAGAAGTACGTCACCGACGCTGGTGACTCTGACGTGCTCAAGGTTGGTCAGATCGTTTCGGCACGCAAGTTGCGCGACGAGAACTCAAGCCTCAAGCGCCGCGACCTCCGTCTCGTTCAGGTTCGCGACACCGTGCCTGCTACATCTACACAGATACTGCAGGGTATCACACGTGCCGCTCTCCAGACCAAGAGCTTCATCTCGGCTGCTTCGTTCCAGGAGACAACCAAGGTGCTCAACGAGGCTGCTATCCGCGGTAAGGTAGACTTCCTTGAGGGTATGAAGGAGAACGTTATCTCTGGTCACCTCATCCCGGCAGGTACCGGTCTGCGTCAGTGGGACAAGCTCATCGTGGGTTCACGCGAAGAGTACGACCGCATGCAGGCTAACCGCCGCAACGTGACCGACTACTCTAACGAGGAGTCAGCTGAATAAAGCATAAATCCAGATATCACTGTCCGGTTCTTTAGCCGGACAGCGGTATAAACCATAAACGAGAAAACGCTGCAAGCGAGTCTTAACCGACTGCTTGCAGCGTTTTTATTGTATATGTACGTATATATAATTATACCCTTTCGGGTGTAATATTAAACAATTCGCTTGATATTACACCCGAAAGGGTATAAACACGATGCTTCAAGCCATCATCTTAGCATCAGCATCCTTTTCAGAATAAGTCGTTTGTACTGCCGTTTGAAGTCGTCTGGCAGGAACGACGCCTCTATAAGTTCAATCCATTTCATCAGCGCCTTGCGGAATTTCTTCGCAATGTTGTCGAGCACCTTCTCGTTCACGCCCGAAGCTATTATCGACTTCTCGAAGTCGCTGCGCCTTATGCGCGCCTTCTTGCCGTTGAGCGTCAGCGCCAGCTCCTCCTTGTCCTCGGGCATCACTATTGCGGTCGACAGCAGGTCATAGGCAGGCGTCAGACAGTAACCCATCGGTGACTTGTAGAGCGAGAAGTTCTTCAGGTGCATGTCAGAGTTGCCCGTAATCCACGAGAACACCACCACCTCCCAGTAGTTCACGAGGTCGAGCTGCGGCACTGCCGAATACTTCTTTATGTGCTTCGCAATCTGCTCGTACGAACCCTTGTACTTGTACTCGGTGAGTCGCTCTGTGAGCTGGCACATGTCCTCCATCGCAATCTTCGATCCGTCGCGGTCGCGGTCGATGCGCCGTGTTATATAGCACAGCTCTCCGTCGGCAAAGCGAATGAGCGAGTGGGGCACGACGGCTATCTTCGCTGCCTCCGCCATGTGCATCGTCAGGTCTTCCAGTTCGGGCAGTGCACGGTAGGCGTCTGTCTGTGGTTTAAGAATGTAGCGTCCCCACAGCCCCACGATTGTGAAGCGGTCGGGCTCGTTTTTTCCGCCCGGGTTCACGTCGAGCGACAGCTTCGCCTGCACGCCTGTCAGCGTGGTCTGCGCCCTCACCACCTGCTTTGCGAGGTCGGCTATCTCGCTGCGTCTGTAGGGCAGCGCCGGCACCTCCTTCACGCCGAACATCTTGCGTGCGCAGGCAGGGTGAAAGTCCTTCTGTCCCTCTTTCAGCGGCTTGTAGCAGTAAAGGCATTTTTCCATCGTAATCAAGAGTTTTTTAGTTAGCAATACCTCAGTTTGGGTTGTGCGCCGGGCCGTCGGCTCCCTCCTCCGGCACCACGCTCACCGCTCCGATGCAGTCCTTGCAGCAGGCGAGCAGCAGCGACATACGGTCGCGCTGATTTATCTTCCAGCTGCGTTCCGCAATGTTCAGCAGCCAACCCTCCGGCACCAGTCCGTCAAAGAACGGGAAGAGCACCTTGTCCTCATACGGTTCTTCGCGCAGCGGCATCGTGAGGCTGATAGGCTCAGCGCCCTCCGCCTTGAGATACTCGCTGTCGTACACAAAGTGGAAGCCGTTCTCGTCCTCCGTCAGCCGACCGGCGTAGCGGTCGTACATATAAATCTTTGCACTCTTCATAGTTGGTGATTTTATGATGTGTGTGGCACTGCGCCCACTTCGTGTCCGAACAGCGCGAGCACCTGGTTTATCTTGTCTATGCGCAGCGTCTGCTTACCCTGTTCCAGTTCGCGCACGAAGCGCAGTCCTACGCCCGACTTCTCCGCCAGGTCCACCTGCGTGAGGTTGAACATGCGTCGGCGTTCCTTCACAAATGCAGCTATTGATGTTTCCATATATATACAATTATACCCTTTCGGGTGCAAATATATAAAATTTATTTGATATTGCACCCGAAAGGGTATAGTTCTTTGTTATATCAGAGTAAAGTCTCTGTACGTGAAAAAATCTACCATATCTTCCAGAATTGCCGTAACTTGCACATTACGAGCACGATAAAGGCTGGTAGATAGGCTTTCGAGAGCGATATCTACCAGCCTATCTACCAGTCTATCGTAAGCGGATACGTTTACAGTCAACCTATTTCTCTATATACATTTTGCGCGAAAGCGCATTGCCTATTTTCACAATGTAGAGGCCATTGTTTAGGGGAACGGTGACATTCGCGGCATTGGGCGTCTCGCTATAAACCACTTTCCCGTCAAGTCCGCAAACGGTAATATTCGTATTGGTGGGCAAGCCCGTCAGGCTGATACCTCCCTTCGTTGCTCGCAGCAACAAAGCGTCATTGCCGACTTGCGATATTCCAGTGGCATCGCCCACGTTTACCGTCCTGCGCGAATTTACCACCACATCGCCATTGGCGGAAATCAAAGTGCCGTCGGGAATGACTATGGTGTAGCCTTTATCGGATGTCAGCGGCGTGCCTTCAAAGTCGGCTTTCAGCACCCATTGACCGTCTTCCTCCGTCAGCGTGGGCATCACTTCCTTGACCATTTCCGAATTGTCGCCATACCACAGTTGCACCTTTGGATCACTGGACAGCATCACAGCTTGATTATAGTAGAATGCCACTTCACCTAGCACGTCCGTCGGGTGGTTGTCGAATAGGCTGCACCACACGTAGTTAATCGATGGCAGTGGCTCTTCGTAGCCGCCTACAAAATGCAATACGGCTTTCTTGTTTGTGATGTCGGGGCGGTACATGGCATAGACAGTTCCTTCTGGTATTTCAAGGGCGAAGTTTACGCCTTTCTCGAATTTTATATATTCGCCAAAATCCACACATGCTTGTCCTAAGTCCCAATCCCATGTGGCTTGAAATGGAAACTGGCGTACTGGCACGCCCTCGCGATACAAGACGGCTTGTTGTTCATCACTCTCAGTTTCCGTACCCCAATAGAAGGTCATTAGATTTGCTTTTGCAAGAGTGGAACCGTCTACAATGTCCGTGTGGAATTCGCCGAGGTCGGTGGGAATAGTGAACGAATATCTAACTTCATCATTATCGATGTCAGGCTCACCTTCTTTGTAAAAAGTTCCTTCGTCAATAACCACGGTGAAAGTTTCACCTTTTGGCAGAACAAGAGCTTCGTCGAACATTACTTCTACTGTCCCTTGTTGTGTAGTTGAGGCATTCGAACTGTCATGTCCATGATAATTGTTTATGGCAAGTTTACCTTCGGCAATCACTTCATCTCCCTTATATACTTTGGCAGTGGAGTCGTTAAGCGATAATAGTTCTTGGTATGTAAAATCAATCTGCCGCAATGGCCAATAAGCGGCACGAATATCAAGTGAGCATTGCTTAAATGTTAGCTCTGTAGCTTGCGCTGATATTGAAGCCGTTAAGCCCAACGCCACAACGATTGTAAGAATATACTTTTTCATGTGATTACTTTTTTACGATTATTTTTTTTGTTGTTAATGTACCGCTCGCGTCAGAGACGGAAACGATATAGAAGCCACGTGGCAAATTCATCTCAATAGATGCATTTCTGCCGAATTTGGCGGATTTATACTCTCGACCAGACATATCTGTTACCCTCACCGTTGCAGGATTATTCAATCCATGTATGGACAAAGTTCCTTCGCTATATCCAATTAATACTTTTGGGGGCGAAGAGATAGATAAAATGCCTGTTGCCTCTTTGGGGTTATATACAGGACGTATGTTTTTTCCTGTATATTTTAATCCTATCATTTTTCCAGCGCCAGCACCAGTATCATAATAAATACAATAAGCTCTTTCTGGGACATAGGTTGTTGAATCTGGTACGCCGTTATTGTAGATGTCGCATTTCGCTTCACCCATCCATAATACAGCCGATTGTCCTTCTGGCAGTTCATATTGTGCCCCAGGGCCAGCTCCCGCCCCTGCTGCTGGAATAAAAATACTATTCGTATTGGGACCACAGAAACGTTGTCCTTTTACATCATTCTCTTCAATTATCCCATTACTCCAGCACATCATTGTTAGTTCGTACTGCTCTTCTTGTGTAGGCATGCGCCAACCACTGCCCCATAGATTCACTGCTGCATCATATTCTGTTCCACTTATATTCCAGCCAATATCAATGCATTCATAAAATTCACCATATCTAGAATCTTGAATAATTTTCCCTGTATGATATAGATAATTCTCTGGGACAAACCAATCCTTTGGCTCAACTTCGCCCCAAGCAAAGAAATCGCCATATTCTTCGGGCGCGTTGGCACCAATGTTACAAGTTGCCCATAGAGTTCCACTTGGCAGGCCTAAATCGGCATAATCATGCCCCGCGTGAGTTCCACTTACCCAATGTGCTGGAATTTTATTTTGCGCATTGCAAATGACTGCAAAAATCATTAGTAATGCAATAATAATGTATCTCATACCGTGTCATTTTATTGGGTGCGATGCTGAATACGCGCATCGCCCCCGTTATTTCATTGTTATTTTACCTTACAACAAGTTTCCTCGATGATATTTCTTGTTTAGTCTCTACAGACACAACGTATATTCCTTTCCCCCATTGTAGAAGGCATAGAAACATGTGTCTCTGTCCCGTTACATGTGGAATGTGCCAAAGTGGCTCAACGGATATTTTCCGTGGCAGGGGATGTTTGTTAATTTTTCTTTTTGGAGTTAGTGGTCAAAATAAAAAAATGAAAGTCTTACGACGAATGAGAGATGCAGTCTATTCTGCTGCAATAGATCTATTCTCTACTCTTTTATGAGAGTAAGCACGTTTAGAATATAAAGACAATTTAGTTTTAGATTTTTGCTTATACATCCTTTTGCCAACGAAGATAGAATATTATAATTTAAAATGCAAGCGACAGTCGAAAAAACTTTGGTATTTAAGTTTATTTTATAGTGCGTTTGAATTTAGTAACATCTATTAACGTGCAAAAAAACAACTTGGACATCTTGGGTTAAAGCGTTGAGTTGACTATTTTCGGTCTTAGTTGTAAAGCTAATTGAGTCAATTAAGATGAAAAAACGGGCTCCAATAGTGCGATTATGTGAATTTTTGGGTGTTTACAGTGCGGATTATGTGAATTTTTTGGTGTTTATAGTGCGGATTATGTGAAATTTTTGGTGTTTATAGTGTGGATTATGTGAAAAGTGTTATCTTTGCACATATAACAAATGAATCGAAATATGGATAAACTGCTCAAAAGAAAGGTAGATAACTACTTGTTGGAATGGAAGAACAATCCAGACCGTAAACCACTTTTTATTAAAGGTGCCCGACAGGTTGGCAAGACTCGTTCTATTGAATGGTTTGCCAGCCAGAACTATCAATGTGTTATTCAGATTAATTTTGTAGAGCAAAAGAGGTATAGGGATATCTTTGAAGATGGGTTTGAAGTTGATGCGATTCTGAAGAACATCTCCTTGCTTAATCCTGAATTGAAGTTTATACCCGGTGACACGCTTTTCTTTTTTGATGAGTTGCAGGCATGTCCCAATTGTGCCACATCATTGAAGTTTTTCAAACTCGATGGTCGGTTTGATGTAATTTGCTCCGGCTCATTGATGGGTATCAACTATCGTGAAATAGAGTCGAACAGTGTTGGCTACAAGGAAGATTATGAGATGCATTCTATGGATTTCGAAGAATTCCTATGGGCAAAAGGGTATTCAGAGGAATTTATAGACGACCTTTACCAGAACATGTTGGAGGTCAAGCCTATAAACAATTTGCAGATGGACGTTCTTTTCGGTCTTTTCCGCGATTATGTTACTATAGGCGGTATGCCAGAGGTGGTAGATTCGTATATCAAGAACAACAATTTCAGCGGTACTTTGGCTATTCAGCGTCAGTTACTGAAAGACTATGAGGAAGATATCACCAAGTATGTAGAAGGTTTGGATAAAGCTAAGGTGAAGGCTGTCTATAGCCACATCTCTACGTTCCTTGCCAAAGAGAACAAGCGTTTCCAGATAACCAAAATAGGCAAGAACGCACGTAACAGAGATTATGTGGGGTGTGTAGAGTGGCTGGCTGACGCAGGAGTCATCAATGTCTGCTATTGTCTGAATCAGCCGGAGCTTCCGTTGAAGGGTAACTACGACCCTAAACTTTATAAGATTTACTACAAGGATACTGGTCTGCTGATTGCTTCTCTCGACGAAGAAGCTCAAGAGGATTTGAGGGTTAACAAGAATCTCGGCACGTACAAGGGGGCTGTCTATGAGAATATAGTTGGAGACATGCTTGTGAAGCAGGGTTACAATCTTTATTACTACAACAACGACAGACCCGCACTCGAAATGGACTTCTTTGTAAGAGATGCCGATTCGTTGATTCCGGTAGAGGTGAAGGCTAATGACAACGCTACCGCCTCACTAAACAATCTGCTGAAAGAAGACAAGTATCCAGATATAAAATACGGCATAAAATTGGGTTATAAGAATATAGGATTCAATGGAAAATTCTATACTTTCCCCTATTTCCTAACCTTTCTCCTTAAGCGATTTGTGGCAGAGAGGCAGGCATAGTTTCCCGCTTGTTTTGCTGAAAATGGACGAAATAAACGCCCTAACGCTTGCTTCATAGCCATAAAAGATGTATTTTTGTAAAAACATATTTTGAAATATCATATTTAAAAATACATGGCACGATTCTATTCGCTTAAAAAGAAGGATGAGGACGACGCGAAGACAGCCGATCCGTTCGGCGTGCTGCGTCCGAAAGTGAAGAATGCAGAACAACAACAAGTAAACATATACGACATGGCAAAAGCATACGTATTTCTTGCCGACGGATTCGAGGACATCGAGGCGTTGGCACCAGTAGATATCCTCCGCCGCGGCGGACTCAACGTAAAGACTGTTAGCATCAACGCTACGGACATGGTGGCGTCGGCGCACGGCGTGCAGGTGAAGGCGGACATGATGTTCGCCGATGCCGACTTCAGCGACGCCGACCTGCTCATGCTGCCCGGCGGAATGCCCGGCGCTAAGAACCTCGACGAGCATGAGGGCGTGCGCGCGGCGCTCGTGCGCCATGCCGAACAGCAGAAGCTCATCGGCGCCATCTGCGCTGCACCTATGGTGTTAGGCCATCTCGGGCTGCTCCGCGGCAAGCGCGCTACGTGCTATCCGGGCTTCGAGACAGAGCTTGAGGGCGCCACATACACCGCCGAGCCTTGCACCGCCGACGGCAATATCATCACGGGCAAGGGTCCCGGCGCATCGTTCGCCTACGCCTACCGACTGCTTGAGGAGTTCAAGGGCGCAGGCGTCGTTGAGGAGTTGAAGAAAGGAATGATGTACGAGTTTTGAACATCCTCTCACAGGACATAATGTATCTGCCGGGAGTCGGCCCCAACAAAAAGGACGTGCTCAACAAGGAGTTGGGCGTGCGCACCTGGGGTGACCTTCTGGAGTACTATCCATATAAATATGTGGATAGGAGCCGCATCTATGCCATACACGAACTGCAGAGCGACATGCCGTTCGTGCAGATACGCGGCAGGATACTCTCGTTTGAGGAGTTCGAGATGTCGGCACGCAAGAAGCGCGTCGTGGCTCACTTCTCCGACGGCAGGGGAGTGGTCGACCTCGTGTGGTTCTCCGGTGCGCAGTACGTTTACAAGACCTACAAGGTGGGCGAAGACTACATTGTGTTCGGACGCCCCACGGTATACGGCGGGCGTTTCCAGTTCTCTCATCCCGAGATAGAGCGCGCCTCCGAACTGCAGCTCTCCGAGATGGGCATGCAGCCCTACTACGTCACTACCGAGCAGATGAAGAAGCGCAACATCTCGTCGCGCGCCTTGGAGAAGATGGTAAAGGCGATGCTGCAGAAGATAACGGAGCCGATACCCGAGACACTGCCCGACTTCATCGTGAACGCACGCCACCTCGTCTCGCGCGACACAGCCCTGCGTTGCGTCCACTATCCGAAGAACGCCATCGAGATGCAGAAGGCGCGCGAGCGACTGAAGTTCGAGGAGCTGTTCTACGTTCAGCTCAACATCCTGCGCTACGCCTCCGACCATCGCCGCAAGTTCCGCGGCTATGTCTTCTCGCAGGTGGGCGACGATTTCCACCGCTTCTACTCCGAGAACCTTAAGTTCGAGCTCACCGGTGCGCAGAAGCGCGTCGTGCACGAGATACGCGACGACATGCGTTCGGGCCGTCAGATGAACCGCCTGCTGCAGGGCGACGTGGGCAGCGGAAAGACCCTCGTGGCGCTCATGACCATGCTCATAGCGCTCGGCAACGGCTATCAGGCGTGCATCATGGCGCCTACCGAGATACTCGCCGAGCAGCACTTCGCCACGATACAGGAGTTTCTGCGCGGTCTCAATATACGCGTCGAACTGCTGACGGGGCAGGTGAAGGGCAAACGTCGTCATGAAGTGCTCGACGCCCTCATAGCCGGCGAGGTGAAGATACTCGTCGGAACGCATGCCGTGCTCGAAGACCCCGTGCGTTTCCAGCGACTCGGCGTGGCTGTTATCGACGAGCAGCACCGCTTCGGCGTGGCTCAGCGCGCACGCCTCTGGGCTAAGGGCGAGAACCCACCCCACATACTCGTGATGACCGCAACGCCCATACCGCGCACACTCGCCATGACCATCTACGGCGACCTCGACGTGAGCATAATCGACGAACTGCCACCCGGCCGCAAGCCCGTGCAGACCATACACAAGTACGACAGTCAGATGACTTCGCTCTACGCCGGCATACGCCAGCAGATACGACTCGGGCGTCAGGTCTACATCGTCTATCCGCTCATCACCGAGAGCGAGAAGAGCGACCTCAAGAACCTCGAGGAAGGCTACGCCGCGCTGTGCGACATCTTCCCCGAGTTCAAGATAAGCAAGGTGCATGGCAAGATGAAGTCGAAGGAGAAAGACGCCGAGATGCAGAAGTTCGTATCGGGCGAGACGCAGATTCTCGTCGCAACCACCGTCATCGAGGTGGGCGTGAACGTGCCCAACGCCTCCGTGATGGTGATACTCGACTCGCAGCGCTTCGGACTCTCGCAGCTACACCAGCTGCGCGGACGCGTAGGACGCGGCGCCGACCAGAGCTATTGCATACTCGTCACCACCTACAAGCTCTCCGCCGAGACGAGCAAGCGCATCGACATCATGTGCGAGACCAACGACGGATTTCGCATCGCTGAGGCCGACCTCAAGCTGCGCGGACCAGGCGACCTCGAAGGCACGCAGCAAAGCGGCATTGCCTTCGACCTGAAGATAGCCGACATAGCGCGCGACGGACAGATAATGACCATCGCACGCGAAGAAGCTCAGAAGATAATAGACGCCGACCCTACATGCACCTCGTCGGAGTACGCCATGCTCTGGCGCCGACTGCGCGAATTGCGCGATACGAACGTCAATTGGGCGGCAATTTCATAGCAACAAGCTGACAGACAGGCTGATACGACGGCGTGTCTGTCGGCTTGTTTTTTTGCTTTATAGCTGCAAAGAAAATGTTAAACTTCGTGCAAAAACTGTTAATGCAGAGTGCATCATGTAATATTATTCAATATTTTTTCGTATCTTTGCAACGCAATGTTCAAAATGCCATGCCAACATTGCAAATTAACTACTACTGATATCGAATATACTACAATTCGATGACCATCTTTTTGAAGGAATGATATACTCATTCTATTTTAAAAAAAACTGCCTGAAGAATGAATTTGAAGAAAATCGTTAAGACATTTGCAATATCGATGTTGCTCGCCGTTACTTCTACAACCGCCAACGCACAAGACCTTCTTGCACGCCAGGCGCCGGTAGACCGTAAGATGGCAGCCGTCGACACAATCATGCTTCGCAACATCACTATGCGCGAAGAACTCGAATCGCCCTCTGCAGACCTCTACGCCAACTGGGACAACAAGTACGCTCACCGCGCTACGGAGCTTCCTGAGACATACAAGATAGACCTCCGCCGCTTCACCATGCCTACCACAAGCCGTGTCATCACGAGCAACTTCGGTTCGCGTTGGGGACGCCAGCACAAGGGTCTCGACATCAAGGTGTACATCGGCGACACAATCCGCGCTGCCTTCTCTGGCAAGGTGCGCATCGTGCGCTACGAGCGCGGCGGCTACGGCAAGTATATCGTAATTCGCCACAACAACGGCCTGGAGACCATCTACGGTCACCTCTCGAAGCAGCTCGTCGAGGAGAACCAGGAGGTTCGTTCGGGCGAGGTTATCGGTCTTGGCGGCAATACGGGCCGCAGCACCGGTTCGCATCTCCACTTCGAGACACGTCTTTGCGGCGTTGCGCTCAACCCGGCGCTTATGTTCGACTTCCGCGCGCAGGACGTAACCGGCGACTACTACGCATTCAACAAAGAGACATACGACAACGAGTCGACCAACGCTACACGCTTGCGCGGTAAGCAGGATTCTTCTACTTATGCAAGCACCAAATCTTCGGACGACTACGCTACAAACAAGCGCACCACTTCGGGTCTTACCGACCAGATTTCTTACCACAAGGTGAAGAAGGGCGAGACATTGGACCGCATCGCGAAGAAGCGCGGCGTAACTGTAGAAAAGATCTGCAAGCTCAACCACATCACAAAGACGATGCGTCTGCGCCCAGGTCAGATTCTGCGCTACTCTTAAAGCACAATCGGGGCGCTATTCAAGAACGCATAACACCATTCATAAGCGTATATTTTACGACTGTAACAACATAGCAAGGCGACGCCAAACAGCTTGAAAGGATTTTTCGGGTTGTTTGGTGTCGCCTTTCTTTGTATATGACGCATTGTTAATCGTATACTTCTACGGCGTTTTGTGTTTACGATTGTTTGTAGAAAGCGTAAAAATGAGTAAATTTGCAAGCTGTAAGGCGCAAAGAATGTGCGCATGTTTATGATAACACAACAAGTGGTAATAATAACACAATAAAAAAGTATCAAGGATGACACAAGAGAGAGTTAGTTTTGGAAGTAAGTTGGGCATGGTTCTTGCCACAGCAGGATCGGCAGTAGGTTTAGGAAACGTGTGGCGTTTCCCTTATATGGCGGGCGACAACGGCGGCGCCGCCTTTATCCTTATATATATAATGTGCATAATGCTGCTCGGCATTCCCTGCATGATGAGCGAGTTTATCATCGGCAGACACGGAGCAGCCAACACCGCACGCGCCTACTCGCGCATGGACACGCATAAGGCGTGGCGCTTCGTGGGACTGATGGGCGTGCTCACGGGTTTCCTCATCACGGGCTATTATGCCGTGGTGTCGGGCTGGTGCCTGCAGTATATCTTCGCCTCGGGCGTGGGCGAGCTGAACGGCGACCCGCAGTATATAGCCAGCTACTTCGCCGACTTCTCCGCATCGCCCGTGAAGCCGGTTTTATGGACTGTGGCGATACTCTGCATCTGCCACTTCATCATCGTGCGCGGCGTGCGCGGCGGCATCGAGCGTGCGTCGAAAGCCTTCATGCCGACGCTCTTCGTGCTGCTGTTGGTGGTGGTTGTGAGTTCGTGTCTGTTGCCAGGCGGAATGAAGGGCGTGGAGTTTCTCTTCAAGCCCGACTTCTCGAAGGTGAGCGGCAAGGTGTTTCTCGCCGCAATGGGTCAGGCGTTCTACTCATTGGGCCTTAGCATGGGCTGCATAAGCACGTTCGCAAGCTATTTCTCGCGAGAGACCCATCTGCTGAAGTCGGCTGTGAACATCGCCGTCATCGACACGCTGGTGGCTATTCTCGCCGGACTCATGATCTTCCCTGCTGCGTTCAGCGTGGGCGTAAGCCCCGACAGCGGTCCGTCGCTCATCTTCATCACTCTGCCCAACGTGTTTCAGCAGGCGTTCGCCGGAATGCCGCTCGTGGGCACCGCTGTAGCCGTCATGTTCTACATGCTGCTCTCGCTTGCTGCCCTCACGTCGCTCATTTCGCTGCACGAGGTGAGCACGGCGTTCCTCAGCGAGGAGACATGCCTCGACCGCAAGAATGCGGCACGCTTCGTCACGGTGGTGTGCTCGGTGATAGGCGCGTTATGCTCGCTCTCGCTCGGCGACAGAGCCTGGCTGAGCATGTTCGGAAAGACGCTGTTCGACTGGTTCGACTTCGTAACGGGTCAGCTGTTGCTGCCGTTCGGCGGCGTGCTCACCTGCATCTTCATGGGCTGGGTGGTGCCGCGCAAGCTGATAAAGGACGAGTTCACTAACTGGGGCACGCTGCGCGGCACGTTCTTCGGCGTGTACATGATTCTCGTGCGCTATGTGTGCCCGGTGTGCATCGTGGCAATATTCCTCAACCAGCTGGGAGTGTTGTAAAAGTAAAGCGCTAAAAAAGTATCTGCTTTGTTTTGCCGACTCCTTATTTTCAGTTAAATTTGTAGGTAGAACAAACAATATAGATACATATATATGCGAACAGTCATTCTGCTGTTTTTATCAGTGCTTCTCAACCTGCCGTTATGGGCGCAGGCTGAACAGCGTACGGCGTCATCGAAAGAGTTGGCGCCGGTGGTGATCGTGTCGTCGTACAACACCGCCGTGCGCCACGTGAACGAGAACATTGCGGAGTTTTTCGAGGAGTACACCCGAAGCGGCATACCTAATCCCATAACCGTTGAGGACATCAACGCGCACAACCTGCGCGACTGCATCGGCTGGCGCCACCGACTGAGACGAGTGCTAAGGAAGTATTACGAGCACGGCAACCGTCCGGCGTGCATCGTGCTGCTGGGTCTGGAGGCGTCATCGGTGTTCTTCTCGTTCGACGACGCCGAGCTGAAGCGCACGCCAGTTGTAGTGGGCATGAGAAACTCGGCAATAGTGAAGATTCCTGCTCAGCAGAATCTCGACATTGTGGAGTGGGATCCTGAGTCGTACGACCTTACGAAAGACTTCAACGACTATAACATCGTGGGCGGCGAGCTCTACTACTACGACGTGAAGCGCAACCTCGACCTCATAAAGCGTTTCTACCCGAAGTGCAGCACGATCACGTTCATGACCGACAACACGCTGCGCGGCGTAACGATGCATGCGCTCTTCAAGAAGTACGCGCAGACGGACAAACGCTTCGACGTGAACTATATCGACGGCAGAAAGATGTCGATGATAGAGGCTGACGAGACGATATCGAACATGCCGCCTTCGCAGGCGCTGCTGTTAGGTACGTGGAGCGTGGACAACTCGAACAGCTATGTGGTGCGCAACTCTACGTACACCTTCGGACAGACCAATCCGAAGCTGCCTACGTTCACCCTCACCGACGTAGCTATGGGCCACTGGCCCGTGGCTGGCTATTCGCCGCGCTATCATGTCATGGGTCGCACGCTTGCCGACAAGGTGGTGGAGTTTCTGAAGACGGGCAGGAAGAAGCCGGTAGGACTGGTGGAGAACCGCTATGTGTTCGACCTGCAGCGCCTGAACATGCTGAAGCTCTCGCTCGAGGGCTTCAGCTTCAACTACGACGTGGTGAACGAGCCGCTGAGCGTCTTCGAGGAGTATCGCGACACCATTCTGTTCATCACCGTGCTCATCATCGTGCTCGTCTCGGCGCTCGCCATAACGCTCCATCTGCTGCGCAAGAGTCGCCGGCTGAGCGCCAAGCTCGTGAAGCAGGGCAAGGAACTGCTCGTGGCGAAGTACAACGCAGAGGAGGCAAACCAGACCAAGTCGCGCTTCATTGCCAGCATCAGTCACGAGATACGCACGCCGCTCAACGCCGTGCTGGGCTTCTCGCAGCTCTTCGCCAACGACCAGATAGAGATGTCGGCGGAGGAGCGCAAGCAGTATGCCGACCTCATCATGACCAACGGCAACATGCTGCTGAAGCTCATAGACGACGTGCTCGAGGTGTCGAAGATAGAGGCGGGCAAGCTGAAGTTTAACATCGGCGAGCACGACGTGGTGGCGCTCGTGAACACGGCGGCGAAGATAGCCGAAGCCAACAACAAGTCGGCGGATGTGGAGATACGCGTCGAGACGAACGTCAGCCGTCTGATGATAGAGACCGACCGCGAACGCCTGCTGCAGGTGCTCGCCAACCTCACTACCAACGCAAAGAAGTGTACGGAGAAGGGCACGATAACCATTGCGCTCGAGAAACTGCGCAAGGACGACATGATAAGCATCAGTGTGAGCGACACGGGCTGCGGCATACCAAAGGAGAAGGCGCAGGAGGTGTTCGAACGCTTCAGCAAGCTTGATTCGTTCAGGCAGGGCACGGGTCTCGGACTCTCCATCTGCAAGGCGTTCGTAGAGGAATTGGGCGGAAAGATATGGGTAGACACGACGTACACCGAGGGCGCACGCTTCGTGTTCACGCACCCTATACGGCAGAAGTAACGGTGTAATACAATTACCGCGCGGCAAAAATGATATTCCCCCTATGCTGTAACGTCGTTACAGCATAGGGGGAATATCGTTACCAGTCTGCGGTAATATCATCATCTCACCACCTCACCATCTCACCATCTCACCATCTCACCATCTCAACCAATCTCACCACCTCACCATCTCACCACCTCAACCTTTAATCCCCTTCGTCGCGTACATCAGCGCGAAGTACAAAGCTGTGCCGGTGATGAGGCCCGCGATGGCGTCGATGGCGTAGTGCGCCTGTATGTAGACCGTGGCGAGACAGAGGAAGAAGTAGAACGGCGCGAGGAAGAGAAGCAGGCGGCGGTTGCCCGAGTGGTAAGCCAGCCACATGCACACCGTCGACACGCCCACGTGCGACGACGGGAAGGCGGCTGTGGGGCGTTCGCCCGCTGCCTTAGCCTGCTCGACGAGGTCGTAGAAGAAACCGTCTACGTAGCCCGGCGTGGGCAGACATTCCTGATGCGTGTTGAAGTAGGTGCCGACGGCAGGGAAGAAGCCGTTGGCGATGTTCTCCAAGCCCACCGCCTTGAAGTAGAACGTAGGTCCGGCTACGGGCACGAAGATGAACACGATGTAGTAGATGAAGAACGAGGCGAGCAGCACGAACGATGCGCGCTCGAACTCCTTGTAGCGTGCGAAGAAATAGTAGAACGCCACGAGGCCTATCATCGGATAGTAGGCGGCGTAGCCCATGCTCATGAGTTCGCTGATGGGAGCCCACGAGAAGGTGGAAGCGAAGGTGAGCGCCGGCTGGAAGCCGAACACCGACTGCTCAGCGCGGCAGAACACATGGTCGAGGTTGGGGAACATGCGGTTGAGCTCGTACGTGTCGGGATACCACCACGCCAGCAGCGACATCTGCGCCACCACGCGCGCCAGCAGCGTCAGTCGGCACGGCACGAGTCGGTAAGCCACCCACAGCGCCACGGTCATTGCCACCACACGCACGCGGCCCCAAATCATGGCGTCTGGGTTCTGCAGGTTGGTGTAAGTGAAGAGCGCCACGAGCAGCGTGAACACCGTGTATGCCATCACGAGCCACTCCAGCGCGAGCAGTCCGCGCTTGGGCGATTTGTCTATAGAGAAAAGTTGTGTAAGGAAATTCATTGTCTTAAGTGTAATTTTAGGGGGTGCACTTGTCTCAAGTGCACCAACCAAGTAAAAGTGCACCAACCGAGCAATCACCTGCGCGCACAGGCATTACAGCCATCCGTTCTTCTTATACCACTCAACGGCGAGCTTCACGCCTTCGGCGAGCTTGTAGTGAGGATGATAGCCCAGCTCGTCGCAAGCCGGCTCGATGTCGCAGCGCCAGTTGCGCTGTTTCAGAATGTTATACTTGTCGTTGTTCAGCGCTGTCGGCTTCTTCGTGATCTGGCTCAGTTTCTCGCCGAAGAACGTCACGATGCGCAGCACCCATATCGGCGCCACGATGCGCAGCATCCACTTCACGCCCATCTCCTTCTTCAGCAGGTCGCTGAACTCGGTAGAGCTGTATACGTCGCCGTCGGAGAGGAAATACTTTCTGCCGCTCATGCCGCGGTCGAGAGCGAGGAACACCGCCTGCACCACGTCGAGCACGTAGACGAACGTGATGTCCTGGCGCTTGAATCCCGCAGCGAAGTCGATGTGCTTCTTTATGCTCTCAGCCATGAGGAAGTAGTCCTTCTCGCGCGGTCCGTAGACGCCGGTGGGGCGCAGGATGATGTAGGGGAAGTCGTTGCCGATGCCGTCGAGGTACTTCTCGGCGTCGAGCTTGCTCTTGCCGTACGCCGTGTTGGGGCGCGGCATGTCGTGCTCGCTGATGTCCTGATAGGGCTGCTGCTCGTGTATGGCGCCGAAGACGCTGAGCGAACTGAGGAACACGAAGCGCTTCAGCGGCATCTTCAGCTCGATGAGCGCATCGACGAAGTGCTTTGTGCCCTCGGTATTCATGCGGCGGAAGTCGGCCTTGTCGAGACATTTCGTCACGCCGGCGGCATGAACGACGTAGTCGAACTCGTGCTCGCCGAGTTGCGCCTTCAACTGCTCCTTCGAACCGAAGTCAAGCTCAATAAAATGTATGCGCTTGTCCTGAAGATATTTGCGCGATGTGGTTTTTCTCACTGCTGCCCACACCTCCATATCTCTGTTGAGGGCTTCCTCAACGATAAAACTGCCAATGAAGCCACTGGCTCCTGTTATAAGTATCTTGTTAGTCATTCTTAATATTGGTACATAGTACAGGCTGCAAAGTTACTATAAAAAAGCGAGTTAGCGAAATAAAAGAGCTTTTTTAGTATACTCATTTCATTTCGCTAACTCGCTTGTATGTATAAATATATCAGCTTGGGTCTACATCGAAGAACACGGTCATGGCTGCGTAGCGCTTGTCCTGCAGCAGCTGCGTGCGTGCTTCTGCCATGCACTGGCGTGCGAGTGGCAGGTTGATGCCCTGCTCGAGCTTGATGACAATCTTGCGTATCGACTCGGTCTTCACACGTGCCACAGCCGGTTTGTCGGGGCCGAGCACGCGGTCGGCGAACGCCTGACGCAGACGCGAAGCCATCTCGATGGCGGCGCTGTCTACGAGCTGCTCGTTGCGGTGGCGCAGGTAGACGTAGACGAGGTGGTAGAACGGCGGATAGCGGAACATGCTGCGCTCCTCGAGCAAGTCGTGGGCGAACGTCTTGAAGTCGCCCGCCACGACCTGCTGTATCACGGGCAGGTCGGCGCTCTTGGTCTGCAGTATCACAAGTCCGCGCTCGTCGCGCCTGCCCGCTCTGCCGCTCACCTGCGAGAGCATCTGGAACGCCTGCTCGTAGGCACGGAAGTCGGGATAGTTGAGCATGGTGTCGGCATTCAGAATGCCCACGACCGTGACGCCCGAGAAGTCGAGCCCCTTGGTTATCATCTGCGTGCCGATGAGTATGTCGGTTCTGCCGCAGGAGAAGTCGTCGATGATGCGTCCGTAGGCGCCAGCCGAGCGCGTCGTGTCGAGGTCCATGCGGGCGATGCGCGCCTCGGGGAACAACTCGCGCACGCGGTCCTCAATCTTCTCCGTGCCGTAGCCGCGACCGAGCAGTTCGGTGCTCTCGCAGTTGGGGCACTGCTTCGGCACGGGGTAGGTGTAGCCGCAGTAGTGGCAGGTGAGCAGGTTCATCGAACGGTGATAGGTGAGCGACACGTCGCAGTTCTTGCACTTAGGCACCCATCCGCACACCTTGCACTCAACCATCGGCGCAAAGCCGCGGCGGTTCTGGAACAGCAACACCTGCTTCTTGTTGCTGAGCGCAGTGCGCATCGCCTCGAGCAAGTCGGGCGAGAACGCCCCGCGCATCATCTTGCGGCGGTAGAGGTCCTTGGTGTCTACGACGCGTATCTCGGGCATCGCCACGTCCTTGTATCTGGTTGTGAGCTGCACGTAGCCGTACTTGCCCGTGCAGGCGTTGTGGTAGCTCTCCATAGATGGCGTCGCCGTGCCTAACAGCACCTTAGCCCCTTCGTACATTCGGGCGAGCATGATGGCTGCCGAACGTGCGTGATAGCGCGGCGCAGGGTCTTGCTGCTTGAACGAGGTCTCGTGCTCCTCGTCGACGATGACGAGTCCGAGGCGCGTGAATGGCAGGAAGATGGCAGAGCGGGCGCCGAGTATTACGTCGTAAGGCTCGGCGGAGAGCTGCTTCTTCCATATCTCCACACGCTCAGCGTCGCTGTATCTTGAGTGGTAGATGCCGAGGCGCGATCCGAACACGTTGTGCAGGCGGCGCGTCATCTGCACCGTCAGCGCTATCTCGGGCAGCAGATAGAGCACCTGCTTGCCCTCGTCGATGGATTTCTTTATAAGGTGGATGTATATCTCGGTCTTGCCGCTCGACGTTACGCCGTGCAGCAAGACTACGTTCTTCTCGTTGAACTGGCGGCTGATGCTGTCCTCAGCCGCTTTCTGCGCAGGGCTGAGCGGCTGAATACGCTCAGGGTGATACTCGCCCGTGGTGTTCAGACGGCCCACTTCGCGATGGTAAGGTTCGAGGAAGTTGCGCTGAATGAGCTGGCGCAACACCGCATCTGATGCGTTGGCTGCGTTCTGCAGCTCGTCGCAGGCTATCTCGGCGATATGCGCTGGCGGTGTCTCGCCGTCAATCTCGTTCCAATGCGACAGTTCGAGGTAGGTGATGAATGTCTGGTGTTGTTTTAGCGCGCGCTTCAGAATGGTGAGCACCATGTGGAGCGACTGCTCCGAACGCAGGTTGGCGGGCAGCGTGACGCAGCGCACCGTCTTCGGACGATAGTTCTCTTCGGCTTTCAGACCGGCAGGGAGCGCGGCCTTGAATACGTCGCCAATGGGCGACATGTAATAGGTAGAAATCCACTGCCATAGGCGTAGCTGCTGCTCGATGAGCACCGGCTCTGCGTCTATGACTTGGATGATTGGGCGTGTCTCGAACTCCGGCTTCTCGCTGTGCAACCGCACCGCCATTGCCGTGTATGTCTTCGACCTGCCTAAGGGCACAAGTACACGCACACCCATCCGCACCTGAGCCACCATCGGCTCAGGCACGGAGTATGTGAATGTTCCTTCTAAAGGTAAAGGAAGTATTACGTCTACGTAGTGCATTAGAAATAGTATGCAAGGGCAATCTGCCAAGCGTTAGCGCGGCCCTTGTCCTTGAACACCTCGCTTACTGTCTTGCTGAGTGTAGCGTCGCCGGTCTTGCCGCAAGCGATGTTGTAGTTGGCTGTAACCTCGAAGTGGTTCATGAAGCTGAAGCCTGCGCCTACATTCACGCTGAACTGTGATGAGCGGAACTTCCAACGGCTGTCGCCGCCGAGGTCAACGTTCTTGTCGCCTACGTTGAAGCCGAACTGCGGACCTGCGAAGAACAGTACGCTTGCTACGCTGCCCAAGCCTACGCTGTAGCGTGCGTTGATAGGAATATTGATTGCTTGTGTCTTCACGGTCTCTTTGGTCTTTGCCTCGCCTACGGTGAGCTTTGCCTCACGCTGGTCGTAGAGAGCCGAAGCGTCGATGCCCAGGCCTACGATAGGCAGTGTGAACTTTACAGTCGGACCGAAGAAGAAGCCTGCGCGGTTGCTTGCGTCGAACACCTCTGAGTTGAGGCTCATGCTTGTAACGTTCAGACCGCCCTTAACACCGAAGTTGATACCAGCATTCGCTGTGTTTGCTGTGAAAAGCATCGCAAGTGCGATAGCTGCTGATGTAAAGATCTTTTTCATACCTGTTTTTGTTTTAGTTAATATTCAATTTGCATTTGCTTGATAACGTGGGGTAGTTGAAAATTAATGTCGCTGTCTGCGCACGCTGACGCGTGCTGCGCTGCCCGACGACTTCGAAGAGCTGCTCTGCGAGCGTGTCTTTTTCACCTTCGCAGTCTTTGTCTTTGTTGAGGCTGAGGCACCTGCGCGGCGGTTCTTCTTTCTGATAGCCTTAGCCGTCTTCTTGTCTACAGCGGCGATGCTGTCGAGCGAGTCCTTCGGTTCGCCTGCGCCCCATACGTGCTGCTCGAAGTCGGTAAGCTCCTTCTCGATACGCTTCTGCTCCTTCTTCATAGCCGAATCGGTGGGGCAGTACTGTGCGAGTGTCTTGCCGAGCATGTTCGTGGTCTTGTATATCTTGCCCTTGTACATGTTCTTCGTGAAGTAGTCGTCCATCGACATTGTAGCAGCGTTGTTGAGGTTGCTTGTCATGATGGTCTGCTTTGTGAGGAACGGAGCAAGGTCGTCGTACTTCACCCAGAAGAGCGGATAGCTTGTGGCAGCGTCGCCGAAGTCGTCTTCGCGCTTAAGGATAGGGCAGAGCGCCAGCACCTTTGTGTGGAACGCCGAGTTGCGGTCGTCGAAGTATGTAGCCTCCTTCACGTAGTAGGCTGTCACTTCGCGCGACGGGATGTCGCTGTCGTCGATGCGTATGCCGCGGTCGGTGCGCTCGTAGAAGATGTGATAGTTGTCGAGCAGCGACTTGAGGTTCACCTTCGCTGCGTCGTCGAACACCTCATTGCCATCCAGACGATATTCGTAGGCGGTGATAGAACGCTTCATCACGAGTTTGAAGATATACGTGAAGAGGTTCATCTGCGAACCTACCGGCTCCACCGGGTAGTAGAGTCCGGCGTTGGCGTCCTCCGTGAGGTCTATCTCGCGGTATATGTCGCGTCGCCATGTCACGTCCTCGTCCATCGCTTTCTGCGTTGGGAACGATATCTGAGCGCGCACGCTCAGTCCCTGGTCTTTCTGCTGTTGCTGCTGAGCCTGCTCGCGGCGGCGTGCCGCAGGCTGTGCCGAAGCTATATCGGCACAGAAGAGGGCGGCGAGGAGTATTGCTAAGAATTTATTCATTGTTTTGTTTTTTGTTTTCTTGAGAGTTGGCTATGAGCTTTGGGGCTTTATCTCACTATAACCTCCATTGATCCGTTCAACTTGCGTGTGATGCCGTCGGGGCCAACCGCTGTGATGCGCGAGATGTAGAAGCGCTTGCCTCTTGAGAGCTTGCGGAAGGTGTCGCGCTGGCGCTCAGAGAAGTTGCCGCCAGCCGAAGCCATCGGCACAGCGTTGCCCATGTTGTCGAAGAACACGGTCTCGAAGCTCACCACCTTGAACTGGATGTCAAGGATGCCGTCGTCGATGGCTGCCTTGATGCCCGGAGCGCTCATGATAGAAGCCTTGGCGAGTCCGCCGCCACGGAAGCGGTCGGTGCCGATCTGCATGTATGCTGCCGGGTCGGGGAGCTTGCGCACATGGAATGTGAACTTGCCCATCTGGCGCGACTTGCCGTTGGCGTTGGATGCGACGGAGATAGTGACGTCTCTGCCCACTGCCGACGGACGCGCAATGTACTTGCCCATGCCGATAGAGCGGAACGAACCGCCTGACATTGAAGCCGACACGGCGTTGAGAGGCACGCCAGGTATGCTGACGCTTATCGGGTTGTCGTAGCCGGCGTAGAGCACGTTCATGAGGTCTGCCGATACGGTGGCGCTCGGTGCTACGACGGTGTATTTCTGTGTGAAGTCGCGGCGTATCACGTTGCCTGCTCCGTCGCGCATTGTGATGTATCCGCCGAACTGATGTTCGCCTACAGCGCCTGCCGTGAAGCGGTAGAGTCCGTTGGTGATGCGCTGTCCGCCTACGTATATCTCCGGCTGCTGTGTGGTGTCGACAGCCGCCATTACGATCTGCGCAGAGAACTGGTCGCCGCTGATGACGGTCTTCGACTCGGGTATTACGAACGCCGAGAGCTTGTTCACGCGGATGTCCTTCATGTCGATGTTCGCAACGAGCGTGTGCAGCACTTCGCCTTCAGCGTAGCGCACATCGCTCTGCAACTTCGAGAGCAACGTCACGGCACCTGCAACGGGCATGTCCTCGAACATGTATTCCTGCCAGTTCTTGCCGAGCGTGTTGGCGTTCTTCGGCACCTTTGTCGTGAGGTTGCTTTCGATGATGTCGCGCTGATGCTTGTCGGGAACCATCTTGAGGATGCGCTCGCGGAAGTTGTTGATGGCGTCATAGAGTTTCTTGCCCTGACCGGTGCCTGGAGCGAGCATCACATGGCTTGCCGCTTCGAGGTTGTCCTTGCTCTTAATGTCGTAGATATTGCCGTCCTTGCCGTCAGCCTCGCGCACAATCTGCACCTTCAGCGCCTGCGCGAAGTTGTAGAGCGAGTCGCTCATGCGCTTCACAGCCGTAGCTTTCTCGAACCACTCCTTCACCTTCTGCGGGTTCTTCTTCATCTGCTCGGCGAAGTTGCCGTAGAGCACCTCGTTCTCCTTCGAGGAGTTGGCAGTGGTACGGTTCAGACTCTCCTCCACGATAGAGAAGCCGTTGAGCACTTCCGAAGAAATGTTCAGGGCAAGCATCGCCATCAACACCACATACATGAGGTTGATCATCTTCTGGCGTGGGGAGATATGTTTTTTCTTTATTGCCATTCTTAGGTTTTTTACCTTTTTTACTCTTTTACTTTTAAGTTCATGTTGACGGTCATTGCCTCAATCATGCGTGCATAGATGCCGTTAAGCTGCTCTATCTGCTCTGCCATGCGCTTGCTCTGCTCGTTGATCTGGTCGATAGTGCCGATTTGCTGGCTTGCGCCCTTGAGCTGCATCTCGTATATCTTGCAGATGCCGGTGAGTGTGCGGTTGAGGTTTTCCATCTCCTCGCTGTCTCGGGTGAGACGCACGCTCTGGTCTGACACCTTCTGTAGGGTCTCTGTGAGGCGCTTGAGCTCGTCAAGATAGTTAGCCTGCGCGTCTGCCAGCTGCATAGCCACCTCGTGGTTGGCAGCCAGTTCGGCTGCTGCGGCTGCTGTCTGTGCTGCTTCGGGCGAAACAACAGTCTGTGTTCCGCCGACAATAGTCTGCGTACCGCCGGCAACAGTCTTTGCTGCGCCTTCAGAAGCCGGTGCTGTTGCTGAAGCGGCTGCGCTTGCTGCACCGCCACCTATTATAATAGTGCCACCGCCGCTTACGCCAGTGCCAGATCCAGCAACTCCTGCGCCAGATCCTGCTGCGCCGCCGCTGATGATTACGCTGCCTTGCACGCCGGCGTTGTATGCAGCCTCTGCTTCAGCCTCCTCGCGGTCTATCTCCTCCTCGTCGATGTGAGTTGGGAGGTCTCTGCCTTCCTGCGTCTTGTCGAACGGACGGTCGAACGCCGAGATGAAGAACACGAACACCTCGGTGCCCATACCAGCGAAAAGCATGATATTGGCACCCGGCAGGTGGGTGAGCTTGAAGAGCGTACCAAGAATTACGACTGATGCACCCCAGCTGTATGCGTAGTTGAGGAATGTCTGTCCGGGGACACTGTCCATCCACTTCTGCAAGTGGTAGACTATGTTGAATTTGCTGTAAATAGTCATAGCTTTTTATTTATTTCTTTTTCCTTTTGCTTTTACCTTGCCGCTTGATGTGTTAGCCAAGCTGCGCACGCAGCGGAATCCGATGTAGCAGCGTGGCTGGTTCTGATATTCCCATGTGCGCCATGCCGAGCGTATGAACGATTCGGGGTCTTTCCACGAACCTCCGCGCACGCTCTTCTTCTTCAGTCGGTACGGGTCTTCCTTCGCCGCGTTGTACTGCAGTGTAGGGTTGAGGTCGTTCATCGCCTCCACGCCCGCTTCGGTGTATACGGTGCTTGTCCATTCTGCCACGTTGCCCGCCATGTCGTAGAGTCCGTTGCTATTGGAGCCGTAGATAGCCACCTTCGATGTGATGAGGTTGCCGTCCTTGGTGTAGTTGCCCTTGTCGGGTTTGAAGTTGGCGAAGAAGCATCCGTCGCCGCTCTTCACGCTCTTGTCCTCCCACGGAAACTCGGTGCCGCTCTTTCCGCGTGCCGCGTACTCCCATTCAGCCTCTGTCGGCAGGCGGTAGCGCTGCACGTAGCGTGCTTCGGGTCCGAGACCCTTCAGCAGATAGTCGGTGCGCCATGCGCAGAAGGCGTTGGCCTGCTCCCATGTGACGCCCACTACTGGGTAGTCGTTGTATGCCGGGTTAGAGAAGTAGTTGCGCAGGTATGTCTCGTTCTCTGCGTTGCGGAAGTCGTTCACCCAGCATGTTGTGTCGGGGTATACATTAACTATATATGTGTTGAGGAAGTCCCACGGACCACTCAACGGACGGTTTATTGTCTCGCGTACGATGCGTCCTTCGTCGTCGATGTACGCCGTGTCCTTCGATATCATCACCACCTCGTCGGGGTTTACGGCGATGTCTGTGTTGAGGTTGCGCTCCTCGGGGTTGAGTCGGTTGCGGCGCAGCGCTGCAGCCGTGTAGTCGTACACCTCGTAGCGGTAGTTCATCTGACGGTAGTCGAGCATCTTCTCGCCGGTGATAGGGTTGCGTGTGTACACGCTCTCGATGGCGCGCAGCTCGTCCTCGTTAGGCTTGCGCGGCAGCTGCTTCTTCCAGTTGAGATGCGGAGTGACGGGGTCGCCGTTCTTGTCCTCGGTGATCATGTATGTCTCGTCGCCGCCATACTGCGGGTCGGCGAGTCGTGTGCGTATGATGCTGTCGCGCACCCACACCACGAACTGCTTGTACTTAGAGTTGGTTACTTCGGTTTCGTCCATCCAGAAGCCGTCTACAGAGATGTCCTTCACGGGTGTCTGCTTGCCCCACAGGCTGTCCTGGCTTTCGAGGCCCATACGCAGGTAGCCGCGTCCTACGCGCACCATGCCGTATGGTGCGGGCTCGGCGAACGAGCGTCCGCTCACGCCCACCACTTCGCCGCCGCGTCCTGCCGACGAGGCTGCCTTGCTGCCGAAGCAGCCGGTGAGTGTCATGGTGAGTGCCATGAGACTTAATAGTAATATGCTTTTTGTTGTTTTCATCTATTGTTGTTTTTTTGTTTTCTTTTTTTGGGGGGTAGGAGGGTTAAGCCTGTCTAAGCCTCTTTAGGCCTTTCTAAGCCGTGGGACTATGGCTATCTTGGAGAACTGGTGACTAAGCCTTTCTGAGCCCTCTCCGACGGGGAGGGTTGGGAGGGGCTTACAGCACTCTCACGCTCTTGTGCATGTTGCGGCCCTTCTTCTGTAGGTTGAGGTCCATCTGATAGCCGATGAATATCTCGTGGCTTCCGTTGCCTGGATTGATGGCAGAGGTGTATATCTCGTAGGAGTAGCCGAGGACTATGCCGTGGAACTTGCCTCCGATGAGCACCGTCGTAGATATAGTAGGAGCGTAGCTTACGCCGGCGTACATCATCTTCTTCTCGTTGGTGTAGACGAGGCGTCCGGTGATGTCGCCGCGATAGCCCGAGAGGTCGCTGCGCACGAGAAACGAGGGTAGGATGGTGAGGAACGGGTTGCGCAGACGGATGGTTGCGCCGCCGGTGAGATAGTAGGTGGCGTCTACCTGCAGCTCGTTGGTCTCGCCGAGCTTCACGCATGGCGAGTTGAGGTGCTGCGCCGAGACGCCTACGTACCAATTGCGGTGCGAGTAGTATAGTCCGGCGGCAAGGTCTACTGAGTTGCCGTCCACTTTTGATGATGAGAATGCGGGGTCGTTTGATTCCTCAAGATCCACTTTTGTTCCGTCGAAGCTCTCGCTGAGCAGTCCGGCTGAGATGCCTGTCGACAGTTGTCCGCCGAACAGCTTGAACTTGAACGCATACTGCAGGGCGAGACGTTTGTGGCTGAACAGACCTATCTGGTCGTTCATGAACTGCACGCCTGCGCCGTGGAACTGCTTCATGAGCAGGAACTGTGCGTCGGCTCCAGCGTACATCGTGTTAGGGTTGCGCTTGAATCCAGCCATTTGCATGGCGTAAGCCGCCGCGATGTTCAGCTTCGGCGACTTGCCCACGGCTGCGGCATTGAACGAAGGTTCCATGTCGAAGTAGTGGCTGAATGATACGTCGTACTGCGCTTGGCTCTTCATCGAGACAAGCGACAATATCATCGTTATTATTATGTATCCGCGTTTTAACACGTATGTATAACGTTTGTTTATTAATATTATTGTGAGATTATTAAGTTTTTTGCTTCTCATGGCTTACCAATGGCTGTCTTTGCCGAATATTTTGCGTATGCGGTTGCCTATCGAGCGCCATATATGCGCGAAGTTGCCATAGCGCATGTTGAGCACGAGCTCCTCCAAAGAGCGTCCGAACTTTATCCACGGATGCCCGTAGGCATACGTGCGGTACACCTGCTCCTTGAAGTCGACGTCCTCTATCACGTACGGCGGGTGCTTCAGTTCGCTCTCCAGCTCGAAGCGCTTCATGGTGAACAGTCGGCGCAGTCGGCGCGGCATGGTCTGCAGCGAGCCGGTATAGTGAGTCGACCCGTCGGTGGCTCCGAGGTTATTGATAAGGTTGTGTGAGGGCATGATGGCGAGTCCGGAGTTCATTACCATCGATGCCCAGAATATCGTCTCGTAGTATTCCTTACCCGACGCACGGTGGTCGTAGCAGGCGCGCAGCGTGTCCTCGCAGTAGCGTCGCTGGCGCATTATCTTCCTGAGCTGTCGCATCGACGTGCGGTCGTCGAGGAACGGGTATCCGGGCTCCCACTTGTCGATGACGCGGCGCCACGACGCCCATCCCCAGATAGAGAACACGGAGGTAAAGAGATAGTCGTAGGGGTAGTCGGGCAGCTGCTCCTCGGGGTTGAAGCCTGCAATCATCCAGATGCGCTCGTCGTGCTCGTAGCGGTCGAGCATCTCCTTGCAGAAGGTGAAGAACGACTGCGAGGGCACGTCGTCGTCCTCGAGCACTATGCACTTGTCGACGAACGAGAACGCCCACTTCTGCGAGATGTACTCCGAGGGGTCGCAGCCGTAGTTGCGCTCCTGGTAGAGGCGCTGCACGTCGCACTCCCAGTCGATGTTCTCTACTATGCGTCGGCATGCCTCTATGCCGGGCAGGTCGCGCTCGCCGCGCGGTCCGTCCTGATAGAGGAACAGCTTTGATGGTCGCGCCTTGCGCACTTCGTCGAACACCTTGCCGAGGTGGTCGGGACGGTTGAAGAAGAGTATGAGTACTGCTACGTCGGTCTTGTATGATTGCATAAGCGTTGTGGTTTTTGTCTTTTCAATTCTACAAAATTACAGAAATTTGACTATAGAACGGCATTGGAACGCTGTTTTTTTCGCATAACCCAAACTTTTTCAGTAACTTTGTGCAAACATATCAGTATAAAAACATGAAACTTATCATCACGATAGACAACACGATGATGACGCTGCAGACCGACTCTGCCGACGGCGGCAACGACCGCGAGACGTACGCCCTGAATTCGGGCATCGCCGTGGCTGCCAACCTGCGACAGGCTCTCGTCTCGTGCGCTCTGCTGCGCCATCCGCGCCAGTACGACCGTGTGACGGTGGTGGTCGACACGCCCGTGATGCTCATCCCCGAGGACGAGTACAGAGCGGGCAGCGCCACGCTGCTCTACCGCAATGCGTTCAGCCTCGCTGCAGCCGACGAGGTGCAGACGTCGCCGCTCGACGCGCTGGGCGTGGTGGTGGCGTTCGCCGTGAACAAGGATTTGCACTTCGTGCTCAACGAGAACTTCCGCTACGTGTGCTTCGAGCCGCGCATCGCCTCTACGCTTGCTGACTTGAACCAGCGTGCGTACGGCGGTTTCCAGGAGAAGCTGTTCTGCGTGTTCCGCGGCAAGGACCTCGACATCATCGCCTTCCGCAAGCATCGTCTGCGCTTCTGCAACTCGTTCCACGCCGATGACACGCAGGACGCCGTGTTCTACATCATGAGCGTGTGGCAGCAGCTCGCCATGCGACCCACTGACATTCTCGTCATCACAGGCAACGCCGAGGAGCCCGAGACGCTGAAGACAAAGCTCGGGCAGTTTGTGAAGAATGTAAATGAGTTGTGATGTTGAGGTGTTGAGGAGTTGTGTTGTTATGTTGTTGTGTTGAGATGTTGAGATTTGCAATGCAAATGTCAACATAACACCACCTCACCTCACCATCTCACCACACATCTCACCACCTCACCACCTCACCACCTCACCACCTCACCATCTCACCATCTCACCATAACACCATCTCAACATCATATTATGCGTATAATAACAGGAAAATATAAAGGGCGCCACTTCGATATTCCGCGCTCGTTCAAGGCACGTCCTACTACTGACTTCGCCAAAGAGAATATCTTCAACGTGATTAACGGCTACATCGATATGGATGGCGCACAGGCGCTCGACCTCTTCGCTGGCACGGGCAGCATCTCGCTCGAACTGCTCTCGCGCGGCTGCGCTCCGGTTGTGAGCGTGGAGATGGACCGCGACCATGCGTCGTTCATCCGCGAGTGCATGACGAAGCTCGGCACGAAGGACAACATCCTCATCCGTGGCGACGTGTTCCGTTTCATCAAGTCGTGCAAGCAGCAGTACGACCTCATCTTTGCCGACCCGCCTTACGCTCTGCCCACGCTGCCTACCATACCGCAGCTCATCCTTGGCAAGGGAATGCTGCGCCCCGGCGGTCTGCTCGTCTTCGAGCACGGCAAGCATAACGACTTCTCTGATGTGCCGGGCTTCATAGAGCACCGCGCCTACGGCAGCGTCAACTTCTCGCTGTTCCGTGCGCCAGAGGATACCACGGAGAAAGCGTAGATTGTTGGTTGCTTTCCCACGGATTTCACTTCTGTAGAATATTCTCCTACGGAATCCAGATGTTGGTGTCTTTTAGGGGGTGCACTTGTCTCAAGTGCACCAACCAATCAAAAATTGCACCAACCGATCAAGAATTGTACCAACCAATCAAGAATTGTACCAACCGAGAGGGCGTACTATCTGCTCGGTTGGTGCAGCTGAGACAGCTGCACCCCCTGGGTGTGCTCCCACGGAATTCAGATGTTTAGGGTGCGTATCCATCCGTAGCGGAGGTCTCCGGCCTCCGCAGCAAGCTGAGAACAATCATAACTGTGACTTGGTGCTGCGGAGGCCAGAGACCTCCGCTACGGTTGGCGCATTCAAAAATTCGTTAACCCGCTTTCTATGTTTTCAGCAAGTGAGTCTGTTGTAAAGAAACATGTTATTTTCTGCGTTTTTTTACTTTTTTACCTTTTTATTCCTTTACTTTTACTCGCAAATATAATACAAGAAAACTTCCGCGAAAAAACTCATTCTATAGAAACCGAACGCGGACCCCAAAATGTAGCGTGCCCATCCTCAAAGGGGGTGCACTTGTCTCAAGTGCACCACTTGCTGTGTTGGTTTATGGCTTGCTGTGTTGGTTTATGGCTTGCTGTGTTGGTTTACGGTTTGCTGTGTTGGTGCACTTGAGACAAGTGCACCCCCTGGGGAATACCGAATTAGCTTTGTTTTCGTGTTGTTTAATATAGTGAGAAACTGGTGTGTTCAGAACACGAAAAAGCGGACTAAACGGACTTTATTGCTCAATCAATAAAAATCCGTTTAATCCGCTGTTTGTTTAGTGCAAATGCCGACTTGGTGTTGCGGAGGCCGGAGACCTCCGCTACGATTAGCAACGTATTTAACAACGAATCCGTTTAATCCGTTGTTAAAAAACGAGCGTCAAGATGCTTTTATTTAATTCCCATCGGTTTGATGTTCTTCACGATGTCAGCGCTGAAGCGTGCTTTCGGGTTGAAAGTCTGCGGAGTGAAGCGCATTGTCACCACGTGCTCGCCAGTAGGAGTCTTGAACTGCGGCAGACAAGAGTCGCCTCCGCAAGAGTGGTTGCCGATGCCGCGCTGCCAGAAGTCGAAGTGAGCGAACACCTGCTCGCTGCGAGTGAGGTCGTACGGGTGCTTGCCGCCGTAGAACACGTCGTAGTTGAACTGCTGGTCGTCGTAGTGAGAGAGCGAGAAGGCGAGCTGACCCTCCACCTTCATGTTCAGTCCCACGCCGTTGCCGTTGTTCTTCAGCATCATCTCGCGCAAGCCCTGACGGTCGCCCATGGTCTGCGGAGCCGACTGCTCCTCGAACATCTTGTCTACCGATGTGCGGTACCAGCCGAGCAGCGAGCCGCGCTGGCGGTCGATATAGTTGGAGCGCGGACCCTTAGCGTAGTAGAGCACGCTCTCGAAGCCCGGTGCGAACTGCATTGTGATGCCCACGCGGCGTGTCTCCTCCGATGAGTTGTTGAACGCTACGCGCATGTCCACCTCGCCGTTCGGGTAGATGGTGTAGAGTATGTGGTGAGTGTCCTTGCCGTTCGATACGGCAGTCTCTACAACCACGTTGTTGCCCTGCTTCTTCGGAGCCTTCATGAGCGTCTTCTGACCAGTGAGCGCGCCCTCCTCCTTGTTCTCGTTCTCGGCTACGCCACCCGTTGCGCCGAGCGAGATGTTGTCGTTGGCGATGCGGCGGAAGCCGTTGAAGTCGGGGCCTGCTGACGGCATGACGATCTGCTTGCCCTCGTATGTCCACTCGGCTATGGTGCCGTCAGTGTCGAACTTGATGCTGAAGTTCTTGCCCTCAACGCTGTTGCCCTTCACCTTCAGCTTGCCCTTCTCGCTGATGGCAGGCAGAGCGATGTGGTTCTGCTGCACGTATGTCGGGTCGGCTACCGACGGACAGTTGGCTGCAACGTCGGGTGTGAGGCGGAACTGCTGTGCCGCAATCACATGAGCGCGGTTTGCCCATGCGGTCTTGTCTTTAACTTTGAGCTTGAAGGTGATGATAATCTCCTTGTCAGCCGGCACGTTCACGTCGTACGGAATTTCTACTACGCATGTTTCGCCCGGCTTGCACTGCAGGTCTTTCACTGCGCCGTGAGCCAAGTTGCTCTCTCCCTCGCCGCGTCCCCTGATGCTCCATACGAGCTGGTAGTCGCTCAGGTTGGTGAAGGCGAACTTGTTCTTCAGCGTGAGCTTGTGGTTGGCGAACGACACGAAGTCGACATCGCGATACACGTACTTCACCTCGTCGAGCTTAGCCGTCCACTCGCGTCCCGGAGTGATGATGCCGTTGCTCATGAAGTCGCCCTGGAAACCATAGTCGCCGCGGTTCATCTTTGTATAATCGTAGCCCGAAGTGTAGTAAGGAATGCCTGTCTTCGGATCCTTCAGCGGTTCGCCAGCCTTGATGCGGCGTGTGTCGTAGATGCCCTGGTCTACCCAGTCCCAGATGCAGCCGCCCACGATGCCCTTGCTGTTCTCTATCACGTCCCAGTACTCCTGCAGGTTACCCACAGCCTGGCCCATAGCGTGGGCGTACTCGCAGATGAAGTAAGGCTTGTTGTGCAGTCCGTCGCGCTGCTCAACCATCTTGCTCACCACAGGGTACATGTCCGAACCGAAGTCGGAATACTTCTCGCCGTGGTTGCAGCCCTCGTAGTGAACCCATGCGTCGCGACGCGGCAGCAGGCGCTTCACGCAGTCGTATGTAGCCTGGAAGTTGCAGCCGCCGCCCGACTCGTTGCCGAGCGACCAGAACACCACGCTCGGGTGGTTGCGGTCGCGCAGCACCATGCGTGCCGTGCGGTCTACGTATGCAGCCTTCCACGACGGTATGTTAGAGATGCTCTGGTTGCCGTGACACTCCACGTCAGCCTCGTTCATGCAGTAGAGTCCGTAGTAGTCGAACATGGCGTACATCTTAGCCTGGCGCGGATAGTGCGATGTGCGCACGGTGTTTACGTTGGCATTCTTCATCAGCTCCACGTCGCGCAGCATCGTCTTCACGTCGATGGCGTGACCAAAGAGCGGATGGATGTCCTGCGTGTTCACACCCTTGAAGTACACGCGCTTGCCGTTCACGTAGATGAGGTTGCCCTTCTTCTCCACGGCGCGGAAGCCGTACTTCGTAGAGAACACCATCTCCTCGCCGCCATTGTTCAGCTGGCGTACGATGACGGTGTAGAGCCACGGGTGCTCAGACGACCAGAGCTTCAGGTCCGTCAGACCCTCGAAGTCTATAGAAACAGTCTTCTGCGCGTCTTTCGCTGTCAGCGCTACAGCCTGCTGCTTCTTCGCAACGAGCTGACCTGCGGGGTCGAGCAGCTCCACTTCGAGCGTCTTGCTTGCGCTCTGCTTCAGCGAGTTGTTTACTGTCAGCTCCACGTTCATAGAGCCTGCGGTGTAGCCCTTGCCGAGCTGCGATGTTATGTAATGGTCGCTTACAGCCACCTTCGGAGTAGCCATGAGATACACGTCGCGGTGGATGCCGGCGAGGTGCCACATGTCCTGACCCTCAAGATACGAACCGTCCGACCAGCGGTACACGCGCACCGATACGTTGTTCTCGCCCTTGCGCACGAGCGCCGTCACGTCGAACTCGGCGTCGGTGTTCGCACCCTCAGAGAATCCGGCGTACTTGCCGTTCACCCATACCACGATGGCACTGCACGCTCCGTCGAAGTGGAGCACTACGCGCTTCTCCTTCTCCCAGCCCTTGGGCAGGTTGAACGTGCGGCGGTACGAACCCACAGGGTTCTTGTCGAAGTTGTCGTCCATCGCCTTGATGCGCGGCGGGTCGTTGTGGAACGGATAGCCCACATTATTATATACAGGCACATCATAGCCAGCCATCTCCCAGTTGAGCGGCACCTTGATGTCGTCCCAAGCCGATACGTCGGCGTTGTCGGCATAGAAGTCCTTTGCTTCGGGCTTGCCTTGCTTCCAGTCGGCTGTGTAGCGGAACTTCCACTCGCCGTTGAGCAGCAGGTAGTCGGCACGCTCCGGCGTGAGCCACGGCATGGCGTAGCACTTGTCTTGCATCATCTGCGATGTAGACGAGTAGGGTATGAACGTAGCGTGTGCCGGGAGCTTCTGGTCCTCAAACTTCTGCTCGTTCTCCACCCATGAGTCAACCACCTCGGCGATGTCCTTCACCTCAACCGAATGAACAATCATAGGCACGTCCTTCTTTGTCTGACGCTTCGCCTTGCGCTGTCCATAGGCAGTGCCGCTGCATACCAATGCTGCAACAGCCACTAACAATAAAGTTCTCTTCATTTATTTAGGTTTTTTGATTTGTTTCCGAATTACTGCAAATTTACTATTAATTTGGGAGTCGTACAAATTTTCATTGCTATTGTTAATGTAAATGAATTTATCTTCACAAAATTTGTGAATGTCAATTTGTTGCACTATTTTTGCAAAAGATAATGAATAAGTTGTGGAAGTAAAGTTTAACGAAGCGTATCTACGTGACCTATATGAAACGGGTAAGGCAGATAAAAAGCACCGATTTCAACCTCAGATTATTAAGAGGTATGTCCGTGTTATAGACCTGATGATTGCCGAAGATAATATTCATGGATTATGGAAGTACAACTCTCTTAATTATGAGCGTTTGGAAGGAGATAAACATGGATTGTCCTCGGTAAGGGTTAATGACCAATATCGAATTGAGTTTGAAGAGCAGTTTGAAAATGGTCAGACCATAGCAACTATATGTAACATAATAGAATTGTCAAACCATTATAAATAAGCAGTAGTATGACGACACAAGATATGATAGCAAATAATATAAATCCAGCTTTCCCAACCCATCCGGGAGAGGTCATTAAGGATGAAATAGAATATAGAGGCATCTCTCAACGTCAGTTGGCAGATGAAATGGGTATTGCATATTCGGCACTTAACGAAATACTTAATGCTCGACGTCCCATTACCGAAAAGACAGCGCTTTTATTTGAGGCTGCGTTGGGTATAAACGCTGAACCATTGTTGAAGATGCAGATGCGTTATAATATTCAGACTACACGTAAAGATGCAACTTTTATGGATAAATTGGCAAAAGTGAGGAGAATAGCAGCTGCATTATAGTGTAAGTAAGTGCTCTTTCACTATTTTTGCGTTTGTTTTTACAGATAATGAAAAAAAAACTGTGCAAAGTTATTGTAGTATCAAAATTAATTTGTACCTTTGCACTCGCTTTTAAGACAAAAGCTATCGGGTGGTTACCAGAGTGGCCAAATGGGGCAGACTGTAAATCTGCTGGCTATGCCTTCGGTGGTTCGAATCCATCACCACCCACAGAAAAGCAAAAAGGTGTATCAACAATGTTGATACACCTTTTTGCTTTTAGGGGGTGCACTTGTCTCCGCTCGGCTTTGCCGCTTGCCAGAGCAAGAAGTGCACCAAAGAGTTTACCTTTTCACATCCCTTAAATATGAAAAAGCGGGATTGCGACCGATGCGCAATCCCGCTTTTTATTTTTTATATGTTTGATATCAAAAGTTTACTTTGCAGCGAATACGAACTCGCCGGTGATGTCGTTGAAGAACACGTTGTACTTGCCAGCCGGAACCATGATGTTATCGCCGCCATTTGTGCCAGTGCCGTAGTACTTCTCTGCTATGTTCACGCCAGCACCCCAGTTGTCGTCCCAAGCGCCGTTAGCGCGGAACTTCACTTTGGTATCCGCAGCGAAAGTTACCTCCGCAGTCCAGTTGTGCGGTGCGGTAGCAGTCATCTCCTCGTCGCCTCCCCATTCGTTGAAGTCACCGATGAGACCGATCTTCTCGAACTCTTTAGGAGTCTGGTTCTCGAGCTTTGTCCATGTGTACGACATAGTCTCGAAGTCAACCTTCAGTGTGTAGAAGGCGCCTTTTTCCGGACATACTATTGCTCCAGCATTGCTTGTCACGAGCTTGCCCGAAGCAGCGTTGTCGCCGTCGGTAGCTGCGCCGATACAGTTGTTCCAATCGCCGAAGTTGTTCTCGTCCCAAATCTTCAGATTGCCATCACCAGTCCACTGTGTGGTGTAGGTCTGCACTGTCTGGCTCTCCGGGTAGAACATGCAAGTCTTAGCCTCTTGGTCCCAGCCCTGCAAAGCACCTACGAGATAATATATAGGTGTGTACTCCGAAGCCTTCGGAGTGAGCTTCAGTTCGATTGTTCCAGCCTTGATAAGTGCAGCCTGTCCGTCCTTCATGGCGTTCAGCAGCACCTCGGCTTTCATTGTGCGCTCCACAGGACGTTTGCCGTAAGCCGCTACCACTGCGTCGAGCAGTTCGGCTGTGCAGGCACGTCCGTTTCCGCTCACGTTTACCGTAGTCTTTGCAGCGTTCTGTGCTGTCATTTCGAGACGTCCTTTTTCGAGAGTCACGCCCTCTGGAAGAGTTGCGTCGTTGAGTGTGAACACCGTCACGCTGTCTGATGTAACCTGATCGAAGTCGATAGGCTGTGCCACTGTAGCAGTGAAGTTAGGCAGTGTGATAATCTCCTCCTGCGGGTTCTGCTGTGGCTGGCTCCAGTCGTCGTAGCTATCATCGCACGAAGCGAGTGCGAGTCCCATGAAGCCGAATGCTAAAAACTTTGAAATATTTTTCATTTCCTTTGTCTTTTTAATGTTGAAAAGTTGCTTTGTACAAGTCTCGCAGGCAGAAGAACCTGCGAAACTTGTGAAACTTCATTTTCTTACTTGAGGCTACCCTTACCTGTTGCGAAGTTGAGGTAGAGCTTCTGGCCAACCTTACCTGCCACGCGGTCCTGGTCGCCGCCCTTGCCACGGTAAGCGATCTCGCCGTTGAGCACCATGAACTCAGAGTGCCACCAGTCGTTGCCCGGAATCTTAACGTAAGCACGTACACCAGCACCATCAGGTGTGTTTCCAGTGAATGCCGGTGAAACGAAGTCGGCGTCCATTGTTGCCGGAACCTCAAACTTGCAGTCCTCCGCCAGTTCGGTATATTCGGTTTGGCCCATTGCTTCGCCGATGAGGTAAACGTTCGGCTCGTTGAACTCTACTGTGTACTTGATATCGCGTCCGCTTACAGAAGCAGTAACCACCATGAGGTACCACTGCGGAGTTGTAGAGCAGATGTTGCCGTTGTCGTTAGAAGAGATCTTGTCAGCGAGGTCGCCGGCTACGGTGATGTCGTTGTAGCCCTTCTGGTTGCCGTCCCAATCCTTAGCTGTGTTGATCTTAACGCCAGCCTCGTCAATCCAAACCATGCGCCAGTACATCTCCGGATGGTCGTAAACCGGTACGAACTCGAAACTGTTACCCCAGTCCCATCCGCAGAAGCCGCCTACAACGTAGAGGTGCTCAGGCATTGTAACAGGAGCCAGCGAGTAGTTGAGGTGAACGTTCTCAAGGCAGATGACGTTAGAAAGAATCTCGGTGTCAGCCACCGGCGAGCCGGTATCGGTAGTCATAAACGCACGCATACGTACATATACCTTTACATCCATCGGGAAGTCGGCTTCGCTCTTGCCTGCGTTCAGCTCCATTGTGGTGAGTGTGCTTGCGAGCTGAGCTGCGTCTACGCTGCATACTGTATTAGGGAACGACTGGTCGAGTTCTACGAAGTCGGTCATATCTTCCTTCAGCGATACCTGCACCTTATACACAGTAGATGCAGGGAAACCGTAGTTAGGCTGCGAGCATGTGAACACTATTGCTGAAGAGTTGGTGAGGTCGATATTCGTAGCAGCCAGTGCCGGAGTGTTCAAACGAAACTCCGTCGGTGTTTTAACGATTGGATTGCTGTCGTTGTCGTCCTCGCACGATGTGAACATCACGAGACCCATCATGATCAGCAATGCCGATTTCAATATCTTTTTCATATTGCTTATGCTTGTTTGTTAGGTTGATTGTAACGGTGGAGGAGAGGTTGTCGCTCTCCTCCGGACGTTGTTATTAGTTGGTGTAACCAGGGTTCTGTTTGAGGTTTGTGTTGCTCTGGAGTTGTGTCAGAGGAATCGGGTAGATGTTCTTGAATGACTCGAAGTTCTTACCAGCCGACTCGCCGCCTTTCCAGTCCCAGTTATAGCCAGTGTTGCCACCGAAGAGGTTGAAGCGTACGAGTGTTGTGCGGCGCATACCCTCGAAGTAGAACTCGCGAGCCCACTCGTCGCAAATCTCGTTGAGCGAGTAGCTGCTTGACTCGGCGCGAGTGCTTGCGTTGGCACGAGCGCGCAGTTTGTTCAGAACGCGTGTGCCTTCCTGCGATGTCTTGCCACCGTTGAGGCGAGCGTCAGCCTCTGCATAGTTGAGGTAAGCCTCTGCAGCACGCATGAACGGCCAGTCCATATCAGCGAAAGTCGGGTCGGCGTGTGTAGAGTTGTCGCTGTTGTAGTTGAGGAACTTGCAGACGCCGTAGCCCTCAGCCGACTTTGTGATGTTCTCAATCTCGTATGAGCGGCCCTCGCCCCAGAAGATAGCGCGGTCGTCGCCTGCCTGAGAAGTCATCTCGTAAGAAGGAACCTCAGGAGCAGATGTGCTCGGGAAGAACTTCTTGAGCAGTGCTGTACGTGGGTGCAGACCGATCCACTGCTGACCTACCAAACCGTTAGAACCGGTCGGGTCGTTTGGGTTGGCGTGCATAGACGGATCGAAGCAAGCAGCTATGAGGAAAAGCGAGTTGCCGTAGCTTGCAGTCTTGCCAGAGATGTTCACGATAGGGAAGAGAATCTCCTTTGCGGCAGCAGATCTGTCGTTGTCGCCCATGAACACAAGCTGGTATGCGCTCCAGCGACCTACAGATGTAGTGTTGATGTCGTACGGAGAGTCCATCACCTTCTTGGCATAGTCCTTAGCCTTCTGCCATTCAGCCTTGCCGCTGTAAACCTCAGCGTTGAGGTAGAGGCGTGAGAGAAGCATCCAGCAAGCAGCCTTGTCTACACGACCGTAGTCGGCGTCGCTGCCGGTCTTCACTCTCGGCTCGGCGAGGTCGGGCTCGATGGCGGTCAGCTCTTCTACGAGCCACTTGTAGAGTTCTGCGCGCTCCATTCTGTGCGGTTTCTCGAGTGATGTAGAGAAACCGACATTTCCGTAAGCATCCATAAGCAGGTAGTACTGCATAGCGCGGAGGAAGCGGCACTCAGCTGTCTTCTGCTTGTCTTCGCCGCCTGCAACTTCGAGATACTGGTTGCAGAACGTGATGCCCAGAGTGAGGCGTGTGTAGTAGAGCTTCACCCAAGCGTGTGACGGGTCGAACTTAGCCGAGTTGAGCTCCTGCAGACCGTCGCCCCATGAGCATGTAGCCTCGTCGGTAGGCAGCTCGTTTATGTTGAACATAGCACGTACAAGACCGGTCATACCTGGGTCGTTGAATCCCTTTACGTCCGGATCGTCGTCGCTATTCGATCCGCTACCATTGCCGTTGATGCCGAAGTTGGCGTAACACTTGTTGAGCAGTCCGTCGTTGTTGACGTTGAGGTCGATCTTCGGGCTGATAGGCTCCTTGTCAAGGTCGTTGAGGCACGATGTCGAAGCGAGGCTGATGAGCAGCGCAGCGGCAGGTGCGAGAGCCGATTTTATATATCTTTTCATTGTCGTGAATCGTTTAAGTTATGTTTTTTGTTTAGAAGTTGAGGTTCAGACCGAACTGGAATGTGATAGGACGCGGATAAACGTCCTTGTCGATGCCGCTGTATACCTCAGGGTCGATGCCGCTGTACTTGGTGATGGTGAACACGTTGCTGCAAGAAGCGTATACACGACCAGAGATGCCCTTCCATGAGCCGCTCTTGAAGAGACGGTCGAACGAGTAGCCGAGTGTGATGTTGTCCATCTTCAGGAACGAAGCGTTCTGTACGAAGTAGTCGGAGAGCTTCGATGTGTTAGAGTCTGACAACCAGCCGAGGCTGCTTACAGAGCGGTTAGCTAAGTAAGAGTCCTGGCACCATACTGCACTGGTAGTCTTCAGACGCTGTCCCTGCTCGAAGTTGTTGTATAAGTAGTTGCCGAGGCTTGCACGGAGTGAGAATCCGAGGTCGAAGTTCTTCCACTCAACGCGTGTAGAGAAGCCCATTGTGACAGGAGCCATAGAGCTCTTGTAGAGATAGCGGTCAGCCTCAGAGATGACGCCGTCGCCGTTACGGTCTACTACCACGCCCTCAAGCGGTTTGCCGTTCTTGTCGTAAACCTGCTGGTAAACGTAGAACGAGTTGGCAGCGTAGCCAGTCTGGTATGCGAGCACCTTGTTAGACGAGTCGATGTTGTCGCCAGTCATTACAGGGTCACCATTGTCGCTCACGCCGTTGAGGTCGGTGATGCGGTTGCGGTTGTACGTGAGGTTGTAGTTCATCGTCCAGTACCAGTCCTTGGTGTTCACTGCTACGTAGTTCAACGAAAGTTCAACACCGGTGTTCTTCAACGAACCGATGTTCTGCAAGCCGCGGTCGGCAGAGCCGGCGAGTGCAGTTACAGGTGCGTCGTTGATAAGGTCTTCGGTCTTGCGTACGTACCAGTCGATGCTACCGGTGAGTCGCTTGCAGATACCGAAGTCGAGTCCGAGGTTATACGTTGTTGTGGTCTCCCACTTCAGCTTGTCGTTGTAGTAGAGCGGAGTATAGATAGAACCGTCGCCGATAACCGGGTACTTGCCGAAGTTCTGTCCCTTCTTGTACTGCTTGAACCAGATGTAGTTGGCGATGCCTTCCTGCTGACCAGTCACACCGTAGCCGGCGCGGAACTTCAGTTCAGAGAGCCAGTTGATATCCTTGATGTTGTTCTCGTCCTTCATGTTCCATGCGAAAGCGAACGACGGGAAGAGTCCCCAGTGGTCCTTGAAGCGTGACGAACCGTCGTCGCGCACCGTAGCGGTGAAGAAGTAGCGGTTCATGAGTGTGTAGTTGGCACGTCCGAAGAACGAAACGAGATAGTTCTCGTACTTGTCTAAGTCCTTAGTGTCCTTGAACACCTCACCTGCATGTTCCGGGTTTGTCTGCGGGTAGTACTGCATCCACGAGTTGTTGTAGCGGAAGAAGAAGTGCTGATACTCGTAACCGCCCATGATGTCGAAGTGGTGGTTCTTGCTGAAGTCCTTGTAGTACTGAGCGTAGAGGCTGAGCAGCTCGTTGCGCTTGAAGTTCTCGTTGTCTGTGATGCCACCATAATATAATGTAGAGGCATAAGATGTAGGCTGTGTCTCGTCCTCTGTGCCCTTAGCCACCTCAAGACCGAGAGTAGCGTGCAGACGCAGGTCTTCGAAACCGTGCACCTTATAGTCGATGTCAGCCGAACCGATGAACGATTTTACCTTCTCCTGCTTGTTGCCGAGTTCGAGCAGAGCGAGCGGGTTGGCAGGAGCGTCCTTGAAGCGTGTGAATGCCCATGACGGGTCGCCAAGTCCGCCTGCGGCGGTAAGCCAGTTGAAGTAGCCGCCGAAGTTATGCAGTGTCTGCTGTGCGTTAGAACCGAGCATAGCGAGGTCGCGCTGCGATGTGTATCCGTACGGGCTCTGTGTCGGGTCGAACGAAACGGCATTGCCGATGGCAGCATTCTCAGCCTTCTTAGCCTTAGAGAACATGCCCTTGGCGTTGAGGTTGAGGTTGAGGTGGTTGTTCAGCAACGACGGGTTGAGGTTTACTGAAGCCGTGTAGCGATTGTAGTCGGAGTTCTTCAAGATACCCTGCTGGCCTGTGTAGCCGAGAGAAACGCGGTAGGGCAGATAGTCCTTTACAGAGCCAGATACCGTCACGTTGTGGTCGTGGCTCACTGCCTTGCGGTAGATGAGTTCCTGCCAGTCGGTGTTGGCTGTACCGAGAGCCTTAACGGCATTGTCGTTCTCGTTGAAGAGGCTCTTGATGTAAGCACGATACTCGTCGCCGTTCATCACATCCTGAGTCTTCTTCTTCATAGAGAGCGATACAGTACCCGAGTAGCTTACCTCAGGCTTCTGACCCTTGTGACCCTTCTTTGTGGTGATGATGATGACACCGTTAGAACCGCGCGAACCGTAGATGGCTGTAGCCGAAGCGTCCTTCAAGACGTTGAACGACTCGATATCCTGCGGGTTGATAGTAGAAAGCAAGTTGGAGCCTGTGTTGCCCACCTTGTTGTTGTCCATAGGCACGCCGTCGATAACGATCAGCGGGTCGTTGCTGGCGTTCAGTGAAGAGCCGCCACGGATACGAATCTGCGTGCCGACGCCTGGCTCACCAGAGTTTGACGTAACGTTCACACCTGCCACCTTACCGGCGAGCATGTCCTGAGCGTTCACCACAAGACCCTTGTTCTTTGAGTCTGGCTTCAGAGCTGTAACCGAACCGGTAAGGTCCGACTTCTTCACAGCGCCGTAACCGATTACGACAACCTCGTTAAGTGTAGAGGAAGTGTTCTTGAGATGGATTGTTAGGTTCTGACCTGCCTGCATCTTTACAGGTTCATAGCCGATGTAAGTAACTTCAATGGTCGACTTCTTGTCGGCATTGAGAGTAAAATTACCGTCGATGTCTGTAACAGTACCTAATGTACCGCCTACAACCTTGACGGAAGCACCGATAACCGGCTCGCCGGTTTCGTCTACTACGTTGCCTTTCACAACAACCTGCTGTGCAAAGGCGCTTGCCGATAGGAACAAGCCTGCTGAGAGCGTAGCTGTTCTGAGGGCATTAGGGAATTTAACCTGCTTCTTCATGTAGCTTTTGATTTTATAATAAATTGTTTTTAGTTACAAATGTTATTAGGATCTTTCCATGTGCAAATTTATGATTTATATCAATTCGTTGCACTTTTTTTTAATATAAATCTAATGTATAGTGTGTGTAAACGTTTACGCAAGCAAGAGGGCGTGTCAAAAGTATTAAATAAAGAAATTTGAATCCTAATAAAAGTCATCGTGCAGCGTACGCGATCCGATCGGACGGCGTTCGCAATCCGATTGGACGGCGTACGGAATCCGATCGGGCGGCGTTCGCTGCACGATGACAGATCGCTATCAATTAAGGACGAATATGTGTGTTATTAACAATGGTTTGAGGGTGTTGCGGTGGCAAGGATACCACCGCGTTATTTTTTGATGCGGGCCACGCACAGGGCGCCCAGCACGAGCGACGCCGCAGCCACGAGCATCATGTTGCTCTGCACCGAGCCTACCATCGAGAGCAGCGTACCGCCGCACGCCGCAGCGATGATCTGCGGTATGCAGATAGTGCCGTTGAAGAGTCCGAGGTAAGCGCCCTTGTGTCCGTAGCCCTCAAGAGCGTTCGTGACGAAAGCGAACGGCATGGCGAGCATCGCAGCCCATGCGCAACCGATGAGCATGAACGGCAGAGCGAGCAGATTCTGGTCGTGCACGAACGGCACGAGAGCGAAGCCCACGGCGCCGATGACAAGGCTCAGCGCGTAAGCCGCCTTCTCGTTCTTGAAGCGCGGCAGAGCCATTGCCCACAGTACAGAGCCGATAGCCTGCCAGCAGAACATCACGCCAACCCAGTTGCCTGCCTCTTGATAGCCCTTCGATGCGGTGTCGGTGGTGTTCCATATGGTGTCGGCGATGGTGCCGTTGGTGTATGTCCACATGAACATGAATGCCGTCCAGCAGAAGAACTGCACGGCGCCTACCTTCCAGAACATCGACGGAGCGTTGCGCAGCAGTTCAATCCAGTTGGCTTTGCCTTCGTCCTCCTCAGGCTTCGCCTCGTTGTATTCGGCGTACTCCTGCGGGTTCCACTCCTTCACCTTCAGTGTGGTGTAGATGACGCAGAGGATGAGTATAGCGGCGCCGATGTAGAACGAGTAGATTACGGAGTCGGGTATGACGCCCTTCTCTGCCTCGTTGGCTATGCCGATGGCTGTGAAGAAATAGGGGAAGAGGTAGCCCACGATAGATCCGGCGTTGCAGAGGAACGACTGTATGGAGTAGGCGAGCGACTTCTGCTTCTCGTTAACCATGTCGCCCACGAGCATCTTGAACGGTTGCATCGCCATGTTGATGCTCGTGTCGAGGAACATCAGCGAGACGAGGCCGAACACCATTGCCGCGCCGACCGCCATGCCGAACGAACCGGAGTTTGGTAGCAGGCACATCACGGCTACAGCCACCGATGCACCGATGAAGAGATAGGGAATGCGGCGTCCGAAGCGACACCATGTGCGGTCGCTGAGTGTGCCGATGATGGGCTGCACGAGGATGCCCATGAGCGGCGGCAGTATCCAGAAGTAGCTGAGGCTATGCGGGTCGGCACCAAGTGTGGCGAAGATGCGCGAGATATTAGCGCTCTGCAGGGCGTACGCAATCTGTACGCCGAAGAATCCGAAACTGAGGTTCCACAGTTTCCAGAAACTTAGGTTTGGTTTTGGTTTCATTGTTATTTGGTTTTTTGGTTTTTTTCTTAGGGTGCGCTTAGGCCGAACTAAGCCTTCTTAGGCCTCTTTAGGAGCTAAGCCTTCTTAGCTCTTGGTGCTCTCTCTCACGACGAGCCTTGTTCTTACGACGCGCTTCTCTATATGGTCGCGCGGCGTGATGCCCTCCACCTTGTCCATGAGTATGGTGGCAGCCTCTTCGCCCACCTTCGTTCCGCGCTGCTCTACGGTAGTGAGCTGCGGGTCGCAGGCGATGGCGCGCTCGCCGTTGGTGAATCCGCATACCGAGACGTCGTCGGGCACGCGGAATCCGTTGTGCTTAGCCGTGTACATCACGCCGATAGCCGTGTCGTCGTTCACGCAGAAGAACGCATCGGGGCGGTCTTCGCGGCTGAGCACGTCGGGCGTGATGCGCTCGGCGTCTTCGCGGTTGTCGCAGACGAACACCAGCGACTCGTCGGGCTGCATGCCAGCCTTCAGCAGGGCGTCGTGATAGCCGTTGTAGCGGTTCTGTCCGAGCGCCGTCTTGCCCTTCATACCGTAGAAGGCGATGCGGCGGCAGCCCGTCTCGATGAGATGCGTCACGGCGATGAACGCACCCTGATAGTCGTCAACTACCACACGGCTTGCGTCTACACCAGTGCAGATGCGGTCGTAGAACACGAGCGGTATGCCGCGGTCGATGAGCGACTGGAAGTGGGCGTAGTCCTGCGTCTCCTTAGCCTGCGACACGATGACGCCGCACACCTGATGAGCCTCGAACATCTGGCAGAGCTGCACCTCGCGGTCGTACTGCTCACGTGATGTTGTGGCGATGATGCGGTAGCCGCGCTTCGACGCAGCGTCCTCAATGCCGTTGAGAATGGTGGAGAAATAATAATGGGTGAACTCGGGCACGATGACGCCAATCACCTTCACCGGCTGCTTGTGAGAGTTGCGCAGCGACTTGGCGATGTCGTTCGGATAGAAGTTGTGCTCATGAGCATACTCGCAGATAAGCTTGCGCTTCTCCTCGCTGACGCGTTCGCTGCCGTTGAGCGCACGCGACACAGTGGCTATGGACACACCGAAATGCTCGGCTATATCCTTCATCGTGGTTGGTTGCAGTTCAGACATTCGTTTGATTGGTTTTTAATTACGATACAAAGTTATCACATTATTTTAAAATAGGGCGCATGAGCGGCTCGCAGAATTTAGTTGCACCGTGTAAACGTTTGCATACTTTGTATGCGGAGTCTTACTTCCAGAACAGCTTATCCATAAGTTCGTAGCGCTTCTCCATGTTCGGGTCTTCCTTTACGAACGTGTTCACGTCGATCTGCAGCACAGGAGCTACGCTCTTGCCGTTGGTTGTAGGCCAGTCGACGAGTCCGAGTCCGTTCGGGTTGCCGGTCTTCACGAAGTTGACGTAGTAGTTGCTGAAGATGTCGGAAACGACGTAGTCTTCAGGCTGCCAGTCGAACACGCGGTTGGTGGGCAGTGTGCCCATAGCATACTCGATGTCGGCAGAGTGAACGGCGCCGGTAGCACGCGGAGCGGCAGGCGTGTCGTCGGTCTTGTCCTGAACGCCGCCCGCAAGACCAGCCACCTTGTCCTTCAGCAGCATGTCGGGACGCGGATGGCAGTAGCGGTAGCGGTAAACAGGCTGTCCGCTGGTGAGTTTGTGCATGTTGCCCCACTTCCATGTAGAGTAGTCGAGGAAGCAGTCGCCGCCGAGTTCGTTACCAGGCTGTCCGGTTACGTCGGCGTCGGTGTTGAGTCCGTAGAGCTTGAAGAGCTCGTCGGTAGCGTCGCCGAAGATGTTGCGTGCCGCAGCCTTCAGGTTCTCAACGGTTGCCGGTTTGTTGCCGAGGATAAACATGGCGTTCGCCTCCAGATTGTTGCCGCCGATGAGCAGCGGCACCTTGGTCTGCTCGCCATTGGCGAAGACGTCGTAAGGCTGCTTTGTCCAGAAATAGCCGTCTACGTTGTATACAATAACGCCACTTCTGCCAGCCTTCTTCATAAGTTCTTCAGCCGGCATGGCGCGCAACTCCTTTAAGTTCTTGCAGCCTATCTTCTTTGCCATCTCCACGCCTCGTGCCTCAGCCTCTTTCAGCGTGTTCACCTTCTTCATTCCTATCACCGAACCGCTCGAACCCATAGCCTGTGCGAACAGTCCCTGGCACAAAGGCGAAGCCATGAGAGCGCTGACGGACATAGAGCCAGCCGACTCGCCTACGATAGTGATGCGCTCAGGGTCGCCGCCGAAAGCGGCAATGTTGTCCTTAACCCATTTGATGGCAGCCACCTGGTCGAGCAGACCATAGTTGCCCGAGCCTTTGTATGCGGTCTCCTTGGAGAGTTGCGGGTGGGTGAAGAAGCCGAAGATGCCCTCGCGATAGTTGGCTGTAACGGAGATGATGCCCTTGCGAGCCATAGCGTCGCCGGCATAGCGCGGTTCGCTGCCGCTGCCAGCTATCAGTCCGCCGCCGTTGAAGTAGATAAGAACAGGCAGATGCTCGTTCATGTCCTTTGCCGGTGTCCAGATATTAAGATACAGGCAGTCTTCGCTCATCTTCTTCGTGCCGAAGTTCATGTCGCCGAATATATTCTCCTGCATAGGGTTGGGTCCGAACTCCTTTGCCTGTCGCACGCCCTGCCACTTTGCTACGGGCTGCGGAGCCTTCCAGCGGAGGTCGCCCACGGGCGGAGCAGCAAACGGAACGCCCTTGAATGTCTTTACGCCCGACTCGTTGACGCCTTCGAGTGTGCCTTCCGCAACGTTCACTCTTGCGGGTTGCTGTGCGAACAATGCTCCTGCGAGCAGTGTAAGTACGAATGTAAGAAATGTTTTTCTCATATTTTTTAGATTTTGATGTTATTTGGTTACAATCTGCAAATTTATCCTTTTTTAGTTAGAATCTGCTAAAAACTGATTAATATTATGACCGTAGATCGTTGATTTGAAATGATTGTGCCGACAGATACGAGCGTCAAGATACCATGTAAGCCTAAAAAACTAAGCCAATCGCATTGATATTCCAAATATTTTTTGTTTATTTGCAAAGTAAAACAATAACTACGACGGGCAGAATATGCAACCATGACGAGTCGAATTACACCTTATTATATATACAGCTTTCAACTCGTCTGCGAAAACGTTAACCCGCAAGGCTAATCTTACGCACGACTGCACGCCGAATAAAAGAATAAAACTATGGGAAAAGGAAAGAAAGGCGGCAAACGCTTAACCAAGAAACAGCTCGCCCCGAAGCTGGAAGAACTCTTTACCGCTAATCCGGGAAAGACGCTTACGTTCAAAGAGATTTTCCGCACACTCCACCTCGACACTCATCCGCTGAAGATGCTCGCCATCGACATCATGGAGGAGATGGCGTGGGACGACTTCATCACCAGAGTGACCGACAACTCCTATCAGCTCAATATGAAGGGACAGGTGCAGGAGGGCATCTTCCAGCGCAAGACAAACGGCAAGAACTCTATCATGCCCGACGACTCAGACAAGCCTATCTTCGTGGCTGAACGCAACTCGATGTGGGCTCTCACCGGCGACCGCGTGCGCTTCGCTTGCATGGCTCGCCGCAAGAACCACATAAAGGAGGCGCAGGTGATAGCTATTCTGGAGCGCGCCAAGGACACCTTCGTCGGACGACTCTCGTTCGACCACGACCTTTGCACGCTCATCTCGCCCGCAAACGTCCTGGCTAACAGCATCATCATTCCGCGCCGCAAGCTGAAAGGTGGCAAGGACGGTGACAACGCCGTGGTGCGCATCGTCGAGTGGCCCGACCAGGACCACCGCAACATGATTGGCGAAGTGGTGGACGTGCTCGGAAAGGCTGGCGACAACGACGTGGAGATGAACACCATCCTCGCACAGTATGGCTTGCCGTATAAGTATCCGAAGAACGTGGAGGAGGCTGCCGAGAAGATTTCGGCGGAGATAACACCGGAGGACTACGCCGAGCGCGAGGACTTCCGCGACGTCTTCACCTGCACCATCGACCCGAAGGATGCAAAGGACTTCGACGACGCGCTCTCTATCCGACAGCTGAAGGAAGGTCTTTGGGAGGTGGGCGTTCACATCGCCGATGTGTCGCATTACGTCACAGAAGGCTCCGTGATTGACAAGGAGGCTGTGAAGCGCGCTACGAGCATCTACCTCGTCGACCGCACCATACCGATGCTCCCCGAACGTCTCTGCAACTTCATCTGCTCGCTCCGACCGGATGAGGAGAAACTGGCGTTCTCCGTAATCTTCAACCTCGACGAGGAGGCTAACGTGAAGGCATACCGCATTGTGCATACAGTTATCAAGTCGAACCGCCGCTACGCATACGAGGAGGTGCAGGAGCTGCTCGAGCAGAACGGCGTGGTAGACGGCACGGGCGAACCGGCACCTGCAGCGCCTAAGGGCGGATACAAGGGCGAGAACGCCGACGCGCTCATCATGCTCGACCGACTGGCTAAGAAGCTGCGCGCTGCACGCTTCAAGAACGGCGCCGTGAAGTTCGACCGCGAAGAACTGCACTTCGACGTAGACGAGAAGGGCAAGCCGGTGCGTTGTTACTTCAAGCGTTCGAAGGATGCCAACAAGCTCATCGAGGAGTTCATGCTCCTCGCCAACCGCACCGTGGCTGAATCGGTAGGTAAGGTGGCGAAGGGCAAGAAGCCGAAGACGTTGCCTTATCGTGTGCACGACAACCCCGACCCGACAAAACTCGAGACGCTGCGCGAGTTCGTGGTGAAGTTCGGCTACAAGATGAAGACCGACGGCACGAAGGGCGCACTCGCCAAGTCGCTTAACACACTCATGTCGGCGTGTGAGGGTAAGCGCGAGCAGAATCTTATACAGACCGTGGCGCTGCGCGCTATGATGAAGGCGAAGTACTCTATCCACAACATCGGTCACTTCGGACTGGCGTTCGACTACTACACCCATTTCACATCGCCTATCCGCCGCTACCCCGACACGATGGTTCACCGACTCATCACACGCTACCAGCAGGGCGGACGCTCTGCCAACAAGGAGCACTACGAGGAGCTTTGCGAGCACTCGTCGGAGATGGAGCAGATTGCTGCCAACGCCGAGCGCGACTCTATAAAGTATAAGGCTGTAGAGTTTATGTCTGAACGTGTGGGCAATGTCTACGACGCACACATCTCGGGTATACAGTCGTACGGCATCTACTGCGAGATTGACGAAAACCACTGTGAGGGTCTTGTGCCGATGCGCGACCTCGACGACGACTACTACGACTTCGACGAGCGCAACTACTGTCTTGTGGGCCGCCGCCATCACAACAAGTATCAGCTCGGCGACCCAGTACGCATCAAGGTGGCAAGCGCCAACCTCGAAAAGAAACAGCTCGACTTCACTTTGGCCGACTAATTAATAAGTGGGTGCACTTCTTAGGGGGTGCAGTTGTCTCAACTGCACCGACCAAGCAAAAGTGCATACTCAGGGGGTGCACTTGTCTCAAGTGCACCAACCAAGCAAAAAACCAAGTAGAAGTGGCACCAACCAAGTATCTTCAGGGGGTGCACTTGTCTCAAGTGCACCAAACAAGTAGAAGTGACACCAACCGAGCAAGAAGTGCCCAATCAAGCAAATTGTATAGTTAGTTTGGTTGGTGCACTTGAGACAAGTGCACCCCCTGCAAGAAGTGCACCAACCGAATAGAAGTGCACCAACCGAGTAGAAGTGACACCATTATCTTGGTTGGTGCACTTGAGACAAGTGCACCCCCTGCAAGTGCACCCCCCTGCAAGCATCGCCCCTCCCTCATTAAAATTATCTCACCCTCTAACCCCCAACCCTATCATGCCCCACATTACTTTCCTAAACCGTCGTTCCGACATACTTATTCGGTGTGGTCACTTGCCTCATTGGTTTCAGCCAGAGGCGGTGCAGTTTATCACTTTCCGCCTTGCCGATTCACTTCCTCAGACCAAACTGCAGGAGTTGTCACTCATGCGCGAGGCGTTAGGACGGTGCGAGACAAAGGATGGAGAGCTGACGGCAGAGGAAGAACGTTTGGAAGAAATAGTGGAGGGGTGGTTGAAGATTGGATATGGCGGTTGTGTGTTGAGCAATGCGCAGTGCAGGCAGTTTGTTGAGGAAGCTCTGTTCTTCAACGACAAGCAGACGTATCACCTCCATGCCTTCGTCATAATGCCCAATCATGTTCACATTCTACTGTCGCCGATAGGAGAAAACAGCGTTGTCTCTATTGTCAGTAAGTTGAAGCGCTATTCGTCGCGTATGATAAAACAATGTGTAGGGACGGATGGTAATGTGTGGCAACGTGAGATGTTCGATCGTATGATGCGTGGGGAAGACGATTTCGCACATAAACTGGCATACATTGTTAATAACCCTAACGGACTTTCGGAAGATAGCTACTCATTATATGTAGCAGAGAATGTGCAGTATCTGCTGTAGGGGCTTTCAGGGGTGCACTTGCAGGTGCATACTCAGGGGGTGCACTTGTCTCAAGTGCACCAACCAAGTAGAAATGCATACTCAGGGGGTGCACTTGTCTCAAGTGCACCAACCAAGCAAAAAGTGCACCAACCGAACAGAATGTATAGTTAACTTGGTTGGTGCAGTTGAGACAACTGCACCCCCCTTGAGAGACAACAGCACCCCCTTGAGTGCACCAAGTTAGCTCGGTTGGTGCACTTGAGACAACTGCACCCCCTGCCCTTGCCCGAAATGTTAAAGATGTTAATATAATAAAAACGGAATATCTGATTTATATCTTTTTTACAAAAAATGCGTATTTTTGCAGAACAAATGGAAGCGTACTAACCATACTCTCCATTCTCTAACTTTTTACACATACATTCGTTTAAGAAAAACTGAATCAATTTACTAAATACAAATCTTTATGGCGAATTTTTCCCGCAAAACTTTGACTCTCGCAGCAGGTCTTGTACTTTCTGTGATGAGTGCCAACGCACAGCAGATGCGTGAAGGTTATGTAGAAGCTGGCAAGAACACTGGCAGCGAAAACTTCCACACCCTTATCCAGGGTTGGACTCCTGGCAGCCAGGTGACAGCAGACGACAACTTCTACATCTCACGTGTAAAGCCACGTGCTCGTTTCCGCAACGAGGCTACACAGGTGCGTCTTGATCTCAATGCAAAGAACGACAAGAAGCTCATCGCTTGGATCCCGGTAAACAACCCCGACTTCAACGCACTTCCTAACGGCGTATTCGACTCAGAGGTATTCTCTATGTGGTCGTATGTTACACACTGGGGCGACTGGACTGCACCTCTTGGACGTATTCCGGCTGCTTTCCTCGATATCGCTCACAAGAACGGTGTAGGTGTTTCAGGTGTTGCTTCTATTCCTAACGCAAGTCTTAGCGCAAGCTGGTCGGCATGTCTTAAGGGTATCGGCTCTATGGACGTAGACAAGGCTTCTAAGTTCTTGCAGTACTACGGTATCGACGGTCTCGGTTACAACTCAGAGTTCTATGGCGGTGGCGCTTATGTTAAGGGCGTTCGCACATTCCACGCAGCCCTCGTTAAGAAGATGAAGCCGGTTAACCCGGTATTCGAGAACTTCTGGTATGACGGTACAAACGACTTCGGTCAGGTTTCATTCGACGGCGGTCTCGGCAACCATAACAAGGAGACATTCGGTGACAAGGACAACGTACGTACATCACTCTTCTTCAACTACAACTGGAACCGTGGTCAGCTCACTCCTTCTGTAGCATATGCAGAGAAGCTCGGTCGCGATCCGCTCGATCTTTATTGTGGTGTGAACATGCAGGGCGGCGAGCCTGGTGGTACATCATGGTCGTTGCTGCCAAATCAGCGCGTTTCTATCGGTCTTTGGGGTGCTCACTCATACAACATGTTCTGGGAGAGCCGTTCAGAGCTCGGTTCGTCTGACGAGAAGAAGCAGTTCGCTTACCTCCGTCGTACAGAGTGCTACTTTGGTGGCGGCAACCGCAACCCGGTTATCACTCCGTCTATTGTTGACAAGCATCAGTACACAGCATACAACCCGACTTGGCACGGTATGGCTGCATTCATGACAGCACGTTCACCGCTGAGCTGGGATCTCGCTGAGGAGCCGTTCATCACTTACTTCAACCTCGGTAACGGTAAGTTCTTCAACCTCAATGGCGAGCGCAAGACCAGCACACCTTGGTACAACGTAGGTATGCAGGACTACCTGCCGACATGGCACTTCTGGTTCGCTAACAAGCTTCTCGGACGTACAGCAGCTGACGTTCCGGCTGAGGGCCTCGACGCTCAGTTCGTATGGGACGACGCTTACTTCGGAGGTTCTACACTTAAGGTGTTCGGTACAACAGCTAACGAGTATCTCCACCTCTTCAAGACAAAGTACGCTTTGAAGAAGGGCGACGTTATCACTGTTCGCTATAAGCTCAACGAAGGTGCAACAGACCTCGACCTCGTTCTCTCGGCAGAGGGTAGCGAAGACAAGGGCGTAGCTTACAACCTCTGCAAGGCAGATCGTGTAGCTGACGTTAACGACTGGGTTAAGCAGACATTCACTGTAGGTTCTGACTTCGACGGCAAGACTCTTGCTCTCATAGCTCTCAACTTCAAGAACGCTAAGAACGTCGACCTCATGCTCGGCGAGTTCTCTATCGTTCGTGGCAACTACGCTACACCGGCTACTCCGGTTATCGACGCAGCTAACACCAAGATGCTCTACAACAGCAAGGCAGGTATGGACGCTAAGATTATCTTCAATATGCCTAACAACAAGGCAGTTGGCGAGCCATGCTACAACCTCGACGTTAAGACATCTCACTTCCGTCTCTACGCTCAGGAAGAGGGTAAGGAGCCGATGCTTATGGGTACAACAACCTCTTGGGCTGGTCTCTACTACTCAATCCCGACTACTAAGGCAAACGCAAAGGTACGCCTCGGTGTTTCTGCAGTAGCTCTCGACCACAAGACAGAGTCTGAGATCGCTTGGAGCAACTACATGGAGCCTGCTACATACGTTTACAACGACGATATCCAGAGCAACAAGAAGACTATCAAGCCGAACGAGGAGTTCACACTCAGCTACATCGATCCTGAGCACCCGGCTGCTAAGTGGGAGATTGTTAAGGACGGCGAAGTTGTTAAGAGCGGCGAAGGCAACTCTTGGACAGTAAAACTTCCTGAAACTGGTAGCTACGACCTTAAGGTTACTGGCAACGAGTATGGTGAGGATGGTGCTGCTAAGCAGACCACACGTACATTCGCATCTTACATTCAGATCACTGGCGAGGGCACAGGTGCTCTGCCTGAGATCTACACTCTCACAGCTAACGGTAGCGATGAGGATGTTTCTCTCAAGACCGGCGAGAGCGTTAAGATGGCTTACACAGGTCGTCACGCTGACGGTGCAGGTTCACAGGGTCTCGACCTTAAGGAGAAGCGCTTCGGTGTCGCTGCTTCAGATCTCGGTCTCGTAGGCAAGAAGTCTTACTCTGTATCGTTCTGGTTGAAGATCAACAGCCTCAAGTCGGGCGATCCTACAACTCTCTTCAATGTTTACAACAAGCAGGATGGTTGGCCTAAGACAGACTGGGGTTGGAACTGGTCTGGTATCGGTGCAGATGGTAGCATAGATCACTACAACTTCCGTGGTACAGACGCTACTTCTAACAAGGAGCTTCACTATAAGTATGCTAACACTAAGCTGCCTGTAGGCAACTGGGTACACATAACAATGGCCTTTGATTATAACGATGGCGGTAACTTCCGTAGCGACCTGTTCGTAAACGGCGTTAAGCAGACCGTTACTTCATGGGATCGTACCGGTGGAGCCACAAAGACAACAGAACCAGACTATGAGAACAATATCTATGGCATCACAAACGGTATGTACCTCTGCATCGGTGGTCCGCTCTTCTCACGTTACGGTATTGACGGTGTTATCGACAACGTAGTAGTTTGGGACAAGGCAGTCACAGCAGCAGACGCTAAGGTTGCTATGGGCGACCTCAACGCTAACAACCTCCCTGCTGGCGTGAAGGCATTCTGGGACTTCGAGAAGAAGGCTACTGACAACTACTTCTCAGCTGCAGGTTCACTTGCTGGCACAAAGGCAGGTATGCAGGATATGGTTGCAGGTGGCGGCGAGGGTCAGGCTACTCTCCAGTGGATTGAGCCGACTTACATCGCAGGTTCTCCGTTCGTATCTGGCGAGACATACAAGGTAGAGACCAAGCCGTCATGGACTGCTAAGAACGCTACATTCGCTGACATTACTGGTAATGGCGAGGAAGGTTCTGCAAACGTTTCGTTCCGTACAGGTGGCGACTACGACGTAACTCTTACACTCTCTAACGCTCTTGGTAAGGCAGAGAAGACATTCTCTGTAATCAAGGTGGCTTATCCTACTGGCGTTGACGCTGTAGAGGGCGCAGAGATGAAGGCGTACACCGTAGGCGAGGACGCAATAGTAGAGTTCGCTGAGGCTGGCGCATACGAGGTTAGCGTTTACACAACAGCTGGTGAGCAGGTTGCTCGCAAGGCTGCTCAGCTCAACGCTGGCAACGTGGTTAACGTACACCTCGCTAAGGCAGGCATCTACGTGCTTAATGTGAAGAAGGACGGCAAGACCGTTCGCACTGTGAAACTTATTCGTAAGTAAAATAAATCTATAAGTTGACGAGTAAACGAGTAAATATATAGACGAGTGAACGAGTTGACAAGCAGACAAGCCGATTATATACCTTATATTATATATAGGTGTGCAAAAAGCTCGTTTGCTCGTCCACTCGTCCACTTGTATAAAAACATAGCATACTTGTATACTCGTCAATTTTGCGCTTTTAAATACCTAATCAACAAAACAATATCTAAATGAACAACAAAAAGACAACACTCCTCGCATCCATGCTTCTGTGTGGCTGCGTGTTCGGTTACGCTCAGCGTACTCCGACTCATCCGTTAGACATCCAGGACAAGGGCGACCAGTACCTCCTCGAGAACATCTGGAACTGGGAAGCTGGCACACCTCCGCGCGAGGTGAGCGCAATGGACGACCAGTTCTATATCTCACGCGTTCGCCCATTGCCGCGCATCGCTGAGGCTGACGACTATCAGGCAGAGGTTAGCAAGCAGGCTAAGCCGGGTCGTAAGATGTGTCTCTGGACTCCGCTCGACGACCCAACGTCTTCTTGGAAGGCTCTTCCACGCTACTGCTTCGAGGGCGACAACTTCTCAATGTGGTCATACCTCAGCATCCACGGTAACTGGACAGCACCTTGGTTCCGCGTAACTGGCGGTCTGTCTGACGTTGCTCACAAGAACGGTGTAGCGGTAGGTTGCGTTGCTTCAATTCCTTGGGCTGCTGGTGTTAACGTGAACGCAGCAAGCGGTTGGGGCAAGACCTTCGGCGAGCTGACAAAGAAGAACTCTGACGGCACATACAAAAACGTAGAGCGCTTCGTTAAGATTCTCAAGTACTACGGCATCGACGGTGTTGGTGTGAACTCTGAGTTCAATGCCAATGCAGCAACAATGAAGCAGATCCAGGGCTTCTTCGCTGCTTGCCATAAGGAGGCAGAGAAGATCGGTTGGAAGTTCCAGCTCCACTGGTATGACGGTACCAACGACTACGGTGGCATCTCATTCGACCAGGGTCTTAGTGCTCACAACAAGAATCAGTTCGGTGATAAGGACAACATCGTTACCGACATGATGTTCTCTAACTACAACACCGGTGCCGGTACTCTCAAGAACACTGCAGAATATGCAAAGAGCATGGGCCGCAACCCGTACGACTACTACAAGGGCTTCGATATTCAGGGCCGTGCGCTCCATTCTTCAAGCTCTAACTGGAACGACCTCAACGACGTAGAGGCTTCAGTAGGCTTCTGGGGTGCTCACTCACAGGGCCTTATCCATCAGAGCGCTACCGACTACGGTACATCTGACGTGGCTATCCAGCAGGCTTACCTCGACAAGCAGGAGATGGTGTTCAGCGGTGGCAACCGCAACCCGGCTAACACTCCTGACATCCTCGGATGGAGCGACGTCGTAACACTCGCTAACGGTAGCCTGAAGGGCAAGTTCCACGGTGTAGCAAGCTACGTAACAGCTAAGTCTACTATTCAGCAGGTTCCGTTCGTTACACGCTTCAACCTCGGTAACGGTCTTACATTCAAGAACGAGGGTGAGGTAACGTTCAACCACAAGTGGCACAACATCGCTACTCAGGACTACATGCCTACATGGCGTTGGTGGATCGTTGACGGCAACGAGAGCGCAAAGAGCGCCGACCTCGCTCAGGCTGAGCTGACATGGGACGACGCTTACTGGGGTGGCTCTTGCCTCCGCCTGAAGGGTCAGACCACAACATCTCGTGTAAAGCTCTTCAAGACCTTGCTCAAGACAGAGCCTTCATACAACATCTCTCTTACATATAAGATGAGCAACGAGCTCGACACACACGCTAAGTTGTTCGTAGCTCTCAAGGGCAAGCTCACAGAGTACAAGGAGATTGCTATCCCTGCAGCTGAGAAGTTCGGTCAGTGGACAACATTCACCACTACTCTCGACAAGCTCGGTCTGAAGTCGGGCGATGAGATCGCAATGATCGGTATCCGTCTCGACAACACAGCTAAGGACTACAACATGCTCGTTGGTGAGCTCGCAGTTCGTAACCCGCAGCAGACATTCGCTCCGGTTGCTCCGAAGATTAAGGAGATTGATGTTCTCCGCGGTAAGGACAAGACTTGTGACTTCAAGATCCGCTACGCTGCCAAGGAAGAGACCGGCGGCGAGAAGACATACAACGACGAGGTAGATACATGGTACTACGAGATCTGGTTCCAGCAGAAGGGCGAGAAGGAGCAGTACCTCACAGCTACAACATCATGGGCAGCTTACGTAATCGACGCTCCGATGGTAGCCGACCTCGAGAAGCGCGACTGCCGCTTCGGTGTACGCGCCGTTTCTCCTGACGGATTGCAGAAGAGCGAAATCTCTTGGAGCGAATACCAGAAGGTTGAGTACGACACACCGTCTACAGAGGTAGCTATCGACCGTCAGGTTATCAAGCCGAACGAGCAGTTCAAGGTTTACTACGAGGATCAGTTCGCACCGAACGCTCAGTCGTTCCGTCTGCTCAACGCACAGACAGGTGCTCAGGTAGGCGAGAAGTTCACCAACTGCAACGAGTTCACAACTTCTGTAGCAGAGGTTGGCGTTTACGACCTCGAGGTTGTTAACGATAAGGGTGCAACAGAGATATTCCGCGGCAAGGTTATCATCTCTCCGGAGAAGACAGGTGCTGTGCCGGTTGTAGAGACTGTAACTGCTGACAAGCAGACAGCTGAGACAAACGAGGAAATCAAGCTCAACTACACATCACGCGACGGTGAGGGTAAGGTGTCTCGCGGTCTTGTTGTTAAGGACCCGAACATGCTCTTGATCCCGGCAGAGGTAACACTCGACGGTGGCAACAACACAAGCATGGCTTACTCTTACGCTCTTTGGGTTAAGGTAGACAGCTATGCTCACGACAAGCAGGGTACAAACCTCATCCAGAAGAACACTATCTCAGACAAGTGGCCGCACAACAACTGGGGTGACCTCTGGGTACAGATTCGTCCGCAGATCAACGCTGGCGAGCACGACTGCCACAACAACCACCTTGCTAACGAGGTATCATTCAATACATTCGGCTGGACAGCTCACGACAACCCGAGAGAGTCGATGATGTCTACAGGTTACGCACTCAACCCGGGTGTTTGGAACCACATCGTTGTTACTCAGGGCTCTGACAAGCAGCAGAAGATCTACTTCAACGGCAAGTGCGTAGCAGGTCCTAACAACTTTGCTGCATCCGACCTCCGTGAGAACAGCTCTGACTACCGCATCAACACTTCTGAGCACGCTAACGTGTTCATCGGTGGTGGCGGTGTTTACAAGGCAGGTCTGAACGCTACTATCGACGAGGTTCAGGTTTGGAACAAGCCTCTTACTGATGCTGAGGTAGTTCGCGCAATGCAGGGCTATGCAGCTAACGAGATTCCTGAGGGACTCATGGGCTACTACACCTTCGAGGAGATGGACAAGAGCGACTCTACATTCGTTAACCTTGGTAAGGCAGGTGCTCAGTACAAGGCAAGAATGGTTGTGATGAACGGCTCTGGCGGTGAGAATACTTCTACAGCATCTTACAAGACAGTAGGTGCAAACAATGAGGTAACAGGCTATCCTGGCATCGACGGTACACTCGAGGTTAAGACTTCACACACATGGCAGCTCAACGGCGGTCGCATCTCTTCTGAGGACGACAAGGCAGCCGTTGTGACATTCGCTCGTCCGGGCGAGTATGAGGCAGGCGTTAAGCTCACCAACTTCTGGGGCGAGTCTGAGAAGGCACTTGAGAACGTACTTGTTATCACTGGTGTTGACGCAATCAACGACGTTAAGGACGCAGCAGGCTTCTCTGTTTATCCTAACCCGTTCGTAGAGAGCGTAAACCTCCGCTTCTCTGAGGGCGGCTTCTACACTATCAACATCGTAAGCGCAGCAGGTGCGGTGCTCCAGAGCAACGACTTCCGTGCTGATGCCGGCGAGACAGTGAACGTAGCTGTTCAGGGTGGCAAGGGCATGTACATCGTACAGGTGCTCAAGGACGGTAAGCCGTTCAAGGCTCTCAACGTAATCAAGAAGTAATAACAAAGAATAGTGAACCGGCGGGCGGTGACGCCGCCCTGCCGGTTCCAACTATATTCATTTATTAAAAAACAAACAATGAACAACAAATCAAACGAGAAAGGCAACATGGTGCTGAAAGCCGCCTTTGCGATGCTCGCAGCAGGTCTGCCTATGCAGTATGCTTCGGCTAATGGCAACGCAGCTCCTAATGCTTTGACACAGACTCAGGGCGCTGTCGTTCAGGGTACTGTTAAGGATGGTACTGGCGAACCGCTCATCGGCGTTAGCGTCGTAGTGAAGGGTGCCACTGGTCTTGGTGTAGTTACAGACATCGACGGTAACTACCGAATCGACGTTAAGGACAAGAACGCTGTCTTGGTGTTCTCTTATATCGGCTACACACCGCAGGAGGTAAAGGTAGGCGGTCGTGCCAACGTTGACGTTACCATGAAAGACGAAAGCTCTGTGCTCAAGGAGGTTGTAGTTACCGCCATGGGTATCAAGCGTAAGGAGTCGTCACTTACTTACTCTACACAGCAGGTTAAGGCTTCTGACCTCAACCGTGTACAGGACCCGAACGTTGCCAACTCTCTCGAGGGTAAGGTATCTGGTGTAACCATCACTCCGTCAGCAGGTGGTGCAGGTGGTGCTTCTAAGATCATCCTCCGTGGTAACAAGTCAATCCTCGGTTCTTCTACTCCGCTTATCGTTGTCGACGGTGTTCCTATGAACAACTCACAGCGCGGTCAGGTAGGTTCAGGTGCAAACATGCTTACAACAGGCGTATCTGAGGGTAGCGACGCTCTCTCAATGATCAACCCTGACGATATCGAGTCAATCAACGTGCTGAAGGGTGCCAACGCTGCTGCTCTTTACGGTTCTGAGGCTGCCAACGGTGTCCTCATGATCACCACAAAGAAGGGTCGCGAGGGTAAGGTAGGCGTTAACTTCTCTTCTAACGTTACATTCGACACTCCGCTCACAACTCCGAAAATTCAGAACGTTTACGGTGCTGCTATCGACGAGAACGCTCACACTATGAGCCTCAGCAGCTGGGGCAACAAGTTGTCTTCACGCAATAACGACCAGCTCATCATCCAGACTCCGATGTACGGCGAGCACTTTGGCGCTACAATGAACGACGTACACTTGCGCAACAGTGCAAAGGACGACGTTGCCGACTTCTTCAAGACCGGTGTGACAACCAACAACTCTATCGCCCTCTCAGGTGGTACAGACAAGATGAGCAGCTACTTCTCTTACGGTAACTCTCACGCTAACGGTATGATTGACAACAACTCATACAACCGTCACACTTTCTCTTTCCGTCAGAGCTTCAAGTTGTACGACCGCGCTTCTATCGACGTGTCGATGAACTACATCCAGACAAAGACAAAGAACCGTCCTGGTGGTGGTATCACAATGAACCCGATCTACCACTTGTACATGATGCCGCGTAACATCGATCTCGGCTACTATCGCAACAACTACCGCGTAGACAACGGTACTTGGCTCACAGGCTTGCAGACATACTTCAAGCGCGAGGGCAGCAACTATACAAAGGTTAAGGAGCAGGGCACCGTAACAGGTCAGCCGATGCAGAACTGGGCTTACTCAGCTCAGGGCCAGAACAACCCGTACTGGCTTGTTAACCAGAACTCAAGCGTAGCTAAGGAAGACCGTTTCTTCGGTAACATCACCGGTTCGCTTGATATCTACGACGGTCTTTCGTTCCAGGCTCGTTTGGGTATGGACTTCACAAAGTATGAGAGCGAGTCGAAGCGTTACGCTACAACATGGCTCCCTGCTTCTATGGAAGACCTCGGCCGCTACTGGTGGAGCTACTCTAAGACAACCGACCTCTACACCGACTTCATGCTTAACTACAACAAGACATTCGGTGATTGGGACGTATCTGCAACAGCAGGTTACGTAGGTCATATCCGTAAGTCGTTCGGTCATGGCAACGATGTAACAGCTACATACTACTATGGTGACCGTGAGCACATCTCTACAATGGCTAACTACTTCTCTACAGCAGCCGGTGGCCCGGGCGCTACATCTCCGAGCCAGAGCTCAGACTGGAACAAGGGTGCTGTTGTAACAGGCCAGATTGGTTGGAAGGAGACAGTTTACTTGGATGGTTCATACCGTCGCGACTGGTACCGCGCCTTCCGTCAGTTCAAGGACCGTGGTACGCCTGAGGATTACGGCTACTTCGGCTTCGGTGCGAACGCTATCGTAAGCAACCTCGTTCAGCTGCCAGAGTGGTTCAACTACTTGAAGTACCGTGCTTCTTACTCAGAGGTAGGTAACTCTATTCCGGGTATCGTCTACGCTGGTGCTACACGCAACTTCGAGACAGGTGCATTGGTTCCGTCTTCATGGGCTACCTTCAAGAATCCGCGTCCTGAGAAGACAGCTTCTTTCGAGACCGGTATCGAGGCATTGTTCCTCAACAACCGCTTGAGCCTCGACTTGACATACTACAACTCTACAATGTCTAACCTCTACCTCGTTGGTACCAACGCTTCTGGCAAGTCTATCCCAATGAACTCTGCCAAGATTCGCAACCAGGGTATTGAGGCTACTGTAGGCTACGACTTCAAGTTCGGCCAGCTCCGTTGGAAGACATCTTACAACCTCTCTTACAACGACAACAAGATCCTCCGTACAGCTTATGACGAGGAGACTGGCAAGGAGAATGTCATCGCTACATACGTAGGCGGTGTGCAGGTGCTCTACAAGGAAGGCGGCGCAATGGGCGATATGTACGTAACAGACATCAAGCGCGACGCTGAAGGCCACTACGTTCTTAACGCTAAGGGTGGTTTGTCAATGGAGACAGAGTCGAGCAAGACATACGGCAAGTTCGTAGGCAACCAGAACGCTAAGTGGCAGATGGGTTGGTCTAACAGCTTCACATGGAAGGACCTCACACTCTCGTTCCTCATCAACGGTCGTATCGGTGGCAAGGTGCTCTCTATGACAGAGTCGTTCCTCGACGGTGCAGGCTTGTCACAGCGCACAGCTGACGCTCGCCTCTATGCAGAGAAGAACAACATCTACGCTGATGCAGTTTATGGCAATAACATCCTCGGTATCCGTCTTGACGATGGTTCAGGTCGTATCGTTCCTATCGAGTCTTACTACAACTCAGTTGGTGGTGTAACTCCTCAGGACATCGAGCGTTACCTCTACAGCGGTACCAACTTCCGTCTGCGTGAGCTCTCTCTCGGTTATACATTCCGCAACCTCTTCGGTCAGAACAAGAACCTGAGCCTCTCGTTCATCGCTCGCAACTTGTTCTTCCTCTACAAGGACGCTCCGGTTGACCCAGATGTATCGCTCTCTACAGGCACTGGTCTCGGCGCATTCGAGGTATTCAATATGCCGTCGTCACGTTCGTTCGGCTTCTCATTGAATGTAAACTTCTAAACCAATTCAAAAAAGTAAAAAAGAATTATGAAAAATTCAAAGATATTTGTTTACGCTGCGCTTGCGCTCTCTGCCTTCGGTATGCAGTCGTGTCTCGACTACGACACCCCGGGTGACGAGTTCAACGCAAACCAGACCATCGTGCCTCCAGTGGTCAGCTCGGGTAAAGCAGATGTCATCGACTACAAGAAGGTGATTTCTGACGAGGGTGTTGCAGAGGCTATCATGGCACTTGACGATAACATCCGTACTGCTCAGACCGGTGTTTATGGTATCCGTGGCGGTAAGGACGGTGGTGCTCCAGAGGCACACGCTTACCAGTTCTGCTACACACTTGGTCCTGACAACTACGTACAGTACTTCTGTGTACCTCACTCAGACTTCCCGTACTCTAACTTCACATTGAAATCTACATACGACATGTGTAAGGGTTCTATCGGTGGTCCTGGCAGCGGTTTCTCTTCAGCTAAGCTCTACATCGCTCCGCTGTTGAACACAGAGAAGATCGACTCAGTTCCTGAGTTGAAGGCTATCTTCCTCACACTCTTCAATTACTCGGCTATCGAGAACGCCGACCTCTTCGGTCCGATGCCTTATGAGGAGTTCAAGGCTCTGCGCGACAAGTCGCCGTTCAAGTATAACGACGTACGTACAATCTACTACGGTGTTAAGAAGAACCTCGATGACGCTGTTGCATGTCTTAAGTACTATAAGGACAACCGTTCTGAGGCTTACAAGCAGGAGGTGGCTAACGTGATGTACAGCTACCTTACAATTGTAAACGATCCGTATTCAAAGACTTGGGAGGATATGGAGCCGTGGATCCGCTTCGCCAACTCGCTCAAGCTCCGCATGGCTATCCACATGAGCGGCATCGAGCCTGAGACAGCTAAGGCTTGGGCAGAGGAAGCAGTTCGCGACGGTGTCATCACCGACGTTGACAATGAGGTTGCTATCTATCCTACATTCTCTGGCAAGGACCATCCGCTGGTTGAAATCACAGGCTGGAGCGACGCCGTTATGGGTGCTTCTTTCATTAACCTGCTTGAGAACCTCGACCACCCGTACATGAAGTATCTCTTCACAAAGAACAGCGTAGGTCTTGCTAAGTCTCCGCAGGCTGTAGAGGGTTCTTCTTGCCCGGCTACAACACCGATTAACTCTGTATACGTAGGTATGCGTGACGGTGTTGCTCCTGGTGAGGGTCAGGCAGCAGCCAACAACCCGTACTGTGGCTACTCTATGCTCGACAAGGCTTACTTGGCTCAGACTCAGGCTCCTCTCTTCCTCATGAAGTGTTCTGAGGTTTACTTCCTCCTCGCTGAGGGCGCTCTCCGCGGTTGGAACATGGGCGGTACAGCTAAGCAGTTCTACGAGCAGGGCATCCGCTACGCTTCTCTCGAGAGCCGTTCGTTCACGGGCAACAAGTACAACCAGCTGGTTGACGAATACCTCAACGTTGAGGCTCCGAAGGGCATCCCGTACGTAGACCCGCAGGGTCTCACACCTGACATGCCGAGCGTAACAAAGATCGGCGTTAAGTGGAACGAGGGCGATTCTCCTGAGGTTAAGCTCGAGAAGATCATCACTCAGAAGTACATCGCTTCTTTCCCGTACAGCTACGAGTCATGGGTTGACCTCCGTCGTGTAGGCTATCCTAAGCTCTTCCCGATCCTCGGTGTTGCTGATAGCGACGGCACAATCAAGGCTGGCGATTCGAAGGTACAGACAAAGGAGAACATCATGCGTCGTATTCCTTGGGCTTCTGACGATCCTCAGACTAAGGCTGATATTGAGGAGACTGGTCTCCCTGCACTCGGCAATGGTGCTACGGATACTCAGGGTCAGCACCTCTGGTGGGATAACGGAGCTTCTAACTTCTAATCCGCACGTTTAGATTTGTATATATAAAAATGGGCAGGACTCCGATTTCGGAGCCCTGCCTTTTTTGTCTTAAATTGGGTCTAATCCCAAATTTATATATGATTTTTGGGATTACAATCCCAAATTTCTATATAACTTTTGGGATTAGAGCATTTTTTGTGTATCTGTGTAAGGGTTACAAAGTCATAAATATAATCGAGTAGCTGAAAAAATCTACCATATCTTCCAGCCGGCGTGCAACGTGCTGCATGTCAGAAAGATAAAGGCTGGAAGATTCCTAAAAAATGAGGTTATCTTCCAGCCTATCTTCCAGCTGTGTGCATCTGTGGGAGGACACTCGCAGTTCGGTTGGTGCAGCTGAGACAGCTGCACCCCCTAAAGGTTATTGTAAGCTCTTTACTTCTTCTATTGGCAAGCCTGAGCCTTGAGCGACCTGCTCGATGGTTAATCCCATTGCAAGAAGATTTCTTGCAATAGTTTTCTTTTCCTCCGCACGTCCTTCCGCACGTCCTTCTGCACGGCCTTTCTCTCTTGCCTCACGTTCAGCAGCTGCCATGCACGCCATATTGTCGCGCACAACCCAGAGGCTATTCTCGTACGCCTCCCATTCCTTCTTTGTTAGGCGGTGGCTGTCGGCATAGTCCTCAAGCTGTTTGAATATCTCTTTTTGTGCCGTGAACGGCATTCTGCTTAATGCTTCCATATGCTTCAATACGTAAATCCATTTCTCAAAATCTGTAACACATTCCTCCGCTTTGTTCTTAAAGAGCGGAAGCGCCAAGTAGATAAAGCGGATCTTGTTGGATACCTGCATCTTCGTGTCTTTGTCCGCCAATACGATGTCCGTACGGAATTTCGACACCTCATCCGTACGCGGCATGTAGTTCATAAAACATATTGTGTAAACAGGCAGGAACTTGTATTGTTTACATTGCAAATATACAACGAAACTTCGTAACGACAAAGAAATCGATACTCTTTTTGCAATCTCAGGGGGTGCAGTGGTCCCCACTGCACCAACCAAGCAGCGCACGCACCCTAACCTTCTGTGTGCATCTGTGCAATCTGTGGGAGGACACTCGCAGTTTGGTTGGTGCAGCTGAGACAGCTGCACCCCCTGAAAGGACACTCGCAGTTCGGTTGGTGCAGCTGGGGACAGCTGCACCCCCTGAGGGAATACTGGTTACCGCGTACAGGAAATGCTGTTACCGCGTGCCTAAACTGTTGTTACCGCAATGCTGTAAAGGCGTTACCGCGCTGTGGTAATAGTGGTTTCTATAGTTTCTTTACGTTAAAAAAGCATTAAAAAGAAGTGCGGTTTCCATTTTTTTACTAACTTTGCAGAAGATAAGCTGCACCTCAGCATAATATTCAAGCAAGCTTGATATTCTGCATGCGGTTATCTTATCAACGTAAATCTATGAGTTATCAAATTATAACTAACTAACGGTAAGAATTTTCTAATTAACTAACTAAAACAAATTTACAAAAGCATGAAGAAAAAAGTACTTCTGTCTACGCTTGCTATGGCTGCGTTCATGTCAGCTATGCCGAGTGTAAACGCTGTTGCTGCTGATGACACAACGTCAAATGCAGTTTACGACTTCAGCGGTTTCAACGACGTGAACCTCATCAACCTGTTCTACCAGGTTTATCAGGACGGTCGCAAGTATCCTACCGCTGCCGAGTTCGCTGCTGCAGGTATTCAGCAGAGCGACATCGCATTCATCCGTTCGCACGTGCGCAACAAGGGCATCATCGACCGCTCAAGCCGTCTTATCAAGGACACCTACGAGAAGCGCAACCTTTGGATGAACATCCCGATGGGTCAGGGTAAGGATGGTGATGTAGGTCACCCGTCAACCAACTTCGACTACGACGTGTTCTCAATGTGGAACTACACCAACCTCTTCGGTGCTTGGAACCACGGATTCTTCTCGGCTCCTGCTTCATGGACCGACGCTGCTCACAAGAACGGTACCAACATGTTCTCTGGTATCAAGTTCTTCGACACAACTGGCGGCCGTCCTGACGGCGCTGGCAGCTGGATTCAGTATTGTACATCAAAGGACGAGAAAGGCAACTTCAAGTATGTAGACGCTATCATCAACTGCTTGATGTACTTCGGCTTCGACGGTATCAACTACAACTGGGAGGATGCTGGCTACAACAAGACAGATATCGTTAACTTCCACCGCGCTCTTTGGGCAAAGGCAAAGGAGAACGGTTTCGACAACTACCGCAGCGGTATCTACACAAGCCAGAGCTCTATTGCAAGCACATTGCAGGCAAAGTGGCTGCTCGGTGACAAAGAAGGCCGCACACACGACCTTATGCTCAACTATTCGAGCGGCGACTTCACTTATCAGCTCAGCAACTCTGCTAAGGTGGCTATTGACGCTACCGGTTCTACAGATGGTATCTACGCAGGTATGTGGTTCGTAACCATGAACCGCGGATGGAACCGTCTTAACGCAGACGAGTATGCAAAGCAGATGAACATCTGTCTCTGGGGCGAGCACGCTTCAAGCCGTATCTGGTCGTACACTACAGGTGCCGACTCTTACGATCGTCAGGCTAACTACCAGTACATGCAGGAGCGCTTGATGTCAGGCGGCAACCGCAACCCGCTCGAGCGTCCGGCTATTAGCAACCTTGGCAACGACTGGGAGACTTCAGGCACAAAGAAGCCTCTTGAGTCGTACGCAGGTCTGGCAACATGGATTCCGGAGCGTTCTTCAATCTTCGGCAACCTTCCGTTCGCTACCAACTTCAACCTCGGCAACGGCGACCGCTATGCTTACAAGGGAAAGAAGACAGCAGGCGCTTGGTACAATATGGCTACTCAGGACATCGTTCCGACATACCGCTGGCTCGTTGTTAAGCCGGGTACACAGGAGGTTAGCAAGGATATCGACGCTACATTCTCGCTCGCTGACCAGTACATCGGCGGTACCAGCCTCCTGCTCACAGGTAAGGCTACAGCTGCCGGCACAGACGTAGTGCTCTACAAGACCGACCTCAACGTTTCTGCAGGCAACCCATACGCTAAGATCGCCGTTAAGAACGGCAAGGAAGGCTCAAACGCTTCTTCTCTCTACGTAATCGTTCAGAAGGCTGACGGCTCATGGGTAGAGACTCCGGTGGGCAACATCAACGGCGCTAACTGGCAGGAGGTGAAGGTGGCTCTCAACGGCGTTTCTAAGAGCGACGTCATCAAGCACATCGGTCTGCGCGTTAAGGGTAGCGACGACGCTTACAAGATGTACGTAGGCAAGCTCGAGATCAACGACGACGTTAAGGCCGTACCGGCTGCAATCAAGGACCTCAACGTAGAGGTTAAGAACGAGTACAAGACACAGCTCTCTGCCAAGATCTACTGGAAAGTGGACGCACAGGCACAGAAGCGTGCAGCTTGGGATCTCGTTTACAACGACGAGGCTAACATCGACCACTTCGAGATTCTCTACAAGAACGGCGAGAACGGCAAGGTTTCTGAAATCGGCCGCACCACAACATGGTCTACATTCATCGGCGACATCCAGTTCGAGGAGAACGCAGAGCCGTACATCGGCGTACGCTCGGCATCTACCGACCTGAAGAGCTACTCAGAGGTTAAGTGGGTTAAGGTAACACGCGGCGACGTTGCTTCGTTGCCGGAGGTACCGGTAGCCGACTATCCGGAGAGCAAGATGAACCCGGCTTGCGACGGCGCAGCTACAGCACGCCAGCAGCGCTACGTAACAGACGTTACAACAACTGGCGCTGACCAGAACCTCGACTACCACACAGACCACCCGGTAGCTGACGGCTCACAGTACGACGACCAGACAGCTCTCGTGCTCAAGGTTAAGCAGGGACAGAAGGTGAAGATGAACATCAAGTGCGCCGACTTCTCAGACGGTCTGAAGTACTGCTTCGCAGGTGGTTGGATAGACCTCAACGGCGACAAGCAGTTCAACTCAGCCAAGATTCAGGATGACCCGAAGAATGGCGAGATGCTCTTCTTTGCAGGCAAGCTCCGCGCAGCTACTCCTGAGTTCCAGACAACAGGTGTAAACTGCGAGTTCACCGTTCCAGAGGACGCAAAGCCAGGTAAGAGCCGTTTGCGTATCGTATTCTCTGACGCATGGTTCCAAGGCGACTTCCTCCCGTCAGGTCTCCACAACAAGGGCTTCTCTATGGACTTCGGCGTAGAGATCTCTGGCGACAACCCGGGCCGCGGCGCAAGTGTTGACATCCACGACCAGGGCGAGGCTGACGAGCCGGAGATGCTCCAGGGTGGCACAGTTGATGCTATCAACTCTGCAAGCCAGGGCGTTTCTAAGGTAGAGGCAGCTGACGGCAAGTTCAACTTCCAGAACGTAGAGAAGGCATGGGTTTACGATGCAAGCGGCGTACTCGTTAAGTACCTCGTTAACCCGACATCGTTCGACGCTCAGGCTCTCACATCAGGCGTTTACCTCGTGAAGATGCAGAACGGCAACATCATCCGTTCGCAGAAGCTCGTGAAGTAAAAGCCCCTCCCAACCCCTCAAGCCCCTCCCAACCCTCCCCGTCGGGGAGGGCTAAGGATAGCTTAAGAAGGTTTGGTTCGGCTTAGCTTTCTCGGTTTAGGAAGGCTTAAGAAGGCTTAGTTAGGCTTAAACGCTGCCTTATACAGGCTTAAACGCTGCCTTATACAGGCCTATACTCTAAATAACAATAAAAGGCGCAACCGCACGGGTTGCGCCTTTTTTAGTAGCAAAACTGCGCATTTGTTTGTTTTTCTCACCGCAAAAGTGTAGTTTTGCAGAATAAACCCTAATAGAACAGCTATCAATAGGGGCACCATGTTGAAGACATCTTCAGCAAGCCCGAAGCAAAAGCAAAGACTATGAACAAAACAGTAATTCTAACGCTTACAGCAGCAGCCCTGCTGTCGACAACCGACGCTGTGGCACAGTTGAAATATCCGGCAACGGCGAAGGACAACACCGTTGACGAGTACTTCGGAGAGAAGGTGGCAGACCCGTACCGTTGGTTGGAGAACGACACGAGCGCAGCCACGGCAGAGTGGGTGAGAGAGGAAAACCTCGTCAGCCGCAAGTATCTCGGCAATATACCCATGCGCAAGGCGATTCTGAAGCGCCTGAAGGAAACCGTAAACTACGAGAAGCGCGGCATGGCATTCGAGCGCGGCGGCAAGTGGTACGCCTACCGCAACGACGGACTGCAGAACCAGTCGGTGCTCTACCAGATGGACCGCTACGATGCGCCCGTCAGCAAGTGGCGCGTGTGGCTCGACCCTAACACGCTGAGCACCGACGGCACGGTGGCACTGAAGAGCACCACGTTCTCGCACGACGGCAAGTACATGGCGTATGTCATCTCGCGCAACGGATCGGACTGGGAGGAGATATACGTGAAGGACGTGGCGACGGGCAAGACGCTCGACGACCACATCGTGTGGGCGAAGTTCACGAAAGCCACATGGGTGGGCGACGGCTTCTACTACAGTGCGTACGACGCGCCCGAGAAAGGCAAGGAGACATCAGCCAAGAACTCCGTGCAGAAGATATACTACCACCGCATAGGCACGCCGCAGAGTGACGACCGCCTGTTCTATCAGAACCCGTCGCAGCCGCTGCGCTTCTATGAGGTGAGCGTGAACAAGGAGGAGACCGTGATGTACCTCACCGAGGCGGGCATGGACAACGGCAACAACCTCTACGTGCGTGATATGACGCAGGCAGACGCACAGTTCATACAGATGTGCTCCGACTCGCGCTATATCTATACGCCTGTGGAGACCGTCGGCAACCGTATGTACATACTCACAAACGCCGGTGCACCGAAGTACCGACTCATGGTGGCAGACGTGAGCAACCCGGGCTACGCCGACTGGAAAGAGCTGGTGGGCGAGGGCGAGAGCGTGCTCGAGGACGTTACGTTCACCGCCGACAACCGCATGATACTGCAGTACGCCAAGGACAACTGCAACCAGCTTTACGTTTATGACACCGACGGCAACCGACTCAGCGAGATTGCGCTGCCCACGTTCGGCACCACATCCGTGAGCGGCGCACGCGGACAGAAGGAACTCTTCTACTCGTTCACGTCGTACACCACGCCGGGCGCCATCTACAGCTACGATATGGCTACGGCCGAGAGCAAGTTGCTGTCTGCACCGAAACTCTCGTTCCGCACACAGGACTACGTTACGGAGATGCTTTTCTACACCTCGAAGGACGGCACACGCGCTCCGCTCTTCGTGACGCACAAGAAAGGCATAAAGCTCAACGGCAAGAATCCGCTGCTGCTCTACGGCTATGGCGGCTTCAACGTGACGTACAAGCCCCACTTCCTTTCGAGCATGATTCCGTTTATGGAGCGCGGCGGCGTATACGTTCACGCCGTGTTGCGTGGCGGTGGCGAGTATGGCGAGCAATGGCACGTGGCAGGCACGAAGCTGCAGAAGCAGAACGTGTTCGACGACTTCATCTCGGCAGCCGAATACCTTATTAATAAAGGCTACACCTCAAAGAACTATCTCGCCATACAGGGCGGAAGCAACGGCGGACTCCTCGTCGGAGCCTGTATGACGCAGCGCCCCGACCTCTTCCGCGTCTGTCTGCCCGCAGTAGGCGTTATGGATATGCTGCGCTATCATAAGTTCACCATCGGCTGGAACTGGGCGCCCGACTACGGCACATCTGATGATTCGAAGGAGATGTTCGACTATCTGAAGGCTTACTCGCCGCTTCACACGCTGAAGCCCGGCGTGCATTATCCGGCTACGCTCGTCACCACAGCCGACCACGACGACCGCGTGGTGCCAGCCCATTCGTTCAAGTTCGCCGCACGCTTGCAGGAGTGTCAGGGCGGCACGGCTCCGGTGCTCATCAGCATCGGCGTAAACGCCGGACACGGCGGAGGCAAACCGCTGGCAAAGCGACTCGAAGAGACAGCCGACGCCATCAGCTTCACGCTGTGGAACATGGGCGTGAAGAAATAATCATGGAATAAGGCAAGAAAGAACAGCCCCACGGGGCATAAAGAACAAACAAAGAGAAAAAGCAGGATATGGTACCACAGGAATATCAGAAGTTCTACCTGAAAGACGTGACGTTCGTCAATCTGATGATGCGTCGCATATACAACGTGCTCATCGTGGCAAACCCGTACGACGCGTTCATGCTCGAGGACGACGGACGCGTTGAGGAGAAGATATACAACGAGTATGTGGAGCTCGGTCTGCGCTATCCGCCTACGTTCACGCAGGTGAGCACTACGGAGGAGGCGCGCGAGGTGCTGCGCACCATGCACATCGACCTTGTAATCTGCATGCCGGGCAACGCCGACAACGACGCGTTCAGCGTGGCGCGCGACATAAAGGCGGAGTTTCCGCACATGCACTGCATAGTGCTCACGCCCTTCTCGCACGGCATTACGAAACGCATGGAGAACGAAGACCTCTCCATCTTCGACTACGTGTTCTGCTGGCTCGGCAACACCAATCTTATCCTCTCCATCATCAAGCTGATAGAGGACAAGATGAACCTCGAGCACGACATCAACGAGGGCGGCGTGCAGATGATTCTGCTCGTTGAGGACAGCATACGCTTCTACAGCTCGATACTGCCCAACCTCTACAACTACATACTGGCGCAGAGCAAGCGCTTCGCTACCGAGGCGCTTAACCGCCACTCGGCGACGCTGCGTATGCGCGGCAGACCGAAGGTGGTGCTGGCGCGCAACTACGAGGAGGCTATGGCGCTGTACGAACGCTACTCGGACAATGTGCTCGGCGTGATAAGCGATGTGCGCTTCCCCATACACGGCGAGAAGGACAGCGAGGCGGGTTTGAAACTGATGCGCGAGATACGGCAGAACGACCCCTATCTGCCGCTCATACTCGAAAGCTCGGAGTCGGAGAACCGCGCCAAGGCTGAGGCAGAAGGATTCCGCTTCGTCGACAAGAACTCTAAGAAGATGTCGCTCGATCTGCGAAAGATTCTGGAGGAGCATTTCGGCTTTGGCGACTTTATCTTCCGCGACCCGAAGACGAAAGCCGAGATAATGCGCATACACTCGCTGAAGGAGCTGCAGGACAATATCTTCAAGATTCCAGACGACTCGATGCTCTACCATATCTCGCGTAACCACATGAGCCGCTGGCTCTCGGCGCGTGCCATCTTCCCCGTGTCGATGTTCCTGAAGACCGTGACGTGGGAGCGACTGAAGGATATCACAGCCCATCGCGAGATTATCTTCGACGCCATAGTGCAGTATCGCCACATGAAGAATATCGGCGTGGTGGCGGTGTTCGACCGCATGAAGTTCGACGCCTACTCCCACTTCGCACGCATCGGCGAAGGCTCGCTCGGCGGAAAGGGCAGAGGCTTGGCGTTCCTCGACAACATCATAAAGATGCACCCCGAGTTCAACTCGCTGGAGGGAGCGAAGGTGCAGATACCGCGCACCGTGGTGCTCTGCACCGACGTGTTCGACCAGTTCATGGAGCAGAACAACCTCTATCAGATTGCACTCAGCGACGCCTCGGACGATGACATACTGCGCCACTTCCTACGTGCGCAGCTGCCCGACTCGCTCATAGCCGACTTCTTCACGTTCTTCGAAGCCGTGAAGAGTCCGATAGCCATACGCTCGTCGTCGCTGCTCGAAGACGCCCACTACCAGCCCTTCGCTGGCATCTACTCTACGTACATGATACCGTACCTCGACGACAAGTACGCCATGCTCGAGATGTTGGCGTGCGCCATCAAGGGCGTCTACGCTTCGGTCTATTATCGCGACTCGAAGGCTTACATGACAGCCACGAGCAACGTAATCGACCAGGAGAAGATGGCGGTGATACTGCAGGAAGTGGTGGGCAAGCAGTACGACGGACGCTACTATCCGAACATATCGGGCGTGCTGCGCTCGCTCAACTACTACCCCATAGGCGACGAGCGTGCAGAGGACGGCATCGCTTCGCTCGCATTAGGCTTGGGCAAGTATATCGTCGACGGCGGACAGACGCTGCGCGTGTCGCCATACCGTCCGCACCAGGTGCTGCAGACCTCAGAACTGGAGACGGCGCTGCGCGAGACACAGACGCGCTTCTACGCTCTCGACACGCGCCACGTGGGCAACGACTTCAAGGTGGACGACGGATTCAACATTCTGAACCTGAAGGTGAAGGAGGCAGAGCGCGATAATTCGCTCAACTTCATCGCCTCTACCTACGACCCCTATGATCAGGTGATACGCGACGGACTGTACGAGGGCGGCAGAAAGGTGATATCGTTCGCCGGAGTGTTGCAGCAGAACGTGTTTCCGCTGCCCGAACTGTTGCAGATGTCGATGCACTATGGTGCAGAGGCTATGCGCCGACCCGTGGAGATTGAGTTTGCATGCAATCTCAACGCCGACCGCACCGGTTCGCTCTACCTGCTGCAGATTCGCCCCATTGTCGATCAGAAGCAGATGCTCGACGAGGACCTCGCGGCGATACCCGACGCCGACTGCCTGTTGCGCTCGCACAACTCGCTCGGGCATGGCGTGACCGAAGACGTGACCGACGTGGTGTACGTGAAGACCGACGACCGATTCTCGGCTGCCGACAACCCGACGATAGCACGCGAAATTGAAAAACTGAACAAGGAATATCTCGACCGCGGCACAAACTACGTGCTTGTAGGTCCGGGCCGCTGGGGCTCGAGCGACTCTTGGTTGGGCATACCTGTGAAGTGGCCGCATATTTCGGCGGCGCGCGTCATCGTTGAGGTGGCGCTGAAGAACTACCGCGTAGACCCGAGTCAGGGCACGCACTTCTTCCAGAACCTCACGTCGTTCGGCGTGGGCTACTTCACCATTGACGAGAACCGCAACGACGGCTGCTTCCACAAGTCGACGCTCGACGCGATGCCGGCTGTGGAAGAGACAGACCACGTGCGTGTGGTGCGCTTCGAGAAAGGACTAAGAATAATGATGGACGGAAAGAAAGGCGAGGGAGTGGTCGTCGCTATATGATAAAGCGGTGATTATGCGTGTTTTCAATTGAAAACTGACAGATGGGCTGGTAGATATCCTGGTAGCTTAATTGAAAAATCGGAAATCTGCCAGCCTTTGTCTTGCTGAAAGCCAATAGGTTATGTTGCTGCTGGTAGATATGGTAGATTTTTTTCGCAAACTAAATTTTGTTTGTGATTGTTCTTACATAGAATACGCAGATGCCAATAGGGGGTGCAGCAGTCTCGTTCATAGGGGGTGCTGCAGTCTCTGCTGCACCAACCAAGCTATTGGTGTACATCTTGGTTGGTGTATTTCTTGGTTGGTTGGTGTGCTTCTTGGTTGGTGCACTTGAGACAAGTGCACCCCCTGCAAGTGCACCCCCTGGGGATACTCTCCTGTGGATGTTTGCTGCAATTTACTTAACAGCGATGCACTCCACCTCGACCAGAGCGTTCTTCGGCAGAGTCTTCACTGCAACTGCAGAGCGAGCCGGGAACGGCTGAGAGAAGAACTCGGCGTAAACCTCGTTCATGGCAGCGAAGTCGGCCATATCGCTGAGGAACACCGTTGTCTTAACAACGTGCTGCAGGTCGGTGCCTGCTTCCTCGAGGATGTGCTTTGCGTTGGTGAGCGACTGGCGTGTCTGCTCCTTTACGCCGCCCTCTGCGAATGCGCCTGTTGCAGGGTCGATAGGCAACTGGCCAGATGCGAATACCATGCCGTTAGCCTCTACTGCCTGTGAATACGGGCCGATAGCTGCCGGCGCTTTCTCTGTGTTAATTTGTTTGTTCATAGTCTTTTGGGTTTAAAATGTTATTGTTTGTCTTATTTTGATTTTAGAGAGGTGGGGTGTAGTAGAGGGTGCACTTGTCTCCTTAGGGGGTGCACTTGTCTCAAGTGCACCAACAAAGAAGGATGTATAGTGTAGTTTGGTTGGTGCAGTATAGCTTGGCTGGTGCAGTTCTTGCTTGGTTGGTGCACTTGAGACAAGTGCACCCCCTGCAAGTACATCCCCTGCAAGTGCACCCCCTACTTCTTCCTGCTGCAAAAGTACAGTAAAAAACGGAGAAAACGAAACTTTTGTGCTTGTTAAATAATTCTAAATATTCGCCGATGCTTGCTGTATGTCTCTTTTATATAATAAAAAATGTGTAATTTTGCAGACCGATTATTCGGGGATACACTTAGAGTCCCCTGCATGAGGGTGTTAATAGCGCTTGCCGAAAAGGCCAGGCGGCGTGGTTAGTGAATCGCTCGTGCAAGAAAAATAAATGTTTTTTAGTAGTAATATTTTTAATTAAAAAAATGAACACTTTAAGTTACAAGACTATTTCCGTAAACAAGGAAACAGCTAAGAAGGAGTGGGTGGTTATCGATGCCACAGACCAGGTTGTAGGTCGTCTCTGCTCTAAGGTAGCAAAGCTCATCCGCGGAAAGTACAAGCCAACTTTCACTCCGCACGTAGACTGCGGTGACAACGTTATCATCATCAACGCTGCTAAGGCAGTTTTCACAGGTAAGAAGGAAACTGACAAGGTCTACACACGTTATACTGGCTATCCTGGTGGACAGCGCTTCAACACTCCGGCAGAGCTCCGCAAGCGTCCGGACGGTATGGACAAGATTATCCGTCACGCTGTGAAGGGTATGCTCCCGAAGGGTCCGCTCGGTCGTCGTCTTCTCGACAACCTCTATATCTATGACGGTACAGAGCACAAGCACGAGGCACAGCAGCCGAAGGCTATCGATATTAACCAGTATAAATAAAGCATAAGACATGGAAATGATTAATGCAATTGGTCGCCGTAAGAGTGCCGTAGCTCGTGTATATCTCACAGAGGGCACAGGTAAGATCACTATCAATAAGGAAGAACTCACAAAGTATTTCCCGTCAGCAATTCTGCAGTACGTTGTTAAGCAGCCGCTGCTCCTGCTCGGTGTGGAAGAGAAATATGACATCAAGGTAAACCTCGACGGTGGCGGCTTCACAGGTCAGAGCCAGGCTCTCCGCCTCGCTATCGCTCGCGCACTCGTTAAGGTTAACGCTGAGGACAAGAAGACTCTCAAGGTACAGGGCTTCCTCACACGCGACGCTCGTGAGGTTGAGCGTAAGAAGCCGGGTCAGCCGAAGGCACGCCGTCGCTTCCAGTTCAGCAAGCGTTAATATCAAAACTGTCTTGGTGTCTTTCTGTGCTGCTGCCTGAAGCAGCGGCTTAGAATGCTCCGGACAACGTTTAGCATCCAAACTCGCGAGACCGATATATACTCGTTACTCGTGGGCTGGTTCAATTCAACTCAAAGGAAAGTAAACAATTTTAACAAACAAAGAAAATGTCAAGAACTAATTTTGACCAGTTGTTAGAGGCAGGCTGTCACTTTGGCCACCTCCGTCGTAAGTGGAATCCGGCAATGGCTCCGTACATCTTCATGGAGCGTAATGGTATTCATATCATCGATCTGCACAAGACAGTAGCTAAGGTTGACGAGGCTGCTGAGGCTCTCAAGCAGATTGCAAAGTCAGGCAAGAAGATCCTGTTCGTCGCTACTAAAAAACAAGCTAAGGACGTAGTTGCTGAGAAGGCAGCGAGCGTAAACATGCCTTACGTTATCGAGCGTTGGCCGGGCGGTATGCTCACCAACTTCCCGACAATCCGCAAGGCTGTTAAGAAAATGGCGAACATCGACAAGCTCATGAACGACGGTACATTCTCTAAGCTCTCTAAGCGTGAGCTTCTGCAGGTGACACGTCAGCGCGCTAAGCTGGAGAAGAACCTCGGTTCTATCGCTGACTTGACACGCCTTCCGAGCGCTTTGTTCGTTGTCGACGTGATGAAGGAGAACATCGCAGTGCGCGAGGCTAACCGCCTCGGTATCCCTGTGTTCGCTATGGTTGACACCAACTCTGACCCGCGCAACATCGACTACATCATCCCGGCTAACGACGACGCTAAGGATTCTATCGACGTAGTTCTCTCTGCTTGCTGCGGTGCTATCGCAGAAGGTCTTGAGGAGCGCAAGGTAGAGAAGGCTGACGAGAAGGCAGCTGCTGAGCAGAAGGAGGGCAAGGCTCCCCGCAAGGCTCGCAAGGAAGAGGCTGAGGCTGCTGAGTAAGCAACTATAATACATATAAATCGGAAATTCTTTAATTCGTAAATCAAGATTTTGGAATGGAGAATTTCCGATTTTTAGGTTAAAACGCAATCAACATTTAATTAATCAATAACTAATAATTTAAGAAAAATGGCTGTTTCAATTGAAGACATCAAGAAACTTCGCGCTATGACAGGTGCTGGTCTTGCAGACGTAAAGAAGGCCCTGACAGAGGCAGAAGGTGATTTCGATAAGGCAAAAGAGTTGCTCCGTGAGCGCGGACTCGCTATCGCTGCAAAGCGTTCTGACCGCGAGACATCTAACGGCTGCGTACTCGTTAAGAAGGTAGGCGAATTCGCTGCTATCATCGCTCTCAAGTGCGAGACCGACTTCGTAGCTAACGGTGCTGACTTCATCAAGCTCACATCTGATATCCTCGACGCTGCTATCGCTGCTAAGGCTCAGACTCTCGACGAGGTTAAGGCTTTGGCTCTCGGCGAGTCTGACGTTCAGGCTGCTGTTACAGCACGCTCTGGTATCACTGGCGAGAAGATGGAGCTCGACGGTTACTGCGTACTCGAGGGTGAGAACGTAGAGGTTTACGACCACATGAACAAGCACACTCTCTGCACAATGGTGCAGCTCAACAAGGAGAACGCTGAGGTTGGTCACAAGATCGCTATGCAGGTAGCTGCTATGAAGCCGCTCGCACTCGACGAAAGCTCAATCTCTGAGGATGTGAAGAACGAGGAGTTCAAGGTAGCTGTTGAGAAGACTAAGGAAGAGCTCGTAGAGAAGGCAGTGAACGCTGCTCTCCACAAGGCTGGTCTCAACCCGAACCACTTCGACTCTGAGGACCACATCGAGTCTAACCAGGGCAAGGGCTGGATCACAGCTGAGGACGTAGCTAAGTTCCGCGAGATCAAGGAGACTGTAGGCGCTGAGGCTACAGCTAAGCTCAACCCGACAATGATCGAGAACATCGCTAAGGGTCGCGTTGCCAAGTTCCTCAAGGAGGTTTGCCTCGTTAACCAGGAGTTCCAGTTCGGCGACGAAGCTAAGCAGAACGTTGCTGGCTATCTCAAGTCTCAGGACAAGGATCTGAAGATCGTTGCTTACAAGCGCTTCACTCTTGCTGCTGAGTAATTAGAGAAATCAATTACGCATAATTAATATTGGAGCCGTAGAGGGTGAATAGCCTTCTGCGGCTTTTTTAATTTTCATAGCTTATGAAGATATTTGCTGTAGGTATGAACTACCTCGAACACAATAAAGAGCTGCATGGTGCGTTATATAAACCAGAGGAGCCCGTCATCTTTACAAAAGCCGACTCGGCGTTGCTGAAGGACCACAAGCCCTTCTTCATACCCGACCACCTCGGACGCATCGACTATGAGACTGAGCTTGTTGTGCGCATCTCGCGCCTCGGCAAGACCATCTCCGAGCGTTTCGCCCCGCGCTATTACGACGCCGTGACGGTGGGCATCGACTTCACCGCTCGCGAGTTGCAGAAGAAACTGCGTGCTGAGGGCAAGCCGTGGGAGCTGTGCAAAGGCTTTGACGGTTCGGCTGTGATAGGCGAGTGGGTTTCGTTGGAGAAGTTCCGCGACGTGCAAGCCATCCATTTCCACCTCGACATCAACGGCAAGACCGTGCAGGAGGGATGCACCAGCGACATGCTCTATCGTGTAGACGAGCTTATCGAATACATCTCGCAGTTCTTCACGCTGAAGACCGGCGACATTCTGTTCACAGGCACGCCGGCAGGCGTCGGACCGGTGAACATCGACGACAAGCTGGAGGGCTACCTCGAAGACCGCAAAGTGCTTGAGTTCAGCTGCAAGTAGAACTGCAGGGGAAGTTCTCCCACAGAATACACAGATTTCACGGAATGGACTGCTAAGATATTCTCCCACAGATGTCACAGATGTACACAGATATATGAGGGTATGGCATCCCTGCCATGCCCACGCAGCCATCCAAACTTCTGTGAGTTCTGTGAATTCCGTGGGTGTACTTACACCAAACTTCTGTGTTCATCCGTGAAATCCGTGGGAGTATAAACGTTCTTGTAGAACACACGGCACTATCCGTTGGATAACGCGGTTCCTAACACTTGTGGAAACAAATAAAGAAAAGACATGAAATTACGCCAAACCATATTGATGCTGCTGACAGTCTGCGCGGCGATACCCGCAAGCGCCCAGCAGTTCTTCCACCTCACAGCCGACGAGCTGCGTGTCGACACCCTGTCTGCACCGCAGTTCACACACGTCATGCCTCTGCCCGAAGCGTGGCGCGACTCCGTGTATACCGTCAGCATCGTGTATCCGGAGTATGCAGACATGAAGGCGGCAGACGTGGCGAACTACAAGCGCCTCGTGGCTGAACAGCCCGACGCAGAGCCGAAGGTGGAGACACACGTCACGTTCGACCGCAAGCGGGCGTCGCTCCTTGCAGCCGTCAACCCCGTTGTGTTCCGCGACGGACGCTACAAGCAGCTCGTTAGTTTCATGTTGCGCCGTGAGTCACGAGCCAAATTCGACGCACGCCGCGATGCTGCAGCGTACGGCGAGCGTGCAGACGCCAAGGTGAACGTGTGGGACACGCTGCCTGCTGCGAAGCGCTATGCCGAGCATAGCGTGCTGCGCGAAGGACGCTGGGCTAAGATACGCGTGGCTGAGTCGGGCATATACCAGCTCACATCCGCTCTCGTGCGTCAGGCTGGCTTCACGGATATAAACAAGGTGAAGCTGTACGGCTATGGCGGCAATCTCATCAACGAGACACTCGACCCCAAGGACCTCGTCGAGCACGACGACCTTAAGGAAGTTGCCACCTGCGACGTAGATGGCAAGCGACTCTTCTACGCCCGCGGACCCGTGTCGTGGGAGACCGAGACCGCCGACCGCCGCACGCGCAACTACTACTCCAACTACGGATACTATTTCCTCACCGAGGACACCTCTTCAGAGCCGGCGAAGGTAGACTACGACACGTTCGTCGCCTCGTTCTATCCGTCGCCCGACTTCTATCACGACATACACGAGCAGGACGCCTTCTCATGGTACAAGGGCGGACGCAACTTCTTCGGTGCGCAGCAGGTGTCGCAAGGCTCGTACATGACGATAGACATCCCCGAGAACTCGAACGCAACGAAGGGCAACCTATACGTTGTGGTTACGTCGAGCAACTACTGCAAGGTGCAGGTGGAGTATAACGACTCCGTCGTGGGCACGTTGCAGACTTCCAACTCCGACAGCCAGTTCATCTACGGATGCGAGAGCCGCGGAACCTACCGTGTGCCTGCTGTTAAAGGCACGGCGAAGGTGAAGCTCTCGGTGCTCAGCGGTTCGAACCCGATGCGTCTCGACATGGTGTCGATGGCATGGGACAAGCCGCGCCCGTTGCCCGACCTTAAAGCCGCAAGTTTCCCCACTCCGACATACGTTTACAACATAATGAACCAGGACCACCATGCCGACCCGCAAGCCGACCTGGTGATAATAATACCCACTTCGCAGAAACTGCTGAAGCAGGCGCAGCGTCTGAAGGCGTTCCACGAGCAGCACGACTCGCTGAAGGTGAATCTCGTGCCGGCCGACGAACTCTTCAACGAGTTCTCGAGCGGCACACCCGACGCTTCGGCTTACCGCCGCTACATGAAGATGCTCTACGACCGCGCCACTGGCGAGTACGACCGCCCGAAATATCTCCTGCTCTTCGGCGACTGTCTCTGGGACAACCGCATGATTACGTCGTACAACACGGGCAAGAACCCCGACGACTACCTCCTGGCGTTCGAGAGTGAGAACTCTTACGACCGCCGCGTCTGCTACATCGACGACAGCTTCCACGCCATGCTCGACGACGGCGAGGGTCTCCGACCGATGTATGTAGACAAGCTCGACATCGGCGTGGGACGATTTCCCGTAGTGAGCGACGCCGAAGCGAAGATAATGGTAGACAAAACCATCAATTATGCCGAGAACGGCAACGGCGGTGCATGGCAGAACACTATAATGTTCATGGGCGACGACGGCGACTATAATATACACATGACCGACGCCAACCTCGTTGCCGACCAGGTTTCGGCGGCTCATCCGCAGTACGTGGTGAAGAAGGTGATGTGGGATGCCTATCAGATGCAGTCGGGCGCCACGGGCAACACCTATCCCGAGGTGACGAACGTGATAAAGAAACAGCAGCAGCAGGGCGCACTCATCATGGACTACGCCGGACACGGCTCCGAGATACTCATCTCGCATGAGAAAGTGCTCGGCATAAGCGACTTCGCCGCGTTCTCCAACAAGAACATGCCGCTGTGGGTGACGGCTTCGTGCGACATCATGCCGTTCGACAACGGCGAGGAGACCATCGGCGAGACCGCATTGCTCAACGACAAGGGCGGAACGATGGCGTTCTACGGCACGTCGCGCACCGTTTATGCGTCGCACAACACCACGCTCAACTCGGCGTTTATGAAGCATGTGCTCACCTACGAGGCCGACGGCAAGCCGATAGCGCTGGGCGAGGCTGTGCGCCGCGCCAAGAACGACATGAACGGACAGACCGTAGCCGAGAACTCGCTGCAGTATTCGCTGCTCGGCGACCCGGCGTTGCGTCTGCATCTGCCCACGGCGCAGATAGTTATCGACTCTATCAACGGTGTCGACATCACCAAGGCGGGGGCTACGGTGGCTATGAAAGCCGGTTCGCTCGCCACGGTGAAGGGACATATAGCCGACAATGCCGACTTCAACGGCACCGTTTCGCTCACTGTGCGCGACAATCTCGAAACCATCACCTGCCGTCTCAACCAACCCAAGGAGGCTGAGAATCCATTCGAATATACTGACCGCACGAAGACTATCTTCTCTGGTGACGACCGCATCAGCGGCGGACGCTTCTCCGTCTCGTTCGCCGTGCCGAAGGACATCAACTACTCCGACCAGTCGGGACTCATCAACGCCTTCGCCATCAACGACGACCATACGCTTACGGCGCACGGATATACCGACAAGTTCATCGTCGGCGGCAGCGACATTGCGCAGAACGACTCCGTAGGTCCGTCGATCTACTGCTACCTCAACTCGCCCTCGTTCAGCAACGGCGACCGCGTGAACTCAACGCCTTACTTCGTGGCTGAGGTGAAGGACAAGGACGGCATCAACGCCTCGGGAGCAGGCATCGGACACGACATGCAGCTCATCATCGACGGCAAGATGGAGATGACATACTCGCTCAACGAGAACTTCCAGTACGACTTCGGTTCGTACACCTCCGGCTCTACATATTATAATATACCGCATCTGGAGGAAGGACCGCACAAACTGCAGTTCCGTGCGTGGGACATTCTGAACAACTACTCTACAGCCGAACTCACGTTTAACGTCGTTACGGGTCAGAAGCCGTCGTTCTCTATCGGCTGCACCAACAACCCGGCGCGCGAGTCGACGACGTTCATCATCAGTCACGACCGCTCCGGTGCGGAGCTTGGCGTGATAATCGACGTGTTCGACGTGAGCGGACGCCTGCTTTGGCGCCACGAGGAGAGCGGCGTGAGCGACACTGGCACCTACACCGTGCCCTGGGATCTGACCATCGACGGCGGTTCGCGCCTGCAGACCGGCGTTTATCTCTACCGCGTCCACCTCACTTCTGAAGGCGCAACGCGCATATCAAAGGCTAAGAAACTTATAGTTGTAGGCAATAATTAAGCCGCTCTGGCGTTTATAATAACGGGTGCGTTGGTTGTTACGCGCGTCTGCGCCGTCCGATACGCACATCTGCGCCGACCGGCACACGCCGACTGTGCACACCCGAAATATAATAATAGAAAAGAAGATGAAACTAAAACAGAAGTTGGCGGCATTACTCTTCGCCGCACTCATTACGCTGCCTGCAGCCGCTCAGGAGAAGCAGGATATGTTCCGACCGGAAACCTCGTCGGTGACATCGCAGTCGATAGCGCCTGACGCTCGCGCCGGCGGTATGGGCGACATCGGTGCGGCTACCGACCCCGACGTGGTGTCGCAGTATTGGAACCCTGCCAAGTATCCGTTCACCATCTCGCGCGCCGGCGTGTCGCTCAACTACACCCCGTGGTTGCGCCGCCTCGTGAGCGATATGGACCTCGCTTATCTCTCGGGCTACTACCGCATCGGCGACTACTCTGCCGTGTCGGCTTCGCTGCGCTATTTCTCGCTCGGCGAGGTGTACACCAATGCCGGCGAGACTAACGACAACTCGATGACCATCAACCCGTACGAGATGTCGGCAGACGTGGCTTACTCAATCATGCTCAGCGAGACGTTCTCTATCGCTGCCGCCGTGCGCTGGATCTACTCCGACCTTACGTACGACTACACGTCCGACACCTCACCAGGCTCGGCGTTCGCTGTAGACCTCGCTGCCTACTATCAGAACTATGTTAACATCGGACAGCGCGAGTGTCAGCTCGGCTTGGGTCTTAACATGTCGAACATTGGTTCGAAGATCAACTTCGGTGGCACCGACGAGTCGGAGTTCATCCCCGCCAACCTGCGTCTCGGTGCGTCGCTGATGATACCGCTCGACGAGTACAACCGCATCACCATCGCCGCCGACGCCAACAAGCCGCTGGTTCCCACCATGCCCGTGAAGAATGATGGCGAGACAAACGAGGAGTTCGAGCAGCGCAAGCGCAAGGACTACTACGACATCTCTTCAATCAGCGGCGTATTCAAGAGTTTCGGCGACGCGCCCGGCGGATTCAAGGAGGAGATGCAGGAGGTGCGCTGGAGCGTAGGTGCCGAGTACGTGTACAACGACAAGTTCACGGTGCGCGCCGGCTACCATCACGAGTCGGAGAACAAGGGTAACCGCAAATACTTCACCGTCGGTGCAGGCTTCCGCATGAGCGTCTTCTCGCTCGATGCCGGCTACGTCATCGCCACCGCAAAATCGAATCCGCTCGATCAGACGCTGCGCTTCTCGCTGTCGTTCGATATGGACGGAATAAAGGATCTCTTCAAGCGTAGATAATATGAAAATCAGAACCGGATTAGGATATGATGTCCACAAACTGGTGGAGGGTCGCGAGCTGTGGCTCGGTGGCATCCGCCTCGACTACGAACTCGGCTTGCTCGGACACAGCGACGCCGACGTGCTCATCCACGCCATCTGCGACGCCCTGCTCGGTGCCGCCAACATGCGCGACATAGGCTACCACTTCCCCGACACGGCTGCCGAGACGCTCAACGTAGACAGCAAGATTCTGCTGCGCAAGACCGTCGATCTCATCGCCACCAAGGGCTACCGCATCGGCAACGTAGACGCCACGGTATGCGCAGAGCGCCCCAAGCTCAACCCGCACATACCCGAGATGCAGCGCTGCCTCGCCGACGTGATGCAGACCGACATCGACAACGTGTCTATCAAGGCGACGACCACGGAGAAGCTCGGCTTCACCGGTCGCATGGAAGGCATCTCTGCCTACGCCACCGTGCTCATCGAGAAAGACTAACTCTCAGGGGGTGCAGCTGTCTCAGCTGCACCAACCAAGCAAGCTGTTTTCTTCCCACAGATTTCACAGAATTCACAGAACCTTCTTGCTGTGATATTCTCCCACAGATTTCACAGATCTGCACAGAACATTCTTACTGTGATTTTCTCCCACAGATTTCACTGATATTCACAGAACCTTCTTACTGTGATTTCCTCCCACAGAATCCACAGAACTCACAGAACCTTCTTGCTGTGATATTCTCCCACAGATTTCACAGATCTGCACAGATTGTTAGGGTGCGTATACCTCCCACAGAATCCACGGAATTCAGATGCTGTTAGGGTGCGCACCCATCCGTAGCGGAGGTGAAAGCCTCCGCAGCAAGCAACGCACACATATCATATAAACGAACACGAAGTAAGAGGTATATCAATATTGCTCGGTTGGTGCACTTCTTGCTCTGGCAAGCGGCAAAGCCGAGCGGAGACAAGTGCACCCCCTGAAGTTAGCATCTGTGCTGAGTGGAATCTGTGGGAGAATATTCTCAGCAGTAGGTTCTGTGATATCCGTGTATTCTGTGGGAGGTTCTTCCCAAGCAGCAGCATCTGTGAAAATCTGTGACATCTGTGGGAGTTTCTCAGTGCGTTCTCAGCGAGTTTTCCCCGCAAAACACTCTAAAATGAAGAAAAAACAAACTTTTTTCGAAAAAAGTTGCAGAAACATTTGGCGGTTTCACAAAAAAGCCATACCTTTGCACTCGCTTTAAGGAACTAAGCAATACTACTTAAAGCAACCGATAAATATATCGGGCGTTTAGCTCAGCTGGTTTAGAGCATCTGCCTTACAAGCAGAGGGTCGGCGGTTCGAATCCGTCAACGCCCACAGGGGTGTTTCCTCGTGGTCCTTCGGGACTGCGGGGATTTTTTTTGCTTCAAACCGTAGGGTGCTTAGGGGGTGCAGTTGTCTCAACTGCACCAATATTTCTAAGAACACATACTTCTTGGTTGGTGTAGTTCTTGCACTGGCAAGCGGCAAAGCTGAATGTGGTCAAAGACGGGCTTTCAATGCGATTACCGCAGACTGGAAATACGATTACCGCGTAGCAAGACTACCATTACCGCATTGCGGAAACAGAAGTACCACGCTGCGGTAATCCTTTGCCAACATCACCTTTGATTTCTCTTCGCATTGAAAATAATGCAGTTAAAAGCGCAGAATTTAGTCGAAAAGTAGTAATTTTGCAGTTGGAAATGATTTCTCATTCTTATAATTACTATATGAAAGAATTAGCACTCAAGTACGGATGCAATCCGAACCAGAAGCCTTCACGCATTTACATGGAAGAAGGCGAACTACCCATCGAAGTACTCAACGGTCGTCCTGGCTACATCAACTTCCTCGACGCGCTCAACTCTTGGCAGCTCGTTAAGGAGCTGAAGGCTGCCACAGGTCTGCCCGCTGCAGCATCGTTCAAGCACGTATCGCCAGCTGGAGCCGCTGTAGGTCTGCCTCTTAGCGACATGCTGAAGAAGATATACTTCGTTGACGACGTGAAAATGGAACTTTCGCCGATTGCATGTGCGTATGCCCGTGCACGCGGTGCCGACCGCATGAGCTCTTACGGCGACTTCGTAGCGCTCAGCGACACCTGCGACGTTGCTACAGCTACACTCATCAAGCGCGAGGTGAGCGACGGCGTAATCGCTCCCGACTTCACCGACGAGGCGCTCGAGATTCTCCGTGCAAAGCGCAAGGGCACATATAACGTAATAAAGATAGACCCGAACTACGTGCCGGCTCCCGTCGAGCACAAGCAGGTGTTCGGCGTAACGTTCGAGCAGGGACGTAACGAGGTGCGCCTCGATGACCCGGCTTTGTTCGAGAACATACCTACAAAGTCGAAGAACTTCACCGAGGAAGCTATCCGCGACCTCATCATCTCGCTCATCACACTGAAGTACACACAGTCGAACTCTGTATGCTACGTGAAGGACGGTCAGGCTATCGGCATCGGCGCCGGACAGCAGAGCCGCATCCACTGCACACGCCTCGCAGGCAACAAGGCAGACATCTGGTGGCTGCGCCAGCACCCGAAGGTGATGAACCTCCCGTTCGTTGACGGCATCCGCCGCGCCGACCGCGACAATACTATCGACGTCTACATCTCTGAGGACCACGACGACGTGCTGCGCGACGGCACATGGCAGCTCTTCTTCAAGGAGAAGCCAGAGGTGCTCACAATGGAGGAGAAGAAGGCTTGGATAGCACAGAACCGCGGCGTAGCGCTCGGCTCAGACGCGTTCTTCCCGTTCGGCGACAACATCGAGCGTGCGCACAAGAGCGGCGTAGAGTACATCGCTCAGGCAGGCGGTTCGGTTCGCGACGACAATGTTATTGATACCTGCGACAAGTATGGCATCACAATGGCGTTCACAGGTGTGCGCCTCTTCCATCATTAATAAATAAAGAAAGATATGAGCAAAGGTGACGATATTGACGCAATCATTGCCAATGGCATTTCATGGGGCCGTGGCGGAGCGTCGAACAGAAAAGATGATGACAGCAAAGTCAAGACCAAGGCAAAGAAGAAGAAATACATCACTGGTGCCCATGGTAGTGGTTCGGCACGGCAGAAAGCGAAGTATCGCGAGCAACGTGCCAACAGAAACAAGAAGTAAATCGTAAACTGCGATATTCGGAAAAGAAGTGTGTTGAGCCAGCATTGGCTTGACACACTTCTTTTTGTGTTACATAGAGGTGAAAAGGTCGAACGAAATGACACTTTCGGGCGAAAAACCTATCGTATTGCTTTGATAAAACGAAAAAACGTAGTAAATTTGCATCACTATATACACTAAGCCAATGACCAACTGCTTAAATAATTTATTGAGTAAGGCCCGTAAACAATCGTTCGGTTCGCCAGCACGATGCACCCTTTTCCTTGCAACGTGTGCTATTCTCGTACTTTTCTTCAGCGCCTGCAGCACAGAGCCGTCGCCTCGACGCCTCGCCCAACAGCGCGACCGCGCCGACAGCATTGTTGGTTGCGTGAAGGGCGAGCAGAGCCTCGACAGTCTTGTGAAAGAAGCGGAGAAGTCGGGCGACCGTATGCTCGAGATGCGTGCGCGCCGCCAGTTGGGACGCACCTACCGCGAAGACAACTTCTTCATGAAAGCCATCGAATGCCACCAGCGCGAGATGGCGCTCGGCGAACAGTTGCACGACACCATCGCCATGGCGCAGGCGCTCAACAACATCGGCACCAACTACCGGCGCATGGGCATCCTCGACGAGGCAATCAACTACCACTACCGCGCGCTGCACATCTCTGAGGAGTTCAGCTACAAAGACGACCGCACGGCGCGCAAGAACCGCGTGGTGTCGCTCAACGGCATCGGCAACATCTGCCTAACACTCGGCGACAAGGAGACAGCCGACTCCGTGTTCCACGCCGCACTCGAAGGCGAGAAGAGCCTGGGCAGCAACCTCGGACAGGCAATCAACTACGCCAATATCGGCTCAATCTTCGAGCAGAGCAACCGTCTCGACTCGGCTTGGGTGTACTACCGCCACTCGATGGAGCAGAACCGCCTCGCCGAGTCGGACCTCGGCATATCTCTATGCTACACCCACTTCGGACGTCTCTACGACAAGCAAGGCAAGACCGCGGAAGCCATCGCCGAGTACCGCAAGGCGTACGAGATAATGAAGCCCTCGGGCGACCGCTGGCACACGATGGAGCCGTGTCTTGCGCTGGCGGAGATTCACCTGAAGACGGGCGACTACAACGCTGCCATGCACTATCTCGAGATAGCCGACCAGCTGGCTCACGACCTGCACTCGCTCGAACACCAGTCGCAGATTGCACGTATCTACTACGAGATATACAGCCGGAAGGGCGACTACGCACGTGCGCTGCGCTACTATAAAGAGTATAAAGAACTCGGCGACAGCGTGGCGAGCGAGAAGAACATCATACACATGCAGAACATGCGCATGCGCTACGAGAACGAGCAGCACCGCGCCGAGATGGATGCCGTCAATAACGAGTACAAGGCAGAGCGCACGCTTCGACGGCTCAGCTTCGCCGCAACCGTGCTTGTCATCGTGCTCGCTACGGTCATTATTTCGTTCATGTTCTACGCCCTGCGTGCCCGTAAGCGCAAGCAGCTGCTGCAGCATCAGATGGACGAGATGCGCATCTCGTTCTTCACCAATATCACCCACGAGTTCCGCACGCCGCTCACCGTCATCCTCGGCTATTCGCACATGCTTGAGGAGGGAAAGGTGCCTGCGGGCGACATCCGTAAGGTGGGAAGCATGGTGTCGCGACAGGGCTCGCGACTGCTTTCGCTCATCAACCAGTTGCTCGACATACAGAAGGTGAAGTCGGCTATCGGACAGCCCGACTGGCATCGCGGCGACGTAGTGCTTTTCATATCTAACATCGTGGAAGGCTACCTCAATCTTGCCCACTCGCGCGGCATTCGCATACTGTATGCGCCGAAACAGCAGGACTATGTGTGCGACTTTGTGCCCGATTATGCGCAGAAGGTGGTGTGCAACCTCGTCACCAACGCCATCAAGTTCTCCAAACGCGGACAGAACGTGCTCATTACGCTCAGGATTGAGGACGGCATGCTCACGCTTGTTGTAGCCGACTACGGCAGCGGCATCGCGCCGGAGGACAGACGACGCATCTTCGAGCCGTTCTACCAGTCGTCTACCAATAAGAAGAGCATCGGTTCGGGCGTCGGTCTGGCGCTTGTCAAGCAGATTGTCTCCGTACTTGGCGGCAGTCTGCGCCTTAACACCGTGTTAGGTAAGGGCTCGGTGTTCACGGTGAGCGTGCCGGTGAAGGCTCCCGAGGGAGTTGTGGTGAAGACTCTTGATGTTAAGGGCACCATACCCGAGGAGATGCTCATGAGCGAAGTGATAAGTCCTGAGGAGATGGACGACATGTACTGCGCAGAGAATGTCGTAAGCGATGCCGACAATGCGGACAGCGCCGACCAACGCCAGCTTGTGCTCATCGTGGAGGACAACAGAGACGTGCGCGAGTATATCTCGATGCAGCTGAAAGACCGCTACCGCCTTGCTATGGCGCGCGACGGCAAGGAAGGTCTGCGCATGGCTACAGAACTTGTGCCCGACATCATCATCACCGACCTTATGATGCCCGAGATGGACGGCTACGAGCTTTGTCAAGCCGTGAAGCAGTCGGCTGTGCTCGACCATGTGCCGGTTATAATCGTGACGGCGAAGACCACGCAGGAGGATAAGTTGCGCGGTTTGCAGATGGGTGTCGACGCTTATATCTACAAGCCGTTCAACGCAGAGGAACTGGCGGTGAGCGTGGGCAATCTGCTTGAGAAGCACCGCCTGCTGCGCGAGAGCTATATTCAGGCTGCGGCTGAGCATAAGCCCGACGCTGCCGAGGCTCTGCCGGCGCCCGACCGTGCCTTCCTCGACCGCCTCGACACCGTGGTGTACGAGATGATGGCTGTAAGCGACATATCCATAGACGCCGTTGCCGAGAAGCTCTGCATGAGCACGCAGCAGCTGCGCCGCAAGCTGAACGCCGTGTCGGGCGACACGCCTGCCGCCTACGTCCGTTCGCTGCAGATGAAGAAGGCTAAGGAGATGCTCGACAGCAACGCCGACATGCCGGTCAACGAGGTGGCGATGGCTTGCGGCTATTACGACACGTCGCACTTCACGCGTGCCTTCAAGCAGGCAATGGGTGTAACGCCTACTCAATACAAGAAAACTGCGAAATAAGTCGTTTTTGATAGAAATTGGCTGATTTATGAAAAAACACAACCGTATGTTATGTGATACGTTAAGTGATAAAAAGGGGAGCGAGATTAAGAATGCTTAATCGTCGCTCCCCTCATTTTTTTTGTTTAGTCCAAAGGTTCGGTTGTTAGCTCTGTGACGGCGCCGGTTGCGCTGTCGAGCACAATCTTCGACGTGAGTTTCTTGCCGAAGAGCGAGCCGTTGAGCATCTCTACCTGTCCGAACTGTGCCGCCCACATGTCGTAGTGTCCTATCTTCTTGTTGGCGTTAGATAGCGTCACGCTGATCTTTCCGGGCAGACATACTGCGAGTTCCATATCGTCCTTCTGCTTCTTAGCCATTTCGTGTACGGCAGGCGGTTCAGCCGTCTGGTTCTCGTCGGTCACATCCATGTAGTAAGGCTCGCCGGAGAGGTCATCGGCGGTGGTGAGTCCGAACTTCTTCGAGAAGCGGAACGCCACAACGCGCTTCATCTCTTTCTCGGGCACGATGCTGATGACATATTCCGTAGTGTCAACCGTTGTCGTTCCCTGGAAGAGCTGCATCAGAGCGCGCTCCTGACGGTTGAGCTGGTCGTACATCAAGCGCAACTGTTCGCCATCCTTCGGCATGAAGTCGGCTTCGCCGCGTGAGAGCATGTTGCGCGAGTCGCGCACGTCGTATATCTCCTGCGCCACGAGCTGTGCCATCTTCGGCAGATTGCCTGCAGCGAGTATGTCCTGACTCATATAGTCGCGCGGATTGAGCGGCTGAGCCTTAGGCGCCGGCGTGAACGCAGGCTCCTCCTTAGCCTTAGGTGCCTTGGTGTTTATTGCGCGCAGCACGCCGTTCACGTCGCAGTCGATGTTGAGCACGCTGTGCTTGTTGTCGATGTTCACGACATAGCGCTGGTTCTCGTCGCGCACGGCAGCCGTACCAAACTTCACGCCCACGATGCGGTAGTCGGTAGTCGTTACTTGCGGTGCCGACGTCTTGAAGTAGAGGTCCGAGTAGTCGTTGAGCTGTCCGGGTTCGGTAGTGGTTTTCTCAACGAGAACGTGCATACGCACAGCCGTCTTCGGGAGGTAGTAGACGAGTCCTTCCGCCTCCTTCTTGCTGCCTGCAGACACCGGCAGAGCGGTGAGAGCGGCGAGGATTAGTGTTGAAAGAATGTGTTTCATATATTATTTCTCTAAGTTCTTGAATGCTTCTGGCAGACTGTCTATGATGTCGCTTGCTATCAGACTTTCCTTGCCTGTTCGTTCGGCAGCTATGTCGCCAGCCAGTCCGTGCAGGTACATGCCCACGAGACAGGCGTTCTTGCGCGAGTAGCCGCGGGCGAGCAGTGCGGTGATGATGCCGGTGAGCACGTCGCCGCTACCGGCTGTAGCCATTCCGGAGTTGCCTGTAGTGTTGAATACGATGCCTCCGTCGGGCAGACAGAGCGCCGAGTAGTGGCCCTTCAGGATGATGTATGCGCAGAGGTCGCGTGCCATGTCGCGCGCCAGCATGAGACGTTCGTAGTCGGAGCAGTTGCGTCTGCCCGTGATGCGGTCGAACTCGCGCGGATGCGGCGTCATAATCACGTTGTTCGGTAGCTGCTGCACCCATGTGCCGTGCGATCCGAGCATGTTCAGCGCGTCGGCGTCGAGCACTATAGGGCAGCTTGTCTGCTGCAGCTGCGACATCAGTGCGAGCGCCGAGCTTTCTTCTTTGCCAAGTCCCGGACCGATGCCAACGGCTTGAAATCCGTCGGTGTCGATAGCCTCCGAGTAGTAGCTCTCGCGGTCGACGAGGCACACAGCTTCTGGCACAGCCATCTGCATGATGCCCAGGTTGCAGTGGGGCGTGAGTGCCGTCACCTTTCCTGCGCCGCTGCGCATGCACGCCTTCGATGCGAGTATTGCAGCGCCCGCCATGCCGCGACTTCCGGCTATGAGCAGCGCGTTGCCCATCGAACCCTTGTGGGCGAAGTCGTCGCGCTTCAGCATCTGGCTCTTGATGTACGACGGGTCGACGGTGTCGTATGTAGCTGGAATGGTGTCGATGAAGTATTTCGAGAGGCGAATGTCGAGCGTGCACACCTCGCCCAGATACTGCTGGCAGTCGGCGAAGAACATTGCGAGCTTCTTCGTGTGCAGCGTCAGCGTCACGTTGGCTCTAACTACGGCAGGGTTGTCCTGCGGTCGGTTGTTCTCGGTCATGAGTCCCGACGGGATGTCGATGCTCACTACCTGCGCCGGCGACTGGTTGATGTAGCTTACGAGCGAAGCGAATCCGCCAGAGAGCGGCTCCTTCAGTCCCGAACCGAAGAGTCCGTCCACTACGAGCGTCTTCTCCGTGAGCTGCGGCGGCTCGAAGTTCGACGTAATCTCGGTCAGCTTGTGCGCCAGTCCTTCGCTCACGAGTCGGTCGCGGTTCTTGGCGCACTCCTCAGAGAGATGGTTATGGATGTTGAACAGGAAAACGTCTACGACATAGCCTTTCTCGGCGAGCAGTCGCGACATGGCGAGAGCGTCGCCGCCGTTGTTGCCCGGACCGGCGAACACTACGATAGGCGTCGACTGCGCCCATCGCTCGCAAATGGCGTTGGTGATGGCTTTCGCCGACCGCTCCATAAGGTCTACAGATGATATTGGTTCGTGCTCGATTGTATATTTGTCGAGCTCGCGAATCTGAGCTCCAGTTAGAATCTTCATATTTTCGGTTTTATTCTTTTCGTTTCAAAATACAAATTTAGATAAAATTTCCGAATTATAAGCCAGTTGGGATAAAAATATGCAAGCCTATGAAAGCAGTATGTGGTCTTGACGTGCATAAAGATAGAAAAAATCCGAATCATAAACTAATCTCTCCGAACTTTTTGTTAGCGAAAAAATCCCCCATATCTCCCAGAATCGTCATAACCTGCACAGTATAAGTACAATAAAGGCTGGCAGATACGCTTCCCGAAAGCGATATCTGCCAGCCTATCTTCCAGGCGCAGAGTGGTATCTACCAGCGTAAGCTTAGTCCTAACTCAGTCCCATATCAGTTCACGCCAACTTTTAACCAACGTCTATTTGATGTAAAAGGTGAAACCATAGGCATTGCCATCCCTTACCATATTTAATCGGACTGCCGTCTGCCGCCACCATACAATTCTTATAGTAGACATCCTCATAATAGAAGTCGTTCAACTCAGGGTCGTGATAGCGACCTCGAAACGCATAGTCGCTCTTTTCCGCTATCTTCTTAATACCAACATTGCCCTCTTTCACACTCTTTATCAGCTCACCAATGCTAATGAAATCATTAAAAGTCGCACGCTGCGCCGCAACCTTCTGCCGCACACCCGTCATATAGGTCTGGCTATAGCCGCAAAGTGTGCTGATTATGAATATCAGAAAAGATATTAATGCTTTCATATTGTATGGTTTCTGTGTTGATACGAAAAGTGTGAGATTTAACGTATTTAACTTTCGATTACATCAAAAATTACATAGATATGGATTGGATGGGGCCGTTTGAACCGACCCCGTAATATGATAAAACGGAAACAAAGAAGACCATGTAAGGGAGTGAATGATCAGTAGCCATTCCACATGTTATTACCTCCATAATGGTTCCGTTTC